>WSSedB1CaDRAFT_10000780_pt1 | contig 13057 bp, 6 predicted proteins | sample WetSurSB1Cattail_FD_9460 | JGI IMG/M metagenome (IMG submission 9460)
AGTAAAATGTTAATTGATAATTATTTTCAAATATAGAAGTGCAAAGTTATTCTTTTTTTAATCCGACGGTACTATTGATAAATTTTATTAATTTTCCAGCAGGATAATGTCGGGTTGCCAGGTTCATTTTTTTTTATTATCTTAGATAGGTTATTGTATGTTTTTCAAACTGTAATTATATGAGTTACATTAAGTTCGATAAGGCACAGGTTGTTAACCTTGAATATTCCCTGGCAAGGGAGATGATCAGAACGAACAGGGCAGGTTCCTACTCATCTACTACTCTTGTAGGGTGTAATACTCGTAAATATCATGGTTTACTTATCTGCCCTGTAGACGAGTTAGGCGGAGAAAGATTCGTTCTTCTCTCTTCACTGGACGTTACTGTTGTAAATAAGGATAAAAGTTTTAACACAGGAATCAGAAAGTACAAAGGAGATTATTTTAGTCCCAAGGGGCATAAATATGTTGAGGATTATGATACCGGTGACATTCCTGCCAGAATATACAGGGTTGGCGGTGTGATCCTTAAACAGGAAAGACTTCTGGTTCACTATGAAGAGCAACTTCTTATGAGGTATTCAATCCTTGAAGCATCGGAGCCCATGAAGCTGCAGTTTCGTCCTTTCCTTGCATTCCGTAATATTCATCAGCTGACACATGCTAACCTGGCTGCAAATACGAAGGTTGATTTTATTGAAAACGGGATAGAATCAAAGATGTACGAAGGATTTCCTTCATTAAAGATGCAGTTTTCTACTGATGTTGAATTCATTCCGGTACCCGATTGGTATCTTGGAGTAGAATATCTTGAAGAACAAAAACGGGGCTATGACTATTCAGAGGATCTTTTTACTCCTGGTTTTTTTGAACTCAAAGCAAAAAAAGGTGATGTTATTGTTTTCTCTGCTTCCACAAAAGCGGAAAAAACATCAGGCTTCAAACAGAAGTTTACTAAGAATGCCTCAGGTAAAATTCCAAGAGATAGTTTTATTAATTGTTTAAGAAATGCTGCCCAGCAATTTGTTGAAAAGAGGGGAGGAAAAACTCTTTTGATTGCAGGTTATCCCTGGTTTGGCGCGTGGGGGAGGGATACTTTTATTTCTCTTCCGGGTATTGCTCTGGCTCGACACAAGCTTGTACTCTACAGGGAAGTTCTCGATACCCAGATTAACAAAATGAAGGATGGATTGTTTCCAAATATGGGTAATGCAACTGACCCGGCATTTAATTCTATAGATGCACCTCTTTGGTTTTTCTGGACTGTTCAGCAATATATAGCCCATGGTGGCACTGATGGTTGGGAAAGATATGGTGACGCAGCAAAATCAGTGTTGAATGCCTTTAAAAATGGTACAGCTTTTAATATTCATATGAGAGAAAATGGTTTGATCTATGCGGATGCTCCAGGGAAAGCTCTGACCTGGATGGATGCTGTAGTAAATGGTGTTCCTGTAACTCCACGAAGAGGTTATGCGGTGGAAATCAATGCTCTCTGGTATAATGCCATCTGCTTCTCTATTGAAATGGCAACAAAAGCAAATGATAAAAATTTTGTAAAGGAATATGAAAAATTACCGGAACTCATAAAGAAATCATTTCTTGATATTTTCTGGGATGAACAGATTGGTTACCTGGCTGATTATGTGAATGATGACGAAGGAAAAAACACTTTTGTGAGACCAAACATGGTTATTGCAGTTTCATTGGCTTATTCTATGCTTGACAAAGAACAGATGAAAAAAGTATTGGATATTGCAGATAATGATCTGGTTACAACAAGAGGATTACGAACTCTTTCTCCGCGTAACAAAATGTACAAGGGAATATATAAGGGCAATCAGGAAGAAAGAGATAGTGCCTATCATCAGGGTACAGTCTGGCCATGGCTCTATGGTCCTTTTTGTGAAGGATGGCTTAAGGTATACGGCCAGCAGGGTGTACAGAAGGTAAAGAAATTGATTTATGGTCTTGAAGCTGTAATGAGTGAACATGGGATAAGCACCATTTCGGAGATTTATGATGGTGATCCTCCACATATGCCCCAGGGAGCAATATCACAGGCCTGGAGCGTAGGTGAAGTGCTCAGGATTATCGATTTACTGGAAACAAAATTTGAAAATTAATAACAGAGGCATAATATGCGAGTGTTAATGTTCGGATGGGAATTCCCGCCTCATATTTCAGGTGGATTGGGTACTGCCAGCTATGGTTTGACAAGGGGCATGGCAACACTCGATGATCTGGAAGTGATCTTTGTTGTTCCAAAAGCCTGGGGCGATGAGGATCAAAGTGTGGTCCGGCTGGTTGGAGCCAATCAGGTACCTGTAGCATATAAAAAGGTATTTTACAAAGGATTTAAACGTCCGGTTGAAAGGATTGAAGTATCCTCAAAAATTGTTCCTTACACTGACCCCGACAATTTTTGGAAGATGGTTAAATCAGAAGTATCAGGTTATAATTTTTATGTCAAAACGAATAACAAAGGCAGAGTAGATTTCTCAGGTAGATATGATACAAGTCTCATGGAAGAAATCTACAAGTATTCCATAGTAGCTGCTGTGATAGCTGACGAAAATGAGTTTGACATCATTCATGCTCATGACTGGTTAGCCTACCCGGCAGGGATTGCTGCTATGGAGGTTTCGGGTAAGCCACTTGTTATTCATGTGCACGCAACCGACTTCGACCGAAGCGGTGGAAATGTGAATCCAGATGTATATCGTATCGAGAAAAGCGGAATGGACGCTGCCTCCAAAATAATTACAGTAAGCAATCTGACCCGCGATATTGTAATAAATAAATATAATATCAATCCTGATAAGATTGAAACAGTTTATAATGCTGTTGAACCTGTTAAGGTCTGCGATGATTGTACAATTAAAAAGGGTTTTGATGAAAAAGTTGTCACCTTTCTTGGACGAATAACTATGCAGAAAGGTCCTGAATATTTTATTGAGGCGGCTTATAAGGTTTTGCAGGTAATGGACAATGTGCGATTCGTAATGGCCGGCTCGGGTGATATGATGGAAAGAATGATGAGAAGAGCTGCTTTCCTTAAAATAACTGACCGATTTCATTTTACAGGTTTTCTAAAAGGGGCCGATGTCTTTACCATGCTCGACATGAGCGATGTTTATATTATGCCGTCTGTTTCAGAACCATTTGGTATTTCGCCTCTGGAGGCAATGCAGTCTAATGTTCCGGTAATTATAAGTAAACAATCGGGAGTTGCCGAAATACTTACACATGCCGTGAAAACTGATTTTTGGGATATAGATGCAATGGCTGATGCAATTTATGGGATACTTAACTATCCGGCTCTCTCTAACATGTTCATTAAGAATGGCAAAGAAGAAGTTATCCGTCTAAAATGGGATAACTCAGCAAGACATGTTCGTGATATTTATTACAGAGTGATTGACAACAAAATGTATTAAGATATGAGTTCAACTGGCAAAAAAGCGATTTGTTTCTATTTTCAGGTCCATCAACCATTCAGGCTTAAGAGATACAGGTTTTTTGATCTTGGCCACGATCATTACTATTATGATGATTTCTCAAATGAGTCAATCATGAGAAAGATAGCAGAGAAATGCTATATGCCTGCTAATAATATCATACTGGATCTGATTCAAAAACACCATGGAAAGTTTAAGGTTACTTTTTCCCTCTCAGGTCTGGCTATAAGTCAGTTCCGTCTTTATGCTCCTGAGGTCCTTGAGTCTTTCAGGAAACTGGCTGAAACAGGAATGGTTGAGTTTCTTGCTGAAACAAACTCTCATTCTCTTGTTTCTCTCAGGAGCAGAAGTGAATTTGAACGCCAGGTTAATAACCATAAAGAAATGCTTAAGGAGTTTCTTGGGGTTGAGGCTACTTCATTTCGCAACACCGAATTAATTTATTCTGACACTATTGGGTCGTGGGTTGCCGACATGGGGTTCAAGTCGATGCTTACTGAGGGGGCTAAGCATGTTCTGGGATGGAAAAGTCCAAATTATCTGTATTGTAACTCGCTCAATCCAAGGCTGAAAGTCCTGCTCAGAAACTTTGTCCTGAGCGATGATATTGCATTCAGGTTTTCAAACAAAAGCTGGAACTCATGGCCTTTGACTGCTGACAAATATGCTTCATGGATAAACAAATTGGCACCTAAAAGTGAATTGATAAATATTTTTCTTGATTATGAAACTTTCGGCGAACATAATTGGAAAGAGACTGGAATTTTTGATTTTCTGAGTCATATGCCGGGTGCTATTCTAAAGAAAACGCCATTCAGGTTTATGACACCGACAGAAATAGCTGATACGCTTCAACCGGTTTCTGCTATCAGTATCCCTTCACCTATATCATGGGCAGATGAGGAACGTGATATTACTGCCTGGTTGGGAAATGAGTTACAGGTTGCAGCACTTGATAAGCTATATAGTCTCGCAGGGAAAGTAAATAAATGTGAGGAAGGTCTTATAAAAAAGGACTGGGAATATCTGCAGTCGAGTGATCATTTCTATTATATGGCTACAAAATTTTTCTCTGATGGAGCAGTTCATGCTTATTTTAATCCATATGAAACGCCTTATGACGCATTCATGAATTACATGAACGTGCTAAGTGATTTTGAAATCAGACTGAAAAAAATATTTCCCGATACGGCTGAACAAGATCAGATATTTAAACTTGGAACTCAGGTCATTGAAAAAGACATGCAGATCGAAAAAAATGTTATTGAAATTGAAAAGCTGCGCAAAAAAATTGCAAAAATCTCACCTGTTGTAAAGTCTGCTGTTAAGAAACCGAAAAAATCTTCAGCAAAAATCTCTCTTGCTGATGATCTTCTCATTATTAACGGGGCTGCAAGTAAATCAAAACCACGCTTAAAGACGATTAAAAAGAGCGGACCTGTTAAATCCGGGAATAAAATTAGTGCCAGCAAGAAGTTAAAATAACAAGCTATAACATATAATTTTTGAAAATGAAGGTTGAATTTATATTCGAAACCAGTTGGGAGGTATGCAACAAAGTTGGAGGAATACATACAGTGATCTCAACGAAGGCGCTTAAAATTGTTAATGAGCTTGGAGACAAGTATATACTTATCGGACCCGATGTATGGAGGGAGGATAGCAAAAATCCTGAGTTTATTCCGGATGAATCTCTGTTTGTTGAATGGAAAGCCAGAGCAGCTGCAGAGGGGTTAAGAGTTAAAACCGGCAGATGGAATATTTCAGGCAAACCTCTGGTGTTCCTTATCGACTTCACGCCTTATTTCGGACAACAGAATGAAATATTTGCAGAATTTTGGGAAACATATAAACTTGACAGTATCTCTGGTCAGTGGGATTATGTTGAACCAGCTCTGTTCGGATATGCCGCAGGTAAGGTGATTCAAAGTTTTTCAACCTTTTATAATGAAAATCAAAATATCGTAGCTCAGTTCCATGAATGGATGACAGGAACAGGTATATTGTACCTGAAAAAGCATGCTCCCTGGGTAGCCACTTCATTCACAACTCATGCAACTGTTCTGGGAAGATCTATTGCCGGAAACAATCGCCCTCTTTATGGCAAGATGGAAGAATATATTCCTCAACAGATAGCAAGAGAATTTAATGTCGTTGCAAAGCAGTCGCTGGAAAAAATCTCTGCCGGCGAGGCAGATGTCTTTACAACCGTAAGTGAGATAACATCAAGAGAATGTCAGCACTTTCTTGGCAAAGAAGTTGATTTTGTGACGCCAAACGGATTCGAAGATTCTTTTGTTCCTGCTGATGATATATTTGAAGAGAGAAGACAGATAGCCAGGGAAAAACTCATTAATGTTGCCGAAGCCGTTCTGGGCTATTCAATTTCAGAGGATTGTGTTCTTGTGGTTAATAGTGGCAGGTATGAATTCCGGAATAAGGGCGTTGATATATTGATCGACTCCCTCGGTGAATTGCAAAAGCAAGGCAAGATTGAAAAAGAGTGTATTGCCTTTTTCCTGATTCCTGCATATCATAAGGGTCCCCGTAAAGATATAATTGATATACTTTTAAATAATGGTTCCGTAAACAGTGGCGACAGATATCTTACGCATAGTCTTCATTACCCGTTGAGTGATCCGCTGTTGCAGAGAGCAGCTGCTAACGATCTTAAAAATGATCAAAACTCAAAGGTTAAGATCATCTTCGTGCCCTGCTATCTGAATGGTAATGATGGGATCTTTAATATGCCCTATTTCGATTTATTAATCGGATTTGATCTTTCTATTTTCCCTTCATATTATGAACCGTGGGGATACACACCACTCGAAAGTCTGATGTTTTCTATCCCAAGCATAACAACGTCTCTTTCAGGTTTTGGACTATGGGTAAGAACCTATTTTGAAAATCCCGGCAATGGGATATCAGTAATAGAGAGGACCGATGATAACGAGGCTCAGGTCATTTCTGAGATATGTGATTTTACTTCCAAATTCATCAGGCTGAATGATCAGGAAATTTTAACAGCCAGGCAGAAAGCGCATGCAATTTCAAGAATTGCTCTTTGGGACAACCTGGTTAATTATTATTTTGATGCTTACCAACATGCTCTTGAACAAAGCAATGAGAGAAGAGAGGAACCAAGGGAATTTGTAAGGTCTGTTGAAGCTCACGTAAGTCATATAAGAAAACCCCACCAGATACCTGTCTGGAAAGACATATATGTTCAAAGCGATGTCCCTGAAAAACTAGCCTCACTAAATGTCTTGTCAAATAATCTCTGGTGGTCATGGAATACAGAAGCAGAATCTCTTTTTAAAAGAATGGATCCGTCGCTCTGGGATACGGTAAACCACAATCCTAAATTGCTGCTTGAAAAGATTGATTATAAGAGACTCCTCGTACTTGAAGATGATGATGATTTTGTGGCTGAATTGAAACATGTTGATGAATTATTTAAGGCACATATGAATCGTCCGGATAATACGACTTTGCCTTCAATAGCCTATTTCAGCATGGAGTTTGGAATACATCCGTGTCTGAAAATTTATTCAGGCGGGCTGGGGATACTGGCTGGTGATTATCTGAAAGAAGCAAGCGATTCGAATCTGAATATTACTGGTGTTGGTCTTCTCTACAGGTATGGCTATTTCAAGCAAAAACTTGGACCAAAGGGAGAACAGCTTTCAATATATGAAGCTGAAGAGTTTTCCAGACTTCCTATAAATCCGGTTAAAGATTCCAAAGGAAACCATTTGTATGTTAGCATGGTATGGCCTGGAAGAACAGTTAAAATACGAGTATGGGAAGCAATGGTTGGTAAAGTGCGGCTTGTACTTCTGGATACTGATGTTGATGATAATTTACCCGAAGACAGGACAGTTACACATTATCTTTATGGCGGAGACAATGAAAACAGGTTAAGACAGGAACTGATTCTTGGTATCGGAGGAATAAGGGCTCTGGTAGATATGGGTTTAAAACCCGATTTATATCATAGCAATGAAGGACATTCTGCTTTTATCAGCCTCGAAAGACTTAGGAGTCTGATAAATGATCAGCATCTGACATTTTATGAGGCACTTGAAGCTGTAAGGTCTTCTACACTGTTCACCACGCATACTCCTGTTCCTGCAGGACATGATGCATTTGAAGAAGACCTGCTTCGTAAATATATTTCTCATTACCATAGCAGGTTGACTATTACATGGGAAGAACTTATGGCTCTTGGGAAATGTAAGGGTGACTCCGATAAGAAATTCAATATGAGTTTTCTGGCTGCGAGAATGTCGCAGGAGATAAATGGTGTAAGTAAACTTCATGGTGAAGTTAGTCAGGAGATGTTCAATAAGCTTTGGCCAGGGTATCTTAAAGAAGAACTTTTTATAGGTTATGTGACTAACGGAGTTCATTATCCTACATGGACAGCTCCTGAATGGCAGGAAGTATACACGCAACTGACAGGAAGTGGAAATTTTGACCAGACGGACAGAGATCTGTGGGCAAAATTGCACAGTCTGGATGATAAGAAAGTTTATGAAATTAAAACCCTGCTTAAAAAGAACCTCTTTTCAAATATCAGGAAAAGGCTTCAGTCGGATATGATCGAAAAGCATGTGAGCCCTCATATTCTACTGAGTATCAGTGGACATCTCAATGAAAAAGCCCTGACTATTGGTTTTGCCCGACGCTTTGCTACTTATAAAAGAGCTTCTCTGCTCTTTAAAGATCTTGACAGACTTTCACGGATTGTAAATAATCCGGAAAGACCTGTACAGTTTATATATGCCGGGAAAGCACATCCAAACGACGGTGGTGGAAAGGAGCTGATTAAAAAGGTTTTTGAAATATCGCAGATGCCTGAGTTTGCAGGGAAAGTAATATTCCTCGAGAACTATGATATCGAGATGGCAAAATACCTTACAAGAGGAGTCGACATCTGGCTTAATACGCCTACCAGACCTTTGGAAGCTTCGGGAACCAGTGGTGAAAAAGCAGTTATGAATGGAACGATCCACTTCAGTGTTCTCGACGGATGGTGGGTTGAAGGTTACAGGGCATACGCCGGATGGGCACTGCCAAAGAGAAAAACTTATGAGAATCAGGAACTACAGGACGATATTGACGCTGAAACAGTTTATAATATGCTTGAGTATGAAATAGCTCCGGCGTATTATTCCTTTAATGAACAGGGTATATCTTCTGAGTGGATTAGTCTGATCAAAAACACTATGGTAAAAATTGCACCCGAATTTACCATGAAGAGAATGATAGACGACTATTATGAAAAATTTTATTCAAAACTTTATAAAAGGAATAAATATCTCACAGCCAATAATTTTGAAATGGCAAGAGAGCTGGCTGCATGGAAAAAAACCGTGAAAGATGAATGGGACAATATAGAAGTCTTAAATTATAGCTTCGAACATGCAAGGGATAATGTTTATCGTTCAGGACATGACTACAGAGCCGAAATTGCACTTGATGTAAAGAAAATTCCTAAGGAGAATGTTGGTGTTGAATTTATTATTACTCATATGAGTAAAAGAGGGGAATATGAATTTGTTGCAAGTGAGGAGTTTAAATTAATCAACTGCAAGAACGGCAAATGTCTCTACAGGGCAAGTCTTGTTCCTGAAAAAGCAGGGTCATTCTTTTATGGAATCCGCATATATCCGAAACATAAAGACCTCCCGCATAAACAGGATTTCTATCTTCTGCGATGGATTGACTAGATATCGGTTGCTCTTCGGATAGGCTCTTTTTTAAATACAAGAGCAGTTCGTGCCGGCAGATAAAGATAGAGATATAAAGGAGCATTTATAATGTTCCTTTCCGCTTTTCTTATTGAGAGATATACTGTTTTCCTGTCTATCCTGTTGAATCCGCCGTAAGCAGGATCATCCGAATCGAGGACAATTTTAAATTTCCCGATAACAGGTATTCCGTATTCGGTAAATGAGACTGTTGGATTAAAGTTGAAAACAAACAATAATTCCCCTCTCATATAAGCGAGAACCTTATCATAAGTGTTTTCATAAATCCTCCTGACGAAAAGATCATCAAGTATTTTAAAGTCAGTATGAAGTTTAAGCATTTTCCTGTCGAATTTTAACAGGCTGTAATACTTGAGATCTTTGTTTTCTGCCAGTTGCCACTGACGTCTGGCATATTTATAGCTCCAGTTATTTCCTTCACGTGGAAAATCTATCCATTCCGGATGGCCAAATTCATTCCCCATGAAGTTCAGGTATCCTCCCCCCGAAGTACTGAAAGTAATAAGCCTGATCATTTTATGCAGGGCTATCCCACGATCTATTACTATGCTGTGGTAGGATTTATTCATGCCAGAATACATCTCGGCGTCTATCATCCTGAAGATAAGCGTTTTATCTCCAACGAGAGCCTGGTCGTGAGATTCACAGTATGATATTATTTTTTCCTCTGGACGATGTTGTGTAAGTTCATAGAATAATTTTCCCATATCCCAGTTCTCATCCGCAGTCTCTTTTACCAGTTTTATCCAGAAATCAGGGACTCCCATTGATAGCCTGAAATCGAAACCATAGCCTTTTTTTTCTGTATCTGCGGCTAGCCCGGGCATACCGCTCATCTCCTCTGCAATAGTGATGGCTTGAGGTTTAAATTTATGGATCAGCTTATTAGCGAGAAAAAGGTAGACAAGTGCGTCTTCATCCTGGTTCCCATCGAAATAATCATTATAGGAGGTAAAGTTTTTTTCGAGTCCGTGATCATAATAAATCATACTCGTGATACCATCGAACCTGAACCCGTCAAAATTATATTCTTCCAGCCAGTATCGGCAGTTTGAAAGCAGAAAATGAATTACATTATCCTTTCCATAGTCAAAACATAAGGAATCCCAGGCAATGTGATTTCTACGTTCATTAGAATGAAAATACTGGCCCATTGATCCATCGAAAAGACCAAGACCCTCATTAACATTTTTTACTGAATGGGAATGCACAAGGTCCATAATGACTCTCAGTCCTGCCAGATGAGCTTTATCAACCAGTTCCTTAAGATCCTCTGGTGTTCCAAAACGAGATGAGGCAGCAAAAAAACTTGATACATGATATCCAAAGGATCCGTAAAAAGGATGTTCCTGAATTGCCATCAGCTGTATGGTGTTGTATCCCGATCTGGATATGACGGGGAGAACATTTTCAGTAAACTCGCGGTAAGATCCTGTTTTCTCCTCAGCTGTAGCCATACCAATATGGGCTTCATAGATTATCGGTGCAGGATATGGAGAGGTGAAATGCTCACATTTCCAGTTATATCTTTCCTTTGGCTGCCATACCTGTGCATTGAATATTTTTGTTTTATCGTCCTGTACCACACGATTTGAGTACGAAGGTATCCTTTCACCGCTTCCTCCCTCCCAATGGACAGATAGCTTGAAGAGATCTCCATGTTTCAGTGCTCCCAATGGCAGATAAATTTCCCAGTCTCCCATAGGATTAATACGTTTCATCATGTATTCTGCCTTCTCTTTCCAATTGTTAAATACTCCGATAATAAAAATATTATTTGCATTCGGAGCCCATTCCCTTAAAACCCATGAGTCGTGGTCACGATGAAGCCCATAATAATAATGGCCCATTGCAAAATCAGAAATAGTGCCATTCCCAACAAGTTGTTTTTCCTTTAGAAGGCATTTTGCAATTCGTCGCTCAATGACATCCGTAAATGGATTCAACCATGGGTCGGTATGATAGAAACTGGTTGTATTCATGATATTTGACTAAATAGGATACCTTTCTATAAAAGTACGAAAACTAAATCATTTATTTGTTTCATTTTCATGGGCTTTATTAATTTTGCATTCATAATTTTGTGCAATGATAGTTCATGAAGGATATGAAAACCTTCATCTGATCTCTCCGGTTGTTACAATTGGAATTTTTGATGGAGTTCATCGTGGTCATCTGGCCCTGTTGGAATGTCTGGTTTTACGTGCCAGGGAGGAAAAGGGAGAATCAGTTGTAATCACTTTTTCGCCACATCCCAGGCTGGTACTTGAACAAAATAATACTAATCTTACCTTTCTTACAACAATGGAGGAAAAGAAGGTGCGTCTTGAAAAGCTTAATATTGACCATCTTATTGTTATTGAATTCAATAAACAGTTCAGTAAAATTCCTGCATGTGATTTTATTAAGGATATTCTGGTTAGTAAGATAAGAACCAGGCATCTTATTATTGGTTATAATCATCATTTCGGAAGAAATGGAGAAGGTGATTTAAACACAATAAGAAAATGTTCTGAAGATCTGAATTTTAAAGTAGAACAGGTACAGGGTTTTAAATCGGAGGAGGGAGCCATAAGCTCATCCATAATACGGGAAGCTTTGTTGAAAGGCAATATTGATGACGCAAATAAATGGCTGGGATATTCCTACACAGTGAGCGGAACAATTATTGAAGGAAGGAGAATTGGCCGTACTATTGGTTTCCCGACTGCAAATATAAACCCCGATTCGAGGAACAAACTGATTCCGGGATCAGGAGTATATGCAGTTGAAGTTCACATTGATAACCAGGTGTTTCCTGGCATGATGAGCATCGGTTCAAATCCAACGGTAAATGAAGATACCGGACTAAGGAGTATAGAAGTTCATATCTTCAATTTCGATAAGGATATTTACGGAAGAAAAATTTCAGTTGCTTTCAGAAAAAGACTAAGGGACGAGATAAAATTCAACAGTTTAAACGAGCTGACCCTGCAAATGAAACAGGATAAACAAGATACACTTCGATTGTTGACCTGAAAAATGACAAATGTTTTTATTAACTTTGACCACTCAAAAATAACCCGAATTATGAATGTAAAAGCAGATGCAATGCAGTACCAGGTAAAGGATATTTCGCTTGCCGACTTTGGAAGAAAAGAGATAGATATTGCTGAAAAGGAGATGCCAGGATTGTTGGCAATAAGAAAGAAGTATTATTCTGAAAAACCTTTGAAAGGTGCCAGGATTACAGGATCATTGCATATGACAATACAGACTGCAGTGCTTATTGAGACTCTCGCTGATCTTGGTGCTGATGTAAGATGGGCCAGTTGTAATATTTTCTCAACGCAGGATCATGCAGCCGCAGCGATAGCTGCCAGGGGAATCCCGGTTTTTGCATGGAAGGGAGAAACACTTGAGGAATACTGGTGGTGTACTGCTCAGGCTCTTGCATTTCCCGGTGGTAAGGGTCCTAACCTGCTGGTTGATGACGGAGGAGATGCCTCACTGATGGTTCATCTTGGGTACAAAGCCGAAAATAAGCCTGAGATACTCAACAGGAAACCAGAGAACAGGGAAGAGGCAATAATTCTTTCCACTCTAAAAGACATTCTTGATAAAGAGCCGGGAAGATGGCATCGCACCGTAAGCGAGCTAAAGGGAATATCGGAGGAGACCACAACAGGGGTCCACAGATTATACCAGATGATGGAAAATGGCGAATTACTTGTTCCTGCGATTAATGTAAATGATTCTGTAACAAAATCAAAATTCGATAATCTCTATGGTTGTCGCGAGTCGCTTGCCGATGGAATAAAAAGGGCAACAGATGTTATG
>WSSedB1CaDRAFT_10000781_pt1 | contig 13046 bp, 9 predicted proteins | sample WetSurSB1Cattail_FD_9460 | JGI IMG/M metagenome (IMG submission 9460)
CGTCTGCCATATGCTCTATAGGGTATTTTCAAAATTATTTCAATAAGTGGAAAATAATAAATAAATCAAACTTATATGGGAGGTATAATACGATGACTATACAAAATAACACAGGTACCTCAACAATACAAAAGAAAACGAATGTCCGATGGCTTATCGTTACCATACTTTTTGTACTTACTGCCGTTAACTATGCAGATCGGGCAACCCTTTCCATGGCAGGCTCTTCCATCCAAAAAGAACTTGGTCTTACAAGTATTAGTATGGGATATATATTTTCAGCATTTGGCTGGGCCTATGTCATAGCACAGCTGCCGGGTGGCTGGCTGCTCGATCGTTTTGGCTCCAAACGGGTTTACGCAATATGTCTTGTGTTTTGGTCTTTTTCCGTCATGCTGCAGGGGTCCGCAGCATTTTTCACAGGATTGACGGCGGCAGCGGTATTATTCTGTTTCCGCTATCTCATGGCAACTTTTGAGGCACCGTCCTTTCCGGCCAATGCCCGCATTGTCGCGGCATGGTTTCCAAAACAGGAACGCGGTACGGCATCTTCTATATTTAATGCAGCGCAGTACTTTGCAACGGTTATCTTTGCTCCGCTTATGGGCTGGATCATACACAGCTATGGATGGCATTATGTATTTCTGGTCATGGGTTGTATTGGTCTCTGTATGTTGTTTGTTTGGCTTAAGTTCATTTACGATCCGAAAGAACATCCGATGTCTAACCAGGCTGAGGTTGATTATATCGCTGAGGGCGGCGGACTTGTCAGCATGGATATGCAGCAGGCGGGCGAGAAGAAAAAAGGTCCCAGCCTGAAACTTATCAAGCAACTGCTTACAAATCGCATGTTCCTTGGTATTTATCTTGCACAATATTGTATTAATGCCCTGACGTTCTTTTTCATTAGCTGGTTCCCGGTATATCTTGTCCAGGCAAGAGGTATGGATATTCTTCATGCGGGATTTGCCGCAGCTATCCCGGCACTTTGTGGCTTTGGTGGCGGTATTTTAGGCGGGGTTTTTTCGGATTTTCTGCTTCACAAAGGTTATTCGCTTTCGTTTGCTCGTAAATTGCCTATCGTTTTGGGAATGCTTCTGAGCATGACTATGATAGGCTGCAATTATGTGGATTCAATTCCTCTTGTTATTTTGTTTATGGCACTGTCATTTTTTGGCAAAGCTTTTGGCGCTTTGGGATGGGCAGTCGGTTCGGATACGTTCCCCAGAGAAATTGCGGGTCTTGCTGGTGGCCTTTTCAATATGTGCGGAAACATTTCCAGCATCACGACCCCAATTGCTATAGGTTACATTGTCGCCAAGACAGGCTCTTTTGAGTGGGCCCTCGTATTTACGGTAGCCCATGGCGTAATAGCTGCATTCAGTTATTTATTTATTGTAGGGGATATTCACCGTGCGGAGCTGCAGCATTAAGAGGCTTGATGCTTAATGGAACTAAGTATATAAAATTTTATGGTTTTGACGAATCATGATAGGAGACGGATTGATATTATGGGACAGACACCTGTTGTAACGAAAATGGAAGTTATTCCGGTAGCCGGACATGACAGTATGTTGCTGAATCTTTGCGGTGCGCATGCGCCGATTTTTACCAGAAATATTGTTATTTTACATGATAACTCGGGTAATACCGGTATCGGTGAGGTGCCGGGCGGAGAAGGTATCCGCCTGACACTGGAAAAATCCATCGGGATAGTTGAAGGCAGAGAAATTTGCCGTTATCGTGATATCCTGCAGGATATTCGGCGGATTGTGCTTGGTGAAGGCAGGGCGAAGGCTAAGAATATTATTCATAAGGTAACCTCGGCCTCTGAGGCAGAGGTATTGAAACAGCCCCATGAAATCAATCTTCGTACCGATAATGTCATCACGGCTATTGAAGCAGCTCTTTTGGATTTGCTTGGCAAATATCTGAACATGCCGGTTGCGGATCTTTTGGGAGATGGCCGTCACCGTGATGCGGTCCGTATGCTGGGTTATCTGTTTTATATTGGGGACCAGAAAAAAACAGATTTAGAATATTTAAATGAGAATCATAGTGCAGATGTATGGTATAAAATACGGCATGAGGAGGCACTGACGCCGGAAGCTGTGGTATGTGAGGCGCAGGCTGCTGCGGCAAAATACGGTTTTAAGGATTTTAAGCTCAAGGGCGGTGTCATGAGCGGTGAGAAGGAAATCGAAACGATTGCGGCTTTGAAAAAAGCATTTCCGGAGGCTCGTATTACGTTAGATCCAAATGGTGCCTGGTCACTTGATGAAGCGATTGCTCTTTGCAAGGGTCGGTCTGATATTCTTGCTTATGCTGAAGATCCGGTTGGACCGGAGAATGGCTATTCGGGCCGTGAAATCATGGCAGAGTTCAAAATGGCTACAGGACTTCCTACGGCGACTAATATGATTGCTACCGACTGGCGGCAGCTCAGTCCGGCTATAGCATTGCACTCTATAGATATTCCGCTTGCAGATCCCCATTTTTGGACGATGCAGGGAACGGTTCGCGTTGCGCAGCTCTGTAAGGAGTGGGGACTGACCTGGGGTTCACATTCCAACAATCATTTTGATGTGTCTCTGGCGATGTTCACGCATGCCGCAGCGGCAGCACCGGGTGAGATTACTGCAATCGATACGCACTGGATCTGGCAGGAGGGCACAGAGCATCTTACAAAGGAGCCGCTGCAGATTGTCGGGGGTTGTGTAAAGGTTCCGGATAAATCTGGCCTGGGTATTGAAATTGACCGGGAAAGCATTGAGAAAGCCAATAAACTTTATGAAAAACATGGCAAGGGAGCCAGAGATGACGCTATGGCCATGCAATATCTTATTCCTGGCTGGAAATACGATCCAAAACGTCCAGCATTTATGTTTAAAAAGTAAAAATGAGAATTTTTATCAATGTTCTGGAGGAAGAGGTAAATCATGGGAGAACAAAAACCTTTATATATCAAGGTAAATGAAAAGGATAATGTTGTTATTGTAGTCAATGAGGGCGGTTTGCCTGCGGGTACGGTCTTTGCCGATGGATTTACGCTTACAGGCGATGTGCCGCAGGGACATAAAGCGGCGCTTGTCGCTATTCCGCGCGGGGGCAATATTGTCCGTTATGGGCAGGTTATTGGTTACGCGGCACATGATATTCCTAAGGGCAGCTGGATAGATGAGTCACTGGTTGAATTGCCGGAGGCGCCGGATGTAAACGAACTCATCTATACCCCAAGACATGAAAAACCGCAGGCACCGCTTGCAGGTTATACTTTTGCTGGCTTCCGCAATCCGGATGGTTCGGCGGGTACGAAGAATCTGTTGGGCATCCACACGAGTGTGCAGTGTGTAGCAGGTGTGCTTGATATTGCAGTACAACGTATCCGTGAGGAGCTGCTGCCTAAATATCCGAATGTGGATGATGTTGTGGCGCTCAAGCATAATTATGGCTGTGGTGTGGCTATTAATGCTCCGGATGCTGTAGTTCCCATACGTTCGATTGCTAATCTCGCCAGGCACCCTAATTTTGGCGGCGAACTCATGGTCGTGAGCCTGGGCTGTGAAAAGATGCAGCCAGAAGTCGTGACAGAGGATAATCCGCAGGCAAGCATTGTAAGACTGCAGGAAGAGGCTGGTTTCAAAGCTTCGGTGGAACGTATATTGCATGAAGCGGAGAAAATCCTCGTGCGCCTTAATCAGCGCCAGCGCGAGACCTGTCCGCTTTCAGATCTTGTGATAGGGCTTCAATGCGGTGGCAGTGATGCCTTTTCGGGGGTTACCTCAAATCCTGCGGTAGGCTATGCTGCGGATTTGCTCGTGCGTGCAGGAGCTACGGTGATGTTTTCCGAGGTTACCGAGGTGCGTGACGGTATAGATTTGCTGCTGCCAAAGGCCGCAAATGCTGAGGTTGGTAAACGGCTGCTCGATGCGATGCGCTGGTATGACAACTATCTTGCCAAGGGTGAGGTGGACCGCAGTGCCAATCCGGCACCGGGCAATAAGAAAGGCGGTCTTTCGAATATCGTAGAGAAAGCTCTGGGGTCGATTGCCAAGGGCGGGACGAGCACAATCCGTGAGGTGATTGCGCCGGGGGAACGGCCAGTGAAGAAGGGTCTTATCTATGCGGCCACACCGGCAAGTGACTTCGTCTGCGGCACATGCCAACTTGCTTCGGGTATTCATCTGCAGGTATTCACGACAGGGCGTGGGACACCGTATGGTCTGGCAATAGTACCGGTCATCAAGGTTTCCAGCCGCAGTGTGCTTGCAAAAAAATGGCCGGATCTTATTGATGTTGATGCCGGGCGTATTGCTACGGGTGATGCTACGATTGAAAGCGTTGGTAAGGAGATCTTTGAGCTTATTATCGATATAGCCAGCGGGCGCAGGCAGTCGTGGGCACAGCAATGGAAGATATATAATGACCTCTGTCTTTTCAATCCGGCGCCTGTGACCTGATTCTTGATTAGATAGCTTGCTTTTGTAAAGACGGAATGCAGCAGGGTCTCTTTAATCCGTTTTGTTAAAGAGACCCTATTTTTACCCTAAATCCAAAGTTTTAATATATGGAAGAGGACGCAGGGTGTTAGCTTTGCAGCATACGATAGGAGAAAAAGTATGGATAAAATTTTGATTTCCCATGGTCGGGTGATAGATCCCGTCAGGCAATTGGACAAGATAGCAGATATCTATATAGCGGATGGCAGAATAGTTGCTGCCGTGGATGATTTTAAACCGGATGTTGTTCTTAATGCTTCAGGATGCATTGTTGTACCAGGATTGATAGACTATCATGCGCATGTATTCTATAAAGGAACCGATGCGGGAGTTCCGGTTGATATGATAGCGCTTCCCAATGGAGTTACGACGGTTGTAGATGGGGGGAGCGCGGGAACGGCAAATTATGAGTCGTTTTATGCGAGTATTGTAATGAACAGTGTAGCCAGAGTCAAAGCATTTTTGGCGCTCTCCTCCGATGGGCAGATAAGTATGCACCGACCGGACTATTATGCGTCGGCAACCTGTGATATGAGCAGAATGGAGAAGCTTTTCAGAGATTATGCTTCGAACCTTGTTGGCATAAAGCTTAAGCAGACACGTGCGAATGTCTCAGGAGAAGGATTTGACGCGATTCAATGTGCGATAAGACTGGCGGAAAAGATAGGGTGCCGTATTAACGTGCATGTTATAGATCCTTCTGGTCCTTGCAGCCAGCTTGCAGCTTATTTCCGTGAGGGCGATATTTTTACGCATGTTTATCATGGATCTGGCAGCACGATCTTAGATGAAAATAGACATGTGCTGCCAGAAATATGGGAAGCAAAAAAGCGTGGTGTCATTTTTGACGCATGCAATGGAAAAAACAATTTTGATTTTGAAGTAGCCGAGGCGGCTATACGGCAGAATTTTTATCCGGATATTATCAGTTCCGATATTACGGTGATGACTATGTATAAGCAACCGGCGGTTAGCTTACCGTGGCTTATGTCAAAATATCTTGCTATGGGAATGCCTCTGCAGGAGGTTATAAAAGCGGTTACAGCAACGCCAGCCAAACATATGGATATGGAGCATGAAATTGGTACGCTGGCACCGGGGGCTTGTGGTGATGTGGCTGTCTTTAAGGAAAAAGATCTTAAGTGTGAGTTCCTTGATATACGTGGTAACTGCAGAATAGGGAACAAACTGCTGCTTCCCCAGGCAACAATACGCAACGGTATGCTGGTATTCCGGCAAATGGATTTTATAAAAATTTAGGCTGTTTTTTTCAATATTAAATAATAGATGACAGGAGCAAATAACATGGAAAATAAATGGTTTAGAATTGCGGGAACGCTTTGCTTTGGATTATTTGTTGCGTATCTTGACCGAACGAATTTATCCGTAGCATTACCCTCGCTTTCTGCGGATCTGGGTATTGATGGTGCAATGAAATCTCTTGTGCTGACGATATTCCTTATCGGGTATGCCTTTGCAAATGTTTTTGGAGGGATCTGCACGAGAAAAGCCGAGCCTAAAACCGTGGTAGTACTTATGGTATTTATATGGTCGTTGGCAACCTTTTGTACCGGGATTATACAGTCTGTATTTATTTTGTTAGCCTTTCGTTTCATTTTGGGGGTTACGGAGGGCGTATATTGGCCGCAGCAGTCACGCTTTGCCAGAGCATGGTTTTCTACGAATGAGCTCACACGTGCGAATAGCATAATCCAGTATTATGGCCAATTTATGGCCCTGGCACTTGGTTTTATTATTCTTACACCCGTCTATGATGCTTTTGGTTGGAGAATACTGTTTTATATAACAGGTGGTGTAGGACTGCTTATTATTGTGCCTTTGTACTTAAAGATGCTGAAAAAGAATGACGATGCACCTTATAAAGAGGTTATGGACGAAAATGGCGAGACACCTAAATTGACGTTGAAATCTTTGGGTGGGCCAACTTTCCTTATGATTGTTTTTACCTATGTTACGCAGGGAATGTTATTTTGGGGAATTACCCTATGGATTCCGATGGTGGCAAAATCGTTGGGATTTTCTGGTATCCAGCAGGGGTTAGCCAGTGCGGCGCCTTATTTAATGGCTGTTGTTTTAGCGGTGCCTATTTCATATATCAGTGATAAGACCTGCAAACGTTCCCTTATCGCGTCATTAGGACTCATTATTCCCGGACTGCTTTTGGTGACATTGCCAGTAGTTGAAGCCCCGGTAGTAAAGATGGGCATCATTACGATTGCTATGGGATATTATGCAAGCAGCTTTACACCTAATATCTGGTCTATTATCCAGAAAACCGTAGAGCCTCACGCGGTGGGACCTGCTTCAGGGATTGTCAATGGTCTGGGCGCTGGCGGCGGCGGAACGATTGCCGGATTCCTTGTAGGTTACATGCAGAGCGTTACAGGTTCCTATATGGCTGGCTTTGTGGTTTTGGGAATACTGGTTATCCTTGGAGGTATATCTTTGTTTATGTACGGTAAAATCAAGAGTAAAGAAATTAAGATGTCAATTTAAACATGTGCATGTTTTTCTGATATGAAAAATAAAAAGGAAGCGGAATCCTTCGCTTCCTTTTTTTGCAAATGTAAAACAGGTCGTTGTTACACAAACATTAAGATTTATAAGAGGCGATTACAATGGAAATTAAGCAGGGCGGTGTTGTATCAAAGATGCTGGCGGATGTCCAAATTCCCGCTATGTTTCGGGCAAAGCAAACCTTTCTGCGGGAATTTATCCCGCCGGAGCAAATACCAGATACTGTATTTGCCGAATTATCCAAGGAGAAAGTTGCCAGTCTCATCAAACCTGGCATGTCTATTGCCATTACAGCTGGCAGCCGTGGCATTGCAAACGTCGATATTATTACCCGGGCTATTGTAGCTTTTGTAAAAAGCAAAGATGCCCTTCCGTTTATTGTACCTGCTATGGGCAGCCACGGCGGAGCTACGGCCGAAGGACAATTGGAAATTTTGGCAGGCTATCATATCACAGAGGAAAGCATGGGCTGCCCAATTCGCTCCAGTATGGCAACTGTGTTGTTGGGCATATCGGGGCTGGGAAAACCGGTTTATATGGATAAGCATGCTTATGAAGCAGATGGAATCATCGTTTCATGTCGTTTGAAGCCGCATAACGCCTTCCGTGGGCCTTATGAGAGTGGTCCGTGCAAGATGATGGTCGTAGGACTAGGGAAACAGAGAGGCGCGGAAAGCGTACACAGTGACGGCATGGGGCTTATAGCGAAGAACCTTCCAGCTAATGCACGTGTTGTCCTGGATAAGGCGCCTATTTTGCTCGCCATTCCCTGCATGGAGAATGCCTATGATGAAACCTGCCGTATCGAAGCTATCCATCGCGACGATATTATGGCACGTGAGCCGGAGCTGCTGAAGTTTGCTTTTTCACATATGCCGAAGCTTCTTGTAGGTGAAGGTGATGTGCTTATTGTTGATGAAATCGGTAAGAACTTCAGCGGTACCGGCGTAGATCCGAATATCACCGGAACTTTTTCTACGGAATATGCCACAGGAGGACTGAATGTACAGCGCACCTGTATGCTGGATCTTACAGCGTGTTCACATGGCAATGGATTGGGGGTTGGCTTGGCCAGCGTTATTACCAAGCGTCTTTTTGATAAGCTCGATTTGGAAAAAATGTATCCGAATTGCCTTACCAGCACGGTTTTGCAATCGGCGGTCATTCCACTTATCATGCCTACGGATAAGGAGGCTATCCAGGCCTGCATCCGTACGCTGAATCAGGTGGATATGACGCGAACACGCGTCGTACGCATATCGAATAGTCTGCATATCGGACATATTATGTTGTCGGCAGCGTATTATACGGATGTATTTGGGGGCAAATATCCTGGGCTGGAGGCTGAGAGCTTGCCCGAAGCATTGAAGTTTGCTGCAGATGGCACGCTCGTTACAAGAATATAACGGTTATCCAGGTGCATATTAAGTGAGGTTTTTATGGAGGTGTCATATATTGGAAAATATTTATGATGTGTTAATCATTGGTGCGGGTGTTGTCGGCAGTGCGGTAGCAAGGGAGTTTTCCCGCTACGAATTGCACATTGCTGTATTGGAGAAGGAGCTGGACGTGTGCATGGAGACGAGTGGCCGTAATACAGGGGTCCTGCATGGGGGCTTTACATATAAGCTGGGTTCTTTGAAAGCACAATGCTGCGTGGAGGGAAACCGGGAGTTTGATCGGGTGGCACAGGAACTGGATGTACCGTTCAAACGCACAGGCAAGGTTGTCGTAGGTTTTGATGAGAAGGACATGCAGAGCCTGTTGAAGTATAAACGAAATGGTGAAGCTAACGGGGTTCAGGGTCTTGAAATCATAGACAAGGCAAGACTCCAGGAAATGGCGCCAAGTGCAGGGGGAGAATTTGCCATGTATTCTCCGGCTTCAGGAATGTTAAATCCCTTTGTTTATACGGTTGCTTTGGCAGAGAATGCCGCACAAAATGGCGTGCATTTCTATTTTGACCATGAAGTTACGGGCATACGACGGCACGAAGGTTTGTACAGCATTCAGACAAATCAGGGCCGGTTTTGCACACGATGGGTAGTCAATTGTGCAGGACTGAATTCGGTGCAGGTATCTGAAATGCTGGGTATTGGCGGATATACACTCGGCGGCTTTAAGGGCGAGTATTTCGTACTGGACAAAAAAGCTGGCAAGGAGCTTAACATGCTTATTTATCCAGCACCGGGACCAAATGGCGGTTTTGCCACGCATGCGACACCGACTGTGGACGGAAATGTCCTTATTGGCCCGGATTCCAGGCTCGTTGATGATTTTGAAGATTATCGCGCTACACCGGAATCTCTGAAGCAGCTCGTACTGGATGGGAAGAAAATGTTTAAATATATGAAGCGCGAATATTTTATCCGCAATTTTTCCGGTATCCGGCCAAAGCTAATAAATAAGGATACAAAGGAAATTCTGGATTTTGTTGTCGAGGCCAGGAAAGAAGCCCCGAACAGCATAAATCTTGTAGGGATTGAATCCCCAGGACTTACGAGTGCATTGCCGTTAGCGCGGCGGGCCGTGGCCCTTATGCGGGAGCAAGAAAAACTTTTGCCGAATCGGTCATTCAATCCAAGACGCAGGGGAATCCTGTGCTTTGCGGAGCAATCTGAAGAAAAGAAAAAGGCACTTATAAAGGAAAACCCGGATTATGGTGAGATTGTCTGTCGTTGTGAAACTGTGACGAGAGCAGAGATAGTCCAGGCTATACGTAATCCGCTGGGAGTACGTTCTCTTATTGGGATCAAAAATCGCACACGGGCAATGATGGGACGCTGTCAGGGCGGGTATTGTGAAACGCGGCTGGTGGAAATTATGGAGGAAGAGCTGCAGGAAAGCGAGAAGGAAATCGTTTATGGGCGCAAAGGCGGAAAAATGTTTACGGGGAAGGTGAGAGCATGACAGCTGTTATAAAAAAGGATGCAGTCATCATCGGAGGAGGTTCGGCAGGCCTGGCAGCCGCAGCTGCATTAAAGAAGCATGGGATTGAGGATATCGTTATTCTGGAGCGTGAGAAGCAGCTTGGCGGCATTCTTCGGCAGTGCATTCATGAGGGTTTTGGGCTGTCTCGCTTTCATGAGGTTTTGAGCGGTCCGGAATATGCCCAGCGCTTTATAGATATTGTCCGAAAATTTCAGATCGCGTATGTGACAGGAACAACCGTGCTTGATATAACGCCGCAAAAGCTTGTTACGGCAGTGTCGCGTGAGGGGCTTTTGACATATGAGGCGAAGGCTGTAATCCTGGCTATGGGTTGTCGGGAACGTACGCGAGGTGCAATCAGCATTCCGGGGACACGTCCGGCAGGTATATATAACGCCGGGGTAGCGCAGTCCTATATAAACCTGCATAATACGATGATTGGAAAAGAAGCGGTTATTCTGGGGTCAGGAGATATTGGCATGATCATGGCCAGACGGCTTACACTCGAAGGTGTGAAGGTGAAGGCGGTATTTGAGGTTCAGCCTTATCCGAGCGGGCTCCAGCGTAATATAGAGCAATGTCTGAACGATTATGATATTCCGCTGTATTTAAGCCATACAATAACGGATATCAAGGGACGTGCCCGGTTGGAGGGGGTTACGGTCTCGAGGGTGGATGCACATATGCAGCCGATTGCGGGTACAGAAAAAGAATATGAATGTGACACGCTGATACTGTCCGTAGGACTTATACCGGAAAATGAGCTATCGCTGTCCTGTGGGGTGGCCCTGGATCCACGTACGAAGGGAGCTGTTGTGGATGCATATTATCAGACGAATGTGAAAGGTATCTTTGCCGCAGGCAATGTGCTGCAGGTACATGATCTTGTGGACTTTGTATCGCTGGAGGCAGAGCGTATGGCCGGTTATGCAGCAGAATATATTCATAAGGGATGTCTGCCGGTTTGTGATATTCCTTTGATAACAGATGGAAATATTGGTTATACGGTCCCGCAAAGAGTCCGCTCAGATGAAGCATTTAAGCTGTCTCTGCGTGTAAAACAGCCCTGTCATGATTGCGAAATCGTTTTAAAGCAGGCACAGCGAGTTTTGCAGAGCGTTAAACTAAAGAAAGCAATTCCGGCGGAAATGATACAGATTGATGTTCCGGCAGGTAACATGGAATCTACAGATGCTTTGGAGGTGTTGCTGCAATGAAAAAAAGCTATACATGTATTGTTTGTCCGAACGGCTGTGAAATAGTGGCCGATTTTACAGAGAAAGTGATTGTTTCACTTACCGGAGCGGGATGCAAAAGGGGGGGAGAGTATGTCAGGCAGGAAATCACCTGCCCTATGAGAAATATCACCTCCTCGGTAGGTGTGCTGGATGGGAAGCTGCCGCTGGTCAGCGTGAAGCTTTCAAAGCCGATACCGAAAGAAAAGATTTTTGCTGTGATGCAGGAAGTTCGGGCGATAAAGATTCAGGCGCCTGTAAAACTGGGGCAGGTGATTCTGGAAAAAGTTCTGGGTTTGGATTCGGATGTGGTGGCTACTAAGAATGTGGAAAAAATCTAAAAATATCTGGTTTCTCCATGTGTAGGCGGCAATGCCAAAAGTAGTTTTCTGCACATGCCAGAAATTATCTGTCTATACTTATAGAAGCATTTTACTGCAATCCATGGGCTTGCGGGAATCAGGCGAGCGGGCAATAGCGATGAAACAGGACATCAGAGCGTGCGGGGGGATGTTTTTCTATAAGAAGATTTATTGATTTTTAGGATCACGGGGGGTATCAGAGTGAAGTGGATGAATCATTTAAGGATAACATACAAGCTGTTGATTTTAACAGTTATTGCAGTTTTTGCCATGGGATCAATTGGGTATACAGGCTATAGCTATCTGCAAAAAGCAAATAATCAAATGGAAATTATGTATGCGCAAAAGCTCCAGTCTGTAAGACTTATCGGGGACGCCATGGCAGCGATGCGTTCTGTACAGGCACGTGCGCTGCAAAATGTAGTGCGCACAAAGCCTGAGGAACTGAAAAAAGGTCAGACACAGATAAAAGATAATATAGCGGAATTTGAAGATGCCTGGAATGGATATCAGGCAATAGCCGACGACGCGCCTGAGGTTGCAGAAAAAATCGAGATAACGAGCAAATACTGGCTCACGTATAAAAAAGGTATGCAGGAAATTGGTGATCTTGGGACAGATGGGAAAAAAGCGGAAGCAGCAGTTCTTTACGAAAAGGTAAACCCAGATCTGCAAAAGATACGGGATGCACTTATTGAATTGGAAAAAATGGCACGGGACAATGCGGAAGAAATCCATCAGCAAAATTCGCAGGATCAAAATGCGGCCATAAGGGATATGCTTGTCAAGATGGTTGTGGCATTCTTTGTTTTGATAGGAAGCTGTATATGGATTGCCAGGGAAATTACGAATCCAATACAAAAAACAATTTTTGCCTGTGGCAGTCTGCGCGACGGAGATTTTCGGGATTTGCCGCGGGAAACACATCGAAGAGACGAGTTTGGCCGCATGGTTGATGTACTGGCAGATATGCGCAGCAATTTGAATCAGTTGATGAAGCAGACGTATGGTTCTACAGAACAGATTGCTGCGGCCTCGGAAGAGCTTACAGCCAGTTCCACACAATCAGCGAAGGTTTCCCAGCAGATTGCCGCATCTGTAGCTGACGCAGCTGACGCTGTTGAAAAGCAACAGGAGGCAGTAAATGGAAGTACTGTTTCTGTAGGCAAGATAGCTGTATCTGTGAAAGAAATCCAGCAGAAGGCTGATCGGGCAACAGAAAATGCGATTTCGGTGAACCTGGAGGCGGAAGCTGGAAATGAAGCCATCGGTGCTTCGGTCGGACAGATGAAACATGTTGAGGAGATTGTAGGTTCGACGGCTCAAGTAGTGGATAAGCTGGGAGAACGTTCCAAAGAAATAGGACAAATCGTTGATACCATTGCCGGTATTGCCGGACAAACGAACTTGCTTGCTTTGAATGCTGCGATTGAAGCAGCCCGGGCGGGGGAGCATGGGCGCGGCTTTGCCGTTGTGGCGGG
>WSSedB1CaDRAFT_10000782_pt1 | contig 13034 bp, 15 predicted proteins | sample WetSurSB1Cattail_FD_9460 | JGI IMG/M metagenome (IMG submission 9460)
TCCATAGGTTTTCGACAAGGAATTAAACTCAACCCCGACCTCACATGCCCCTGCATACGCCAGAAAGCTGCCACACGATTTGCCGTCAAAGACAAGATCACTATAAGCGTTATCATGCAGCACAATGATGTCGTATTTCTTTGCAAAAGCAATAAGTTCGTAATAAAAGTGATCCGGTGCCATAACCGTCGTTGGATTATTCGGATATGACACAATCATCAATTTTGCCCGCCGTGCAACCGCTTCCGGTATATCTGCTAAACGAATCACATAATTATTTTCTTTTTTTTGTGGCATATAGTAGAGCTCGGCTCCGGCAATGCGTGGTCCATCGGCAAATACCGGATAACAGGGATCTGGCACAAGGACAATATCACCCTTGTCAACAATAGACAAGGCAATATGTGCAAGCCCTTCCTGCGAGCCCAGCAATGAGCAGACCTCTGTCGCCGGATCAATATCAACATCATAGCGATTCTGATACCATGTGCTCACAGCGGCCAATAGTTCCTGCTGATCATTTATTGCATAGACATAGTTTGCAGGTTCTGCTGCTGCTGCGCAAAGTGCCTTCCTTATATGCTCTGCCGGTGGGATGTTGGGTGCACCAACACTAAGATCGATGACCTGTGCTCCGCTCCTGACTTTTTCCTGCTTCATATTAAAAAGCTTTGCAAAAATCCCTTCCCCAAAAAGCTCCATGCGCTTTGCAAACTGCATACTAAATCCCCCTTATTTTATCTTTCTATAAATTTCATTCGAGCAAAGAAAAGTTTTTCCTGCTAAAAATGAAACGCCGCTTAACAACCGGACTTGCCAATATATGGATTTTCCTGATGAAGCCTTGTTTTAAAACTTATTTCCGACTTATGACATTTGCAATTGTAGCAAATTCTTCAAGTGACAGGGTTTCACCTCGACGAATACCATCGATATTGGCGCTTTCAAGCACCTGTTTTACCGTATCCTTTTCTACCCCCATTGTTTTCAATGCATTATTAAGTGTCTTACGGCGCTGACTAAAAGCCGCTTTGACGACACGAAAAAACATTTTTTCATCAATCGCCTTAACAGGTGGTTCCTTACGCACCTCACAACAAATAACCACAGAGTTCACTTCCGGTGCTGGTATAAAAGACCGTGGTGGAACATCAAGTACGATACACGGCTTTGTATAATATTGCACAGCAACAGACAACGCACCATAATCTTTTGTTCCTGGTGAAGCTACCATACGCTCTGCAACTTCTTTCTGTACCATCGTAACAAGACGTGATATTGGCAGACGCTGTTCAAGAAGTGCCATAATAATCGGTGTTGTGATATAGTAGGGCAGATTTGCCGCTACCTTGTACGGCCCCGCACCCATAAGGGACGGAATATCGGTCTTGAGGATATCCCCCTGGATGACACGCACGTTATCGTAGCCCTCAAGTGTCTTTGCCAAAACAGCTGGCAGTTTCCGATCAAGCTCGACTGCCGTCACTTCGGCCTGCGCCTCTGCCAGCCCTTGTGTAAGTGTCCCGATTCCCGGACCGATCTCAAGCACCAGATCTCCCGGCTCTATCCCTACAGCATCAACGATGCCCTGGACGATATCCTCATCAATAAGGAAGTTCTGCCCGAGCCTCTTGCTCATATGAATATTAAACGACCTCAATATATGCATTGTAACGTCACGATTAGCAATTGTTGGCTGAATCATTCTTTATCTCCTTTATTTTGTTCATCATCAAGCGCATCAACAGCGGCTTCAAACTCCTCTTTCGTCACACCATAATGGTTCAGACGCAGTAAAAAAGTCTTCGCATTGGCATAGCCGACACCAAGCTGTGCACCAATCTTTGCTCGGCGTACCGAGGCATTCGGGGTTCCGCTAAGGCCTGCCATAATAAGATCTGCCCCATTGAAAACCTGCTTTGGATTCCAGTCCAGTGTCCGTACCTTAGCAAGAGCCATGCGAATGCTTTCTGGTGAAGCCTGCTCAATACCGATATCGTCATTTGCCGTAGCATCTTCCACCGGAACAAAGGCATGCTTTGCCTCGGGAAAGCATCTGGACAAATACTTACGAATTCTTTCACCGGCTGAGTCAGGATCCGTCAATATAATGATTCCACGTTTCTTATAAGCCTGACGAATATTTTCTATAGTCTGCTTTTGCAGACTGAACCCACCTGTAATAATACAGTCCGCTTCAACGGCTTTGTCAATTGCAACAATATCCATTTTGCCCTCGACAACTAAAACTTCTTTTATCATTTATTTCTCTCCAAATCTATATTCATTAAAACTTTTATAATACACTTTTCACAGCAGCATAGACGTCCTCATGTATCACTGCTCTATTACATGGCTTGCCGTTTTTACTGCACTTCACTTTTTTCCAGCCATATTTAGCAGCCAGCTCAACATAGGCTGCATAGCAGCGATGCAGGTAAGCTGTATCCTTTTCATGTATATCCTTTTCACTATGGTTCCCCGCTGCTCGTGCGGCAATGAGCCTGTCACTTACCAATGGGTCCATATCCAAAAATACGACAGTATCCGGCATCGGCAAGCCCAACTTTATAAACTCAAAATCCCAGAGCCATGCCAAAAAATCATCCCGATCCTTTTTATGTACAAGCTTTACAGCCTGGTGCACCATATTTGACGTCGTATAGCGATCTGCAAGAATGATATCGCCAGCATCATAAAACCTTTTTCCACTTCATACGAAAGGAAGCATAACGATCCACCGCAAAAAAAGTCGATGCGGCATAGGCATTTACATCATCTGCATGATTGCCAAACTGACCGCCAAGATACATTCGAATAAGTGCCGAGGACTCACTTTCATAGTCAGGAAATTCCACTTTATGAACCCTATATCCATCTTCCACTAAATGCTCAAAGAGTGCTTTTGTCTGTGTAGCCTTACCCGATCCGTCTCCTGCCTCGATAATAATAAGTTTTCCCTGCATCACTTCGCCGCCTTTATAACCTTTATCGTTTGAAGCGATGCATCGACCGGTCCTACGACCTTTAGTCCGATTCGCTGCATCGTCTTTGCATAATCAATAATTTCCTGTGTGATTTCTTCCCCCGGACAAATAATGGGGATACCCGGTGGATAGAATGTAATGACCTCTGCTGCTATACAGCCAGCTGCCTTCATAAAACAAGTCATCTCTGACGCAGCAAAAAGCGCCTCCCTTGGTAAGAGCCGCTGCGGTGGAATTACCGGTAGTTCTACTGTCACCTTAAATTGCCTATGCCCTCTACATTTCGCCGCAAGTCCTTTTAATGATTCCAGCAAAAGGGCCGTCTCTTTTTCACTATCTCCCAGTGAAATAATAAATAACACATTATACATATCTGAAAGCTCACACTGTATCTTATACTCATGCCGCAAAATATGTTCTGCCTCTGCTCCACTGATTCCAAGACTGCACACCTGTACTGTAAGCTTCGTCAAATCAAGCGCTACAGAGCCTGCTGTATGCATATATTCTTTACCAAAGCACCAGAGACCATCAATTGTATTAATATCGCGCCGAAGCTGTTCCGCAAGCAGCACAGCCCTGCCGATAAGCTCCGGCCCCTGCTCTGCCATCTGCAGCCGTGCTACATCAAGCGATGCCAGCAGCAAATAGTTCGGACTTGTTGACTGCACAAGACTCACCATCGTTTTCAGACGTTCCATATCGACACGTTTAGCACATGCATGAAGCATCGATGTCTGTGTCAACGAGCCCAGAATCTTATGCGTACTCTGTGCCACAATATCCGCTCCGGCATCAAGTGCCTGCACGGGAAGGTCCTTGCTAAACCTCAGATGAGGACCATGTGCTTCATCGACAAGCAGCAGCATCTTCCTCGCGTGAACCATTCCAGCAATTTTTCCTATATCCGTCGCCACACCATAGTACGTCGGATATACAAGCACAACCGCCCTTGCCTCCGGATGCGCTATTATTGCATTCTCTACAGCATCCGGTGCTACTCCCATGGCAATGCCAAGGCGTTCATCAATTTCCGGCTGAATAAATACAGGTATCGCGCCCCCCAGCATGATACCTCCAATAATCGAACGATGCGCATTGCGCGGCACGATAACTGTATCCCCCGGATGGAGCGCTGCCAAAAGCATCGCCTGAATCGCCCCCGTCGTTCCATTGATCATAAAATACGTCGCATCTGCGCCATAAAGCTCAGCTGCAAGCATTTGTGCTTCCTTAATGCAGCTCGTTGGCTCATGCAGATCATCAAGTTCGTCCATAAGAGATACTTCCATTTTAGTCCTGTAGGCGTTATAATATCTCGAAATGAATCATGAATACCCTTGCCCTGTTTGTGCCCGGGCGTATGAAAAGCCACTGCACCATCTGCTATATAGTCACGCATCGCCTGTAAAAGCGGTGCTTCTTTTTGTCCTGCTCTCAATCTCCCGTCCCCGATTCTTCTGCCTGTTCCTTTTTTTCTGTAACCATTACATTTCTTGGCTTCACTTTTTCTGTCTTTGACGGGTCCTTCCATGGCAGCCGCAAGTGTACACGTGTCCCTCTATTGGGTACCGAAACAACAGATAGCTCCGCCCCAATAATACTTGCCCGTTCTTTCATCCCCAATATACCAAAATGTTCATGTTCTTCTGCATCATCATCTATGCTCGCATCGACATTCTCTTCCTCATCTGCAGCAAAGCCCTTCCCTGCATCCACCACAAGCAAAGAGAGATGTGATTCTGTGTAGAGCAGGCATACCTTTGCTTTTTTCGTTTCCGCATGATGCTGAACATTATTCAAGGCCTCCTGAATAATACGAAAAGACTCACTTCTACATACTTATCAAGCGAAAGTTCGTTACCTTCAACCTTCAAAGTTGCATCAAGAATACCCCTGTCTTTAAGTTTTATCAGCAGTTGCTGTACCGCCGGAACAAGACCAAGATCATCCAGTGACATTGGACGCATATCAAAGATCACTTGCCGAATATCACTAATACAACCTCGGATCTGATGACGCAGCTGCTGCAGATTCCATTTTGCTTCTTCTTTATTAATATCAATCATACGCTCACAAATAGTTGCCTGATAGATCAGCTGCGCCATCCCCTGTGCAGGACCATCATGAATTTCCCTTGACACACGCAATCGTTCATCTTCCTGTGCCTTTATAATCTGTGCGCCAATAAACTTGCTTTTCGAAGCATTCTGCATCTGCGCAACCACATCACTGATATGTGAACTCAGATATCCCAGGACAGAACTTATACGCATAGCCAGTCGTTCGGCCTTTCCCAGCGTACCCTTCAGATTTTTCAGCTGAAGTTCAATTTTATTCCGCTGCATACGCAGCTGGTGTTCTTTTTCTCTTGCAATTCCAAGTTTTACCTGTATATTCTTTACGGACTCATACGTCGCCTTGATGCGTTCCTCAGAATAGTTTGTAAAGTTTCCACTGACCAATACAAGCTTCCGCTTTTCCTGCTGCTCTATCTTTTCCAATTCATCTACAGCCCGGATAACTTTCTCCGTCTCTTGTTTTATCTTTACCAGATTTTCTTTACTGCCCTCAACTTCGGCCCGTGCGGATTCATAAATATCAAAGATCTGTGATTTACTGTTTTCAATCGTCTGTACAGTATTTTTTAAGATATAGTCTAAGGTTTTATCCCCATTTTCATCATTTTTCACAAAAGTACCCCCGCTTCTTAAAATCTCTCTTTCTCATTTTAACCTGCCTAAGCGTACAAAGCAAAGAATTTTTTCTTTTTAAATGATCCATACAAGTCTCATTTTTTATGAACAAAAAGTGGATAACCTCAACTTTTGCAAGGTTATCCACAATTTAATATACCGTGCTTCTGTTTTTATTGCTTACGCATCTTCGAAAAAATGCGCAAAACAACAAGGGCCAGTATTGCACCCGCAAGAATATAAAGATCCGTCCCCCGAAAAATCGCGTCACCGCCATCTTCCTTCATCTTTACAAAAACTGCACCAACAACAAGAACGACAACGAAGATATTTGAAATACTGCCAAGATATTTAATCATAATCACCTTTTTCTCATTTTAACTTACGGCTTCTACAATTAACTTCGGCATACTATTACGAATTTCCTCCCATACAACAATCGGTGTCAGCTCAAAACCATTAAAAGTCGTTGCCGAAGCCGATGTGTACGCGCCACAATTCGGCACAAGCACACGGTCACCGATTACCAGCTCTGCTACAGCCCTTTCCCGGCAAATAATGTCGATAGAATCACAGCTCGGGCCAGCAAAAGTAGATGGACTCCGGCTACCGGTTTTATACGTTTCAATCTCATAATCCCAATGATCGAATACCACCCCGGAAAATGTACCATAAACACCATCATCGAGCACATACCACGGTCGTCCGCCACGTTCCTGTGTACTAATGACTGTAGAAATAAGATTCATTGCCGTACCGCAAATATAACGCCCCGGTTCTGCCCATACTTCTGTATCCGGAAAAAGCTGTTCGAGCTGACTATTGATCGTAACTGCCATATCCTTGAGATTAAAATGCCGCTTCCCTGTTGGTACTGGAAGACCGCCGCCGATATCAAGAATACGCATATCAAAGCCTGCAGCTAGAGCTTCATCAAAAAGCCTGCGGCAAAGTTTCAATGCAGCTTCATAAGGTTTTGTCGAAAGCGACTGGCTTCCCACATGAAAGCAAAGACCCGCTGCATCAAGTCCCTGCTCACGTGCAATCGTCAAAAGACGCAGAACGTCCTCCGCCGCTGCACCAAATTTTGTATTTAAATCAACAACAGCATCCGCATTATCAATACGCACACGCAACAAAACCTTGCTGCCTGGCACATGCACTGCCATTTTATAAATTTCACTCTCACTATCAAAGGTAAACTTATCAACACCGACTTCCGCTGCTGCCTTCAAGCCTCGTATCGTCTTCACCGGATTCGCATAAATCATACGCTCTCCCGCTATTCCAAGCTCATACAGCCGTCTGATCTCGCCCTCAGAAGCAACATCGAAATTCGACCCCAGATCTGCCATCTTTTCCAGAATAGGCTTTGCCGGGTTTGACTTCATTGCATAAAAAACCTTTGCACGCGGCAGATATTTCCTGAGGAAGCCATAGTTTTCCTCCACCTTTTCCGTTGACACTGTAAGTAACGGTGTCTGATATCTGTCTGCCAAAATATTCATTTCTTCATTTGTTAGTTTAAATCTCTTCATAACACTCTCCCATTCCATGTATATAGAATTACCTATATTTATTTTTTCATTAGTATTGTATTACTAAATTAAAACTTTAGCAATAGTGTTACAAAAAAAAATTTAAATATACAAAAAAAAGCCTGCCATAAATAAATATGGCAGACTCGTTTCTACTTCTTATCAGAAAGCTGCTACAACAGCACCCTTATATTTTTCATCAATAAACTGCTTTACTTCAGGAGACTGCATGGCCTTAATAAGAGCCTTGATTTCAGGACGATTTTCATCTCCGGCACGAACCGCTACAATGTTGACATAAGGCGATGAACTACCTTCCATGACAATTGCATCACGCGTCGGCACAAGATCGGCCTGCATTGCATAATTCGTATTGATAACCGCTGCATCGACATCATCAAGCGCACGCGGAACCTGTGCCGCTTCAACTTCCTTGAACTGCAGGTTCTTTGGATTGTCTATGATATCCTGCACCGTTGCCTTTACCCCGACACCATCTCTGAGCTTTAGTACGCCTGCTTTTTCCAAAAGAAGAAGTGAGCGACCGCCGTTTGTCGGATCATTTGGGATAGCGACTGCTGCGCCATCTTTAAGATCATTAATATCCTTTATCTTCTTTGAATACACTCCCATTGGTTCAATATGAATTCCACCTGCACTTACAAGTTTTACATCCGTATGTTCCGCTGTGAAATTCTCCAAATATGGTTCATGCTGAAAAAAGTTTGCATCAAGTTCCTTATCATTGACAGCAAGGTTCGGCTGTACGTAGTCGCTAAACTCAACAATCTGCAGATCAATACCTTCCTTTGCCAAAAGCGGCTTCACAACCTCCAGAATTTCCGCATGCGGTACAGCTGTAGCGCCTACCTTCAATACTTTGTTCTTTGACGTATCTGCGGCGCCCTGCTGTGGTTCACTGCCACAGCCAGCAAAAACCATTGCCGTGATAAATAATGACATCATAATCAGTGCGATTTTCTTCATGAATAATTTCCCCCTTAAGACTTATATCTTATTTTCAACACCCAAACAGGTGCAAATACCTATTTCTTATTGAGCTTCTTCGCCAATTGATTTCCTGCAAACTGCACGGCCTGTACAAGTATAATAAGCACAATAACAGTTGCCAGCATAACCTCTGGACGAAATCGTTGATAACCATAGCGAATGGCAAGATCCCCCAGACCACCGCCACCGATTGCACCAGCCATTGCCGATGCACCGACAAGCCCGATGATAACCGTCGTAAGCTGCGAAATAATACCCGATATAGCCTCTGGCAGCAGCACACGGCAAATGATCTGCAGCGGTGTTGCTCCCATTGAGAGCGCTGCCTCAATGATTCCTTCCGGCACTTCACGCAGCGAGGTCTCAACCTGACGGCCAATAAAAGGAACTGCCGCAATTGTCAGTGGTACCATCGCTGCCGTTGTCCCGATTGAACTGCCAACAATAAGCCGTGTCACTGGAATAATCGCCACCATAAGAATAATGAACGGCACGGACCGAACTGCATTAACAACACCCGCCAAAACACGATTGAATCCAACAAATTCAAGAATCTGGTTTTTTGCCGTCGTAACAAGCAATACCCCAAGCGGAATGCCGATTGCCGTAGCAATCATCATAGATATCGTTACCATGTAAATTGTTTCACCAAGCGACTTAATCAGCAATGCTATCATGTCTTGCGACATAGCCGATCACCTCAATTCTAAGATCTTTTCCCTTAAGATACTCCAAAGCCTTATCAATCTCTGTCTGCTGTCCTGTTATACCAACAATCATGCGGCCATATGGTGTATGCTTAATATGATCGATATTGCCAAAAAGTATGCTGACCTCGATCGAAAACCCGCGAATAAGTCCGGCAATCACCGGATCATCTGCCGAATCACCAATAAACGTCAGACGCACAAGGAGCTGTCCATCCTCTACCGGTATTTTCGATATGGTTTTCCCACGAAAAGCAGCTGGCAGTTCATTGCTGAGTATCACACTAATAAACTCCTGCGTAATCGGCTGCTGCGGATTTGTAAACACATCCAGCACAGTACCTTTTTCTGCAATCACACCATGATCAATGACAGCAACCTTATCACAGATATCCTTAATAACCTGCATTTCATGCGTAATAACAACAACCGTGAGCTGCAGCTTCCGATTGATATCCCTGATAAGCTCCAAAATCGCCTTTGTTGTCTGCGGATCAAGAGCCGATGTCGCTTCATCACAAAGCAGCACCTTCGGATTACTGGCAAGTGCCCGGGCAATTCCGACACGCTGTTTCTGTCCACCGGAAAGCTGCGCCGGATATTGCTGTGCCTTTTCTGTAAGTCCTACCAGCTCCAGAAGCGGCTCTACCTTCGCCCGAATCGTCTTATCATCAGTTCCCGCAATCTGTAATGGGAATGCAATATTATCATAGACCGTTGCCGATGACAATAGATTAAAATGCTGAAAAATCATACCGATATTTTTGCGTGCCATCCGCAATTCCCGACCATTCATCGTCGTAAGCTCCTGCCCGTCAACAAGAACCGTCCCGGCTGTCGGCCGTTCCAACATATTAATACAGCGAATCAACGTTGACTTTCCAGCTCCGCTAATCCCGATAATCCCATAAATTTCTCCGCGTCCGATCTCCAGGCTGATATCTTTCAGCGCTTTGACCGGGCCGGACTTTGCTTCATATGTCTTTTCAATGTGCAAAAGCTTTATCATATGAAAAATCCCTCCTATATCCTTATCCTTCATTGGGCAGGTAATGCCCTGCCATCCATCCCCGTTTCAATGAACTCTCGTATCTCCGGCATAGAATACACCTGTTTCAATTTCTGCATCGCCGGACTTTCTATATCCTCGCGGCGAACCACAAGGGCATTCGCATAGACTGAATCTGCTGACTCAAGGCACAATGCATCCCGTCGCGGAATCAGCCCGGCTTCATCTGCAAGACTTGTCCCCATAACGACAAAATCAACATTAGGCAAAAGCTGTGGCAGCGACAATGCATCAACCGCAAAAATTTGCAGGCCATAAAAATTTTCCGCAATATCCTGCAGTGACACCATCTTTTTTGCTCCTCGCCGCAGCTTGAGTAACCCTGCCTGTTCCAAAAGCTGCAAAGCCCGGCTGCCACCCACTGCATCATCCGGAATCGCCACTGATGCATTCAGCGGTTCAGCCAGTATCCGTCCTCTTGCCGAATAAATTCCGATTGGAAAAAGCACCGTTCGCGTAAGCACCACAAAATCAAAACCACGCTCAGCAATCTGCTCCTGCAAGTACTTTTCTGTTTGAAAAGTTACTGCATCAACTTCACCACTTGCCAGCATGACATTCGGCTCTGCATAGTCTTTGCATTGCACGATATCCAGCATAAGCCCTTCCTCTGCTGCAGTCTTCTTTACCATATCAATAAGTCCCGACTGGGAATCCTGCACAACAGCGATTTTAAGCTTCAATGCTGCTGTATCACCACATCCTGTCGCAAACAGACTGCATAAAAAGCAGACCAGCAAAAAAATACCTTTCATCACGTACAGACATCCGCCTCCTGCAAAACAAATTGCTGTTTTGCAATTTACTAATTCATTGTTTTCAGCTATGTTTTGAATGTTATCATGGTTTCCCTATCTTGTCAATATTCTTTTTACAATTCATCGCACAGACTTATCCTTTTTTGAGAAACAAACAACAAAAATATTAAAATTAACTTTCTAATTATAGCATTTTTTTTATAAAATATCGCTTATAATGGAAGTATTTTTTTAAATCACTTGCTTTTATTAGAAATAGCCCTTACAATTTATACTAGTACATATTATGATGAACAAGGGTGATTTTATGGGAATCTTATCTAAATTCTTGCCAAAGAAAAAGCCAGTCGAAATAAAAAACAACGTTCCGAAGGAAAAGAACAATATTCGTAAAACCTTCGGTGTTTACTGTCACAGTCATCACAACACAGCCTCTGACAAGCTTTGCCCAAAGTGCACAGCTCTCCTTGCAACTGCCATGACCAAGATGAACCGCTGTCCCTACGGCATAACAAAGCCAATATGCGAACGCTGCGAAATTCCCTGCTTCGGTATAAAGCAAACAAAGGAATTTCGTGAAATTATGAGCAGTGCACAAAAGCGCATGTTCTTTAAGCATCCGTCATGACCATAAAACATAAACTTCAAAGTATGGGTGTTGACTATGCCAAGCGTGAACAGGAAAAGAAGATTCGTGACAAAGCCAAAGCAAAAGATAAAGCTGCTAAGGCAAAGGAAAAAACGGAAAAAACAAAATAAGTATATAAAGAAAGACGGCCGCATTGTTGTGGCCGTCTTTCTCTATATCCAGAACATACCAATCCGTCTGCCTGCAAATATTTTTTAACCATGTGTTTTATTCTCGTCCACTTCTCTATAAGACCCATTTACATTCCAATTGCAACTGAACGTTTCAGCTTGTAATGGATTTATTATTTGTATATAATAAAGAAAGAATCTTATTCTTTATCGTATTACATTTATAGTGCAAATACAGTATGCTGCTTTCTTTTAGATTAAATAAAATAAGTTATGTTCAAAAGGAGTTTTTTTATGAATATGATATGGAAGCACCTTCGGCTCCGCGCAGAAAAAGGTGCTATCATCATACTTACGGCACTTTTACTTCCACTTATACTGGCAACTACAGGTTTTGCTATTGATCTTGGCAATGTCTATATTCATCATTCACAGCTTCAGAACATGGCTGATGCTGCTGCACTCGCCGGAGCAAGTAAGCTTGGTGTTAGTGCGGCTGAAGCAAAAAGACTGGCATCAGCTTATGTTGATGCAAATCAAACAAACCTCACTGTCAGTGCCACTGCCGATCCGGAGACCCCTTGGAAAAACGATGCAAAAAAGATTCGTGTTACTCTTACACAGGCCGTTCCAACGTATTTTCTTCACTACTTTGTATCCAATGACTTTCATATAACAGCTCATGCCACAGCTGCCTATACGGCTGGCAGTGGTGGATACAGTCTTTTTGATAATTTAATCTCCGCTGGCAGTAATGGCCTTTATTTTGCTAATTCAAATGGAAAAACACTTGATGGGAAAATAGAATATTCAAATGATTACAGCCATCAGGATACGATTTCAACAAGTACCGGAACCCCAAATGATATAACACGTAATGCTGCTTTAAATTTAGCGCCAAGTGATTTGACTGCTTATATTCAAAGTTTAGCAAGCAGTGTAACAAAACTGGACCAAAACCATCAAAATTTCACTTTATCACAGTTAACTTCAAAAGTTACCTATGCGGTTCAGGCCTCAAGCATAACCGTAGATTCACCTGCTCTGGATGTTGAAATTATTATCGTAGACGGAAATGCATCAAACTTTAATTATTCAGGCACGGTCGATATGAATGCAACTAACAAGATGGTTATTCTGTTCTCATTAAATGGAGATATCAGTCTATCCATACCAAGCGACAGCAGTAATTTCCGTGGCATAGTCTATGCACCAAATGGTACTGTCATCGTGAATGGAAATGGTGGAAATTTTTATGGCAGCATTGTTGGTAAAAGAGTCGAGATTCAGGGTGGCAGCTCCCACTATTACTACGAAAGCTTATCCAGCAATATCGGTGGAGCAACTACACCATCCATCAGCCTTATTGCTGATGATGAATAATCCCTTTATAAAGATATATAGAAAGACGGCCGCAGTAATTGTACTGACCCCCATAAGTTAGACCTAAAATCAGTCTAACTTATGGGGGTATCTTTATGGCTAAATATAGTACTGAATTTAAGAAAA
>WSSedB1CaDRAFT_10000783_pt1 | contig 12993 bp, 9 predicted proteins | sample WetSurSB1Cattail_FD_9460 | JGI IMG/M metagenome (IMG submission 9460)
GAAAGCCATACGAGTTTCCGCGTGTCTGCCCGCGTTGCGGCTCGGCGGCGCTGCGCGAGATCGACGAAAAGACCGGCGAGGCCGAGGTCGCGCGCCGCTGCACGGGATCGCTGGTGTGCCCGGCGCAGGCGGTCGAGCGTTTAAAACACTTCGCCTCGCGCAATGCGATGGACATAGAAGGGCTCGGCGACAAGCAGATCGAATATTTTTACGAGCAAGGGCTGATCAAGACCGCCAGCGATATTTTCACGCTTGAACGGCGCGACGCGCACAGCCTGACCAAGCTCAAGAATCGCGAAGGCTTTGGCGAGACTTCGGTGAGGAATCTTTTCAAAGCCATTGACGAGCGCAGGCGCGTTCCGATCAATCGATTCATTTATGCTCTTGGCGTGCGTCACGTGGGCGAGACGAATGCGCGCCGGCTCGCGCGGCATTTCGCCGATTTCGACCAATTGCGCGCCGCCGCCAGCGCGGCGGAGCCCGGCGGCGAGGCCTATGCGGCCTTCGACGCCATTGACGGGCTCGGCCCCGTCGTTGTCGAGGCGCTGCACGATTTCTTCGCGGAGCCGCACAACGAGCGCGAGATCGACGCGCTGCTGCGCGAGGTGACGCTGGAGCCGATGCCGGAGATCGAATCCTCATCGCCGGTCGCCGGCAAAACGGTCGTCTTCACCGGCGCCCTGGAGCGGCTGACGCGAGACGAGGCCAAGGCGCAGGCCGAACGCTTCGGCGCGAAGATCGCGGGCTCGGTGTCGAAGAAAACCGACCTCGTCGTCGCCGGCCCCGGCGCCGGCTCAAAGCTCACGAAAGCCCGCGAGCTTGGAATCGAGGTGATTTCCGAGGATGAGTGGTTTGAGCGCACGGGACAGGCGTGAGCGCGAATCCTTCCCCCACTTGTGGGAGAAGGGAAACGGCTCCCCCTCAAACCGCCTTCGTGCCCGGCGTGTCGCCCTTGCGATAGGCGGTGCCGAACACATAATCCCACCAGATCGCGTGCACGCCAAAACCCTTGGTCGCGTCGCGGAAGTGATGCAGCATATGGAGCCGGCGCACGAGATGGCCGAGCTTTGACTTCGGCTGGCCGTGATGCGTCCAGTAGTGCACGCAGTCGTAAATCACATAGCCGCCGATGAACCCCGCCAGCACCGGCCAGCCGAACACGCCGCCAAATAGCAAGCGGATGACGCCGAGCGCCAGCAGCATGATCGGCGCCGACAACAGCGGCGGCATCACCAGACGCAGCGGGTCGCTCGGGTAGATGTGATGCACGCCGTGGATCAGAAACTGGAAGCGCGGCCCGAGCCCGAACGGCAGCGGGAACACGGTATGGAACAGATAGCGATGGCCGAAATATTCGGTCAGCGTCCAGGCGATATATCCGACGACAAGGCCAAGCGCGACGATGACGGAGCCTTGCAACGTCAGCGAATAAATCGTCAAGCCGAGAATGATTGGCGTGTAGATGATCACCGGCGTCAGATGGTGCACGCGCGAGAGCTTGTCGAGCAGGTCGCTCTCGAACAGGCGCGGCGACGCGCTGAGCTGCTCCGGCGTCTCGCCGCCGATGTTCTTTGTTTCGAAGGTCATGGCGTCACTCCGCCGGCTGCGCGGCGACTTCCGCCGCATGCGCCGCATGTTCGACATTCTCCGAACGCGTGCTCAGGGAATATCGGGGATCGAAAATAAAGGTGACGAGCAGCGCCACCCAGGAGCGATGACAGCCGAGCGTGTCATAGAATTCCGGCGCCATGGCTTTCAACTCCGGCAGCCGCCTCCATGGGATCTCGTGGAAATCATGGTGCTCGTTGTGATAGCCGATGTTCAGCGCCAGCGTGTTGAGCGGGCCGTAATAGTCGAAGGTTCCCTGGTCCGGGCCGAAGGCGAAATGCTCTTGCAGCCAGCGCGCGCTCAACGGGTGCAGACCCCCGACGGAAAACCAGAACGACAGGAACAGATAGAGCAAGGCGTTGGGCCCGAAGGCCCACAGCACGAAGATGTCGAAGGCGACGATGACCGCGATGTTGATATAGGTCCATCTGCCCATGATCGGCACCGTGCCCTTCAGCCGCGACAGACGCGCCAGCTGAATCGCCGGGAAGAAAAACAGCCACGCAGCCTTGCGCCAGCCGCTGTCGCCAACCCACTCGACCTCCCAATGACTCGGCACGTCGGCGTCGTAGTCATAGGCGGAAAGATGCGAGTGATGCTTGATATGGTAGCAGCGAAAGCCCATCGCCGTCGGAAAGCCATTGGAGAGATCGGCGAGGATCGCCGTCCATTTGTTGAGCAGATGGCTCTCGAACACGCAATTGTGGATGGCGTCGTGGATGATCACGAAATTGGCGTGATTGGCGAAGGCGCCGACGCAGATTGCGAGCAGCAGCGTCAGCGGCCAATAGGAGAGGCCGAGCCAGCCAAGAAAAGCCGCGATGACCATTTGTCCCAGAAAAATCGCGGCGGTGATCTTGAAGGTCGTCTCGTCGCGGCCGAACAATTCGCGCACTTGCGGATATTTCTCCAGGATCGCTTTGCGTCTTTCGATATGCGAGCGATCCGCGCCATTCGCCGTGACTGAGATGGTCATGGATTTCGTTCCTTCTGTCCCGCGCCCCGGCCTATAGGCGCTTGTCATAGATGCGGTGGATCTTTTCGAGCTTGCCGCCGAACATTTCGATCGGCCGGCGCATGGCCATGTTGTCTTCGAGCACCCAGCCCGCTTCGAGATGTTCGAGATTCGTCTCCAGGCCGCGCCGCCGCAGCTCCTCGATGATCGCCATCAGAATGGCGCCGCCGGTGGCGCTGTTTTGCAGCTCCTTGCGCGTGCCGAGCAGCAGCAGTTTCCCGCTTTTGTATTTGTGCTTGCGAAAACGCGGAATGAGCCGCGCGAGACCGAAGGGAAACAGGCGGCCGTCGAGATCGCCGATGATCTCGAACAGATTGGGAAGCGCGACGGCGAAGGACACCGGCTTGCCGTCGAGTTCGACGACCATCGTGTATTCCGGCGGCGTGGCGAAACTGAGAGCGTCGGCGATGGAGTTGAATTCGTCGAGGGTGAAGGGCACGAAACCCCAATTGTCGCGCCAGCCGTCGTTGAAGAGGTCCGACATCAACTGCGTCTCGCCCTGTTTCATGCGGGAATAGTCGATCTGGCGGATTTTCAGCCGCTCTTTCCACTCACGCCGGTTCGAAATGCGGGCCGGCTGGCTCAAGTCGTCCGGCGATAGATCGAAGCGATAGGAGACGAGATCGCGCGCCTTCACATAGCCGAGCGCCTCGACATGACGGGATAGGTAAGGCGGATGCCAGGGCGTCAGGAACACCGGCGTCGATTCGAAAGCTTGCACGAGCATGCCGCATTCGCCGTTGATCGTCGGCGAGAACGGACCGCTGACGCGATCGGCGCCTCGCGCTTTCAGCCAGTCTTCCGCCGCGACGGTCAGCGCCCGGACGACCTCGATGTCATCAACGGCGTCGAGCGAGCCGAACTGAAAGCGCGAGGCGCCGACGGGGGTGAACTCGGGCTTGTAGACCTGCGCCAATATGCGTCCAACCCACTCGCCATCCCGGCGGGCCAAAAATTCTTGCGCCTCGACCAGCTTGAAATGTGGGTTGAGCATATGGCCGTGCAGGGTCCAGCGCTCCACGTCGAGCGGCGGCGCGAATCCCGTCATTCCCGCATAGAGCAAACGCGGGAGTTTGTTATATGTCAAAAACCCGAAGAAGCCTTTGGCCGGGGCCACGTCGATTTGCGCCATGTCGAAACCTAACCCTGTTCCAGTGCCGATAAAAGCGTCATAACGACGCGGCGAGCGTCCCTTATACTTGTACTGCTTCAAAAAACGAGAGCGGCGGCCCGCGATCGAGGGAAACGGCGAGCGCCATCATGCTCCGCTCGGCGCCTTCCCTAGCGGGCGGGAGAAGGCGGGGCGCCGATTAATTCAACCTCGACAACATAGATTCATGAGGCGCTCCCTTCTCCCGCTTGTGGGAGAAGGCGTCGCGGCTAAAGGGGGCTCGAGAGAACGCCTCAATATTTGACGGGCCATGGCGGGGTGGGATCGGTCGCGCCAAAAACCTCTCGTCACGCTCCGGCCATCGCCGCCGCGACAATCCGGTGCGCTTCCTCCGAAACCGGCGGCATGTCGCGCAACGCGCCGATCACGGCGAGAATCTCGGCTTCCGTGTGATTGGCGGAAATGAAGAAGCGCAGCCGCGGCTGGTCCTTCGGCACGCCGATCTGCACGATCGGCGGCACGTAAAACCCCTGTTCCAGCAAATGTTGCGAGGCCCACATGGTTTCGACGCTGTCCTGAAACAGGATCGGCACCACGCCGCGGCCAATCGCCGGACCGGTGGAGAGCCCCGCGGCGTGAGCGGAATCGCGGAAAAATTCGGCGTTTTTGGCGAGTTTGCCGATTCGCCAGGTTTCCTCTTGCATCAGCCGCAGCGCGGTGCGGGCGGCGGCCAGAATCACCGGCGACAATCCGACGCTGTAAACGAAGCCGGGCAGCGTATAGCGGAACCAGTCGATCACCTGCTTCCTGCCGCAAACATAGCCGCCGCAGGACGCCAGCGTCTTCGACATCGTGCCGACGACAAGATCGATCCGCGAAGGGTCGACGCCCTGAAGCTCCGGCAGGCCGCGCCCGGTTTCGCCGAGAACGCCGAGCGAATGCGCCTCGTCCAGCATCAGCCAGATCTGGTGCTTGTCCTTTATCTCCAGCAGTCGCGGCAAGTCGGCGGTGTCGCCGTCCATGCTGTAAATGCCCTCGACAACGATCAGCACATGGCGAAAATCCTCGCGCCGCCTTTGCAGCAGATGTTCGAGATGGTCGTAGTCGTTGTGGCGGAATTTAATGACCTCGGCGTCCGAGCCGTCGGCGCCGGCGACGATGCTGTTATGCGCGAGTTCGTCGATGAAAATCGCGTCGCGCTTGCCCATCAGCCAGGCGATGGTCGTGACATTGGCGAGATAGCCCGAGACCAGCGTCAGCGCGCTCTCGAATCCCAGGAATTTGGCGATTTCCGCCTCGAACGGCTTATGCGTGCTGCGTTCGCCGCCAACCAGCCGCGAGGCCAGCGCGCCGACCCCGAGATTATCGAGCTCGCGCTTGGCCTCCTCGATAATGCGCGGGTGATTCGCGAGGCCGAGATAATCGTAATTGGCGAAGCTGACGAAATGCTTGCCCGATTTTTCGAGATCGGTCTTCAATTTGTCGATCTGCGCGAAGAAGGGGTCGGAAAATTCGAGCAGCGCGTTGCCGGCGAAACGGAACCGCCGCGCCGCATAGTCCGAGAGGCTTCTGTGCTTCGTCACTTAAATATCCCGCCAGAGAGTCGCGGCGCCGCAGGCTCCGGCGCGCCCACGAATAAGGCGCCGGCCACCCGGCGCCGCCCGAGGAACGATCGCGTCCCTTAACATTTTTCCCCGCCCGCGCGCCAGTGCGCGAAAATGCGCGGGAATGAGCGCCGATGCGCGAAAATGCGCGGAAAAATCGTCACAAAATCGCATTGCGCCCTTGCGGCCTCGCCGCGCGTCGACTATACAGCGCCCATCCCAGCGGCACGAGCCGCTGCGAAGCTCCCGCTTGTCCCAAAAGCTGGCGAGAATAATGTGGGGCCATAGCTCAGTTGGGAGAGCGCTTCAATGGCATTGAAGAGGTCGTCGGTTCGATTCCGTCTGGCTCCACCATTTAAATCAGTTAGTTAGTTCGGTCTCCCCTCCCCTGAAATCCAATCTGTCACACCGCTGTCGCGGCGAGTGGACGGACTATGGCGAACTTCCAAAGGCGGGGAACAAAGTAGCAGGCACGGATAGGCCTCCGTGGTCAACCGGCGATGAGCCGGATCTTCACTCTCAAGAATGACGCGCAGGCTTGGGCGCTTCGGACCGAGGCGTCTATCGAGCGTGTCGATCCGACAAAATCCCGTGTCGAAAATCAGGAGGCCCGCTCGTGGCAAGGCAAGCAAACGCAGGGCGACCGTCGAAGATTTCGAGCGGCTCCGAATAGCTCTCGCCAAGCGCCGCAATGGTTTCCTCTCCAACATCATCGTGTTCGCGATCCATGCCGGAATGCGTCGGGGCGAAATCCTGTCGATTCGCTGGAGCGATATAAACTTCGACGCGACCATGGCCAATTTGGCCGACGCCAGGAACGGCGAGCCCCCAACGGTTCCGTCAAGCTCCTCGGCGCTCGCCGCTCTCACCGCGACGGAGAACCGCGCGGCGGATGAACGGGTGTTCCCGTTGTCGCCAAATGCGGTCCGGCTTGCGTGGCGTCGGTTCAAACACAGGGCCGGGATCAACGACCTCCATTTTCATGACCCGCGCCATGAGGCGATCAGTCGATCTCTCGAACTCAGCCTCTGGATACCGGAAGTGGCGCCGGTCGGCGGTCATCGGGATTTCGAAGTGACGCGGTTCGTCCATCAAACAGGGCAAGAACAACATCAAGAGAGTCGCGCTGAGGCGCGATCTCGACAGGGGCATGAAGTTGGCGATAGACCATTTGTGGACGATCGCGCCTCCGGCGACGCGCGAAAAGGAGGCTCGGGCGACGAAGATCTCGGCCAACAATGAGCCGGCGATTGGAGAGCCGATTGTCTCGGTTCGTGAAAAGGTCGGCGACGAAGGGGTTATTCCGGTCGGGGGAGTCGAAGGGAACAGATAACGGCGCGCGACGCGGCCGAAGGAAATGCAATTTGATCATGGATTTCTGTCGCCTGTCGCCGGCCGCCATAGCAGGATTTTAGCTCCTCGCCGAAGCAGGCATGACCGAGATTCCTAGGCCAAAGCCGAGAGGGGACGGGGAATTGGAGCTTGGAATGCAAGGGGATGGAAAGCCCCACGTCGCAAAGTTATCCGGAAGTCGTCGCCTTTAAGCGTAAACCCGGGAAGATCGCTTTTATCTCGATGGAAAAAACCATGACAGTCGAAGGCTCTAGCGCCGACAACATGCTCAATTGGCGGAGTCCGGTCGATCCTCTCACCCCGGATCAGCTTTATCGCCGCGCCGACCTCTCCGCGCTCGCCTTCGCCACGACGGCCGATCTCCAACCACTCGATGCGCTTGCCGGGCAAGCGAGAGCCTCGGAAGCGCTTAAGTTTGGAACACAAATCCGATCAGGCGGATTCAATCTTTGCGTCATCGGTTCGGAAGGCGCGCGGATGGAGCAATCGATCAAGACGATGCTCGCGGAAACGGCGCCGCATGAACGCAAGCCCTCTGACTGGATTTATGTCAATAATTTCGCCGAGCCGCATCGCCCCGCGGCGATTGAGCTGCCGCCCGGCCGGGCGCCGGCGTTGCGCGACGCAATGCACGAACTTATCGAGGATTTGAAGGCGACGCTGCCGGCCGCCTTTGAAAGCAGCGATTTTCAGGCGCGCCGCGCCGCAATCGACCAAGCCGCGCAAAAAAGACAGGAAGAGGCCTTCGCGGCGCTGAGGGAAAAAGCCGCCGGTCGCAATGTCGCTATTTTGCGAACTCCCGGCGGGTTTGTCCTCACTCCGATGCGTGATGGCGAGATTGTCCCGCCGAAGGATTTTGCCGCCTGGCCTGAGGACGAACAAAAGGCGGTCCAGATCGCCATGGAGGGCATCGAGCCAGAACTTGAGCAGACCCTGCGGTCGATTCCGCGCTGGGAAAAGGAGCGTCGCGAGGAGCTGCGCAAACTTGAACAGGAGACGGTTCAAGCGTCGGTGGCGCAAACGATCGAGGAGGCAAAGGCGGGATTCCTCGATATCGAGAGAGTTCTGGAGCATTTCGAGACGATTCGCAGCGATTTGATTGAGAACGCGGGACTTTTTGTCGCGCCATCGCCCGATAAGGAGATCGAGAGCGCGCGAATGAGGCTCGGCGGCCCATTTGATCGCTATGAGGTCAATGTCCTGGTGACGCAGGCTGAAAGCAGCGAAGGCGCGCCGATCATTGAAGAAGTCCACCCGACGCTGGGAAATCTCACTGGCCGCATCGAATATATGTCGCACCAGGGCGTTCTCGTCACGAATTTCCGCCTCATAAAAGCTGGCTCCCTGCATCGCGCCAACGGCGGCTATCTTCTGATCAATCTGCGCAACCTTCTAATGGAGGGTTTTAGCTGGACGTCGTTGAAGCGCGCTCTGCTCCAACGCCAGATCGTCATCGAAGACATAGCTCGGCTCATCGGCCTGACCACGACGGTTTCGCTCGAACCAGACCCGATTCCGCTTGATATCAAGGTTTTGCTTTTTGGCGATCGATTGCTGTATTATCTGCTCGACGCTTTTGACCCCGAACTGTCTCGCCACTTCAAGGTCCTCGTCGATTTCGATGACGATTTCGACCGATCTCAATCGGCGGAAGCCAGCTATGCGCGGTTAATCGCGGCGCTTATCCAAAAGCACGGGCTATCGCCTTTTGATCGCGCGGCGGTCGAGCGCGCCATCGAACACGCGGCTCGTCTGGCGGAGGATGCCGAAAAGCTGAGCCTCGTCATCGAGCGAATCCATGACATTTTGGCCGAGTCCAGCTTTTACGCCAAGGAAGAGGGGCGAGCCGTCGTCGCGCGCGCGGACGTCGAGCGCGCCATCGATCAAAAGGTCCGACGGGCGTCGAGATTGCAACAGCATGGTCAGGAAATGATTCTGCGCAATATCGCCTTGATCGGCTCCGACGGCTCGCACATTGGGCAGATCAATGGACTAAGCGTCATTTCCTTGGGCGGCTACTGCTTTGGACGACCGACGCGCATCACCTGCCGCGTCCGTCCCGGAGCGGGAAAAATCGTCGATATCGAGCGTGAGGTCGAGCTGGGTGGTCCGCTCCATTCGAAAGGCGTGCTTATTCTCGCCGGGTTTCTCGCGGGCCGCTATGCGCTCGATGCGCCAATGTCGCTCTCCGCAAGCTTGGTTTTCGAGCAATCTTATGGCGGCGTGGAGGGCGACAGCGCTTCCTCGGCCGAACTTTATGCTCTGCTCTCGGCGATCGGCGAAATTCCACTGCGGCAAGATCTCGCGGTCACCGGGTCGGTCAATCAGCATGGGCGGATTCAGGCGATCGGCGGAGTGAATGAAAAGATCGAAGGCTTTTTCGATGTCTGCAACGCGCGTGGCCTTACCGGCAAGCAGGGCGTGATCGTTCCTAAGGCGAACGTCAAGCAGCTCATGCTGAGACAGGACGTCGTTGATGCATGCGCCGCGGGAAAATTCGCCGTCTACCCCGTCGAAACCATCGATCAGGGAATAGCGCTTCTCACGATGAGACCGTCGGGCGAACGCGATCAGGCTGGCGTCTATCCGGAGCAGAGCATCAATCGCAGGGTCGAGGATCGTTTGCAATTCTTTGCGAAGGCGCGCCGCGCCGCTCTGGCGGAGAGCCTGGAGCAGGCTCGCGAGGAGAATGAATAATGTTGCGCTTCCGCAGGATAATCCTCGGCCTGCGTCCGGGCGCGATTGATCGAGGAGCTCTGGAGTTCTCCGCGGACATGGCCAATCTTCTCGGCATGGCGCTGCAAGGCCTTTTCATCGAGGACGAGTTTCTAAAGGAATTTGCCGCGTCGTCACGCATGCGTGAGTTCCATCTCCTGAGCCGCGAATGGCGCTCGATAGACGCCGGCCGCATGGCGGAGGACATGCGACTTGCGGCGCTGAGCGCGAAACAACTCATTCAAAAGATCGCGCTGGAGCGCGGAATAGAAAGCTTGTTCGATGTGCTTGGCAGCGGGTCGGTCGCGGAATTCCTGCGCTTGACGCATCCGCGCGATATCCTGGTCGTGTCTAATCCCGATAGCCCCCAGGAACGCCTCGCGCCGCTCCCCTCTTTTGAGTCTTTTGGCGGAACCTCGTCGACGACGATGCTATTGCCCAGACGCATCATGCGTCGAAAAGGCCCAGTTGTCGCATTGTGGTCTCGGGCAAGAGATTCGACGTTGCGCGTCGCGGCGGCGATTGCACATGCCGCCAACGAGCATCTGCTGGTCGTCGCTCCGGCGACGGCGCCGGACCATGAAAGCATATTAGACGCCGCGCGCGTCGCCGGCGTTGAGAAGAACAATGTCGAATTGCTCAGGCTTTCGAGGATCGACACACAAAACTTTCTGGCCGCGCTCGATCCTCCGCGCGAACGTATGATCGTGTTGCCACGGGCGAGCGATGACACGGACAAACACATCGATCCCTCCGTGATCGTCTCCATGAGGTCGGCGCCGGTGATAATCGTCGATCCCTTGGCCAAATTCTAATCTTGATATTGTTGATCGGGAGAGGGAGGGATTGTGGGAACGGCTGTGTCGAGCGCGAATCCTCTTGGATTCGCAAAAATTTCGACAGGAGCGCGCCGGTGATCGACAAGACGGCGGAAAAGCCTGGGAGCTCTTGATCCCGGCGGCGCGCATTAGCCGAGCTGCTCTGGCATGGACGAGCGCGCGAAGCGTTGGACCCATTCTTCAGCGCGCTCGAAATTACGCCTTTGATATGGGGTGGGAATAGTCCCCCAGTCGCAAGGAAGCGAGGATCTGATAGCCGCTTGCTCCGGGAGGCGGCGACCGGAACAGTTCGATCGACCCGACCTGCTGCGTGAACGACAATTCCCGATCAATTGGATGTCGGCGAGCGATCGCGGCTCCATTTCCGCGAAGGCGGGCGAGCGTCACATGCGGTCGAAACGGCCGCTCGTCGCTTTGACCGCATGCGTAAAGGAGCGCGGCGCGCAGAGTTGTGATTTCATTCGAAGCCGCGCACTCCACCCATAGCAAGCGAGGCCGTTTTGGTTGAGGACCATAACTCAGATGCTGGAATGTCAACGCGAACCCGCTAAATCCGCCGGCCGTGACACGGAGCTTTTCGACTGCTTCAGATATGGAAGGCTCATTCCAAGGCGGCACGAGCGTAACATGAATATCGGCGGCGGCTACGAGCTTGACGGGCGCCTGCTCCAGCTCTCGCGCCGATCGCGCAAGTTGGCTGGCGATCTCGGGGGCGATCTTCACGCCCACGAAGACGCGCATCCGCTCGACTGGAACAATTTTCCCGCCCGTTCTCTCGGCGTCGATTTCGTTTGGCGGCATATCGATCCAGACGCCAAGTTTCTGAATGAGGTCATTGCCGTGCTTACCGGGCGCTCCTTGTCGGGGGGCGGTCAGCGAACGACTGGAACATTGTCATCAGCATATACCACGATGGCGATAAACGGGCGCTTCGCCCCTGGCCCGAGCGGACCAGCCCCGGCGGCTAGGCCCGCGCCGCTTGGCCCTGCTTGCCAGACCTTGGGTTTACGCGCGCGGTGTCTATTGCGAGGGCTGGCGCCTCGCCACGAAACCCACTGACGAACGGCAAGCCGATGAATTCGCGGCAGTGGTCGCCGCCCAGCCGGCGCCGCGGTTTCCCCAAGACGCTCCGACTGTCGCGAAAGCGGTCTTCGACCTTCCGCGCAAGGAACTCGGTCCGCGAGAGACTGCAAAGATCATTGATACGCCGCTCTAACAGCCGGAGAAAAAATGGCCTGGCCGAGGTGGCGGCCCGGCGAATATTCCGGTGAAGATCGGGAGACTGACGGCAGGCGGGTCGAGGCCGACGTGGCGGCGGACCGACGTGGCGGCGGACCGACGTGGCGGCTTATCGCCCGACCTATGCGCTCGTGACTTACCGCGTGTTTCCGCGCCACGAAATGGCGCGCGGCGACCCGGGGCCGGCGCATTTCGATGCTTCCATGGACAGCCTACGGGCCGCGGCTCGGAAGCGCCTGGAGCAGCGGGCCGCTGTTGTCGGCGTTTCAGTAGGGCATAGCGGCCGGCGGCGAAACCATTTCCGCGGTGACCTCGCGGGGCCAATCGGTTAGAGAAATTCGACAAGCTTCACGACCGTTAACGGATCGCACATGGTTTCCACGGCTGAATCGCGCGGCCCTGATTCGGACGATGTCTGTTCGGTTTGCGTGCGGAAATTCCAAAAGCGGGACGGCGCCATGGAGACACCCCGCAAGGGTTGCGAAAGGGGTGGATCGGTTTCGTGGCTGCGTAGGACGCATGACAGGATCGAAGCGGGGTTGACCGGTCCGCGAGATCTCGCCGAGGCTCAATCGTCATTCCCGTCGCAGGTCGACGACGCCCTTCTCATCAGGTGTTGGAAGCCATCTCGCGAAAACCGCGCTCCCGTTTCGCGATTACGCGCGGCTTCTTCGCGGCGTCGAATCCGGGGAAAGATGATGCGGTTGAACTCGCGGAAGAATTTGACGTCGATTAGGATAAGCCGCCAAGCATGGCGACCGCGGCAACGCTCCAACGCCTTTCGCGAGCAAGAACGACGACGATTGGGAAGCCTATGATGAAGCTTTGCGCCCCCGGTTTGAACGGTTTTCTGAAAACACTCGTCTCTGGCGCTTTTGTCGCCATTTTTGCCAGTTCGTTCGCCGGCGCCGCATTGGGCCAGGGAAGCAAAACAAAGTTCGAGGCCTGGGAGCTTCGCTGCGAGACGCCCGCGGGCGAAACCTCCGAGCAATGCGCCTTGACTCAGGTGGTCAAGGCCGAGGATGCGGCCAACGTCAATCTGGGCGTGATGATCGCCAAGCCCAAGGATTCAAAAAACGGCGTGCTTCGTGTCATCGCGCCAATGAGCGTGTTCCTGCTCAATGGCGTTAGCCTGAAGATCGATCAAACGGACATCGGCCGCGCATCCTTCTTTAGGTGCGCTCCCTCGGGTTGCCTGGCCGACATGGTAATCGACGACAAGCTCATCGAGCAGTTGAAAAACGGCAGGATCGCGACGCTCGTTATCTATTTGACTCCTTATGAAGGCATCAGACATCTTTTGATGCTGAAGGGCTTTAAGGAGGCGTACGAAAAGTTGCCGTGATATGGCGGGCGCGGGGTCTTCAAATTTGCTCGCGCCAAAATCAATCATGTCCCGACGCCCTCCACCGCGCTGACCTTTTCCAAACGCGCCCGCGCCTCTGGTTGACCATGCCGCCTGTTGATGTGGCGGCCGCGAGATCGTCGCATTTGTCCCACGCCGCGGCG
>WSSedB1CaDRAFT_10000784_pt1 | contig 12989 bp, 12 predicted proteins | sample WetSurSB1Cattail_FD_9460 | JGI IMG/M metagenome (IMG submission 9460)
GAAACAATATTATGTTTTATGAATCCCTCCATTAGTGATTTACAGGCGGGGTCATCCCGGAAAATGGTCCTGAACTGCGGCAATTCAGGTGCGAGCCGTTTCCCGGCTTATAAAATGGCAGCATGGCTTAAACGCATTGGACGATTATTTTTTCTTAGAAGGATCATCAAAAGGAAGACGCCGGCCAGGGATCCGGTCATTGCCAGTAATAATTTCCACGGATACCCCGGATTTAATTCAACGGGATCTGTTCTGCCAACAACGATGGCTGCCGCCCAGTAATAGGGGAGTTTTTTTTCTTTTGAAGAAGCAGAAATAAAATCCAGTTTGGCTTTTTGCAGCGAGATATCCAGGGGAAGTCCTTCCGACACATATTTATAAAATAATTCCGTGATGCGGTAAGTGGATACATTATCCACGGCCCATAAATTCGTTACCGAAGACGGGATCCCCAATGCCGCAAATCCGCGGTTGAAACTAAATACACCTTCCCCTTTGTATAGTGTACCGTTCCCGGTTTCACAGGCTGACAAAACAATCAGTTGGGCAGCGGTTTTATTTTCCGGGATCAGTTCTGAAAGATAGAGAGCCGAATCGGCGAAGTAGATAACGGGTTCGCCGTTGGCACTGGTGTCTGATGCGTGGGTGTATAGTTGAATCATTTTATATCTGTGGAACCACCGCATAAAATTGGTCCGGGAAGCCTGTCCGGCGATTAGTGAATGCGTTTTACTAAAATTTGAACTGATTTTATTTACGGATTCATCGCTGAATGGCAGGGAAGGCAGTTGCAGGTATTCGGGATAAGTAACCGGGGCTATTCCCAGGAAATTTCCGGTTGAATAGATTTTATTTTTTTTGAAGTCATTGAGCAGAAAGCGAATGGAATAGGTATAACTTACTACATAATCGTTCAGAAAATAGGAAGGCGCTGAAATATCGGTATTTGTAATTAATGATTCAAAAGGGAAATACGCGCCATCCGGAGAGATGATCATACGGCCTTTTGGCAGATGAAATTCATTAAAAATCAGGTTGTAAAGTTCCTTTCCGGCCCTTACAAAACCTTTGAAATCCTGGTTTTCCAAATCAGGATTCGACAGATATGTGGTGTACCTGACAACCTGATTCTCAAAAGCGGTCTTATTGATCCTGGTAATTGATGATTTTACAGGTGTTACCGATAGTAGATAACACGCACTGTCACCATTAAAAAATTCCAGGATGGCCTGTGTGTTATTTTTTCTCAGCAATTGATTTTGAACATCCTTAAGAGTTATAAAATTGGTATCAATCAGGCTTTGATAATACCATGAATTATTTTCTTTTACCAGCTGATCAAGGCGGCTCAATTGCTCCCTGGTGATAAATATTTCCCTTTGAATACCTGAATATTCATTTGAATAAGGATCGAGTTTATTCACCTGCATTTCTAAATCGAGTAATTTTTTCTGTAACAGGGCCGTTCCAATCAAATTGGGATCCTCTGTTTCCTGCTCTTTGAGCTGGTCATTCAACAGAACGGCCCTGCTCTTTTCAAAGAAGTAAAAGGCATCTTCCATATTGTCTGCTAAATAGCAGGATTTGATTGCATTTTCATACAATCTCCTGGTATTTGATCGCCAAAATAATTTTGATGATATATTGGTTTGTGCAATCTTGATTTTGTCCATCAGGTGGTCGGCCGCCTTGTATATGCTTAATGCAGACTTCAGATCAGGCAAATTACTCGTCTGGTTATATTTAATGATGAAGGCTTCCGCTTTATCCAACACCAGGTTGAACAGATATTCTGCATTCCAGGCATCAAAAAAATCTTTCGTGAAATTGTGAATTAAAAATTTTTCGTCAGCAAGGGGATGGATTTTATTAAAGGCCAGTTGAAAATAATCGAAGGCAGGTTTGAAATCTCCCATTTGAACATAAACATTGGCCATGTTATTCAGGATGGAAAGCGAATCATTGGAATTCGCATAAAGCAGGGCCTCCTTAAAATAACGTAATGATTTTTTATACTGACGTAATCTTTTGTAATACAGGTCATAGCCTAAATTACTCAAAGCGCTGGCACAATTTGGATAATTGTGGTTTCTTTTTTCATAGTTGAAGGATTCCATCGTAAACATAATCGCCTCTTCAGGGGAGCCGTTTTTTACAGCGACCGTTGCTTTCAGGTTTAGCAGACTCCCTAAATTTGGTTTATTTTTAGATTGATTACATTCTGCAATGGTTTTTTTTAATTTTTGTGATGCTTCGGGAAACCTGTTTAAGAAGATGTATGAATTGATTTCCCAGCAGGCATAATAAAATACATCGTCTGAACGGTGACCGGATTTTCTGGATATTTCTTCCCCGATTGATGCGATTTCCAGGCAGTGGTAATAGTCTCCTTTTCCGAAAAGCTCATTAATTTTGCTACTGATATGCTGGGCGGAAATTTCATACATTTTATTTAACCTTAATGAAATGAATATGCAACTGTCAGAAGCTCTTTTTGCTAAATGTATCTGTCCCGTGGAATCGTAATAAATACTGAGNTTATGGTAAGCTTTNACCAGTTGTGATTCAGCATTTCCCGGTTCCCCGATATGCGNGTGAATCATAGATATACTGCGCAGGGTAAATTCTATGGCCGTTTTAAAATNTTTTTTTCTTGAGTACAGTGCGCCAATTCGTATGAGGAGCAGTGCATCGGTGGAATCATTTAAAGGAGGGCATACTTTGATTTTTTCCAGAAAGCCGGATAATTCCTTTAATTGTATTGAATCAGGAATGTTAGTTGAATCGCGTAAAAATATTATACGATTCCATAGGGCAACCTTGTCCGGACATTGTCCGGACAAGGTTGAGGTATGTGACAGGCAGATGAGGAAGACCAGCAGGTATCTTAACATATTCTGAAATCATGGAGTTGAATTATACGGTAGAACTTTTTTTGAAACCGATCCGGTTGATGTCACCCCGACCTGACTGAGTGCATCTCTCCAGGTGAGTACTTGATTTATTAACATAGCTGCCATAATCTGACCGCTTACAACAGGTGTTGCAAATGAAGACCCTTCATAACCTCTTCTTGAATTATTAAAGAAACTGACAGGGAAATTGCAACAATATGCTGCCGGGCCGGGAGGTGGGTTGGTGATCACACCAATATTCACATACTCTGGAGAATAATTCTGGTAATAACAGGGCATATGATCGTTCTTAAGTCCTGTTACACAAATAACATTAATATAGTCAGGACTAAAGCAACCCGGGTAAAACAAGTGGGTTTTAGTCAGTTTATTTTTGTTCAGATCTGTAGCAGGTGTGCAAAGATCCAAATCATGTTTTCCAGTAAGGTTTCCCGCTGCCGCAATAATGGGTAACGGATTGGGTTTTGCGTTTTTGCTGAATTCCACATAGTATCTTAAAACAGAATCCACCTCACCGTTACTGTAATAGCCAAGGCTTGCATTGACCAGGGTCGCTTTCTTTTGCACGGCATAACTCAACGCGCAGCTAACGGTAAACGTGGATCCAAGCCTTTTTGAATCCAATACTTTAAGAACCATTATCCGCGGCAGTTTATTATTCCTGGGATTATATTTTCTGATGGCTTCCAATGCAAGGGAGGTTACAGCAGATCCATGTTTAAAAGGGTCGTCATCCAAATAATAATCAAGTCCTTTGAGATTACTAAAGAATTGAAAATTCCGCAGCGTAGGTTCTCCGGTCGGATCGCTCCATAATAAATACTTAAAGTTATTATCAAATAAAGTGCTATCCAGGCCCGTATCCATAATTGCCAGAACTCTGGAACTGTCTACAGTATAACTGCCGGATTTAGGTGAAGGACTTTCAAGATTCCGGGCAGTGGTACTATCCTGATATTGATTGTTCTGAATCGCATACAAATAAGGGTCTCCCGAGGCCCCTGTTTTGGGTGGCGGGGTAGGTGAAGTTGCTATGGTTCCGGTGGCAGTAATGGATGTGGTTGCAACCAGATTGTATAACAGGGAATCGCAGGGACAAAATACATATTGAACGTCTAAAGGATCGTTTCTGTTAGAATCATGATTCATTCTGGCAACAAACTGAATAATGGAATCCCTGAGGTTATCCATATACAATGTTCTTTCAGCATATGTAGAGGCAGGCTTAAAAAGCACAATCCAGTCCACCCATTTTATGGATGAATCCGGAGAAACCTGCAGCGACGGAGGAAGTGCGTAGGTCGGTGACTGAGGGGTATGGCCCGGGCAGGACTCTAAGCTTAGGATAACAGAAATCATGAGGGTGAACAGGGTCATACTCCGTAGCATTCCGGTGTTTATGCGGTTATTTCTTTTCATATGAAAAAGTTTAAGGTTTATATTGAAAGAGATACACTAAAGTTTCCTTAGCCATTCCTGCGCGAGTTCTTTCCCTTCAAGATCCTGGTCCACGATCCGTTTCAGGAGTTGTTTTGCCTTAGCGGCATCGCCGGGTTGATTGCGTTCCATCAGGGTGACGGCCTGTAAGATCAGGGCAGGATTTGCATAGAGGCCGTTGTAGATTTCCAGCTGTTCGAAATACGATAGTGCCTTATTATATTCTTTTAAACGCAGGGCGGCAATCCCTGCATATTCCTTAGCAGTAAAAAGTGAGGTATCGGACCGGATGATTTTTTCAAATTGCAATAAAGCTTCTTCATACCTTCCTTCATTATACAACCGGAGGCCGGTTTGCAGGTTGTCGCTGCGGCCGCTCATGGTCACGCCCAGGGTTTGCAGGTGCCCGTTCACATACCGATCGGCCAGCTGCTTTGGTGAAACGGACTTAACATAGGTGTAGATCCCGAAAACCATTCCTGCAACCACCGCTGCTGCAGCCATATAATATACCAATTTTCTGACCGGTCCGGGGCCGGCTATATGATTCTTTTTATAAATTTCCTTAAAATGTTCCTTTTTTACAATCCGGGCTGCTTCCCCGGAAACCTGGAAGGCAGACAGGTAAAAAGCTACCTGCTCCGCAAAAGCAGGATCTGACTCAATCCGGTTCTCAAATTCCCGGGTCCGGACGGGGTCCGGCTCGTCCGTGAAATAGCTTTCTATATAATCCAGGTTGTCCATCGCTTTTATTTGGCTTTATACAGATTTCGCAATCTGTCCAGGCAGCGAAGCCTGCTCGTTTTTACTACGTCTGCGTTTTTATACCGGAGGAGGGCAGCGATCTCCTTATCGCTGTAATTGTCTCCCCAATACGTTAACATTTGCCTGCACTTATCTTCCAGCTGGTCCAGTTTTTCCCGGAGCAGGTTCCAGTCTGCCTGGTCCATCATCTTTTGAACGACCGAACGGGCGGTATCAGTTAAAAGCATCAGCCTGTCTGAAATCGACTCCGGGCGGTGCACGCTATTCTTATGAGTCGTTCTTTTTCGCAACAGGTCAACACATTTATTATGGAAAATCTGGTAGAGGTAGGTTTTGAGGGAAGCGCGGGCTTCAAAATGTTCGTTGCGTATATTTTCCAGCGCGGCGAGAATGGTATCGGAATAGGCGTCAAAAGACTCATCCTCCGATAGAGCGTGTTTGGTCATGCCCTCCCGGACGAAATAGGCGAACCGGTTGAATAATTGCTCTTCACTTCTTCTTTTGTCAATCCCACTTTGCCTTAGCTGTTTGATTATTTCCTGGTCATTATAATGAAAAGAACCAGCGCTGTCCATTATAGTGGGGGGCTTTTATCCAATGTAAGAAAAATATGTCTGGTTTCCATATTTTCTGTTTCCCTCTTTTAAAATCCTGCGATCAATCTATTACAACAACATTCCGGAATCAGATTATCAGTATCCCTTACCCTGTTCAGACCGCCAGATATCCAAACCCTTTGAATCAGCCGCATGGAATGATTCTTAACAAAGTCATCCCATTCATTTAAACAAAATCAATCATCAATTAAACCTTACAAAAATGAAAAAAATCCTCTTCGCGCTATCCATTGGATTCAGTTCCATTGCAGCGTTCAGCAATTCAGTAAATGCACAGTATTCAGCAAGCCCGGTTGCATTTAATGATTCACAAAAATTTAAGACATCTGTTCGAAATGCGGCCGCCCTGGAAAGCACCGCTGATATGGGTTCTTATGTTCCGGATACAAAAAATATCAATGCCCGGGCAATCAAGGACTTCCAGGTCCGGTTCAATGCAAGTAACGCCATGTGGTTTTCCGATAAAAATGGCTTTGTATCCTATTTCGTCCAGGACGGTTTTGGAGAAAGGGTCTTTTATGACAAAAAGGGCCGCTGGCAGTATTCACTGATTTTTTATGGTGAAGACAAACTTCCCCGGGATATCAGGGCTATTGTAAAATCCACTTATTATGATATGGCGATTACCCTGGTTGAAGAAGTGCAGACAAATGATGGAAAGGGTTATGTAATTCACCTGGAAGACAAGTCAAATATTAAGATTGTCAAAGTGAATACAGAAGGTGAAATGGCCACCATGCAGGATCTGATCAAGGATTAATTTCAACCCTTATCCGACTGAATCAATTGCCTCCGCGGGGAGGCAATTGATTTTATATACCTGCCGGCCCGGCTTATAACCATTCAGTTACAGGATCATCGGAACATGTAATTTTCGCGGACTAGCCTGAAGGAAGTCCGGCTTTTTTGTGATAAAGAAAATAGGAAACAAACGCTATACCGACAAATAAAAGGATCGGAAATGAATTTGAAAAAGTTTCTCCCGAGGCGTAGTTTGTATAAAATGCCCCGAGCAAATCATAAACCAAACCGGCATAAGCCCATTCCTTAATTCTCGGGTATCCGGGAACCAGGATGGCGATCACGCCCAGTAGCTTGGCAATGCTGAGAAATGGAATCAGGTAGGCAGGCATACTGATGGATTTAAAGAACACTGCGGCCTGGGCTGGTAAGAGCAGGCTGGATATGGACGAGAAGGCCATCATCAAAGCCAGTAAACCCGTGGTTATCCAGTAGTAAATGCGAATTTTTTTCATGTTCTATTTTTTTAAATTTTCTGAATCATGACCAGGCTGAACCGGTGCCACCCATTTATTATCCAATAGCCAGTTGGCCATCAGCCCGGGCCAGGATTTTACTGAAAGAAAGGAAGAACGGTTCCCCATATTAAAACCGTGGTCCCCGTGGGCGAGGATATGGGCTTCCACAGAAACTTTTGCCTGCCGGTATTTTTCCAAAAGACTGATGACGGTTACGGAACAGCAGGCATCGTCGTTGGCAGCCAGCAGAAATGCCGGTGGCGCATCATGCGGAACAGTGTCGGGAATATATAAGGGACCCGGATAGACCTGCATGATAAAATCCGGCCGGCCGTTCAGCCGGTCAACGGGATCAGGTGCCTGCGGATTACCATTACCCGAACCAAAGGCGATTGCATCCACCACTTCGCCGCCGGCAGAAAACCCGAGCATGCCCAGGCGGCTGGTATCGATCTTCCATTCCTTATAATGACTGCGGACCAGGCGCATGGCGCGGTAAGCATCTTCCTGCGGTTGTTTATCCAGGGAATAAGGAGAATTCGGTTCACGGGCCAGCCGGTATTTCAGGATGATGGCCGTGATGCCCAGTGTATTGAGGTATTTAGCGGGATCCAGTCCTTCTGCCTTATAAACCAGCAGACGGTGGCCGCCACCCGGACAAATCAGAACGGCCGTTCCATTGGCCGTGCCGGCCGGCGGGAAAAAAACCGTAAGCGACGGGTTATTGATATTTTTTACCCAGTAGTCCTTCGCCTCTTCGGGTTCATTTTTTCTGTTTTCAAAACCCGGTGCCCCGTTTTTCCATAAAGGAAGAACCAGCGAATCGGATTGTGCGTGCAACAGGCTGCTGCAGACCACCAGGAGGAAAATGATCGGCATGCGAATCTGAAAAAAGCCGGATATCATGATAGAAGGCATTTTTTTAAAATTTATAACAGGCGCCGGTCCGCATTCCCATGGCACAGCGTATCGTTTTATGAACATGCTCAGCGTACAACGATCGAAAGATACTCCGGGTGTCTTTTCAGATAAACGGCCACAAAGGGGCAAAGCACTTTAACTTTGATATTATTTGCCATGGCCCATTCGAGTCCGTAATGCGCCAGGGCGGATGCGATACCCTTTCCTTCCAGATTCTTCGGCACATCGGTGTGCATGAGCCAGATCATCCCGTCGAGGAAGCGATATTGCAGCAGGGCTGTTTCACCCTGTTCATGCACTTCAAACTGCATGTTTTCCTGATTATTGGAAACAGGTATATCCATATGCCGGCGTTTTTCGGTTTCACAATTTAAATATTCGTATTACAAACACCGTACAATTTTGTAATTTTTCAATACATATGAAATATGGTCCCCGTTATTTTATCTGGATGGGTTTATTAACTTTCCCGGTTTTATTTCCAAAAGCCCAGCACCTGGCTCATCATGAAAAAAAACACGCATCCTTGCCGGTCGTCCGCCTGGTTCCTTCCGGAAAATTTATTTTCCGGTCATTCGTGGATTGTAATATGGCCAGTGTATGGATCGGGGACAGCTTCCGGATATTCCCCGGCAAATACGGGGAGGACCCGCTCTGGGGAGAATCCCATGAACTGAAATATGCCAGTGGCAATACGGTGGACGAAGTTTTCAGCAGGGCCCCTGCTGAATTTCAGGAACCCCTGATGCCGGCGAATGCAGCACCCGGTAAAAAGGGCTTACATGGCGCCGTCTGGTTTGAGTCACTGTATCAATACAAGGCAGACCGGACGGGGAACACGTTATATGCGCTATATCATAATGAAAATTATCCTTCCACCCTGCCTTATGATCCGGTTACGGGTGAAGGTTATATAGATAAGAACTGGCCGGAAGGCCTCCGGGGTCCGGAAACGAAAACGGCTGTCTGCCGGATTGGAATTATGAAATCCGTGGATGGGGGGAAAAGCTGGACCGACAAAGGCATCCTGCTGGAAGACCTTCAGCCCCGTCTGATCCTCCGGCCGCATAATACCGGAATTAATTTTGCCGGCGGCGTGGGGGATCCTTCAGCCATCGCCCAAGGAAATTACCTTTATGTATTTTATGGTGAATATGGTTATCCCGGCCGGTATGATGAAAAAACTTATGATCCGGTCAAAGAATGGATGGGTCAGTGTATCAGTATTGCCCGGATTCCCTTGTCGGAACTGGATAGTCCTTCGGGGAATGCAAAAAGATGGGACGGGTATGCATTCAGCACCTTGCCGGATCGGGACGGCCGGCCGGTTGCCCGTTTGCAGATTCCCCTGAACCAGGGAGGCGGACCTGCCTCCTCACCCCATGCCAGATACTACTGGGGGCCTTCAGTCAGTTGGAATGAACACCTCCGTTGCTGGGTGATGCTCATGGCCAGGGCGGAAGGACCTTCCTGGAAAGGCAATAGTATTTATATCTCTTACAACCGGCATGCTGACCTGGGTGCAGGCACCCATTCCCAGGATTGGTCCGTTCCGCAATTATTATTGAAAAAACCCGGGCATACCCTTTGGTATCCATCCCTGCAGCCCCTCAATACAGTTGCTGACCGGAAAGCCGGCTATACTTCCCTTGAATTGGGACGGAAAGCCAGGTTATTTTATAAGGATATGACCCCCGAAAAAGGGGAATATGTATCCGAATACCTGCTCGAATTTGAATAAACAAAAGAAAGTCAGCTAAGTACAAAATTATCCTTATTAAGCGGGCCAGCCCCTCCCGTCAGGCGGAGGAAACAATTTGGTAACATTAAATTAATATAGGTTGTGAAGTTCCAAGCCTATTTTGCATGAGATTTTTAACAATACGTTACCATGCAAGAAGAATTTCAACTCCATTTTCCGCTGTTAAACCGGGTGGCCCAGATCAGAAAGTCTCCTTATTCATTAGTGATCCTGCGGGAGGGATTGTATTCTGTTTCAGTGGATAAATTACCCCTGGTTGAATACTTTGTTTTTTTCGACAGCCCGGTGAAAGGTGAACAATTGAAATTGAAATTCTATAAGACGTTATCAGACGGCCGGTGGTATGATAAATCCTATTCTGAAGAAGCAGAATTGAATTCTCCTGAATTCGGCATCCCTGAGATGAACAGGGAATTAAAAGCGGTGCTGGATGCTTATGATGCAACACATGCGCAGCAGAAAAGTTTCTCCCTTTAATTTTTACTATTATTTCCCCGTTGTCAGCCGCAGGATTTTGCTGTGAACCCCATTTACAGACCCCTTGGCAGATCCTCCGGCATTGTGCCTGTTCATGGTCGACATGATTTCGAGTAGCGATTCTTTTTTTTCTGCATATTCTCCTGTAATCAGACAAAGGATTTCTGCCAGCTTATTTTCAAATGAAAGGGAATCCATCCCCGCATAGCGGGTTTTTAGAAAATCTATAATTCCCAGTTCATTCAGCAGGTCCAGTTTACCGGACAAATCCAGAGGTGCTGGTCTTTGAAAATCAACCGGGTTCAGGGAATTCTGAAAGCCGGCTTTCAGGGAGCTGATATAATTCGCATAGATAATTCCCTGTGCATATAAATAGAGCTCGGTAAATTTTCTTTTTTTCCCCGGACCGTTTACCCGGTTTTTGAAAGCATCATAAAAGCCTTTATAGAATACGGACATGCACTGGAGCCTGAAACTTTTATCATATTCATGCTGCAGACAATATTCCAAATGGTTGATGATGCCATTGGCTTCGTCCAGCAAAACTTCAACCGGGTTACCCGCCATCATTTTTTGCCGGATCCATTCAGTACATACCGGTGTCCGGGACAGGAAGCAGGATAAAATATAATTGCTATAAACAGCGCTGTTGGAATTGGCCGGTCTGATACTGAATACAAAAGTTTCTCCGAAAGAAAATTTTTTCTCGGTCAGTGCCGGGTTATTTCTTTCTTTCTTAAAAATTTCAGCCAGCGCATCTGTTTTATTTTTTTGGAAGAAGAAAGGCAGTTTCGGATCAAATTCCGGAAAAGAAAACGGGATGATTCCGAAATGCCTGTCAAAAAAAACCAGTTTCTCGGCGTATTTCTTCAATCCCCTGAACTCATCAAGTAACAGGCGGACCTGATTTTCTGAATATAAAGGCATGTTGCGTGATGCTATGTGTTTTCCAAATATAACATTCGAAACAACCTGTTTTTGCACCGGTTTCCGGGTTAAGAAATTATTAAGTATTTGTATGATGTCGCGGGCTGTTCCGATGTAAACAGCCCGTAAAGCAGGTAACATTATGGTAATATTCGCTTAACATTCCATTCACAGGATCTGCCTTCTTTTGCAACCAAATCAATTCTAAAAAGACTTTTATGAAAAGTTGGATCGCTAAAACATTCGTCAGGATTTCAGTCCTGATATTTCTTTTTTCATTCTTTTATAGTTCTTCAGAGGCCCAGTATGTATTTAGTAATGATTCCCTTTTTAAAACAGGTGCGGCAAATACCGGCCGGCTCTGGGGTTATGCTTTTGGTGATATTGCCTATAAAACGCATTCCGATTCCTTAACCCGCGGCGGGAGCAACCAGTACACGGGTATTCCCCAAAACAGAACGTCCTTCCAGTTCCGGCGTATTTACCTGGGATATGACTATAATATTTCTAAAAAATTCTCGGCGGAATTATTATTGGCAGCAGAAGATAATTTTCCCGCGGGCAACCCGCCTGTCGGCAGTGCTGCAGGTACAACCACCGCGCTTGTTCCGGGTAATTCAACCGGAGATTTACTGACCGACCAGAAATTAATCTTTTATATCAAGCTGTTGAATCTCCGGTGGAAGAATATCTGGAAAGGAACTGACCTGGTCATAGGGCAGGCGGCTACACCGGCTTTCCCCATGTTAACGGAAAAGATCTGGAGCTACCGCTCTGTAGAAAGGACGATTTCGGATATACGCCGCACGCCTTCTTTTGATATGGGTGTCGGCTTACAGGGTGTTTTTGATCCGGCCAAGAAGAACTATGGTTATAACCTGATGGTTGCAAACGGCACCAGCGCCAAACCGGAAAGCGATAATTTCAAATGGTTTTACGGAGATGTGTATGCTTATTTTTTCAAAAAGAAAATCGTAGTGGACGCATATGCGGATTATCAAAGAATGAACTGGATACCTACCTGGCACCATTCGCGCCAGATGTTAAAAGGTTATATCGCTTATAACAGCTCGGCTACGGAAGCAGGTATGAACCCGGGTACCGGATACACGATTGGTGTGGAAGGTTTTGTAAATACCCTGAAAAACGACAATTTTGCCGCTTTAAACGGAGGGGGCGTTGATACATTAACTACTGCCGCTACCGGATTATCTATGTACATTCACGGCGACATTATAAAGAACAAACTCAGGTTTTTTATTCGCTATGATGTGTATAATCCCAATAATAAAGTTAACAACACCCTGTACGGCAAATACAGTGGCAATACCGGTAACTACAACGACAATTCCTTTCATACGACCTATAATTACCAGGCTGCCACCCCAACCGTTACCTACGTAAATACCGGCGACCAGACTTATAAGCAACAATTTTTTACTGCCGGTTTGGATTTTAAACCGACAGACCGGGTCCACTTTATGCCGAATATCTGGTATAATAGTTATGCATCCCAGGTGGCTTCCAATAAAAATCATGATTTGGTTTTCAGACTTACTTTCTTCTTTGCTTTTGGCAAGAATTATGACAATGGAGGATTTTAATTTTTTTTTAATTATTCATAAAATAAACAATCATGGGTATCTTAATAAAGACCTTTAAACAAAGTTTTGCTGCCGCTGCTTTAGCGCTTGTTGCAATCGCCGGCTGTAACACAAATGACACCAAAACGCAGGATAAAGCCGCTGCAGGTGATTCTGCCACCACCCGGGATGATAAAACAATTCTCGGCGCCGGAAGTACTTTCATTTATCCTTTGTTCTCTAAAATGTTTTCGGATTACAATGCGAAGACCGGCATACAGGTAAACTACCAGAGTATCGGTTCGGGTGGCGGCATCTTACAGCTG
>WSSedB1CaDRAFT_10000785_pt1 | contig 12982 bp, 15 predicted proteins | sample WetSurSB1Cattail_FD_9460 | JGI IMG/M metagenome (IMG submission 9460)
AGACAGGTAAATTTCCGGCGATTGGGAGTCAGAGTGGGAGATATTCAGAAAAGAAAAGGACAGAAAAGCCTTTTTGATTATTGATTGGCTTGTATTTCTCAACACTAAGATTTAAATCGGTTTTAACTCAATTTCTCATCAATGAATGCTTGAGTAACTTTGGGGAATTGACATATTATCATAATTCTTCACTTACCGATGATGCACGAACACAACTTTGCTAATAAATACTATTAAGGAGACAGGAAATGAGATTCATTTGTCCACTTATTGTTGTTAATGAAATGAAGGCTTCCAGAAGTTTTTACGAAAATATTCTCAATCAAAAAGTACAGTTCGACTTTGGAGAGAATGTGTCATTTGAGAGCGGCTTTGCAATACACTTAAAATCACATTTTTCAAACCTTATAAACATAAGCGAGAATGATATCCTCAAAAAATCAAATAATTTTGAATTGTATTTCGAAGAAGAAGATATGGACAGTTTCCTTCAAAAGCTGGAAGAAATTAGCTCCATAGAATATGTCCACGGATTAAAAGAACAGCCCTGGGGCCAGAGGGTTATCAGATTTTACGATCCTGACAAACATATTGTTGAAGTTGGCGAGCCCATGGAAAGCGTTGTAAAAAGATTCTTGAGTAAAGGACTATCAATTGAAGAGACTTCAAAAAGAACCTTAATGCCGGAAGAATTTGTCAGACAGTGTTTATAGATAAAGGAAATTAAAACCTTCTTATTCATTTTATTCCCCACTTACCTTTTACTCTATTATTCCCACTTACCTTTTATTCTCACTTGCCTTTTATTTCCACTTACTTTTTATTCCTTAATGTATCTCCTTGTCCATTTTCTTCTCCATTTTCCTTTTCCTTTTCCTTTTCCTTTTCTTTTCCCTTTCCCTTTTCACTTCCTTCTTCTTTTTTCTGTTCTCTTTCTATTTCTTTTTCACGTTCTTTATTTTTTTGATGTATCTTTCTCTCATAATATCCAAGAGGATGGTTGATTCTCTCACACAGTCTGTCTTTTCCTATACAATTGCCGTAAGTCCTCATAGTATCGCAGGACGGAGGTTTATAAATATTACCTGTAGCACCTGCTATGTGTTCAATCTGGTAGAGGGTTTTTTCTGCACTGAAATCAGGAGAAATATTGAAAAGGTTGAGAATTTCGTCTACGGACATTCCTACACTGAGCAGGAAGGAAGTCATGGCAAAACGCATCGAATGAGCTAGATTTACTCCGCCCTGCACGTTTGCAAGGGCGTGGGAGATGCAGGGGGGGAAGAGTTCCGGCTCGACAGCCCCAAAATCAGTTGCCCCGAATTTTTTCTTCTGGATTTCGAACTGATCCTTGATTTCGGCAGTGTATGGGGCACAGAATCTCGAAACCTCTTCAGGAATTTCAGGGATTGGGAAGGACTGTTCTATCCTTTCTCTGACTGCTTCTTCGAGAAGCCTTGAATATTCTTCTCGGGTTATTCTTACTTTTCCAGCTCTGAACTGGCGATTTGTCAGCTTCCAGGCCGGATCTTTAAATGATTTCGAAAAGCGGATATAATCAGTAAAATGCATGCTAAAATTAGTGTCTTTTAAATCCGCCGAAATTCCAAAATCTTCTCCAAACTCAAGTAAAAAAGCCAGGTTTTCATTTTTAATAAGTGTGTAAGCAGCTTTGGCTTCTGCCAGAGCATATCGCCTTGTGAAAAGTTGGTCATCAATGCAGGCAACCAGTATCCTGGCAAAAGGATAAGAAAGGAGTTCTGCGAGGACCTGGACTTCCCCTGATATATGGGGTTTCTGTATTTCCCCTTCAAGAGCTTCTTTTACTCTCTCTATCCCACGGATTCTTGCAGTTCGGTATGCACGGGAATTTAATAGGTTATCAAGGGAAATATCCAGATTTTCAACATAGGTAGACGCCTCTGAAATAAACGGATAATATGCAAGTTTGTCTGCATGCATATAATTAATCCGACTCGATTCTCGGAGCCAGGAGGTAAGAAATCCTTCCTGCACCATTTGCAATCTCAAAATCAATGATAACCGGGAAGTCCCTTCCAAGAGAGAGAGAAACCTCATTGACCTTATTTGTAGGCTTGACTATATCTGTTAGATAGTCCAGGGAAAAGAGTGAGCTTGCCTCACCTGTTTTAAGGTCGATTAACTGGTCTCTGCCCATTTCCAGGCGAACCTGGTCGGTATCACCTTTTGCTTCCATAAAGAAAGTGTCGCCTGCAACTCCCATAAGCATATGGTCGCTTATCTTCTCTGCGGCTTTTACCGCCCGCCTGAGATCTGCACCGTTCATGACAACTTTAGCAGGCAGCTCGAGCTGGGGAATTCTTGGTTCTGCACGGATTGTTGAAGGATCGAGGAGTGAAAGAGTGTAAGACAGACCTCCGACATCAATAAGGAGTTTATGATTTCCTTCTTCAAGTTCCATCCGGACTGTGTCCCCCTTATCCGTAATTCCCAGCAAGTCCGTAATCTTGTTCAGGTCAATTCCGATTTCGCTCTCATCAGCGCTATATTCATCAAAAGCAGACGATCCAAGCTCAAAGATCACCATCGCAACGTTGGCAGGATCAACGGCTTTTACTGAAATACCTTCCGGTTTTATTCTGAATCTGACCTCATCTACAATTACAGCCAGCGAGGCAATCGCATCTTTCAGAAGCTCTGCATTAATTGCTGCCTTGAACATATTTCTTCTCCGCTAAATAANTTTAAGTCTTAAACTATTTGTTACCCTTGAGATATATAAATTTCTTTAAAGATTCGGGAGCTTTCAGTCTTTTTTAGAAGATAAATTTCCGAATCAGGATAAATAGCTATCCGAAACTGGAAAAATCATTAAACTCAAACTCTCGGTAACTATATAAATCTTGGTCAGAAAACCGGAAAGTTTCAGGTTCTACTTGAGACAGGAGAAAACTCTGACCTGAGAATTCACTTTCCGGGAAATGTGCTTTTCAAAGATGATAGTGAAAAACAATGGGTTTCAGTCGTATTCTCTCCATGTGAACCCACATTTTGTACATTTCAAGAAGCGGGTTTCGGACTCGTCTGCAGACCTGAGCTGCCTGAGCCACCAGGCTGCAGTATTGTTTCCGCATTCCGGACATTTTGCACTTGTTGTTGGCAGACCTGAAATCTGTTCACCTTCAAGAACCACTACTTCACGGTCGTCGATCTTAGCTTTGGAGACAAAATTTTTTGTGTTATTTTTAATGGGTATTGTGTTCCCACACTTTCTACATACGTAATTGCCATTTTTAGGAAACATCATACTTTTGCATTTGGTACAAAACTGCATTAATATCACTTTTTGCGTCATTTATCATTTTATTATGGTCGAAAGCCAGTTCGGGAATTGAGTCAAGCTCAAAGAGTTCGGCAGAAGCAGCATCAGAACCTCCTTCTAACTTTCCGAATCCTTTNGCAAGATAACATACCGAAACANTATGCCCTCTAGGGTCACGTTGAGGATCTGAATAGACTCCAACCAGTTTGATAATCTCTATCGAGAGGCCNGTTTCTTCGAAGGCTTCTCTTATAACTGCTTTTTCGGNACTCTCTCCTATTTCGACGAAGCCACCGGGAAGAGCAAATTTCCCCTGGTATGGAGGATTTTTTCTTCTAATAAGCACAAGCCCTTTTGTATACAGGATTATAGCATCAACGGTTAAGCTTGGGGTATGTGGTTTCATAAAATACCTTCACAATTACGTCCAAGATATTTCCCTCGGCAGAACGTTCCTCGAATACGTCTTTATTGGTAAAAAGCACCTTAAGTAATATATTATATTATTATTGTGCATAATGTAAAACTCGTCATCTTATTTCAACTATTGTTCCAAACTTTTTTGAGAATGCTTGACGAATACATTCTATTAATGTATCCGGTTGTTATCTCTCTCGAGTCTTCTCTAAATATTCTTTAATCAGTGACACTCTAAAGGGAGTTTCTATCAAACAGAAAAGTCCGTTACGCGGTGACGTCTCTTAAATGTTTCGTAATGCTATTTTTGTATAATAGAAATCTGTAACCTTATCTACCTTCAGTAAGTATACCTTAAAGGTAATAATTGAACCGCTATAAAAAGTAAAATCCATATTATTTGAGCCCATAAGTATACATGACTGAAAGATCTTTAATAGATGAAGACTTGAATGTTGTGAAGACTTGAATAATTGTGAGGATTTGAATGGTTATCAACATCTTGCTTTGTTAGAATTTATATAGAATTTATGTAGTACTATATTGGAGTTTATATAGAAATTTATTAATCGTTTTAGAGAATTCTTATGTTACTTTTTGGAAGCTTCAAAACTTACTTGGGACTTCTAGCAGATATTAGGAACAAAGATAAAAGGAAACAAAATATAGAATTAGCTCTTCCCCAGGCAAAGGTGCGTAAAAATGATAGAAATTGTACTCTGGCTCGCCCTTGGGGTGATGGTTTCTTCATCCATCATTCCCAGAATTTATAGGGTTCGTAAACTTGTCGGAGGGATTGGATGGGGTGTATTCTCTATCTACTGGGGCTACCAGCCTCTCCATTACATCGAGATCGTGGATTATGCCAATGTATTCCTGACAACATTTCTGACTATATTTTGTATACTGCTAGCAGTTGTTATGTTTCATGAATATAGGGAAGGTCCCTTCCAATTAATAAGAAATAAAGAACTAAAACATTCGGAATTCTCAAACAAGGATATTTCTGGCTCCTTAGATATAACTTCAATGTTAACCAGTGCAAGTGCACTTGGAGCTCTAGTTTATTTCCCATTTGCAAATTTTTCCTCCCTCAATACCTGGATTATCGGAGAAGTTGCCTCTCAGGTCACCTGGGTTCTCCAGTATTTTAAGATACCCGCCTACATGGAAGCTTGGAATTTGATTACGCTTAATGGATACACTGTAGAGATCATTCTTGCCTGTACAGCAATTGAGAGTATCGCTCTCTTTATTGGACTCATATGTGCGGTCAGAGCTCCTCTTAATCGCCTGATTGCAGCTTTTATAGTATCTGTCCCTGTAATTTATGTGCTCAATCTTATAAGAGATATTTTTGTGGTAGTTGCTTACGGAGAGCAATGGTTTGGCGCTGATAGTTTTGTAATTGCACACAATTATATAGCGAAAGCAGGTTCAGGAATTGCCCTTTTCATAATTTCATACGCAGTGCTTCGAATTTTGCCAGAGTTGCTTGAAATGATTGACGGCTTGTGGATCATATTTTCTAAAGAATTAGGATCAATTTTGCGTATCTCGGGGGAGGACTGATCGATGTTTGCAAAAGGCTCGGAACCCTGGCTTTTTACAGCCGTGTCCGTTACTGCATTGTTTATGATGCTCTCAAAAGCAATGAATGTCTCCCCACTAAACCACTTGACTTACATTGGACTGGGAATAATCCTCTTTATGGTTGTTTTTTTCAGAGATCCCGAAAGGAAAGTAGAAGTCTCGGATATGTATATGGTTTCACCGGCAGATGGTACGATTATAGACATCAGAGATCGCAAAATCTGTATTTTTATGTTTTTCCAGAACGTGCATGTAAATAGAGCGCCGATCTCCGGGAAAATTAAGGAAATAACCTATAAAAAGGGAGGATATATTCCTGCTTACCGTAAAGATTCTGAAAGAAACGAAAGAAACGAGTTTATAATCCACAGCAAATACGGGGATGTCAGAGTTACGCAGATTGCAGGTACGGTTGCCCGTCGAATTGTTTCTTATTCACAGGTAAACGATACAATCGAGCAGGGACAACGCATAGGAATGATTCGTTTCGGATCAAGGGTCGATGTAACAATCCCTCATGACTTTGATATTATAGTGGAGAAAGGAGAACGGATACTAGCTGGCAAGACTATAATAGCAACGATAAAGAATGACAGGACTTTTGAACATGAATGTATTTCAAATGTTAAGACTCCCGGACTTGGTATCTCTTTTGAACCTGGTTTGCGGGATTAGCTCAATTTCAGCAGCTCATAATGGTTCTTATGACCTTGCCTTGATCTTATTGCTGCTTGCGGCAGTTGCAGATGGAGCAGACGGCTATATTGCAAGACGGTTCAAGGGAGGGGAACTCGGGGAGAACCTTGACTCACTTGCAGACGCAGTCTCATTTGGGGTTGCCCCTGCTCTCCTCATATACATAAGATTTGGAGGAGAAGATCCTATTGTTGCTATGATTCCTACTTTCTACGCCATATGTGGTATACTAAGGCTAGCCCGTTTCAATTCATCAATAGCTTCCCACAAGAACGGATTTGAAGGGCTTCCTATTACTGCAGGTTGTGTCATGCTGGCTACCTACCTAATGCTTGGCAGCAGTTTTGTAAGAATAGACTTCCTTCTCGGTCTGACTCTAGCTCTTTCTATTCTCATGGTCAGCACTGTGAGCTATCCGAAAGTCAGGAACCCGAAAATCCTGGCTATCGTAGCTTCGGTTTTCGGAATTAATATGCTCCTTTATTTTGTGAATATGGTAGAGTACATGAGGGTTTTTTCCATTTTGTCTTTTATCTTAATGCTAACTTACCTTTTCTCTCCTTTTTTCAAGATCCCTGTACTTAGTAACTTTAATAGTAAAGAACGTCAGGACAAAGGGTTGAAAACCGGAGGACGAAAGTAGATGCATTGAGACTATTCGTTCATGTTTACTCGATGCTCGTTTGAGATACTATGTATGAAAATCTGATAGAGGGAGAGCAATTTGGTTCGAGAAAAAGTAACTGATAGAGATAATGCATTATTTGAAGCAGGAATAAAACTCGGGGCCCTTTACCATCAATTTACCGGTTCTCCTGTTAATTTGGACACGGTTTCAAGCCTGGAACAGGCAATTCGGGAGAGCATTTCAGTCCAGCCTTATGTAGAAGATATCTCTGTAAAGATCAATAGGGATCTGCTGAAAAGTAAACTGAATGGCGAATTCGGATATACTGAACTTCAGGGGCCAATGCTTGATGTAAAAATCACTGTGAAATTCGGTTCCGTAAAGGTAAAAGTCGGAATGAAATATAACCCTGAACTAAATTATCCCCTGATGAAAATCGAAGAAATCGAAGAAAAGAACGACTGAGGGCTGGAGTACATAAGTTTAATGATCGAGAATAAAAAATTGAGCTTTTCAAAGCTCATTTTTTGCAGCTTCAAAAGCCTTGACAACCTTTTCATTTTGTTCTGGGGTTCCGACTGTTACCCTGATATAAGTATCCCCTGCCTCTCTGAAATAATCACAGGAGCGAACTATTATTCCTTTTCTCATGAGACTTTCCGTAACTGCTTTTGCTTTTAAAGGAGCAACATCCACAAGTACGAAGTTAGCTTGAGAAGGAAATATCTTGAAAGGAATTTTTTCCCTCAGGTATTCTCTACCCTCTCTTACAAGTTCTATGCTTTTGCTAAGGTGTTCCACATCCGAGAGGGCAGCTATTCCTGCCTTTAGAGCCGGAAGGCTTACGGAAAACGGGGTTGCTGCTCGCAGGTACTCTTTTACGACCCATTCGGGCATGATCCCATAGCCTAGGCGGAGACCCGCAAGCCCGAATACTTTGGAAAAAGTTCTGCCAACAGCAAGGTTATCATATTCGTGTACAAGTCCGGCCAGGTTCCTATCTGCAAATTCAACATAAGCCTCGTCAACAAAAACAAGGGCTCTGGTATTCTCAATAATTGTCCTCAGGCTGGATTCGGGAAGCAGGTTACCGGTCGGGTTGTTAGGAGAGCAGAGGAATATTATTTTTGTTCGGGGGGATTCAGCCTCCAGAATCATCTCCGGATCAAGAGAAAAGTCCCTGTTCCGCCTGACAAATATAGGCTTTCCTCCACATGCACGGGCCGGCAGTTCGTAATAGGCAAAGGTAGGAGTAGGGACTATAACTTCGTCTCCTTTCTCAATCATGATTCTGCAAAGCCCGTCGAGTAAGCCGTCCATTCCAGGCCCCGAGGCTACAAGATTTGAGACTGAAAAACCCGTGTATTTCGAGAGGGCTTCCCTGAGTTCCAGAGCATCAGCAGAGGGGTAAATGTTTGCACAGGGTGCTACATCTACCAGGGCTTGAACTGCTTTTGAAGATGGGCCGAGGGGATTTTCATTTGAGCCAAGTTTGATAATAGAGCCCGGATCAATCCCATAAGCAATAGCTATCTCTTCGATGGACTTTCCTGGAACGTATTCTGAAATATCAAAGATTTCTTTTTTTATAAGTTCAGGCCTGCTCAATGACATCCACAACCGTATCAATCTGCTCTTTAGTAATGACAAGCGGAGGAACCAGGCGGAGCACCGAATCCGAAGTACAATTTAAGAGCACTCCATTTTCCCTTGCAAAGTCAACAAATTTGCCGCAAGGGTATTTTATCTCGACTCCTATCATCAACCCCTTCCCGCGAACCTCTAAAATGTCTTCCCTATCCATGCTCCTGAGCTTTCCCATGAAATAGGTTCCATTCTCTGTAGAACGTTTAAGAAGTTTTTCTTCTTTAATTACTTCAATGGAAGCAAGAGCGGCTGCGCAGGCAAGAGGGGTGCCTCCAAAGGTTGAAGCATGCTGACCACGCCCGAAGCTAATCTCGTCCCTGGCTGCTATAGCACCCATAGGGAAACCTCCTGCAATAGCTTTAGCCATGCTCATTATATCAGGTTCAACTCCGAATTGTTCTTTACAAAACCAGGTGCCTGTCCTTCCAAAACCTGTCTGTACTTCGTCAAAGATAAGAAGAGTTCCTGTATCATCGCATATTTCCCTGACCTCTTTGAGATATTCAGGGTCAGGTATGTTTACTCCGCCTTCCCCCTGGATTGGCTCCAGAATTACAGCAGCAGTGTCTTCTGAAATTGCGTGCTTTATTGCATCAGTATCTGAATACGGGACAAAGGTTGTTTTAGAACTTACCGGGGGCATGAATGGATCCCGATACATGCTTTTGTGAGTTACGCTAAGTGCCCCTATAGTCCTGCCGTGGAATGAATGATCAGCCGCTACAAATGTGCTTTTTCCCGAAACCAGGCGAGCCAGTTTCATTGCACCTTCCATAGCTTCGGCTCCTGAATTACAGAAAAAAATACGCTCCATGCCTGTGATCGAAACCAGAGCTTCCGCAAGTTCGGCCTGGATTTCGGTATAATAAAGATTTGAGACATGCATTAGTTTCTCTACTTGAGNCTGGATTGCCCTAACAACTGTCGGGTGACAGTGTCCAATATTATTTACTGCAATTCCGGCAACACAGTCAATATATTCTTTTCCGTAAATGTCATGNACAAGAGCCCCCGTCCCTTTGGAGAGCACTATTGGCTGGCGCCCATAGGTCTGCATTACGTATTTTGAATCTTTCTCAATAACCGAATCATATAAAGCCTGCAGGTCCTGAGGACCTGTAATATCCTCTATCAAGTGAACTCCTTCCTAGACTTATAACTGAGATTTGTAATTAATCTGAGACTTGTCTTAATAAAACCCTGATAATTCCCTGCTTCCCTAAGAAGTTAACTGCTTATCAGAAAAAACTCATCCTGCACAAGCGAGCCTGAATCAACTATGGCGCTCTTCTGCTGAGTGTCCTCTCCTTATTCTTTTTACTCCTCGGAGACGCCGGGATCTCCCCAGCGCTTGTGTTTTGGCAGATGTTCCTTCCTTGCCAGGCACAAAGCCGTTTTTAACCTTTGAGTTTGTTTTGATGAGTGAATCTACTTCGGTTAAGTTCGGAACTTTTGCACGTACATCTTCAGTTTTACTTCTTGAAGGCCTCCTGACAGTGCTCACAACTTCTTTGCCCAGAGCATTAACCTCAGCAAGAACTGGAGGCATCTCAGCAGCATCCCTTGCAAAAGATACTCCTGACGGCGCCTTTATAGTACCGTCAACCTTGGAATTTTCGTGCAGAATTACGGAATCAGCTTTTATCCCACCAAAGATCCTGCTGTTTCGGCCGATATCTACCTGCCCTTTTGAAGTGAGATTTCCATATACTGTACTGCTTTCTCCCAAGCTGATCTTGCCTTCCGAGAGCATGCTTCCTTTAAGGGTCAGATTTTTTCCGGTCTCAATTGTCTGCGCCCGTATACTTCCTACTAAAAAACAGTTACTTCCTATAACAGCTTCTCCGGCAATCTCGATAGCTTCAGAGGAAATCTTCGATTCTGCAGGTATTAACAGGAAGTTGTCACTGAGTCCATTCTCCTCAAAATCATTGATGTCCTCGGAATCTTCAAAAAGTTCTTCCAAGGCTTTCTCTATTTCCTCGTCTTTTCCCAGACGCATCATTTCTCTTATGTACAGAAAGATAAAAATAATTACAGGTAAAGGATTCCTGACCACAATCCATCCTTTGGCCTCAAATCCTCCTTTAATTTTAACCTCTTTTCCTACATCCAGGTCTCCTGCTACAATTAACTTTCCATCGATAGTTGCGAATTCCCCCAGATAGGCATGCTTCCCGACTTCCACCCTACCTCCCAATTTTGACCACATATCAATCCTTAAATCGGAATTCGCCTGTATATTTCCCGAGACGGTTACTCCTTCACCTATTATGATAGTGTCCCCAAGTATCCCGTACTGAACGATGGAATGATTGCCGACAATGACATCTCCCTCAACTTTGATATTGTTTGCTTCAATTCTGGTATTGTCTGGAACCATGAGCTTTTTTAGAATCTGTTCTGGCTCTGGAATGTTCTCACTCTCCGGGGAAACTATTTTCCAACCTTTCAATATGTGGGTGTAGTTATGGCTCTTGAGTTATTTTATAAAACACCCATTTACTTTTTGAATGATATTCATTAAAAAGTAAAACCGTCTATGATATATTCTTATTCATTTATTCTGCTCATTGAGGGCGCTGGAGCAGTAAGAATCGCCTTTTATATTAGTATATATGTAAGTTGTGGAAAAAATAGTAATCTTCTTTTTCGAATGAATATTGGGACTTATTTCTTTTATCCACAGCTTCTTGCATTCTCAAAATAATCATTGGATTTCAAAGCATTATTTTTCATTTTTCGATGCGATTCCTGCTCTTACGTCTACTGCTGCCCCACTATTAAGTGCAAGGATTTCAGACGGGGAAAGAAGCAGTTGACCTGTTGCAAGGAGCCTGTCAGTTTCATCTGTCACAAGCACTTCTTCTCCTGCCCGAAGTTCAGGATCTATGTCAACCACATGTTTTATAAAAGCGGTTTTGCCTTTTTCTACAAAAGGAACAGCTTCTTCTGAAATAACTACCCTTAGCCTTTTTCCGGGCAAAAGGCTATGTACAACGGAAGCTCCTTCGATACTGAGAGTAAAGAATCCATCCTTTGCTCTTGCCGTAGCTATGCGGTTTCCTGAAAAAAGAGCCTGTCGCACTCTTTTTGTTTTGGATAGTTGAAATGTTGTTCCATCTGGAAAAAGCTCTTTTCCAATGCCCTTCCCAAACTGGTAGTCCGCAATTATCCGTACCATATTGAGTCTTTTTTTATCGTAATACACAAGGATAAGTAATATATACAGACCTTAAAACCGTTCCGGTTATTTCGTCTCTTTAATATTGTTGATTACTATTCAATGTACCATAATATTCTTTTTTCAGCGTATGTTTTTTGCTGTTGATGCTAGCAAAAAAATTAATAAGTAGAAACTCCAATGTATTATTTAACTTACTTAAATAATGCTGTATGATGAGTTAAAGAATTTTGAGGCCAAAAAATTCCAAAAAGTCAGAGAGGAAGCTAAGTTGATAGTCAGAAAAAACATTTCGATTGATCAATGCTATGTAGATAAATTAAAGCCCTTTCTGGAACAGAATAACGGGAACTTAAGTGCGGCAATAAGGGATGCTATAGAAACTGCCTCTCTTTCACTGAACAAAAAAATCGGCGAAAATGGAGAGACAGATTCGAGTAAAATTTCACAGCACGCAGAATTCCGAAACGAATTAGTTGAAGAAGGAGAGTTTTTGCTTGTCCACCATACTCTGCTTGACTGGTTTTCAAAAAAAACTTCAGGTTTATTGATCGATGAATCTGTTATATACGAATTAATCAACCCCCATAAGGCAAAAAGAATTTCGGGTATTGTCAGTTATCTAAATACCCTGAATGAGAAGATGGGATGGAAAATTAAGGTTGAAGCGGAATCAAGTCAGGATTTTGAGCCAGAAACCGCGATTTTTATCCTCTCGAATGGCGAATCCTGCTTCCGGAAGATAATGGCTCACAGTTTAGCCCTTTATCTGGCAAAACAGATGAAAATGGATGTCAGTGGGTTATATGGCAAATCTAACGTAACAAAAATATATTTTAAACGGTTTGAGTTCCTCGACTATCAAAAATTTCCGAAGGGAATTGAGGAACATTTCGGGCCAATGGAAAGCACTTTGCGGGAAGTCCAGAAAAGGCCGGATTTCTGGAAAAACCTTATCAAGACATACAGGGAGCAAAATTACCAGCGACTGAGCATGAACAGGAAGATTTTTGAAGCTTTTGTCTCCGGGGAACTCCCTTCCGAAGCTGACATGGCAAGATATTTCGAGATTGTTGTAGGCAAGCCCCCGAAAGCTTTTACCCTTGTCGAGCACATCATTATTTTCAAAGAACTTTACCTCATAGATGGTATAGGAAGTGACATCGAAATTTGTACGGATAAGGGTAGTGAGTGCGTGAAAATCATCCATGACTACGCAAATGGGAAAGTCTGCGAACATATTATAAACTATTACTATAATTTTTTCAAAACAATTGGTTATCCTTTCTCAATAACTATCAATCCTAATATAATTGTGTTTGAATTCAAAGTCGAACCTGGTTTTACTTCCGCCCCGGAATATGAAATATCAAGTATCGAGTCCTGATGTCATAAACATACATCGAGCTTAAGTTATTGAAATTAAGCAAATCCGTGCGATCAATATTAAGATTTATAATACTAGTTATTCTTCTGTCGAATATAGGTATATGCATCCTATTAACCTTTTTTC
>WSSedB1CaDRAFT_10000786_pt1 | contig 12954 bp, 13 predicted proteins | sample WetSurSB1Cattail_FD_9460 | JGI IMG/M metagenome (IMG submission 9460)
AATATTTTGATAATCTCATGGTTATAATTTAATACGCTATGATTACTTTGTCAATTGTTTTTCTTGCTTTTCATATTTTATTTTACATTTTTTTACTAATAGCTTGCGTTTTTCCTGTCTTCTTTATATAAAAAGCAAACCATACAGCGGTATATTTTATCATATAACATACATTAATAATCTGGCCATTCTGCTATAGATTCTATTTATTCGCAAAAACGTCTTGTATATTTTTTCGAATACGATTATAATAAAAATAAATTCATCAACATATGCTTATTTTTTTGTATATGTTATGGGTAATTTAACATATAATCAGTATATAGTATATGTTACTTCAAACTATTAAAATAAGGTGACCACTATGAAAATCAACCGTATAAACAAAATCCAGGAGATGCTTCAGGAAACGAACAGTGCTTCCATTGATCATCTTTGTGATGTATTCAATGTTTCTAAAAATACGATCCGCCGTGATATCGCTGAATTGCAAACACGTGGTCGTGATATCGCTGAATTGCAAACACGTGGTATCATAAAAAAAGTCTATGGCGGCATCACAATGAACCAATCGGCTAATTCTCCAGAACCATTTGCCAGCCGTGAGATTAAAAACTCCGCCCAAAAGAAGAAAATTGCCCACCTCGCTGCTAAATCAGTCAAGGATGGCGATGTTATCTATATTGATTCTGGTACAACGACAATGCATATGATTCCTTTCCTTGCTGAAAGAAGCACTCTGACAATTCTAACAGCCAGCATGCACGTGATAAATGCCGCTTCCAATTACAGTCAAATCAACACAATTGCTACCGGCGGATCACTTTATATTCCGTCAAAAGCCTTTGTCGGGCCCAGTGTCATCCAATGTTTGGGGCATTACAACATCTCCAAAATTTTTCTTGCTTCAACGGGAGTCTCTATTGAAAATGGCGCTACCAATGCTTCCCCACTTGAATGTGAAATCAAACGTTTCCTCATGAAAAAACCCGCTGACAAATATCTTCTGGTAGATACCTCCAAAATTGGCAGGGCTTCGCTCATGACGTATTGCCAGCTTAAAGAGCTTAATTATATTGTTATGGATGCCCAACCGCCAAAAGAATATCTTACCTATTTTAAAGAAAACAATGTACAGCTAATTACAGAAGAAGCCGATCTTATTCTTGATAAAACGCCTTTATATTAGACTTTTTCGATTGTTAGATCGTTACTCATCCTGATGCCAACAAAAAAAGCAGTATCATGCTAAAACTTGATTAAAAGAATTTTAGCATGATACTGCTTTTATTTTGTACTGACTAATTTTAAATATAAGTAATCAATAATCGACAGCTGAGATATATGCGATGATAATTTTTCCAAAGAATTTTGGGGCTTTACTGGATATGTATAAATATTTTCATCCACAAGTTTGGCAAATGGTCCATTGGGATTATTTGATATTCCCAAAAGCCTCACATGATTTTGTTTTAAAACGCTTGCCAGCTCAAACGTATCCTGACTAATTGTCGCATCACAAACCACAATAGCCATATCCATATTGTTTAAGCGGTCAGCAAGCCTCATCTGCATATGATAATCTGTTGCAAACACACATGCTACATTTGCTTCAATGAATTTATGATATGCATGTAATGCTGCTTCACTTGCCGTGCCCAGACCAAATATTCCAACCTTTTTAACTTTACGTATCCGCTGAATTATTCGCAAAATAAGATCTTCATCGATTTCCTCAGCAGTCTTCTCAACATTTCTTTTATAAATATCAATCATATACATAAAGGGATTTGCCGCATTTTCCATACTGCTTTTCTTACCAGTTGCGTTTTTTGCAACTTTACTAATCTCTCCAGCAAGTTCCACTTTGAAATATTGATATCCTATATATCCTAAATGCTTCACAAAACGAAATACGGTTGCTTCCGATATATTAAGTTCATGTGCAAAATCATCAATTGTATAATAAATAACCTTTGTTGGATTTTCCAAAATAAAATCTGCCATTATACGTTCTTTAGGGCTAAAGTTATCATAGTTATCGCTTATTTTTAACAAACAGCTATGCTGCAAGTAAATTCCCCCTCACTATTATAGATTCTTTATTATATCTTATCATATTTAAAAAAAATAAACTGCATAAGTTTTCGCTTACACAGTTTATTTATTATTCAAGAACGTTTAATTCTTTACAATCATGATATTCTATTTCTTATATTCGGCTATTGCTTTTTTAGCAAACGCAAGCACTTTTGGCCCATTACACATTCCATAATCAATTGATGGAATCGTTTCTACCGGAATATTGTATTTCTCGCCTTTCTTTTTCATTTCAGGAAGCTGAAATCTGATCTGGGGACCAATCAGAACCACATCTGCTTTTGCCATATTGTGATCTGCTGCATCTGTCGCAACTGCCCAAATCGTATGTTCTTCTTTTGCTTCCAAGGCGGCTTTTTCCATCTTTTTAACAAGAAGACTTGTCGACATCCCAGCAGAACAAACCAACAAGATTTTCATTTTATATCACTCCAATTTCTATTTATAAACAATTTCTTCTCCGTCCCAACTAAAATCACGAGAACCAGCCATTTTTTTAAACCATTCGCCCGACTTTTTTATTCTCCGATTGCGCTGCTCTTGCAGATTGATTTCAACAAGACCATAGCGATTTTTAAAAGCATTTTGCGGTGATACATTGTCTGTAAATGCCCACAACATATATCCTTTACAGTCACATCCCTCGTTAATGGCTTTTATAAGCCAGGCCATGTGCTCTGCAATAAATGAAATACGATATACATCCTGTATTTGTCCTGTATGATCCTTATATTGGTCTTCATTTTCAACACCCATACCACTCTCAGCGATAAACCATGCTTTATTGCCATATTCATTTTTCATCCGCATTGCCATATCATACATAATTTGCGGATAAATTTCCCACCCACGATAAGGATTCATTCTTTTCCCCGGCAAATCAAATTCTTCATAATAATACGATGGATGAAATGGAACATTCGGATTCCATGCCGAATTTCTTGCCTTAACACGGCGGGGAAAATATAAGTTAAGTCCAACCCAGTCAACCGGGTTTTCATGGATGATATCGAGTTCTTCCGCTGTGTACTCAAACATGCATGCATGTCGCGGCAAAACAGTAAAAAGTTCTGCTGGTATTTCTCCCTTCAGGCTTGGATCAAGAAACATACGATTAAAAAACAAATCATACATCTCAGCAGCTTTTATATCATGCACTGCCGATGACCGTGGATAAACCACCTCCGGATTCAAGATCACACCGATCTTTGCCGAAATCTTTTCGCCTATTTTTTTCTCCTTAAAAAGTTTTACTACTTTAGCCGTAGCAAGAATTTTATTATAGTTCCATTGCATCCATTTTTTTGTGTTCTGTTCAAATGGATAACGTAAAGAATCAAGATATGCTCTTGTCTGAACGACAATTGGTTCATTAAACGTAAACCAATACTGTACTTTATTACCAAAAGCTGCAAAAACTTTTTCTGCATATTTCACAAAAAGTTCGGGAAGCTCATAATGTTCAAGACAAATCATCGGTTCTATGCCATTTGCAATCAGTTCATCCAGCATATCCTGATAATAGGCCAATGCCTTTGAATTAACGCGAGCTGTCTCAAAGTCTTCAATGAATCTTGACCAGTCAATTGATGTACGATAACGTTGAAGACCGATTTCCTTCATAAGCTTTATATCTTCCTTATAACGATGATAAAAATCCGTAGCAATCGCTGGTCCGTATCCATTATGCCAAAGGTGTGGCGTCTTTTTATACCACAAGTCCATATAAGAATCATGTGTCTTATCGCTCCAGCCTTCCGTCTGCCATGCTGAAGCTGCTGCTCCTACAAAAAAATCTTTTGGCAGCGCCACTTGCACATTTCCCATTCAGCTTCATCCTCACTCTACAATTTATTCTGCTTTCATGTCTTCTCTTAATGCAATAATTTCATCCGCTAACTGTTTTACTGTAAGACCTGTCATAAGATGATCCTGTGCATGTACCATGAGCAAGCTCAAAACATTTTTTTGACCGTTTGCTTCCATAGTCAAAAGCTCCGTCTGTATCGTATGCGCTTCCTCAAACTCATGACTAGCTGACTGTATAAGTTCTCTAGCCTTTGCAAAGTCTCTTTGGCGCGCCGCTCGCATCGCCTCAAAAGCATAGCTGCGTCCTTCACCGCTGTGAACAATCAGTGTAAACGCTTTTTGTTCTAATTCTTCCATTTAAAACCACCTCCCTCGTGAATCATTCTTCTATATCATTTTCCGTTGCTTCTTGTCTGACCATTCGATTATCCCATGCTTTAAGAAATGGCCAATAAATAAGTGCTGAAACCAGAATATTAATTATCTGCAAAATAACAGCACGCCAATCTCCATTTGTCGTCAAAAAGCCCGAGAATAAAGAAGGTACTGTCCACGGAACTGCAATTCCGACCGGACAGCTCACAAGCCCAATCGCCATACAAATATATGTAAGTGAGCCAACTGCCAGCGGTGCCAAAATAAATGGAACCATCATAATCGGATTCATAACAATTGGTATACCAAAAATAATTGGCTCAGAAATATTGAAAATTGCCGGTGCCAATGCCAGTTTACCAATCGATTTTGCCTGTTTTGATTTTGCCATAAGAAAAATACAAATAATTAAACCCAGCGTCGCGCCACATCCCCCGAGGCTGTTGACAAAATTATCATAAAACTGTAGTGTTACAATATTTGGCAGTTGCTGTCCTGCTTCAAATGCTATACGATTTTGATCCATTGCTGGTAACAATACCGAATCCATAACGCCAAAGACAACACGTGTACCATGAATTCCCAGTGTCCAAAAAAAGCTGTAAAGCGAAACCGTTGTAAACATTCCGCCATAAGAAAGTCCGACTAAAGCCAGCGGTGCACCAACAAACTTTGTAATAAAAACAAATGCAGTATGATACGATGTTGCCTCAAAACCGAGACGAATGAAAAAAAATAAAACCAGAATAACAAAGCCCGGTGTAATTGCTGTAAATGACTTTGCTACTGCCGGTGGGACAGATTCCGGCATATCGACAACCCAGTTCTTTTTTACAATGTAAATAAAGATATCTGTAGCAGCAATAGCTGTCAGTATTGCTACAATAAGTCCGCCAGCCGATAAATTGGCTGTTGGCAATACACGTCCAAGATTAAGTGTATCGCCATTTGCCAATACAGCATTTATTGTTTCTACCGGATTTAACATAAGGAATGCAGCCAATGCAATAGCTCCGGCCGATAGCCCATCAACGTCCTTATCTCTGGCAAGCTGATAAGAAATAGATATGACGGCTAAGATCGCAACAATATCAAATGTAACACGAATCGGATATAATAATTTATTTGTAAAGCCTGCTCCAAAAATCCCATTCACAAAGTCTGCATAGCCAGGCAGCGGAAAATTTGCCAATATCATAAAGACCGAGCCAATAATAATAAGCGGCATCGTAACGGCTAAACCATCACGTAATGCTCGAATATGTCTTTCAGCTGCAAATCTCCCGGCAACCGGCATAACTGTGTTTTCCAAAAACGTCATGAAGCTTTTATTCATGATTGTGCCTCCTCTGAATTTAAATTATATTTTGATAATTAATTATCCTGTAAAAATAATAGCACAAAAGAAATATTTTTTCAATACATGAAAAAATATTTCTTTTGTGCTATTATTATTTCACTTTTTACTTTTATTACTAATAAATATAACAGAAAAGCTTATATTGTCAATACTTTTAGCTAATTCCAAAGACGTTCTGACTTCTTATTTTACCTCAACCGTCATTACGATATCTTCACCCTTAAGAGTCTTTTCCACCGACTTTACTTTTTCATCCATATTTGTTATAACAAGCATGGTCGTAAGGGGCTTACCCTGTGACTTAATATAGTCTGCATCAAAGCTGATGAGTTTATCTCCTTTTTTTACGTCATCGCCTTCTTTGACATAGACTGTAAAGCCTTCTCCTTTAAGCTCAACTGTATCAAGACCAATATGGATAAGCAGTTGTACACCCTCTTTTTCGATAGCAATCGCATGCTTTGTCCCGGCAATGAGTACAACACGACCATCACATGGTGATGTAATACAGTCGCTTTCCGGTTCAACAGCAAAACCATCCCCCATCATCTTCGCTGAAAACACTTCATCCTGCACTTCTACAATATCCATAATCCGGCCTTTTATCGGAGCACAAACCTCTATTTTTTTCTTACTAAAAAAACCAAACATTCTACTCACTTACTTTCTTTTATGATTTTATTTTTTTACGGTTTTATTCTTTTCCTGTGACAATTTTTCCTTTGACAATCGTCCTAAAAATATGGATATCATCATCAAAGATTGCAAAATTCGCCAGCTTACCTTTTTCGATTGAGCCCATTTCATCATAGAGTCTCAGCTCTTTTGCCGGATTTACAGTAACCATTTGAATGACCTCCGCCAACGCTGCGCCTGTATTATCACGAAAGTTTGCAACTGCACGATCCATTGTGAGAACGCTGCCGGCAATCGTACCATCCGTAAGCGTTGCAACCTGTCCTTTGACATTGACCTTCTGTCCGCCAAGTTCAGACACACCATCACCCATGAAACAGGCCCGCATAGAGTCTGTAATAAGGATAATATTTTCCGGTTTTTTGCATTTATAGACAAGGCGCTGTGCCATCGGTTGTGAGTGGACATTATCCGTAATGATTTCGCAGTTCGCCGTTGTATCAAGTGCCGCACCAACAACACCTGGTGTGCGATGGTGAAAAGGGGCCATTCCGTTGAAAAGATGAGTAATATGCTTTATACCATGCAGTGTTATCGCTTCTACAGCTGTTGGATAGTCAGCCGAACTGTGTCCTATCGAAACAACGATATGATTTTTCTGGCATTCCTCAACAAAACGATAGTCATCCAATTGTTCCGGCGCAATTGTAATGAGCCGAATGATATCTTTATATGCTTCAATCTTCGCAAAATCCGCCTTCACAATATTTGTTGCCGCCTGCGCCCCTTTTCGTGCTGCACTGATGAATGGCCCTTCCATATGACAGCCCAGAATCTGTGCACCCTCATCTACTTTCATCGCTTGACGAATACGGTCAAGGCTCCGATAGATTGTAGGAAAATCATATGTCATCGTCGTTGGCAAAAATGCGGTTACACCAGTTTCTGCCTGACTTCGTCGTATTACAGAAAGAGCCTGTGGATCATCATCCATCGTATCTGCCCCACCGCAGCCATGAATATGCATATTGATAAAGCCCGGTGCTACATAGCGTCCACCGACATCCAGCACTTCATCACATTCACCTGTCTGGAATTTTTTTTCCGGCACAATCTTTTCTATTTTTTCTCCATAAACAAGGACCTGCCCCGTAACGACCCGATCTGCCAATACAATCCTGCCATTCGTAATTGCTTTCATCTGTTGCATCTCCATATCTTCATAAATCACTATTTTGCAGAAAAGAACTGTTGCAAAGATTCGCAGCAGTCCTTTTCTTCTTCATTTATTATACTACTTATTTTTTATCACGTTTTACCAATGCATTCATTTCATCTGCAATAAGCTCAGCTCTTGTACCAACAATGACCTGCACTGTCGAACCTTTTTTGATAACACCCTTAACTCCAAGTGCCTTAAGTGCGGAATCGTCAACCTTGTCCGCAGCCTTTACCGTAAGGCGCAGACGCGTGATACAGGACTGCACACTCTCAAGATTTTCTGTACCACCGAGCTTTTCTGTAAGCCGAACTGTATACTCGCTGATATCTGTATCATCAGCAATCGCGATTTCTTCATCATAACGCCCAATCGTCGGAATATCAAAACGACGAATTGCCCAGCTGAAAAGCACATAATAGATGACCGCAAACACGAGCCCGACTGGAATAAGCAGAATTGGCTTTGTTGCAAGGCCCCAATTCAATACATAGTCAATAAAGCCCGCAGAAAAACCAAACCCATGCAAAATGCCAAGACTATACGCAATTGAAAGCGCCAATCCTGTCAGAATTGCATGTATTACATAAAGTGCCGGCGCAAGAAACATAAACATAAACTCGATTGGCTCCGTTATGCCTGTCAAAAATGCCGTAAAGGCTACCGACATAAGCACCCCGCCAACCTTGCTGCGATTTTCCGGCTTCGCTGCCCGGTACATTGCCAGAGCAACTGCCGGCATTGCAAACATAAAGATAATATAAAACCCACCCATGAACATCCCTGCATGCGGGTCCCCTGCAAAGAAACGATTGAGATCACCTGTTGCCACGACACCAGCCGGTGTTGTATATTCACCAAAAACAAACCAGATAAAACTATTTAATATATGATGTAAGCCAAGTGGAATCAGAAGACGGTTGAGTACACCATAAACAAATGTACCAACAATACCCGCACCGATGATCCATTCGCCAACCGCATGGATTACTGCCTGGCACGGACCCCAGATCACACCAAAAATACCAGCAAGAACAATTGATGTCAGGGCTGTAATAATTGGTATAAAACGACGTCCGCCAAAGAAGCCAAGGAACTCCGGCAGCTTGATATCATGAAAACGATTATAAAGATAGCCTGCTTCAATACCACTAATAATACCAGCAAGAACACTCATGTTGAGATCCTTGTCAATGGCTTTAAGCCCCGCTGTGAGAACCAAATAGCCAATGGCTCCGGCAAGACCAGATGCGCCATTATTATCTTTTGCCAGGCCTACAGCAATACCAATTGCAAAGATAAGTGCCAGATTATCAAATACCGCACCCCCTGCTTTTGTAATAAAAGGAATATTGAGCAGATCTGGTGCACCAAAGCGCAGAAGAAGTGCCGCTGCCGGTAATACTGCGATCGGCAGCATAAGTGCCTTACCTATACTTTGTAACTTCGCAAACCAATTTCCCATCTTACTGTTTCCCCCTTATTTTTATTTTTTGTGAAGCCCCGCTTACTAGAGAACTTCACAAAAATTCTGACCAAATTATTTATTCTTCGGTAAAAGGGATGCTGCTTCCTTGTCGACAATTACGATAACATCCTGATGCAGCTGCAAAATTGAAGCTGGTGCGTCCGGACGGACACCACCATAGATAGCCTTGTGAATCGCCACTGCTTTATTCCTGCCATTAGCAAGCAAAATAACTTTTTTTGCAAGCATAATCGTCTTAATACCCATACTAATTGCGTAGCCCGGCACATCTTTGGGATCATCGAAGAAACGAGCATTTGCCTGTATCGTTTCTTCATCGAGCTTGACCTTGTGCGTTGTTGCCTCAAACTTGATATCCGGTTCATTAAAACCAATATGCGCATTTTGCCCGATACCAAGAATCTGTAGATCAATCCCACCCTTTTCCTCGATAAGACGATCGTAGTTTCTGCCTTCTTCTACGACATCTACAGGATTACCATTCGGGATATGAATGTTTTCTTCCTTTATATTGATTTTATCAAAAAAATTCTTGTGCATAAAATAATGGTAACTCTGCGGGTTTTCCGGTGACAAACCAATATACTCATCCAGATTGAAACTTGTCGCTTCCGAAAAATCCAGACCAATCTGTTTGTGTACATCGACAAGATCTTTATACATTAATAACGGTGTACTACCAGTTGCCAGTCCCAAGACACTGTTTGGCTTCAGATAAAGCTGTCCTGCCACAATCCGGGCCGCAGCTTTACTCATTTGTTCATAAGAATCCGTAACAATAACACGCATTTTTCATCCTCCTAAAACCATTGCAGCCTTCATTGCTGCATCATCTACTTATTTTTCTACCCTTGCCAAGCAGCGAATTTTACCTGCAATACTATTTTTTTACACAAAAGTAACAACACACCTTTATTGTTTTTTTGCAATATTTTTCATAATTTGTGTATTCCAGCGATAAGTGTCTGGCAAAAAAGATATTGCACGCTTCAGCGCAATCTTTTCTCCAGCTCTTTTATCGCAGCAAATTAACTGCCAATGCGGTCTTCTGCTTGTTCTCTGCTGCTGTGTCTTCCATTTTTTTGACAACCTGTGTATAAACAAGCTCCATAATAAAGAACTGTGCCATCTTTGCCGAGATTGATCCCGTTTCGAGCAGTGACTCCTGTGCTTCATAAAAGATGCAGATATCTGCCAGATTGCAAAGCTTTGCCTGTGGATTTGCTGTAATCGCAATAAGACTTGCACCGTTCTTTTTCGCCAGGCTTGCTGTTCGCAAAATCTCTGGTGATGTCCCTGAATGAGATATCGCGACCACTACATCTTCTTTTTTACTAAGTGATGCCATGATGACCATCCGATGACTATTGTCATACCCCTGGCACTCCATTCCAATGCGATAAAATTTATAGGCCGAGTCCTGTGCAATAAAGCCAGAGTTGCCCAGTCCGATAAAATGAAGTCTTCTGGCTGACTGCATGACTTGCGCGGTCTTCTCAATCCTATCGTTATCCAGCAGTTCCATTGTTTTTTCCAACGCTCCGATATTGATGTCAAGCAACTTACGGGCAGTAACAATTGCCGATTCATCCTTTACTATATTGCGGTTAATGATATAGCGCCTTGTACTCAATGTCATTTCTTCTGTCAGCGCAAGCTTAAAGGACTGCAAGTTCTTATAGCCCATTTTTTTTGCAAACCGTGTAATCGTGGACTCACCTACACCGCTATGCACAGCAAGTGTTGCAATCGGTGTATGTGATACAATCTGTGCATGCTGCCTGATATATGCAATCAAAAGCTTATCCGCTTTTGATGCCTTAAAGGCCGGATTTTCTAATTGCTCCAGTATTCCCATGCAGGGATACCTCCTTTCTTCTGTGAATTCATTACATCATTTTTCCTGTCTCTGTCGAAAATTATAGAGTGCTCCCAACATCCCTGCTTCGTTTTGCAGCATAGAAAAAACAACTTTCGTTTTTTCAAATATACTTGGAATGAGCTGCTTACTAAGTGCTGTCTTGATTTTCGGCTCTAAAAGCTTTGCCTGTGCCATAATACCGCCCCCCAGAATAACAACTTCCGGATTCAGTACATAACAAACATTTGCTATGCCAATTGCCAATCGTTCCATAATGGTGTCAATTGCCTCAATTGTCTCTCTGTCACCATCTGCCGCCCAGGCAAAAATCTTTCTCCCATCAAGCGTTTCAGCCGGGATTCCTTTTCGTGCTGCAATTTCTTTTACAAGGCTTGTTGTTGAAGCACGATCTTCAAACTTTCCGCCACCAGGAATGTGCATATAGCCGATCTCGCCGGCGCTATTGCTTGCTCCATGGAACAAATGCCCGTCAAGAATCACGCACCCTCCAATGCCCGTACCTACAGTAAGACAGCAAACCGATTTTGCTCCCTTGCCTGCACCAAGCCAGACTTCACCAAGTCCGGCACAATTCACATCATTTTCTACTGTACAGGAAAGACCGCATGCTGCTTCAATTTCTGCCTTTACTTTCATGCCCGTATAACCCGGAATATTATTAGGTGTAGCATAGATGATCTCGCCCTTATCCGGATCGACAATTCCCGCTGTCGAGACTGCAATACCGGAAAACGTCACTGAAGCCTTTTGCATATAGTCCCTGATAATCTTCTTCACCTTTACAAGAATACCGATTCCACCTGTCTTCAGTGCTTCAGCCGGCATTTCTCCTTTATCAGCAAAAACACCATTTTCATCTGCAACACCATATTTTATAGAAGTGCCTCCAATATCGATACAAATATACTGCTTCATCTCTGCTTTTCCACCTTTTACTTTCTACAATATTGCTGCAGCAAACTTTGCTGTAATGAGCTGCGGCCTCGTGATTGCTGATCCAACAATTGCTGCATACGCTCCTGCCTGCATGACCTCTGTTACATCTTGCGGACAATTGATTTTACCCTCAGCAAAGACTGGTACCTTCATCGTTTTTACAAGATGCCCGACAAGTTCGACATCCGGACCATCAATATGCTTTGAGTAACTTGTGTAGCCGGCCATCGTTGTCGATAAGGCATCTGCACCCGCTGCTGCTGCTTTTACACCATCCTCATATGTGGAAATATCTGCCAGCACAAGAACCCCGGCTTCATGTACACGCTTTACAAGTTCTTCCGCCTTTTCACCTTGCGGTCTTGGGCGATCCGTCATATCGATCGCAATCATTTCGCAATGTGTCGTAAGCAGTTCCTCTACTTCACGCATCGTCGCTGTAATATAGATTTCCGAATCCTTATAGTTCCTTTTGATGAGACCAATAACCGGCAGCCCGGTCACTTTTTTGATTTCAACGATATCATCTACACTCTGTGCCCGAATCGCCACCGCACCGCCTTCCTTTGCTGCACTCGCCATGCGTCCCATAATAAAAGGGCTGTGCAATGGTTCGTCCGGCAGCGCCTGACACGATACAATAAGTTTTCCTTTTACTTTTTCTAACAACTCAGTCACTCCTCTTGTTTCTTACAATATCCAAATTGTAAACCAATATACTAATTTTCACCGTTTATATTCATTCCATACAACACGATTTTGCATATCTATTTTATTTTTTATATGGCTTTACTGCTTTTGGAACCGTCGTCCAATCAAGCATGTTCACAGCAATACCTTGTTTTCCAGCCCAGGCAGCTGCAACTCCGGCGGCTTCGCCGATGGTCATGCAAGTTGGTTGTATACGCATAGATGCCTGTAAAATGAAGGTTGTCGAGATACATCTTCCTGCAACAAGCAAATTGTCGATCTCTTCTGTAACCAGTGATCGATAAGGAATTTCGTAGTATTCACCCTCTGCCAGATATTCGCCAACTTTTTCGCCATGTGCATCGATATACCATGCTGTGCATACAACTGCATCATCAAAACGGCTTCGTCCGTAATAATCTGCCTCTGTCATTTGATATTTTCCAATAATGCGAAAT
>WSSedB1CaDRAFT_10000787_pt1 | contig 12936 bp, 11 predicted proteins | sample WetSurSB1Cattail_FD_9460 | JGI IMG/M metagenome (IMG submission 9460)
GGTCCGCTTTTCAACATCTTTTTTGCTTGGCTGGTTCTGGTTGTGCTGTTCATGATCTCCTATCCTGTCTTGACGACACGAGTTAAACCGCTTAAAGATCGGCCTGCTGTCAAGGCTGGAGTTCTTACTAACGACCTCATTGTGGCGATTAATGGGAAAGAGATCATCGAATGGGAAGAGATTGCGCCTTTAATTGCGATGACCAAAGGCGCTCTCACTATCAAGGTCGAAAGAAACGGAACCTTTAAGACCATACAGGTTATTCCAGACATCGGTACTGTCCATAACCTTTTCGGTGAACCTATTCGCCAGCCAACCATAGGCGTTATGCCCGTTGGCGAGATAAAGAACGTCAGTTTTAATCCAATTAAAGCAGTTGTGATCGGAACAAAAAAAACATGGTATTTTATTGATATTACTATTAGTTCGATGGTGAAGCTCGTACAGGGTATCGTGCCGCTCAAGTCTATTGGCGGGCCGATGCAGATCGCTGATCTGGCCAACCAAGCTGCAAAACAAGGTAGTTCAAACTTCTTTTTGCTACTTGCTCTGATATCCATCAATCTGGGAATTCTCAACCTGCTTCCGATTCCAATTCTTGACGGTGGTCACTTGGTGTTCAATAGTATTGAACTTATTACAAAACGCCCAGTCTCGCTGAAAGTGCGTGAATATGGCCAGCAAATTGGTATAGTGCTATTACTGGGTCTTATGATCCTGGCGTTTTATAATGATATCGCCAGGTATTTCGTGGGACAGGGGTAACCATACAACCGGCTTTCGCGAACCAAGTCACGATGATCAAACGCCGCGTCGTATCAAGGCTTTGCGCCGTGATATGATACGGCGTTTTTTGCTATTCTGTTGTTTATAATGCTCTGCCAAGGAATGACAATGCCGGAAATGTTCCAAGTGCTTCCACCCGCGAATGCACTTAAATTAATCTGTGATCACCTCCCGTCGAATATCAGGGTTGAAGAACTGGCAACAGCGGAATCGCTGGACCGTGTGCTGACCGAGAGGCTCACGGCAGCCACTGCCCTTCCTTCTTTTCCACGCAGCACAATGGACGGCTATGCCGTACGAGCCGCCGACACGTTCGGAGCAAGCGAGTCGCTTCCCGCGTATCTGTCTGTAATCGGTGAAGTGGCTATGGGGCAAGCGTCACAACTGTCGATTGATACTGCCCAGGCGGCCGTCGCTTACACGGGCGCCATGATTCCGTCCGGCGCCGATGCGGTGGTGATGATCGAGCGCACTCAAAAGCTCGACGATACCAACATCGAGGTTTTACGCGCCGTGGCGCCGGGAGAAAACATCATCAACATCGGCGAGGATGTTAAAGAGGGAGCTGAGTTGTTTGATGCGGGACACATACTGCGCCCACAGGACATCGGCGGGTTAATGGCGCTCGGAATAACACGCGTCAGGGTTGCCGCCAAACCGCGTGTAGCGATCATTTCCACGGGAGATGAGGTCATTTCACCGGAATCAACACCTGGTCCCGGCCAGATTCGGGATGTGAACACCTACACGGTTGCCGGTCTTGTCGCCCGCGCGGGTGGAATTCCACTTCCCCAGGGAATTGTCCGCGATGACTACGAAACGCTTGTTTCCGCGGCGCGTGCCGGCATTGACGCAGCCGATGTCCTTGTAATTTCAGCCGGGTCATCGGTTTCAACCCGTGATCTCTCGGCGGATGTCCTGAATAGTCTCGGCCAACCAGGCGTGATGGTCCACGGCGTCTCGGTAAAACCGGGCAAGCCAACCATTTTGGGTGTCTGCAACGGCAAGCCCGTAGTGGGTCTACCGGGAAACCCGGTCAGTGCAATGGTCGTTGCCGGATTGTTTCTTGTGCCGCTCATCCGGAAGATGCAAGGCGTCGTTCGTGCGCCTGCCAGCCAACGTGTAACCGCCAAACTCTCCCACAACATTTCATCCGTACCGGGACGGGAAGACTATGTGCAGGTCCGGTTGGTGGAACGCGATGACCAGTTCTGGGCTGAACCGGTCTTTGGAAAGTCGAATCTGATTTACTCCCTGGTTAAATCCGATGGCATGATATGCGTACCACTCGATTCAAGCGGTGTGCACAAAGGTGAATTGGTTGAGATTGAACTATTCTGAAATAGAAATAAAGAGGCCGGCATGAGCAACCGCAAAGTATATCTGGAAAATATCCCCCTTGATGAAGCCTGGCGCAGGTTTATTGCGGCAATGGAACGTACGGGAGCGTGGACCGAGCTTCCGGGTGAAGATGTGCCCATGGATGAGGCGTTGGGCCGTGTGACCGCCAAACCGCTATGGGCAAAGCTTTCTTCTCCGGGCTATCATGCCAGCGCCATGGACGGCTATGCCGTACGCTCCGACGATACCATCGGCGCAACGGAGACATCACCGCTTCGCATCACACTTGGCCCCGATGGGCCGGCTAAATATGTGGATACAGGCGATCCGCTCCCTATTTGGGCCGATGCGGTCATTATGATTGAGCATACGCAACTCATTGAAGATGCGGACGGAAAGGGTGTTGAGATCGAGATTCAGGCCAGCGTTGCCCCTTGGACAGCGGTCAGACCCATGGGCGAGGACATGGTCGCCACCGAACTGGTGCTTCCGGCCAATCATCTGCTCAAACCGGTGGACCTGGGCGCTCTGGCCGGCTGCGGACATGTCACCGTCAATGTGCGCCGCAAACCCCGCGTAGCGATTATTCCAACAGGCACTGAACTGGTAACCGCCGAACAGGCCGGACAAAACGGGCTGAAGCCAGGCGACATTATCGAATACAATTCTCTTGTGCTGGCTGCGCAGGTTCGCGAGTGGGGCGGCATACCAACACGCTTCCCGATTGTTGAGGACGTTTTCGAGCGTATTAAAGCTACGGTGCGTGAAGCGGCGGCCGATCATGATCTTGTTCTGGTGAACGCCGGAACGTCGGCGGGAAGTGAAGATTTCACCGCAAGTATTGTCGAGGAACTGGGGACGCTACTCGTTCATGGCGTGGCAGTGCGTCCCGGTCATCCCGTTGTTCTTGGTGTCGTAACCGACAAGAGCACACCGATCATCGGCATGCCCGGCTATCCGGTCTCGTGCGCCTTGACGGGAGAGATTTTTGTCGAGAAGATCATTACTCGCCGGCTTGGGCTGCCGCCTCGCGAAAAGCCAAAAATGCAGGCATCCATTACACGCAAGCTGCTTTCTCCAATCGGGGAAGATGAATGGGTACGCGTAACCGTGGGACAAGTGGGTCAGCGAACAGTGGCCTCACCGTTGTCGCGTGGAGCCGGGGTCATCACGTCGCTTGTCCGTGCGGACGGCATCGTGCGCATTCCGCGTTTTTCAGAGGGCCTTGAGGCTGGTCAGGAGGTAACGGTAGAATTATACCGCGACCCATCCGTAATCGAACGAACACTTGTGCACATCGGCAGCCATGATCTCTGTCTTGATTTACTGGCTCAATTTCTGGCGGATAGCGGTCGTCGTTTTACCAGTGCAAACGCGGGAAGCCTTGGCGGATTGACCGCGCTCAGACGCGGCGAGGCACATCTGGCCGGATCTCACCTCCTTGACCCGATAACCGGGGAATACAATATTTCCAGTGTGAAGCAATACCTCCCCACCATGCCGGTGGTGCTCATGACGCTTGTTCACCGCGAGCAGGGCCTGATCGTTGCACAGGGAAACCCGAAAAACATCAAGGGGCTGGACGATCTGATGCGTTCCGACGTGCACTATGTCAATCGCCAGCGCGGCGCGGGTACACGCGTTTTGCTCGACTACCAGTTGAACAAGCGGGGAATTGTTCCCGCGCAAATCCGGGGGTATGGGCGCGAGGAATATACCCATCTGGCGGTTGCGGTTGCGGTGCAATCGGGCGCGGCTGATTGCGGTCTCGGCATAGCCGCCGCTGCACGGGCGCTCGGGCTCGACTTCATCCCGCTGGAAAAGGAACGCTACGATCTTGTAATTCCGCGAATATATTATGAAAGCGAGATACTTCGCCCGCTGCTCGATCTGGTTCGTGGCCAGGAGTTGCGTCACGTCATCGCCGAGCTTGCCGGTTATGACGTGACCCACATGGGTGAAATCGTAGCTGAATTGTAACACCTGAATCCGTAACGCCTTCCAGACTACTCTCGCTTGGAATGCCCCGTTTTTGCGTTTCAGGCCATGGTAACAGCCGTGACGGAGTTCATACTTTTAAGCTGGCATGGAAATCACAGGCGGCGATGAACTTCGGCATTACGCTCAATCCGCCTTCAGGCGCCACAGATTCCGGTAATAAGCATATACTTTGTTTCGCCCTCTTCATTTCTCCCTCCTCTTCAAGGAGAGGGCTGGGGTGGGGATGGGGTTGAAGGTACCCCCCATGAACCGCTTGATATCCCATCTCCAAAAATTGTTTCCTCCTGAATGTCATGGCCGCGTATTCCTCGTGGGAGGATGCCTGCGCGACCATCTTCTCAACCGGAAACACCGGGATATGGACCTGGCGGCAGCACTGTCGGAACGTGAGCTGAGGCCTCTTGGTTTTCACCTGGTAAAGGGCAAGAGCACCGCGCCGATCTGGTTCAGACATGACGACTCATTCGGCATCATTGAATTGACTCCGCTGACCGACACCATCGCACTGCACCAGGATCTCGTGCGTCGCGACTTCACCATCAACGCCCTGGCCATGGATCTGAAGGGAAACCTGATTGATCTTCTGGACGGGCGGAGCGATCTTGAACGGAATGCCCTGAAAGCCTGTTCAGCCCAATCGTTTCTGGACGACCCGACGCGTATCTTTCGAGCCTTTCGCTTCGAGGCTGATGGCTGGAAGATGACGCGGGAAACCGAAGCACTGATCAGGGAGCAGGACTGGTTGGAGCCCCTGGCTCTGATCCCGGTGGAACGTTTCAGTCGCGAGATGATCAAGGCGTGTTCGTCATCCCGGCCGGAGTATTTTTTTCAGCGCATGCTGGAATTCAATGTCGGCGCGGGTTACCTCCCGGAGCTTTTCCTCATGTCTTCTGTTCCAGCCGGCCCCCTCGAGCACCATCCCGAGGGCGACTTGCTGACCCATTCGATCCAGGTGTTGCAACGGGTGGCACAACGTAGCGACAACCCGTTGGTCCGCTTCTGTGCTTTTTTCCATGATATCGGCAAGCTGGCAACCGACCCGGCCTGTTATCCCCAGCATCACGGACATGATCTTGCCGGGGCCGATCTGGCCCGTGAGCTCTGTAACCGATTACGCCTGCCAGCATCCTATCGCACAGCCCTGGCCTGGATCTGCCAACTGCACGGCACATTCAACCAATGGGATCAGTTACGGGACTCGACCAGGCTGAAAGTCACCGCACAGGCGCTGAAAGCAGGCATAGAGCAGGCCTTGCCGCTGGTATCGGCCGCTGACAAGGATACGCAGGAAGAAAAAACCTCATGGGAGAACAGCATCCGGATTAGCCGGATGACAACCTCCGAACTGGGCATCGATCCGATTCGGCTTAATAGCATGACGATCGGACAACGTCCGGATTTTATTCTGCAAAAGCGTATAGAGAAACTGCGGGAGGCCGCATGCGGAGACGTTCGAGGTCAAGCAAGCGTGGTATGACCGGAATAATTCCCGATTGGGTAGGATAAAGTGGTATGTTTTGTACGTGCAAACGATATCATTTAAGGAGTAATTATTATGTGCGGAACTGTATTGAACATAGATGATGCACTGTACGAACAGGCAAAGCTCTATACCGGCCTGAAGAGTAAAGAGGATGTGGTCAACTACGCCTTGAAACATCTTGTTGAGCAGATGGATATGGAGACACTGCTGGGGTTGCAGGGCAAGAGTAGTTGGGAGGGTGATTTGAAGCAGATGCGCATGGGGCGCGATGGTAGTTGTTGATACATCTGCGCAGATCGAGGCGCCAGCGAGGTGGTCACGTCTCAACACGTAACAAGTCAGCAGGGATTGCAGAATCTGGGTACTGAGTTCAGGATTTATTTCGTAACAACAAAATTAAAAAAAGGCCACCTCATACGAGATGGCCTTTTTTATTCAATTCACACTATTAAAAATGAATTACTTGGCAGCAGGAGCGGCTTCAGCAGCAGGAGCAGCTTCTTTCTTCACTTCTTTTTTAGCTTTCTTTACTTTCTTTGCTTTTTTCACTTTTTTCACTTCTTTTTTCTCTACAGCAGGCTTTGCGTCAGCAGCAGGAGCAGCAGGAGTTGCGTCAGCAGCAAAAACTACAGCAGAAAAAGACATTGCTACGAGTGTGGCTACGATTGCGGACATAATTTTTTTCATTTTAAATCTCCTGAATTGAAATAGTAACGATGATTGTTATATTGCAGAACTGATGCCAAAGTGTCGGTTATTCGTAATTGCTTGTAATTAAAGGATAAATACCCAGGCTATTGAAGTTGTTCATAAAATACACACCCTATACAGGCTTGTTAATACCTTTAATGAGGTATTCAACCTGTCATACGGCACAACGTTTTATTGCTTACCACAGATCGGACAGCCTTGCATAGAAAGTGGTTTCTCCAGATGGCAATGAGAAAGAAGGTTGTCATCACGAAAAATCTCCGTGGTGAGGCCGTCGGCCAGGATCTCTCCATTGTGAAGAACAATTGTACGATCGCATAGTTCGAGAACCATGTCGAGGTCGTGACTGGTAAAGATCTTGGTGTGGTTAAATTCCTTGAGCAGGGCCATGAGTTGGCGTCGCGAGAACGGATCGAGCCCATTTGTAGGTTCATCCATTACGAAAATGTCAGGAGACATGGAAAGCACTGTGGCGATGGCCACCTTTTTTTTCTCTCCTTCCGAAAGATGGTATGGAGGCTTATTCCTGAGATGTGTCCCGCCAACCTGCTCAAGGGCGTCCATGACCCGCCGCTCAACCTCCTGGATAGGTAAACCGAGATTAAATGGGCCAAAGGCCACATCATCATAAACTGTCGGCATGAAAAGTTGGTCGTCCGGATCCTGAAACACCATTCCGACTGCGCGCCGGATTTCCGGCAAGGTTGCCTTTGTAAGTGGGTAATCACCGATGCGTATTTCTCCGGAGGTGGGTGCCAGGTAGCCGTTCAAATGGAGAAGGAGAGTTGATTTCCCCGCACCATTCGCTCCGATGAGCGCCACTGATTCGCCATGGGTAATGCGAAAGGATACGCCCCGTAGTGCGGATGTTCCGTCAGGATAGACGTGATGGAGGTCTCTCACCTCGACAATGTGATGACTCATGGGAAGATTCCTGTCAGGAACGACCCCAATAACTGCGAGCCGTTGTAAAGCCGAAACGTGATGAAAAGCGTGGACCAGCCAAAGAGAAAGAGAATTTCACTGCCGCCGAAGCGATACTCATGGCGCGAATGAAATTTGCCCGCAAATCCTCGCGCCAGCATGGCCATGTGGATGCGCTCAGCACGAAGCCACGTGCGGAGTAAAAAGTGTCCCAGCAACGAGCCATGGGTTTTGATACCCAAACCTTTGCCACCAAAGGAACGGAGCTGTCGTGCCCGTGATACCCGGCCTCCTTCTTCGGTAAGAACGAAGATGTATCGGTGAAGAAAAAGGAGTTGTACGGCGAAAACCCGCGGCATCCCCATGCGTTCCAAAGCCCGGCAAATATTTGGAAAACCGGTTACAGAGACGAGAACGATTGAAATGCCAACAGTAAGAGCGGCTCTAATGATAATTGATGCGAAGGATATCATGCCGCCAGTGACCCCAAATGGTCCAAGCTGGACAAGAACGACCCGGTCGATAAAAGGGTTGAATATCCCGACCATCAGCACAAAAGGGCAAAGGAGCAGTATCTTCTTGACGACATAGCCAAGCGGCAGATTGCCGAATGCAACCATGAACACCGGGAAGAGAAAAAAAGGTAATAGGGCAGTCAGTTCGTATTTGCCGTAGGAGATCACCGATACGATAAAGACCACTGTCGCCAGTACCTTGGCCCGAGGGTCGAGACGATGGATTGACGTATTACCCTGAGCCAGTTGGTCTAGTCGTTTGAAATCAAGCAATGCCCCATCGATGGATGTCATGCGCCCCTCTCGGAAAACGAGGGAGAATCTACCACCCTCTCCCTCGTCTCTCTGGTGATCGAAACCTTCAAAAATTCAGTCAGAGAGTCCGCTTCCGATTGTTGAGGATAGATCCGCTCAGGTAGGCAAGAGCTAATACCATACATGTGCCGAGAAGGCCCGAAACGGTTGTGCCGAGTTTTTTGCCATTATCCTTTTTCTGCTCGTTTTCGGGCTTCATCTCAATCTTCTTAGGCTCAACAGGCTTTTTGAATGAATAATCGGGCATGAACGCCGTCTTTTCCTGCAGCACGGCTAATACCCGGTGCAATCCCTGTTCTGGTCCTTTCAGTTCCTCTTTGCCGGTTACTTTGGCAATGGCCCATTCCAACCCATCCGGATTTTTCGAGGCAAACCAGGAAACAATTCCTCCAGCGAGAAGAGCTGTCAACAGGAAGGTCAGCACCAGGCTTCTCACTGGACGGCCTCCAATGGGTCGTGCTTCCAGAGCGCACTGAAGTATATCCGGGCGGGCCTTTGATACAAATGATATGACAGCAACGGTGACAAGCCCTTCAATCACCCCTATGGCAAGGTGAATCGGCAGCATGAGGAGAACGAATGTTGAAAACGACAATGATGAAATCCCCGAGAACAAGGTCTCCAGCACGACGCAGAGTGGTCCTAATTGCAAGCCGGCGATGGCCGAGATCATCGTGATAATCATTAACCGCGTTTGACTGTGATTGTTCCCGATCAGTTTTTTGTAGATTAAGGGGTAAACAACAAAAGCGGGGATGAAGCCAATATTGAAGATATTGCAGCCGAGCGCCAGCAAACCACCATCGGCAAAAAGCATCGCCTGCACGACCAGGACCGACGCAATGGTGAGAAATGCCGCGTAGGGACCCAACAGGATGGCCAAAAGGAGCCCGCCACCTAAGTGGCCGCTGGAACCGGTGGCCGGAATCGCGAAATTAATCATTTGGGCGGCAAAGAGGAAGGCGCCAAGCACCCCCATAAGAGGCACCTTGCGGTCATCAAGCTCCCTACGCACTTTCGCGGAACAGTAAGCAATGGTACCAGCCGAAGCAGCCCACATGGCGCCCCCGACCGCGGGCGATAACAGGGCATCCGCCATATGCATGGTCGTATCCTCCTGAAGAAATCTATGCTGATTAAGGCAGTGCTACATATTGTATAATCGTGCCACGAACTAAATACGAAATTAAAAATGGTATGTCAATGTTTTTCAGTTCCGCATGTTTTGATCCGCATTTGTTGTGATTTAATAATTGTTTAGAAGTAGCCTGAACGTCACAAAATAGTCACAAACATGTAACTTGCCTTTTTCCGCGATTTTTTTGATATTAATGAATCAGCGGTAGAGTGAGCGAAAAGAAATATTCGTTACCCTCCAGCATTTTTTTGTTTGCCGACTAAAACAGGCAAGTATTTATGTGACTGAGATCACAAAACCGGAGTACGGTTTTCGGATACAGTCGCACGCACATACAACCAAGGTAGACGATAATACTCAACCACCCGCGAGGGTGGGGCGGAAAGCTCACAGGGTCTCACGTAGACAGCCGGGTTGCCGAAAATTTGATTTTTTTGGCAGCCCGGCTTTTTTTATTGGCCGGACGAGATACGCCGGATTTTGACAACGGAGAACTACGCAACCAGGAGGAAAACAATGAAGGTATCACGACGAGATTTCTTGAAGTACTGCACCGCATCGGCCGCCGCGTTGGGACTGACATCCGCGCTCGGCCCCCTGTCAAAAGCGCTCGCTGCCGGTGGCGGTCCCCCCATCATCTGGCTGTCCGCCGCCAGTTGCACCGGGTGCACCTTCTCCCTGGCAAACCGCATCTCGGGCAGCGCACCGGTTGATCTTGGCGACTTGCTGATCAACACCATCAACTTGGCCTACCACCCCAACCTGATGGGCGCCAGCGGTAGTCTGGCGGTCGATGCGCTGCGCACCGCGGATAACGGATCATTCATACTGGCAGTTGAAGGCGGCATCCCCACCATCTACAACGGCAAAACCTGTATCCTCTGGTCCGAAAACGGCGTCGATGTCACCGCCATGGCTGCGGTCAATGAACTCGCTGCCAAGGCCGCCAAAATCATCTGCATCGGCACCTGCTCATCCTACGGTGGCATTTCGGCCGCCGCTCCCAATCCGACCGCAGTCAAAGGTGTCAAGGCGCTCACCGGCAAAACAACCATCAACATCCCCGGCTGCCCCCCCCATCCGGACTGGATCGTCTGGACCATCGCACAGCTTCTGGCCGGTGTAACACCCACCCTGGACTCTTCCGGCAGGCCAACTGCTCTCTACGGTTCCACCGTTCACAGCAAATGTCCCAGACAAAACACCGCCTGGGCAACCTCCCCGACCCAGACCGGTCAATGCCTGATAAACCTGGGCTGCAAAGGGAGAAACACCAGAGCCGACTGCCCGACCCGCAAATGGAACAACGGTGTCAACTGGTGCGTCGGCGCCGACGCCCTCTGCCAGGGATGCACCAACAGCACCTTCCCGGACAAATTTGCCCCGCTGTTCAGCACCATGGGAGCACTTCCCTCCGGACACGATAGCGTCAGCACACCGAAAACCACCTGCACCGCGTGTCATGGACAGAATGTGGATTAAATTATCGGCTGACACGTAACATGGCATTAATCCCAATTCAATTAGTTGTTTCAGCATAGAGGAGACTCCAGATGGCAACAGTAACGATAGTTGATCCGGTAACCCGGATAGAAGGACACCTGAAAGTCGAAGTCATCATCGATACCGTGGGCGGAAGCCTGAAGGTCACCGATGCGAAAACAACCGGAACCCAGTTTCGCGGCTTTGAAAAAATACTCGTAGGCCGCGACCCAAAGGACGCCGTCTACCTGACCGAGCGCATCTGCGGCGTCTGCCCCGTCTCCCACGGCATGGCCGGGTCGCTTGCCCTGGAGAAAGCATCCGGCTTGACTGCCCCTGCCAATGCCAGGATCCTGCGCAACCTGGTTCTGGGCGCCAACTTCCTCCAGTCGCATATCCTCCATTTCTACCTGCTGGCAGCCCTGGACTATGTCGACGCGCCTGCCGGAGCACCCTGGTCTCCTTCCTGGAATATCGACCTGATGCGCAGCTCCAGCCTGCAGCAGATTAGCAACAACTTTGCAAATGCCATTACCATGCGCAGAAAAGCCCACGAAATGGGCGCTATATTCGGGGGAAGGCTTCCCGCGCCTCCGGCATTCCTGGCCGGCGGATTCACCACAAAGCCGACCTCCGCCATGATCAGTTCCTTTACCAGCTATCTGTACGAGTTGAAGCAGTTTATCGACAACGATTATGTCCCTGACGTCCAGCTTTTGAAATCGATCTATCCGGACTATGCCCAGATCGGCAAAGGGCCGGGCAACCTGATGGCCTACGGCGTATTCGACCTGGTGGACAGCGGCTCGTCAAAGCTCTTCAAGCGCGGTCTCGTTTATAATACGGCCCCCACCAGCGTTCAGACCCTTTCCACTGCCAACATCAAGGAAATGGTAACCTACTCCTGGTACGCGAATTCCACGAATAACCTCAATCCGGCCGGCGGCAGCACGGTTACGGTGGATCCCGCTACCAAGGCCGCAGCCTATTCCTGGCTCAAAGCGCCTCGCTACAGCGGCAAACCCATGGAAATGGGCCCTCTGGCCAGAATGTGGGTCAACGGCGACTACCGTGCCGGCGTATCGGTCATGGACCGCCACATGGCCCGCGCACTGGAAGCACAGAAAGTGGTCAACGCCATGCTGGACTGGATCAACCAGGTTGCAGTCGGCGGAGCGGTGTACAGCAGCTTCACCATCCCCAACAGCAAAGCCGGTGAAGGACTGACCGAGGCTCCCCGTGGCGGACTCGGCCACTGGCTGAGCACCTCTTCCTCCAGCGTAAAGGCGCCCGCGGGTGGTCCGGCCATCGCCAACTACCAGATCATCACTCCCACCTGCTGGAACGCATCGCCGAAAGACACCAATGGCGTTAAGGGACCGATGGAGCAGGCCTTGATCGGAACTCCTATCACCAACGCGGCCCAGCCGATTGAGGTGTTGCGCGTGATTCATTCCTTTGACCCCTGTCTTTCCTGCGCCGTGCATGTCATGCGTCTTGGCGGAAAGCCGGTCGTCATTGCCAGGGCAGGGGCAAGATAACAGCCGTGAGAACGCTTATTCTTGGTATAGGCAATCTCCTTCTCGGCGACGAGGGCGTGGGCGTGCATATTGCCCGCGCCCTCCAGCAGGAACCGTTGCCGGAGAACGTTGTCGTGGTGGAGGCGGGGACCGCCTTCCTGGATGCGCTGCCCGAAATCGAAAAGGCAGACCGCATTATTATCGTGGATGCCATGAAGGCGGACGAAGCGCCGGGCACGGTCTACCGGGTTCCTTTCGAGGAGTGCGCCCATCCCAAAAGAATCGCTTCCCTGCACGAATTCGACATGTCGCGGATACTGTACATGCTGGGCAGGAGCACCCCCCCGGAAGTGGTAGTCTTTGGCGTGGAGCCGGAGACAATCAACTGGGGAACCGAGCTTTCCCCCGTGGTTCAGGACGCTGTTCCCGCCATACTTGCGGTAATCAGGGACGAAATCGCCCGCTAACGCATGTTTCCCGCAGGACTATGGGATAGGAGAACAAAGTATGTTTGGAATTGGAATGCCGGAACTGGTAATCATCATGGTTATCGCGCTGATCGTGCTGGGACCGCAAAAACTTCCCGAACTGGCCAGATCGCTGGGCAAAGGGTTGGCTGAATTCAAGCGGGCTTCGAGTGATTTCAGGAGAAGTATGGATGAAGAAGCCAGGACTGCCGAAGAAAAGGAGCGGATGGCTGCTGAAGCCGCTGCGAAAGAG
>WSSedB1CaDRAFT_10000788_pt1 | contig 12913 bp, 15 predicted proteins | sample WetSurSB1Cattail_FD_9460 | JGI IMG/M metagenome (IMG submission 9460)
TTTCTTCTTCGCTACACGCCTGTCTCGGGGGCGGACTTGTGGCTGGATAATGTCCAGGTCGCGCAAGCGGTGCAGCCATCCGGGGCGAGCTTTTCAGGCGGGGTATTGCTGCTGCATGACGGCTCCGGTTTCGGTGCGGCACAGTGCTGGTTCCATGAGGCAGCCGAATGGAGTCGTTCCCTTTCCGATAGCGATGTCGCGTTGGTCTTATCGTATGCCGGACGGTGGCTGCGTGGCGTGCGGAAGGGAATTTATTTACTTCTAAACGGGCAATCCAACGCAATCAACTACGCTTTGAACGATGGCGCTGCCGGCTTATTGGCAAAGGGAATTGCGTGGTATCTAGGCGCACTCGCCTATAATGTTCTGGCCACAACCGGTAGTCCATCAAGCTATACCATGCAAAGTGGCCACGGCATCTACGCGGTCAGCACCGCGGGTTATCCTGGTAGCTTTGTTCAAGACCCTGGTGACGGATCCAATCCAGCCGGCTGGCAACTTGGTGCCGACGGCCAGGCAGTACAGCAGGCGGTTTCAGATTTGCCCGCCGAGGATATCGCTGACTTGTGCGGATTCATTTGGCCGTGGAATGAGACTGACAGTCTGCGGCAGTATAGTGAATATGCTACATTCGAGGCGGCGGCGCTTCGGTTTCTTACATTGCTGCGCACGATGGTTGGAGATACCAGCAACCGCATTCCACTCGTTTGGTGGAACGCTATCCCTTATGGATCGGCTGACGGCGTTACGATGCATCGGCAGGTGGTCAAAGCGATCGCATCGAACCAGAGCCAGAATGTCATCGTTGGAAACCCCCAGACAAGTGACAGCAACCCTCGTGGATCAACGTGGGATCCGGCGACAGGTGTTGCCACGGGGGGCGACCCGTCTCACCGGGACAGTGCGGACAATCAGCGGTTCGCAATGCTTGCCGCGCCCGTTATCGCGCAACGGCTTTCCAGCGGTGGGTTTGCCGATTCCATTACCGCGATTCCTACGGTCATGCCTGAAGCCGGGGGTCCATCCATCGCGCATGTATACCGACAAACCAGTACGACATTAATTCTGACTATCGTCCACGATAGCGGGACAGACCTTAAAGTTCCGTTACAGGCCGCCCAGGGCCTTGGGTTCGCGGTCATGGACGGAGGGGCACCCGGCAATGCAGGTACGATTGTGTCAGCCACTGCTTGCGCCAGGGTGGACTCGACGCATTTGAAGATCACGCTCGGTGCAGCGCTTCAAAACCCCTCCAGCGCCTGCCAGTTGTTTTACCCATACGGCCCCTCCCAAATCGGCCGCGGCAATGCCATCACCGACAATTTTTCTGATATACCTATGCCCGCGGGCTGGGACATCGGAACCGATCTGGGCGCTAGCTGGCAGTTGGACTGTCCGCTGGCGGCGACTTTTTCCGGCATCCCTCTTTCAGACTCTCCAACGTAGGGGCCTACTGCCCCGCTGTCCTTGGGCTTTTCCTCCGTCCTGGCTCCGCCTAGGCTGTGACGCAGAAATATGGGGGAATGTCGAATGCGGTCCGCGGATGCCATCGTCGAAGTACTCAAGCGGGAAGGCGTATCGACGCTGTTCTGCTTCCCGACCACATCTCTGATTGAGAACGCTGTCGCTGCCGGTATTCGCCCGATCATCTGCCGGCAGGAGCGGGTCGGCGTGGATATGGCGGACGGCTTTGCGCGTGTGACGAACGGCAAACCACCCGGCGTATTCATGATGCAATACGGCCCCGGATCCGAAAACGCGTTTCCGGGCATTGCAACGACCTATTCCGATAGCGTCCCAGTCCTTTTCCTTCCACTGGCGCATGCTCGGGATCAATCTCAGGTTTTTCCGACTTTCCGCTCCAGCCGCACTTATGCCTCGGTCACCAAGCAGGTCGAAGAGATCATGGTGCCCGAAGCCACAACCGCCGCCATGCGCAGGGCCTTCAACGCCCTGAAGAATGGGCGTCCAGGGCCAGTGATGGTCGAGGTTCCTCGTGACATCGTCAATTTGGACGCGGGTGACGAGGCGAACGCCTACCGCCCGATTGCTCCGACCATTTCACTCCCTAACCCCAGCGATGTCGATGCGGCAGCCAAGCTGTTGCTCGCCGCGTCGCGTCCCATGATTCTCGCCGGACAGGGTGTCCTCTATGCCGAGGCATCCGATGAACTGACCGAACTCGCGGATCTGCTGCAAGCACCGGTCATGACAACCGTGGACGGTAAGAGTGCTTTCCCCGAAGATCACCCCTTGGCGCTTGGTTCGGGTGGTAACACCTTCAGCGGACCCGGGCGGCTGTTCCTTTACACGAAGACGGATTTGATTTTCGGGATCGGATGCGGGTTCACCAAGCATCCACTGACGACACCACCTTTGCCGGGTAATGTCCCGATCATCCACGGCACCAACGACCCACGCGATCTGCATAAGTCGTATCAAACTGAAGTCGCGTTACTTGGTGACGCTAAACTCACCCTGATTAGTTTGATTGCGGCGGTGAAGGACCGCCTCGGTGGCAAGCTGCTTAACCGCTCCCCCGCCGCGGAGTTGGCCGCTGAGCGGGAGGCATGGTTAGGCCGTTGGCACGCCAAGCTGACCAGTTCCGAAACGCCCATGACACCTTATCGCGTCATGTCAGAGTTCATCCGTGTGGTTGATCCGGCCGAGGCGATCGTGACCCACGATTCTGGCAGCCCACGCGATCAACTCCTGCCGTTTTATCGTGCGACCCGCCCGCGTGGTTATCTGGGTTGGGGGAAATCGCACCAGCTTGGAACCGGCCTGGGGCTGATTATCGGCGCCAAGGTTGCAGCCCCCGACAAATTCTGCGTCAACTTCATGGGGGATGCAGCGTTTGGAATGACCGGCCTCGACCTGGAAACCGCGGTTCGTGCCAGCATCCCCAGCCTGACCATTGTGTTGAACAACAGCACGATGGCGATTGAGATCCCGCATATGAAACTGTCGCACGAAAAACATAAGGCGCGGGACCTTGGGGGCAAATATGCCGACCTGGCGAAGGACCTGGGCGCATGGTCGGAACGCATTTCCGATCCAGGCGACGTCGCCAACGCCATTTTGCGTGCCAAACGCGCGACGGAGAACGGGGAGACAGCGTTACTGGAATTCATGACCAGCGCCGAAACCGACTTCTCCCATCGCGGGGGCGGGCCGGCTTAGAGCCTGTTAAGTGCAGGTTGAACCTATCAGACTCTAACTCACTTTGTGTGAAAGGGCGATCGTCTGAAGTCGGATCAACCTCAGACGATCGCCCTCCAGGCTACCGGCGATACGGAAGCGGCAGCAGCGTCCTGATCGGTAGCTTGATCAGGACGCCGGCATCTTTGACGATGATCGTCGCGCCGGGCGCATGATCCAGGATCATCTCCCGGCAAGCGCCGCATGGCGGCACTACGGCCAACTCTCGATTTTCCTCCTCGGGTTTGGGATGCCTGACAGCGACCGCGGTCAGGATTGTTCCATCCCCGTCCAGGACCGCACGGCCGAAGGCCACCGCCTCGGCGCACACCGAGAGTCTGCCAACCGTCGTCCCGATATGAAGGCCGGTCCAAATGCGGCCGTCCCGAGACCGGATCGCGGCTGCGACCATGTGCCAGAACGGCCGGTAGTGCTTTGCCAATACCGCGTTCGCAGCAGCGACCAATTCATGGTCACCGTCTGTCAGTGCGACATCGGGCGCAATGGCATCATTCAGCCGCTTCGGCTTCCTCGGTATCATCGGCGGTTGTCAACATCGTGTTGGCGATGACACCTGAATGTTCCCGCACCTTCACCTCGATGGCGTCGGCAAGAGTGCGATGATCGCGGAGGAACTGCTTTGCGTTCTCCCGCCCTTGCCCGATGCGCTGACTGTCGTAACTGAACCATGCACCAGACTTTTCCACAACGGCAGCCTTCACGCCAAGGTCCAACAACTCACCGACCTTGCTGATGCCTTCGCCATACATGATATCGAACTCGACCTGGCGGAACGGCGGCGCGAGCTTGTTCTTCACCACTTTGACGCGGGTCTGGTTCCCGACGACCTCATCACGTTCCTTAATCTGGCCTATGCGACGGATTTCCAACCGGATCGACGCATAGAACTTCAGCGCGTTGCCGCCGGTCGTGGTTTCGGGATTGCCGAACATCACGCCAATCTTCATGCGGATCTGGTTCAAGAAGATCAGCATGCACTTGCTGCGGCTGACACTGCCGGTGATTTTGCGTAGGGCTTGGCTCATGAGCCGGGCATGCAAGCCCATGTGGCTATCGCCCATCTCCCCTTCCAATTCCGCGCGCGGGACGAGCGCCGCGACACTATCGACGACCAGCACGTCGATCGCGCCTGAACGCACCAGGGTATCGGCAATTTCCAGTGCCTGCTCGCCTGCGTCAGGCTGGCTGATCAATAGGTTATCGACGTCTACCCCCAATTTCCGAGCATAGGTGGGGTCCAGGGCATGTTCCGCGTCGATGAAGGCGCAGGTGCCGCCGCGCCGCTGGGCTTCGGCGATTGCATGCAGCGCCAGCGTCGTCTTACCGGAACTTTCTGGGCCATAAATCTCAATGATACGACCCCGCGGCATTCCGCCGATACCGAGCGCCAAATCGAGACCGAGGGAACCGGACGGAATGACTTCAATCTGCTCATCCCCGCTCCGCGCGCCCATGCGCATGATCGAGCCCTTACCAAAAGCCCTCTCGATCTGTGCCATGGCAGCGTCGAGCGCTTTATTTTTTTCCATTCCGTACATTCCTTAATTCGATAACAACGCAGGCTCGGCGGGAGCCATTTACACGCACAGGATGTTTATTTGCAACCCACGCGTGCATAACTCTATCGCTCGAATCCGACTATCTTTGTACTCATTATGTTCCCAGAAGGGCGGGGACGCAAGAACCTTCTGTGAACATCAATGCGGCTTTTGGCCGTGGGACCAAAGCTATAGAGTGGCGAGCGGGCTGTATGCCTTTGGATGATGGGCTTAGGATCCCGATTCGGGGAAGGCCTTAGCAACGGTGCAGCAGCCCCTGCCGCAAAATCTTCGCTATGTTGGGATGGGTGTCTGCCACCTCAGCCAACCGGATGCCGGGATTTCTGGAGGCGCCAGACGTATGCGACGATCTCGGCCACGACCTTGTAATAGGCGGCCGGAATTTCCGTATCCAGTTCAAAGCGATACAATGCCCGCGCGACGGGCGGATTGGCGACCAGCGGGACGCCATTACGCGTGGCAACCTCCCGGATTCGCGCCGCGACCGCATCGGTACCCTTGGCAACGATCCGTGGCGCTGCGCTTTTCACCCGATCATAAGTCAAGGCGACCGCATAATGGGTGGGGTTGGTAATCACCACCGTCGCCCCCGGGACCTTTGCCATCATCCGCTTGCGTGCCCGCATGACGCGAATGCGCCGTATCCGCGCTTTGATATGTGGGTTCCCGTCAGTGTCCTTCAGTTCATCACGAATATCCTGCTTGCTCATCCGCAAATCGCGGGCGTGGCGAAAGCGTACCCACATGAAATCAATGCCCGCGGCGATCCCCTGGACCAATAAGCCAGCGGCAAGTAAATGAAAGATCGGCTTGACCATTGCCGACAACAATTGCCCTGGGTCCGCTCCGGGCAAATGCATCAAAGCCTGCCAATCTCCATTGGTGGAAATTCTGAAAGCTATAAGCAGCAATCCTAACTTGACCAGGGATTTCGTCAGTTCGACTAAACCACTGAAGCCAAAAATGCGCTTAACGCCGGATACCGGATTGGTACGATGCAACTGAGGCGTCAGTCCACCAAGATGCAGGAGAAATCTCGTTTGTAGTAATACCGCAGCGGACCCCGCGATCATGGCTGTGAGTAGAAATGGGGAAATTGCCGACAATACCTCGGTTGCGGTTAAGCGCATCCGCGGCAACCCGAGCGCCGTTTCCTGTCCCGCCGTTGAGAAGGCCAGGATCATATATGCAAGAAAATGCCGCGTAGTGGCCTCTAGCCGGTAGGCCAAGGCCGCCGCCACGACTGCGACGGTTACAAACGCAGCCATCTCCCGCGATACCGGCACCTGGCCGTCATCGCGGGCCTGATCCAAGTGCCTGGCTGTCGCCGTTTCCGTCCTATCCCCAGTCTGATCGTCGCCGGCCATCAGTAACCGCCGCCGGGAAGCGCGGTCATGAAGACGGCGACCTCATTGCGCCAGGCCAGGACAATCGCGCTCGACGTCATCGCAAGCAGTACCAGGCCAACCATGATCTGTCCTGGCATCGACACAAAGTAGATCTGCATACGCGATACGATCCGCGTGGTGAGTCCCATCGCGAGGTGCCAGGCGACCGCCGCCACGACAAAAGGCGACGCGAGTTGTACCGCCAGACCAAACTCGACGCCGGCGGCATGGATCGCAGCCCTGGCGTTTTCCCCGAGTGGCAACATGTGGCCTGGAGGAATGAGCCGGAACAGCCCCGTCAGTGCTATGAGTGGAAGGGTGTAGAGATTTGTCGCCAGCACCACCACCGGTATGCCCAAAGCAAATAGCTTTGCTAACGCGCCGGACTGCGCGCCCAGTTCGGGGTCAGGCTGCAAGACAGATGAAAGCCCCACTAGGTATCCGATGAACTGCGCGGCGACTGGCAACGCCAGCACAACGACCCGGGCGATCCAGCCGAAGGAGAGACCGGTTACCACCTCTCCCGCGATCATCAATGCCAAATCCAGGCTGGCCGTCGGCACCGGCGGGACCGTGGGTTGAACCGCAGGCAAAATTAGAATCGTGATGCCGAGCGCCAATCCAATTCGGACGATCGCGGGCGCTTGGGCTTCGCCCACGCCCGGCAGCAATACCAATGCCGCGGCAACCCTGGCCAACACCAGGACAAAGGCGGGCGCCCAACTCAGAATCTCCGACGCATCGAAAGTCACGACCCACCGATTGCGACGATCCGGTCAAAGACGCGATAAGAGAAGCCGGCCAACGTCGCCGTCATGAATGAAGCAAGCATCATCAACGTCAGGCCAATCGCGAAAATTTTCGGTAAAAATGCCAGCGTGGACTCATTTATCTGCGTAACCGCTTGTATAAATGAAATTATCAGGCCGACTATCAATGCTACACCGAGTATCGGAAAGCATAGCTTCATGGTTACGATCATGCAGTCGTGTATCAATGCTCCGACATCTGCCTCATTCATGGCTCAGATCGGCATCTTGATAATGTCTTGATATGCCTGCACCACGCGATCGCGGATGGCCGTCGCGGTCTGCAAAGTCATCGCTGCGTGCGATAGGGCGGTCACAACTTCCGTAAGGTTCCCACCGCCGCTCATCGCCTTCATGGCCTGATCGTCCGCTGTGTGCCCCGTTTGAATCGCTTGATCGAGCGCCTGTTGCACCGCGCCGCCAAAGCTTCCAGGCGCGTCCGCGGTCGCGTTCCCGAGGGCATTCTTTGAGTATGCCTGGGCGGCAGCAGATGGCGTAATGACGATTGTTGGTATCGTCGTCATTTCAGCAGGTCGATCGTCTTGTTGAGCATGCTGCGCGTTGCCTGCATGACCGAAAGATTGGCGCTGTAAGAGCGCTCGGCCTCCCGCATGTCCATGATTTCCACGAAGCTGTTCACATTTGGCAATTTGACATACCCCTGCGGATCAGCCGCCGGGTTCGCCGGATCGTAGCGCAACTGTAGATCGCCGTTATCGACGCCTATATTCTTAACCCGAACAGTGTCCACGCCCGCCGCCTGATCGACCGCACTTTCAAACGTGATGGTTTTGCGACGGTATGGATCGGCGCCAGGGGCAGAACCGGTTGTGTCCTGATTGGCTATATTCTCAGCAATAACCCGAAGGCGTGTGGTTTGGGCATCCATTCCCGTCGCGGAAACATTTAATGCCTGATTGAGGTCGTTCGCCATGGCTAGCCCGACCGACCCAGCGCCATACTGAACATCTCGGTGTATTTCTTCCATACCGTGGTCACCAGCGACTGCGTGGTCTCGGTATCCGCAATCTTGGTCAACTGCTGGTCCAGCGTGACCGCATTCCCATCCAGGGCGCGCGCCGCAGGAGGATTTTGCGTGAGAGGCGCCGATCCGGTCGGCAGCGTTCCCTCCATATGGCCGGACTGCGTCCGAGCGGGTTGGACCGCGCTATATCCGGATAAAACCTTTGCAAACGGCTCGATATCCCGCGCCTGAAATCCGGGTGTATTCGCATTGGCGATGTTTGCCGCCAGCACGCTTTGACGCTGCGCTGTCCATGCGAGGCGCTTTTCCGCCAGAGCAAATAAGCCGATTTTGGTCGGGTCCATATCGATAACCTGACACGGAATCCTTAACCAAACATTAACAGCTCCGGTTAGGCGCTTATTTACTTTGTTCGAGATTAATGGAGATCTTGCTGAAGAGTGCGGTCCCCATGCAAACGAACTTCGATCCGCTCAAATGATCGGCGCATCAGTCATCCCGGCGATCGGCGTTCTGGCGGGCGTTGTCGGGCTGGTCCTGATCGCCGGCCGGCTTGCCACCCGCCTCCCATTCAGACCGCAGATCGGCGCTGGACGAACTCTTGTTCTGCGTGAATCGGTCGCGCTTGACCCAAGGCGCCGTGTCCATCTGCTCCAATGCGGTCAACGTCAGGTCGTTCTTCTGACCGGCGGGTCGCAGGATGTCGTTGTGGGATGGATGAAAGAGACATGAAGCGCTTCGGTTGGGGCGTTCTGGGCCTATTAATCGCGATGCCGTCCCTGGTTCAGGCACAGTCGGTCAACATCGACCTCGGGGCCACAGGACAAGCCGGCGCAACCGCGCGCATTGTACAACTGACAGCGTTGGTCACCGTGCTTTCGTTGGCGCCGAGTATTCTTGTCATGACGACGGCATTCACACGCATCGTGATTGTCCTTTCGTTGCTTCGAAATGCGCTCAGCACGCAGGGGACACCGCCCAACATCGTCATCGTCGGGCTGGCTCTCTTTCTTTCGTTTTTCGTCATGGAACCGGCAATGAACCAAGCCTGGACCGAAGGCATCCAGCCGATGACGGACGGCCGCATATCCGAAAGCGAGGGGTTGCGCCTCGCCGCGGAGCCATTTCACACATTCATGGCCGAGACGGCCCGCGACGCCGATCTTAGATTCTTTATCGGATTGGGGCATATCGATCCAACCGATGCGGCCGATCCAGCACCATGGCGCGCACTTGTGCCGGCTTTCATCGTCGGCGAGTTGCGCCGGTCGTTTGAGATGGGGTTTCTGATCTTCCTGCCGTTCCTGGTGATCGACATCGTTGTCGCCAGCGTGCTCATGAGCCTCGGCATGATGATGCTGCCGCCGAGCGCGGTGTCTCTTCCGTTCAAGCTCATTTTCTTCGTCATGATCGATGGATGGCGCCTGATTGCCGGCAGCCTGATTCAAAGTTTCATGGTGGGCGGTCCCTGACTTGAACCGCCCAGTCACGAAGTCGGGTTGCCGCCAATGCACCTGTGTCGCCAAATTGATAAATTTCCGTCAGAAAGACATCGTCATCTGCAAACGATTCTTTCCGGAGGATAATCCGTGCTTCCACCCAAGGCGCCTTCCTGGATGTCAGAGTTCCGCAAATTCATCATGCGGGGCAATGTCGTCGATTTGGCCGTTGGTATCATCATCGGCGCGGCTTTCACCGGCGTAGTCAGCAGTCTGGTCAAGGATGTGTTCAATCCGCTGCTCGGGCTGGCCACCGGAGGCGTGGATTTCTCGAACGTCTTTGTTGCGTTGAACGGCCAGCACTATGCAAACTTGGCCGATGCCCAGAAGGCCGGCGCGCCGACCCTGAACTTCGGCTTGTTCATCAACGCGATCATTCAGTTCATGATCGTCAGTTTCGCGGTGTTCTGGATCGTCAAGGCATTGACGAAGCTCAATGTTCGTCAGGATGCAGCCCCGGCCGCACCTTCAAGGAGCGAGGTAATCCTGGGAGAAATCAGAGATCTTTTGAAGGCGAGGCCATAACAAAAAGCCGGGTGGCGACGGCCACCCGACTTCAACCGTCATCAGTGTACGGAAACCGGAAGCATCTCGTGTTGCACAACCGCGGCGACCGCGACATCACGGTTTTCCGTAATTGCCATCGGGGTTCCGTCCGCGGCGTGGATCGCAAAGCCCTGAACGCCATTAACCATCACGGGCTTGACGTACGCGATGTGCGATACCCCAAGCGCGGCCAATTGTTGCTCCGACAAATGCCGAACATCGAACACGACGGCCTCTTGAGGGGCGCCGGAGATGGTGTCGGACGGATTGCTTGAATCGATATTCATTGGTTCTGTGTCCCTCTTTTGCGGCAACCTTTCCAAAAGCGCTGCCGTTGCTGTTTTCGAAGCGGACCCCAAGGCACCCGCTGCTCCTACTTCCCCGATCTGCTCTCAACGACGGGAGTCAGACTGGAACCGTTTGGCCGTAGCGCCGAACCGGAGGCATTTCGGGTAATCGGTATGGTCTTCACCCGAACCTCTGGCTGCGGCTTCGCCAGGTCGATATGCAACAGGCCATTGTCTAGCCAAGCACCTTTGACCTCGATACCCTCGGCCAAAACGAATGACCGCTGGAACTGCCGGGCGGCTATGCCGCGATGGAGGAAGATCCGGCCCTGGCTGTCGTCTGTCTGCCGACCGCGGATAACTAGTTGGTTATCTTCCTGCGTGATCTGTAGGTCGTCCATGGTGAAACCGGCGACGGCAAGGGTTATGCGCAGCCCAGTCGGGCTGATCTGCTCGATATTATATGGCGGATACCCGTCCGATGACGTTTTTGCAGCCCGCTCAAGCATCTGCTCGAGATGATCGAAACCCAGAAACAGCGGCGACGTAAACATTCGGGTGGACAAGGCCCCCTCCTACGAGCGAAGCGAATACCGGAACCCTCTCGAGGCATCCCGGCTGGGAGAGCATCTTGGCGCCCATGGCCGTACTTGCAAGAGGGATATGATCTCGGGGCCAAGCAAAGAGTTGATGCGACGTTGATCGACGGCGGCCGCAACGCTAGATGCAGCGTTATCATGAGCATCGAAACCACCACGACGTCCACCGACACCCTGCCGATCCTGATCGCGCCCCATCAGATCCTGAAAACCCGTGCTCTCCCGGTAAAGCCGGCGGACGCGGATCTGGTCCGCGACCTGATCTCCCGCATGTTCGCGACGATGTATAAAGCCCCCGGGATCGGCCTCGCCGCGCCGCAAATCAGCCACAGCCTGCGACTTGTCGTCATCGACCTGATGCCGAACGAGAAAAGGCAGCCGATCTGCCTGGTCAACCCGGAAATTGTCGCGCTCAGCGAAGAACTGGCAACACGCGAGGAGGGCTGCCTGTCCCTCCCCAACCAATACGCCGACATCACCCGTCCGGCTCGGGTCAAGGTTCGCTACTTCGACGCAACCGGAGCGAAGCGGGAGATCGAGGGCGACGGCCTTCTGTCCGCCTGCCTGCAGCACGAGATCGATCACCTGGAGGGCGTTCTGTTCGTCGATCACCTATCGGCGCTGAAGCGGAATATGATCATGCGCCGTCTAGGCAAGGAACAACGCCAGAATCAAGACGAGCGAAAGCGGTAGCACCATGCGCATCGCCTTTATGGGCAGCCCGGATTTCGCCGTTCCCGCCCTAAAGGCTCTGCATCGGGCCGGACATACGATCGCAGCGGTTTACTGCCAGCCGGCCCGCCCCGCGGGCAGAGGCCAAGCGTTACGCCGGAGCCCTGTGCATGTCGCCGCCGACGAGCTTAGCCTTCCAGTTCGTACCCCGGCCCGTTTACGAACTGACCTGGACGCGCAGGCTGCCTTCGAAGCCCTTGATCTCGATGCCGCCGTGGTGGCGGCGTATGGCCTGATCCTGCCGCAAGCCATGTTGGATGCGCCCAAACGCGGGTGCCTGAACATCCATGCCAGCTTGTTGCCGCGCTGGCGGGGCGCGGGGCCGATCCAGGCCGCCATTCTGGCCGGAGATACCGAAACCGGCATCACCATCATGCAGATGGAAGCCGGTCTCGACACCGGGCCCATGCTGTTGCGTCGAAGCGTACCGATCGCACCGACGACTACCACCGCCATCCTTCACGATACGCTGGCCGACCTCGGCGCAAACCTGATCCTGGAGGCGTTATCGTCCTCGCCTACCCCGGTTGCCCAATCGGAATCCGATGCAACCTATGCTCCGAAGCTCAACCGAGAGGACGGTCGCATCGATTGGACACGCCCAGCCGCGGCCATAGACCGGCAGATCCGGGCGTTCGATCCATGGCCCGGCACATTCACCATGCTCAACGGACAGCCCTTCAAGATAATTGCCGCAACGCCGGTCGAGGCAACTGGCATTCCCGGCACGACACTGGACGCCGGACTGACGATCGCCTGCGGTGATCAGGCCCTCCACTTATCCAAAGTCCAGTTGCCCGGTCGCGGTGTTCTTCAGGCCGACGCATTCCTGCGGGGCCACCCCGTCCCCCCCGGCACCGTACTTGGATCATGACACGCTGGGCCTTGCTGCTTGAGTATGACGGAACCCCGTTCGTAGGTTGGCAGCGCCAAATCAACGGTCTTTCGGTGCAAGAGGTGCTGGAACAGGCTGCCGCCAACCTGAACGGCGCCCTGCCCGTCGCCAGCATCGTTGCCGGCCGAACCGACGCCGGTGTCCATGCGGAAGGTCAGGTCGCGCATATCGACCTGCCGGACGGTCATCGTGCCAAGTCTGTACGCGATGCCCTGAACTACCATATGAAACCGCATCCGGTCGTGGTGCTACAGGCCTCGCCCGTCTCCGAAGACTGGAACGCGCGTTTCTCCGCCAATCACCGGGCCTATCGGTTCCGCATCCTCAACCGCCGCAGCCGGCCCGCTCTGATGGCCGACCGCGTGTGGCACGTCCCACACCCGCTGGACGCG
>WSSedB1CaDRAFT_10000789_pt1 | contig 12913 bp, 11 predicted proteins | sample WetSurSB1Cattail_FD_9460 | JGI IMG/M metagenome (IMG submission 9460)
TGAAGGCTCTTGTAGTCAGCCTGCGCGGCCTTGAGCGCGAGCCTCGCGTTCAGCACCTGCTGCTCCAGTTGTGGATCGGCCAGGTCCATGAGGATCGTGTTCGGGGTGACCTGCGCTCCGGGCAATACGCGAATGCGCACCACCGTCGCGTCTGTCTGCGCCGGGATCAGCTCGATCGAGTCCTCGCGCGGAACAAGCGTTCCGGTCGATCCGCGCACCTGGCGCACCATCGGGCCGCGCTTCACTGTGTCGGTCCAAATCGTGGAGCGGTCAACGGTCGGCGCCGCCGGCTTGAGCCGCGAAACCGCCACCGCTGCCACCGCCAGAACCACCACGCCAATGCCAGCCCACACAAACAGCTGGCGCTTTTTCCTCTTCTTGATGTCAGGCCGTGCGATATCCATCACGCAAAGTAGAGTGCATCTGGCGTGCCAAAGACAGCCCCTCGTCTAATATTGCAATGAAAGGGGTTAGCCGTGCCATCCTGCCTTGGTGCTGGCGTATGTACTGACCGCTGACGAGGTCATGTGTCCGATATCGGACACTCATGGCTCCCTATTCACATCCGCTCCACGGCTAAGGCCACCGCATTTCCGCCACCCAGGCACAGCGCAGCAATCCCCTTCCGCCTGCCGTGGCGGGCCAGGGCATGCACCAGCGTCACCAGCACCCGCGCCCCGCTTGCCCCGATGGGATGCCCCAGTGCCACCGCTCCGCCGTGCACGTTCACCCGTGCCGGGTCCAGCTCGAGCGCGCGATTTACCGCTATCGCCTGCACCGCAAAGGCCTCATTCAGCTCGAACAAGTCCACCTCATCAAGAGTCCATCCCGCCCGCGCTGCAACGCGCCGCACGCTCTCCACCGGAGCCAGGGAAAACCACGCCGGGTCACGCCCGCTCCAGGCCTGCGCCCGCACCACGGCCAGCGGCTTCAGATCCAACTCGCGGGCCAGCTCCGCACTCATCAGGGTCAACGCGGCAGCACCGTCGCTCAGCCCCGGTGCGTTGCCGGCTGTCACCGTTCCGTCTGACCTGAACGCCGGCTTCAAGCGTTCGAGCGCCTCTACCGTGGCGCCCGGCCGGATCGATTCGTCCGCCTCCACTCGCACCGGCGGCTCGCCTTTCTTTCGCGGCAGTTCCACTGGCAGAATCTCCTCGCGAAAAGCCCCTTGCCCCTTCGCCTCCGCTGCGCGGCTGTGCGACTCTACCGCAAACGCATCCTGCTCCGCGCGTGTAATGCCCAGCGTCTCGGCAACAATCTCCGCCGCCGAGCCCATGTGGAAATCGTTGTAGGCGTCCCACAGCCCGTCGTAGACCATGGAGTCGATCAACGTTCCATTCCCCATGCGCAAACCCGCCCGCGCGCCCGGCGCGAGGTAGGGGGCATTGGTCATCGACTCCATGCCTCCCGCAATGACGATCTCAGCATCGTTCGTCTGGATGGCCTGCGCGCCGAGCGCCACCGCCCGCAGCCCCGAACCGCATACCTGGTTCACCGTCAGGGCACCGGTCTGCTGCGGCAAGCCTCCAAAAATCGCCGCCTGGCGCGCCGGGTTCTGGCCCAGCCCCGCCTGCAGCACGCACCCCATCACGCACTCGGTCGACTCTGCGAGCCGCACTTCGTCGACCAGCAGTTTCTCAAGCCCCGCGCGCCGCACAGCCTCGCGCACTACCATCGCCCCCAGCCGCGGCGCAGAAAACGGCGCAAGCCCGCCCTGGAAACGCCCTATCGGCGTACGAACCGCCGCAACCAGCACAACGTCTTTCATGTGCAAGCTCCATGCAACATTCTCCGACCTGCGCGCCCTAAATCCGCCCCGCAGCCCGCAGGTCACCGATCTCGGCGTCTGTAAACACCCGCGAGCGGATCAAAAAGCGGAACCCCTCCGGCCCTTCCAGCGAGAACATCCCGCCCCGGCCCGGCACCACGTCCAGGGTCAGTTGTGTGTGCTTCCAATACTCGAACTGGCTGCGGCTCATGTAGAACGGCTCGCCGTCCACCTCGCCCAGCTGTACGTCCACGTCGCCCACCAGTAACTCGCCCCGGGGAAAGCACATCGGGGAGCTGCCGTCGCAGCAGCCCCCTGACTGGTGGAACATCAGCGGCCCGTACTTCTGGCGTAGCACGCGGATCAGGTGCACGGCCAGATCCGTCGCCATCACCTGCGCGGGTATCTCCGCCATAGCACTGTCCTTTGTCTAGAAGAAGCCCAGCTTCTTCGGGTTGTAACTCACCAGCAGGTTCTTGGTCTGCTGATAGTGGTCCAGCATCATGCTGTGCGTCTCGCGCCCAATACCCGACTGCTTGTAGCCACCGAACGCCGCGTGCGCCGGATAGGCATGGTAGCAGTTCACCCAAACGCGTCCAGCCTGAATGCCGCGTCCCAGGTGATAGCAGCGGTTGGCATCGCGGCTCCACAAGCCCGCGCCCAGCCCGTAGAGCGTGTCGTTGGCAATCTCCAGCGCGTCGGACTCGTTCTTGAACGTGGTTACCGAAACTACTGGCCCGAAGATCTCCTCCTGAAAGATGCGCATGCGGTTGTGGCCACGGAAGACCGTCGGCTCCACGTAATAACCGCCCTCCAGTTCGGGCGCCATCTGAGCGCGCCGTCCACCCGCCAGCAGCTCCGCGCCTTCCTTGTGGCCAATGTCGATATAGCTCAGGATCTTTTCCATCTGCTCGCTCGACACCTGCGCACCGATCATCGTCGTCGGATCCAGCGGATTGGCCTGCTTGATCGCCGCCACGCGCTTCAGCGCCCGATCCATAAACTTGTCATAGATGCTTTCCTGAATCAGCGCGCGGCTCGGACATGTGCACACCTCGCCCTGGTTCAGCGCAAACATTACAAAGCCTTCGACCGCCTTGTCGAAGTAGTCATCGTCTTCGTTGCACACGTCGGCAAAGAAGATGTTCGGCGACTTGCCGCCCAGCTCGAGCGTCACCGGAATCAGGTTCTGGCTGGCGTACTGCATGATTAGCCGCCCGGTCGTGGTCTCGCCGGTGAAGGCGATCTTGGCCACCCGCGAGCTGGATGCCAGCGGTTTGCCCGCCTCCAGACCGAAACCGTTCACAATGTTCAGCACGCCGGGCGGCAGAATGTCCCCCACCAGCTCGGCCCACACCAGGATGCTCGCCGGCGTCTGCTCGGCCGGCTTCAGCACCACGCAGTTGCCGGCCGCCAGCGCCGGAGCCAGCTTCCAGGTCGCCATCAGGAGCGGAAAGTTCCACGGAATGATCTGCCCCACCACGCCCAACGGCTCGTGAAAGTGATACGCCACCGTGTCGCGGTCGATCTCGGAGATGGTACCTTCCTGCGCGCGAATGCACCCCGCAAAGTAGCGAAAGTGGTCGATGGCCAGCGGCAGGTCCGCAGCCATTGTTTCGCGAATCGGCTTGCCGTTGTCCCAAGTCTCGGCGTGCGCCAGGATGTCGAGGTTGTCCTCCATCCGCTGCGCAATCTGCGTGAGCAGAATGGCGCGGTGGGTGGGGCTGGTGTGGGCCCATGCGTCGCGCGCCGCATGCGCCGCATCCAGGGCGTGCTCAATATCCTGCGCGTTCGAGCGGGGAATCTCGCAAAATACCTTGCCCGTCACCGGCGTGACGTTCTCAAAATACTGACCTGAAGCGGGCTCCACCCACTTGCCGCCAATGTAGTTGCCATAGCGCGGGCGAAAACTCACTCGGTCGCTCAGTTTGCCAGGATGCGTCGCCGTTACAGTCGCCATCGGAATTGTCCTCCAGGGGAATACCTACCGCGCGGAAAAACGCAAGGGGAACGCGGCGCAGGCATCATACACGCGGCAGAGCAAGGCAGGATAGAGGCTTCCCAAGCTCGCTTTTCACCTCCCATGCCGGGCTGTCACCCGGTACGGCGCGCAAGGATATGGCGAGGAACTTTTCGGATTTCTACCGGGACGCGCCGGCCCCGCAGAATAAGGGCCGAGACAAAAGCCCACTCGAATCCCAGGCGGGCTTTTGTGGCACTGCAGTGTCCCTGTTGTACAGCGGAATTCGATCTGCACTTTCCCTCTGCTTCAACCCGCCGACGTTACGAAATCCACTTCTCAGTCGCAAGTGCTTCGGCCATGGGGTCTACGTGGAAACGTGCAGCAAGATCCCTCAACTGTTGCGTCGTGATGGAGTGCTTTTTGCCGCCCATCGATAAGACCTTCACGAGAACTTCTGCGGCTTTCTCGGCCGTGTCGATCAAGCCAAAGGTTTCATCCAGCGAGGCGCCGGATCCGAAGATACCGTGAAATGGCCAAAGAACAAGAGGATGCTTCAGCATGGCCTCCGCTGTCGCCTCGCCAATGAAGGACGTCCCCGGCACCATCCACGGGAGTACGCCTACACCATCGGGAAAAACGACCAGACACTCGGTGCTCATTTCCCACAGCGCACGGGTCAGAGCTGCAGACGAGAGATCCAGTGCATACGAAAGCGCAATCAGATTCGTCGCATGACAGTGCATAATTACGCGGCTTGCCCCATGCGTTACCTGCTGTCGAGCACGGTGCGATTTGAGGTGTGCGGACAACTCGGAGGTTGGAACGCCATTCCCTCTTAGGCCCCACAAAACCTGCGCCGATTCACCATCCGCGCAGATCTCGATCAGACCGAGATTCTCTTCGGGGTCCAGTTGAACGTTGCGGAAGTATCTTCCTGAGCCGGTAACGAGAAAAGACTGGCCGGCTAACCCGGATATCGTTTCACCAATTGCGACGAGCCGATCCTCTTGCAGAAGGTGGCGAAACGGCGCAATGTCTTCTGTCTGCAAACGCAGACTGACATTGCCGCCATTGCGTTCATCCCATCCCTTCAGCCACATATCGGTGGTTGCCTTCACCATACCTTTGATGAACCAGGATGATTCGATTGGACTGCTCATTGTTTGCCCCCACGCTTTAACAGCGTGCTCTTTTCGTAGCTGCGAACCTTCTCCAGCCAGCCGATCCCCTCGGCAACGCCTTGACTCGCACAGTAGTACTCCCACACTGCGGCCCACGGCATCGACTTGTGTTCTTCAAAGAGCGCGAGACGGCCCGCGAAATCCGCTTTCTTCTCCGCCTCACTCTGAAGCGCCAGGGGCTCAAGCAGAGCCAGGAGCAAAGCCTTGCGCATGTTGCGGGCGCCGATAATCCAGGCCGCAATCCGGTTGATGCTGGCATCGAAGAAGTCCAGGCCGATGTTCACGCGTGAGAGCGCGTTGCAGCGCACAATCTCCTGCGCAATGGCGATGGTCGGTTCGTCGAGCAAAACCACGTGATCGGAATCCCAGCGAACTGGCCGCGATACATGGAGCAGAATCTCGTCCAGATAGCACAACGCGGTCGAGATCTTATCCGCTACGTTCTCAGTTGGATGGAAATGTCCGGCGTCAAGACAGAGCAGAGTCTTGCGGGTGGCAGCATACGCCATGTAGAACTCATTCGATCCTGCGGTATAACTTTCTGCGCCAATGCCGAATAGTTTTCCTTCGACCGCAACCTTGTGATTCTTTCCCAGGGGCGCAAAGACAATTTCGTCCAGCGCTTCCACGAGTCGCTGGCGCGGGCCGAGGCGGTCGGCAGGTAGATCCTTGCTGCCGTCTGGAATCCACACGTTCATTACGGCGGGCTTCCCAAGCTCTGTACCGAAATACTCGCTGACTCTGCGGCTGGCTAGACAGTGGTCAATCCAGAAGCGCCGAATCTCCGCATCGGGATGCGTCAACGTCGCGTTTGCGCTCTTTGGATGTGAGAAGCAGGTCGGGTTGAAATCGAGACCCAGATCATTCTTCTTGGCCCATTGCACCCAACGGTCAAAATGCTTTGGCTCAATCAGGTCACGTTCGACCGGAACCTCGGATTCCAGGTAGATGGCATGGAGGTTCACCCGCTTCTGGCCGGGAATCTCAGAGAGCGCAATCTCCAGGTCAGCCCGCAGCTCACTCGCATTGCAGGCGCGTCCCGGATAGTTACCGCTGGTCTGAATTCCGCCGGTCAGATCGCCTTCGGGGTCTTCAAATCCGCGCACATCGTCCCCCTGCCAGCATTGAATCGAGATCGGAACCTGATCCAGGGTGCGCAGAGCGCTTTCGGTGTCCACACCAGTCTCTGCGAATCGCTCTTTGGACAGATCGTAGGCCACCTGTATCCTCGTGCTCACTTCGCTCATCGAGCTCTCTCCTTCACGGCCGTCACTGCGTATTGCTTGGATTCCCTCGAAACCTGGCTTGGAATTCGTTCCTCCGGCCAAAACTCTTCAATCTAAAAAGCGACCTGATCCTTACACGCGCGAGGAACAGCCGATCGAGTCAATCGTGAACAGTTCAGTCACGAACCAGAATCACGTGCAGAAAGCGCGGCCCATGGACGCCTTTGATGCGGGTCATCTCGATGTCCGCCGTGGCGCTGGGGCCGGAGATGTACGTTGCGAGCGCCGCAGGCTTTGCGCAGCGACTGAAGTATTCAGGCAGAGTCTCTACCACCTGGCTCGCCTTCAGGATGCACAAATGCCAGTCGGGCAGCAGGCTCAATACCCGCCTGCCTTCTGCCTGAGAGTGATGCAGTGCGATGGTGCCGGAATCAGCGATGCCGCAGAACGCCGAGGTGACCACTCCTTGTGCCGCTTCAATCTCTGCGATCGGCAGGTTGTGGTCCACCTTCCAATCGAAGCCTGGAACCAGCCATTCGCCAGGCAAACCCTCAGGAGCCACAAAGACACGCATGCCGCTGGCTTTGAGTTGATCGCTGATGGTATCGAGAAGTTGATTCGGGGCGGTCTCCGCCACCTCCGCATCGTACTCGCGCAGCCGCTCGACCATCCGCTCAAGGCAGGCTTCGCGCGTCATGCTGCCCTTGCGGACGTAGTCGCGCGGCAGCGCAGCATACGCCTCAGCAGTATCAACTGAATGATTGGCCACGGCTCCGGTCGCGGTGCGAATCTGCTCCAGAATGCTCTGACGAGAGGAGGTGCGAGAGCTCATTTTGCCCCCTTATCGCGCGCAGCCCACCATTCATGAAAGTTCTGTGACGGCAATCCCCGCAGGTCGCGAGTCTGAGTCCACTTGCCGCCCACGCTGGGCAGGCTGTGCATCCATCCATCCTTGCGTGTGAAGAGCCGTGCCCCAATTCGCCCCAGGCGCTGCGCAAGATGAAAACGCCCCGCATTGGAGAAGAGGAAATTGGCGACGCGCAGGCCCATGTACATCGGGTCGAAGATGCGGCCGGCCAGCTTGCGTTCCTGGTTCACCACCTGCGCGCGCAACTCGAGCAGAACTTCGGGGATATTGATCTTTACCGGACAAACCTCGTAACAGGCACCACAAAGAGAAGACGCAAACGGTAGCGACTGCGCGTGCTCCATCTTCATCAGTTGCGGAGTGAGAATGGCGCCGATGGGGCCTGGGTACACGGATCCATACGCATGGCCGCCCGTCTGGCGATAGACCGGGCACGCATTCATGCAGGCCGCACAGCGAATGCATTTGAGGGTCTGCCGCTCTTTCGGTTTCGCAAGAATCGAAGAGCGGCCATTGTCGAGCAACACCACGTGGAAACGCTGCGGACCGTCGCCCGGCGTGACCCCGGTCCACAACGAGGTGTATGGGTTCATGCGCTCGCCGGTGGCCGAACGGGCCAGTACCTGCAACATAACTTCCAGATCCCGGAAGCGTGGAATCACCTTCTCGATGCCGGCAAGGGTGATCAGCGTGTGCGGCAGAGTAAGGCACATGCGCCCATTGCCTTCCGACTCGACCACGGCCACTGAACCGGTTTCGGCAATCAGCGAGTTGGCGCCACCGATGGCAGTAGGAATGTTGAGGAACTTCTGGCGCAGATAGGTGCGTGCGGCGTTGGTCAGCTCCTTCGGGTCGTCGGAGAGATGCTCCAGCCCCATGCGTCGAGCAAAGATCTCGCGCACCTGGCTGCGGTTCACGTGCAGTGCCGGGACGACAATGTGCGAAGGCTCTTCGTCACCGAGTTGCAGAATGATTTCAGCCAGGTCCGTCTCAAAGACGTTTATACCGTTGGCCTCGAGGAAGGGATTCAACTGAATCTCCGCCGAGGTCATGTTCTTGATCTTGATGACTTCTTTGGCGTTCTCCTGGCGTAGCAGGTCGAGGATGATAACCCGCGCCTCGTCGGCATCTGCCGCCCAATGCACCACACCCCCGGCAGCAGTACAGCGCTCTTCAAACTGCTCCAGATATGTGCCCAGGTCTTCCAGTGCATGCGAGCGAATGGCTGAAGCTGCCGCACGCAATGCCTGCCAGTCAGTCTTCTCCGCCACCAGTTTGCCACGCTTGGCCTGAATCACGTCGATGGCGTGAGCCACATTCTTGCGCAGTTGCGGATTGCGCAGAACAGGCAGCGCAGCCTGCGGAAACGGCGGTGCGAAGCGCGGATCGAGCACAACGCGATCGGGACTCGCTGGATTCATCGCGTCGCCTCCACCGGGAATCGTTCAGCATCAGCCTGTGTGCTGGCCAGGATCTCGGCCAGATGGATCGTCTTCATTCCGATGTACTGACGGTGCATGGCCCCGCCAAGATGCATCAGGCAGCTATTGTCGAGGGCAGTACAGTATTCGGCGCGTGTCGAGACCACGTCCTGCAGTTTGGCGGCGAGCATTGCGGAAGAGACCTCGGCATTCTTTACCGAGAAGGTTCCGCCAAAGCCGCAGCAACGTTCTGCGCTGGGGATTGGAACGAGTTCTAGACCGCCCACCTTGGCCAGCAGTTTGTACGGCCGCTCGCCCAGATGCAATGCGCGGACTCCGTGGCAGCTCGCATGATAGGCCACGCGATGGGGAAAGTACGAGCCAACGTCTTCGATGCCCAACTTGTCGATCAGGTACTCACTGAGTTCGTACACCCTGGGTAGCAGCGCCTCAAACTCTCTGCGCAGATCCTCGTTGCCCAGTTCCTCGATCAAGCCGGGATACTGATCGCGCATCATGGCCACGCACGAAGAGGATGGAGCCACGACTGCCTCCGCATCCTTATAGAGGTGGATGAAGCGCTTGGCCTGAGCGAATGCCTCGAAGCGGAAGCCGGTGTTGGCGTGCATCTGCCCACAGCACGTTTGCCGTTGATTGAACTCCAGTTCGACTCCGAGCCGCTCCAGCAGGCGCACCACCGCCCTTCCCGTCTCGGGGAACAATGTATCGTTGTAGCAGGTTATAAAAAGCGATGCGTGCATGGATGTCACCGTCTGAAGCGACATTATCAATGAAGGGCGAGTATATTCTACAGAGATATAAATTGTCTATTGCAATCACGGTTGCGCAAACACACCCCGTGACAATCGCTCTCGCCATTCATGCGCATATTTTGTTGTAGATAGAGACTTCCAAGGCCTAAATGTTCGCTATTGAACATATTTCCCTTCCAAACGACGCTGCGCGGAACTTATGATGTTGTGCGACTTCGGAAGGCGTTTTACGCCTGCCGCAAGGAGGAAGTGCATATCATGAGCACTGCACCAGCCACCATCAGGCGATACCAGATGCTAATCGACGGCGAATTTGTTACGTCGTCCAAAAGCCTTCAGGTCGTGAATCCATCGACCGAACAAGTCATTTCAGAATTCCCGAACGCGACGGTCGCGGACGTGGATCGCGCTGTCCGCGCAGCGGAACGAGCACAAAAGCCCTGGGCCGCTCTACCTGCGATTCAGCGTGCAGCCCACCTGCGAGAGATTGCCGGCCTGCTTCGCGCTCATCGCGAGGAACTGGCTCGCGTGATCACTGAGGAGCAGGGCAAGATTCTCTCCCTGGCCCAGGTCGAAGTGGACTTCTCTGCGGACTATCTGGATTACATGGCGGAGTTTGCCCGCCGGTATGAAGGCGAGATCATCCAGAGTGACCGCCCAGGCGAAAACATCCTCCTCTACAAAGCCCCTATTGGCGTTATTGCCGGCATTCTTCCTTGGAACTTTCCGTTCTTTCTCATCGTGCGCAAGATGGCGCCCGCCCTGGTCACGGGCAACACGATCGTCATCAAACCGAGCAGCGAAACGCCCAACAACGCCTTCGAGTTTGCCAAGCTGGTGGCCCAGTCATCGCTTCCCAAGGGCGTCTTCAATCTCGTTTCCGGCTCAGGGTCGGTGATCGGGAATGCCATGGCATCGCACCCCAAGGTTGGAATGGTGAGCCTTACGGGCAGCGTGGAGGGCGGAGTTGCGGTGATGCGCGCTGCGGCCGAAAATGTCACCAAGGTCTCGTTGGAACTGGGAGGCAAGGCTCCGGCTATCGTCATGGCTGATGCGGATCTCGACCTTGCTGTCCGCTCCATTCACGCTTCACGCATCATCAATACCGGTCAGGTCTGCAATTGCGCCGAGCGCGTCTATGTTCACGAATCGGTCGCTGAAGCATTCACTGCGAAGATGGTTGCGGCAATGGAGAAGACCGTCGTTGGTGATCCTTTTGATGCCGCTACGGAAATGGGTCCGCTGGTAAGCAAGCGACAGCGGGAGTTGGTTGGCGCAGCCGTACAACAGGCTCTTAAGGACGGAGCAAAGCTGCTGTGTGGCGGAACGGCGAGCGAGGGGAAGACAGGCTACTTTTTTCCTCCCACGGTACTTGGCAACTGCCGTCAGGATAGCTCCATCATGCAGAATGAGACCTTCGGCCCCGTCCTGCCTATCACCACTTTCAAGATGCTGGACGAAGCTATTGAAATGGCGAACGACTGCGAGTATGGCCTGACCTCTTCGATCTACACTACAAACCTGAGTGTGGCAATGCGTGCTGCCAATGAATTGAAGTTTGGCGAAACCTATGTCAATCGCGAGAACTTTGAAGCGATGCAAGGCTTCCACGCCGGCTGGCGCAAGTCAGGTATTGGCGGTGCCGACGGAAAGCACGGGTTGGAAGAATACCTGCAAACCCACGTCATCTACCTGAACTATGACCTCAACCAGCAGTAACGAAACGCTCGCCGTCTGAATCGACCAAAGATGAGTGCCTTCGCACTCTTCGTAAAACCCACTACAGAAATATGCCGAAACAGACGCACGATCTGCTTCGGCATATTCCTATTCACTTCGCAACGACACTAGCTCACCACCGCTCACCGCCAATACTCGTAAATGCGCTCACATCGGCCTGGCACAGTGACCATCGCATTCTTGTCGTAGGACACGCTGGGCAGCACATAGCCATCTTCGTAGTGCCTGTGAAATGTCGGCCGGTTGTACGAGAGATTCAACGGCACAAGAACGATATTGCCCATACCAACGTCGCTGTCGTCCCCGCCCGGAGTATGCCGTGGTTCACCATTCAGTGCCGACGCAACTTGGCTGAACAGCGTGTCGCCTGCCAGCCTCGTTCCCCATCCATGTGAGAACTTCAACGGATTGGTGTGCACGCGAAGTCCGAAATCAGGCAGCGCCATTGTGCCCTGGCTGTTGTTCAGTTCATTGCGACCCAGGGTAGCGATCCGGAGTAGAGCGGCGGGACTGCGCCGAATCTTCTGAGTCCCAAGTCAGATCCGGTCTGCCTGAGTCTGCGAGTGCCGTTAGGCAAGAAGATCGCCGGCAGTCCGCATGCTGTAACCGGTGCACGATTCTACTTCGCGTCGGAAGGAGGCTCGCCGCAGCAGGTCCAGCATGGTTTGCACCGGCAGCAGGCCAAGATACTCGCGGCGAATCACCAGATGATAGGGCTTATTGGCCAAGGGGATGAAATCGAGGGCGAGTCCGCGTGCAACGGCCTGGGTGCTGATGCAGCAGTCCACTTCTCCATTCATAACCAAGCGCGCCGCAGGCAGATGACCGACAGTGATGTGATTGTAGCCGTTCACCTTTCGAGACGAGATCCCATTCCGCTTCAGGAGATCATCAAGGACGCGACGACAGCCCGCTCCTTGTTCGCGATTGGTGAATGAGACGTCTTTGCGAGTCAGGTCAGCAATTCCGGTGATGCCCTTGGGATTATTTGGCGCAGTCACAATCCCCTCTGCCCAGTCTGCATAGGAAACAACAGCGACTTCGTCTGGAGAGAATTCCTTGGTGATCGGGGAAAGATCGGTCTTGCCGGTCATCTTGTCTATCAGGTGGCTACCAGCAATGTGGACGAGATCCTGGCGGAGCAACTCGAGCGACCGGGTGCTGTTCTCGTAGGTGACCAGCAATTCGCAATCGTGTGCGTGGATGGCCCGCACCAGGATGGAGACGCTCGGATCGCAACCGGCAAGAAGGATGCGCGACGACTTCATCCAGCGGTCCCCGAGTACCCTGATCTTCCCCTTGGGGGCATGTCTTCCTCTTCGGACCGGCCCCAACAGTACCGCATCAGCAGGTGGGAGGCCCCAGATACCTGGCTCTGCCACAACTGCAACAAGCTGCCTGCCTACGGAGCACAACTGCAGCGGCTGCCCCGACACCATCAGTTCACTGTTGCCGAGGATGGTTGCCTTCGAGATGTCGTCCGGCGCCGTCTCCTCTGGCACGATCTCAAAAATCGCTTCGACTGTCGATTCAAGCGCGCGTGCAAGTTTCAGACTCACGCTGGTATTTGGAACATATGTGCCTGCTTCAATGGCATAAACGGTTTGTCGGCTGATGCCGACCTTGGCGGCAAGTTCAGCTGCACCCAGGCCTCTCATGGTCCGCAACTCCGCCAGATTCGTTCGTATATCCATTGACTCGCGCCTCGTCAACTGCTCGGACGAATTGTAATCTATACGCAACACGCGATCCTGATGCAGGTCTTACATCGGGCGATCGCGTTCGCGTGCATATAAACCACTCAAAACCAATAACCTGTTGCGCGTCTCTCAGTTTGTGCAGATTACTGCAACGTCGAAGTTCTTCTTTAAGGAACCTCTGAACAACGCCGAGTTATGAAGGCTGCTCACTGGAATTTCGCAGCATCGGCTTAAGAGGGCGTCTTTCTGGTCGTTTGACTGCTTGTTTTTCCC
>WSSedB1CaDRAFT_10000790_pt1 | contig 12911 bp, 11 predicted proteins | sample WetSurSB1Cattail_FD_9460 | JGI IMG/M metagenome (IMG submission 9460)
TGGAATTGCCTCCAGCTCCAGGAAAGCGTATATGCCGTATGAAATGAAAATTTCCGGGTTGACCATTGCAGCATGGTTTCCATTCCATAACACCAGCCCGTACCGGATTCTATGCTCTGTTCCCAGTTTTGATCATTGACGAAATAACTGCTCCCGTTGGCGTAATTGGTAACCTGCTGCAGAAATTTATAATATCCCGATATCGAAAATGTAAATGTTCCTTTATTGTTGAAAGCATAACCCAGGTTGAATGATTCACTTTGTTCCGGCAGCAATTTCGCGGTACTGGGCAACCAGAGATCCGTATTGAGACCGACATAGGGATTGGTTACCAGGTGCAGGTACTGCGTCATCTGATTATAAGAAGCAAACAGTTGGCTTTTTTGATCTACCTGGTATGCTGCAAAGAATCTGGGCTGAATGGAAAAATTGGTATAATTCATGAACTGGTAATAAGACAGGTGTACCCCCGGCCTCAGGATGAATCTGCCGGACGGTTTGTACCCGAGTTCCGCATAACCCGAGGATTCATTAAAGGACAGGGGATTAAAAGGTGTGAATCCGCTTTGGTTGTCTTCCAGTTGCAGGGTTATTTTTGTCTCCAGGGGTTTCACGATGGTATGATTATATTTTAACCCTGTATTCAGCCTGAGCCGGGCAGAAAGAAATATTTCCGCCTGCACACCTGCATTGAATTGTTCAATGGAAGACTGCACACCCAGCGACCTGGACTGCACAGCCTCTTCCTGGTCGTCCAGTAACGTATAAGTATAACCGCCCAGGTTGTGATACTGGCTGTAGTTGACTGAAGTATTGATGAAGGATTTTGCGCCGATCAGGTGATTCCAGCTGAGGGAACCGAGCAGGTTACCCCATTTATGTAAATTATCCATGCTGGAAGATGTCTGATAAAGTTTATCCTGCCCGTTATAAAAATTCAACATCAGCTTGTTGTTTTTATTCAGGAGATGGGTCAGCTTAAAATGGATATCGTAAAAATCCGGTTTCAAATTATTCTGGAAGGAACCCCAGACGGGCTCAGGCCAGCTATGCCGGAAAGAAGCCATAACAGCCGTTTTATTTTTTATTACAGGACCTTCCAGGGAAAAGGAACCGGACAGGACACCTGCATTGGCCTCGCCGTGCCATTCCTGCATATCCCCGTCTTTGGTATAAACATCCATAACGGAAGATAAAGCCCCGCTGAACTGAGCCGGGAAATCACTTTTGTACAATCGCAGGCTTTTCAAAGCCGGCTGATTGATAATAGAAAGCGCCCCCATCATATGGGATGGGTTATATACCTGGACGCCATCCATTAAAAACAGGTTTTCATCTGGCCCTCCTCCCCTTACCATCATGCTGCTGAAATTTTCCGGAACATTCAGCACACCGGGAAACATGTAAACAGAACGTACCGGATCATTTTCTCCCAGGAAATAATTATACGAACCATTCAGATCGCCGGGAACTCTATCTGCCCCGTCTTTTTTCAGACTGTTGCTGTTCGTAACCAGTACTTCCTGTAAGGGGGCATTTGGATTCATTTCTAAATCCATACGGGTATTTGAATGCAGGGACAGGTCTATGATTTTTGGCGCGTATCCGGTGTAGGTGATCTGCAACTGATGATTTCCTTCCGGCAGCGACAGACTATAATAGCCATGGGCATTTGAGACGATGGTCTTCTGGCTTCCTGATTCCGAAATGGTCGCGTCAATCAGGGGTTCTTTGCCTTCGCGCTCTTTAATAAAACCAAACAGGGCATAGGATGGCACCAGGTCATCCGTATTGATCGGTGTGGCAGAAGGAGCCAGGATGAGTTTATTATTTTTTTCAACCAGTTTTACTTTCTGATCTTTCAGCACTTTCTGCAGCACCTGGCCCAGGGTGGATTCATTTCCTTCCATTTCAATCATATCATCCAGCCGGAGATTATTGGAGGAATATTCTATGATCAAACCGGAATTCGCTTTTATTTCATCCAGGTACGCCTTGACAGTAGCCCTGCTTAAAGAAGAATGGAAGGGGCGTGAGAGGAATTCCTTTTTCTGGGCAACACAATGCTGTACAGCAAATACAAATACCAAATGGGCTATTACAATGCTTTCTTTCATGTACAGGCCTGCGCGATCTGAATTGGACAAGGTTGATTACTTACTGAACCGGTTCTCATTCGTGCAACCGGATCCTGCTCCCGTTACGTTCCACGATCCAACCGGTGGTCAAATGTATTTCATCCAGCACCTGGTCCAGCGTATTATTTTCAAACCTGAAATTTACTTTGATGGTATCGCTCTTTGCAGCCAGTGTATCGGATAACGAAATATTTACCTGGAAATGCCGGTTCAGATCCTCAATCATTTTACTCAGCGGTATATTATCAAACTGCAGGACGCCACTCTGCCACGCGAGATAGTTATTATCTGTAATGTTCTCTTTATCAAATAGTTTGCCAATAATCGAAACCGATTGTCCCGAAGTCAGGATGATGGTCCGGGCGGTGTCTTTGCTTTCAGAAATCCTGACACGGCCCGTGGTCACAAATACCTGTTCGTCTTCAGGAGTGGAACGTACCAGGAAGGAAGTACCCAATACTTCGATAATTGTTTTACCGGTGAAAATGCTGAATGGATTTTTTTCATCATGCGCCACTTCAAAATAAGCTTCCCCGGTGAGATGTACCCGGCGGCCGTTCAAAGGATAATCCGCATGATACTGCAGGCTGCTTCCTTTCCGCAACAAAATGACCGAGCCATCCGGCATTTGAATTTTCTGATTTCGATCCAAAGCCACCACTTGTATCGTGGAAGGTGTTTTTGGCCTTACAAGATAATATACCAGTTCTGCCAGGAGTCCCAGGAGAATAATGGCCGCCGCCACCCGGAGCATCCTGAAAAATAACGGCCTTCCCTTTCCACCCCCCGCCTGTTTTCCTTTTATTTTATTATCCAGCGTTTCCCAGGCGGCCAGTTTATCATAATTCACCGCAGACACCAACATCGAACTGTCGTTCCAGATTTTTGTCACAACATCAAATTCGGCCTGGTTTTCGGCGCTTTCCTTCAGCCAGGCATCCAGTTCCGCTTCTTCCTTTGGAGAAGTTTCCCGGTTCAGGTGCCTGTAGATCATTTCTTCAAAATATTCTTTTCCCGACATGACGATCATATTAAAATAACAGCCGTTTCAAGAAATCCCCTATGGAACAGCTGTTCAGAAGTTGAATACATTCAATGCCCCCCAGTAAAAAAAAGTATTTATGTTCCTTTAAAACACTCCTCAGGATTTTTAAAGCCTTACCGATCTGGTTGTCCACCGTCTTAACGGAGATGCCCAGGGACTTTGCGATTTCCTTGTAAGAAAGGCTTCCTATTCTGCTGAGCAGGAACACTTCCCTGCATTTTGGCGGCAACAGGGAAATGGCTTTTTGTATCAGGGCCATACGATCTGCCGGTGGGTCTTCCTGTTTGTCAGCCGGGTTGATATCAACTCTGTTTTCCAGGCTGACAGAATCAAGGGACAGGATTTTTTTTGACTGTTCCAGATGGGTTAAGCAGTTATTCCGTACCGCGGTAAACAGGTAAAAACGAATGGAACTGCTTCCAATAAGATCCGGACGCTTCTCCCAGATTCTTAAAAATATTTCCTGGACAATATCTTCACTGGCGGTCTTATCCTTAGTATATGTATAGGCAAAATTGCCCAGCGCAACATAGTATTCCTCAAATACTAATTTAAATTGTGCGTATCTCTGTTCATTTTCAGCTGTCATCTGTACGATTCAGGGAAACCCGTTCCTGCAATTAGCACGGGTTAAAAAATAAATTTAGTCTAAAAATCAATGCTTTGCGGGATAATTCCCGCAAATTTTTCCATGTTAAATATTAAAAAACCTCTTCATCGGGCATAGGGGTTTTTGAAAATCCCCAGTTTTAATTCAGAGAGCAACCGTTGAGCGTACACCGCCGGGGTTGCTATTGACTTTAACCCAGCCTTTCAAACCGTGGATAATCATTTTTTATAAGAAAAAATTATTATCAAATTATAAAAAATATTTTTTGGCATCCGGATTGCTAAAGACAAACCAATGGCCAATTGGCATTAATAGTAATCATACGACAGGGATTATCCTGTTCATGGGTACTAACGTTAATCCGTACACTATCAAAATTCCGATCATATGAAGAGATCCTACCTGATCCTGACTGTATTCATTTCAGTCATATTCCTTATTTTCAGTTGTCAGCATGAAATACAATTTCCTGCAGGCGGAGGTAAAACCGATTCGGCCGTAACGCCGGCCGCTCCACCGCCCCCTTTGCCTCCGCCACCCGTTACCGGTTCTTCCTGCAGTGTGGATACCGTATATTTTGCCAGCACCATTCTCCCGATGTTGAATTCCAACTGCGCCATGAGTGGCTGTCATAACGGGCTCAGTTCAGGAGATGCAGGAGAAACCACGCTCAATACCTATGCCGGTATACGGGCGATCGTAAGTCCCGGCAATCCCGGTTCCAGCAAACTGGTTGATGTGATCACGAATGGCTCGATGCCTCCCAGCGGGCATACACCGATTTCCTCATCACAACTGGCCGCGATTGAAACCTGGATCAGCCAGGGAGCAAGTAACAATGCCTGCAGTGCAGGCACCTGCGATACAACAAATGTTACCTATTCCGTTACGATCAGTACCATATTACAGAATAACTGCACCGGCTGTCACAGCGGATCTGCTCCTTCCGGTGCAGGCATCGATCTGACATCCTATGCCAATGTTTTAACCCAGGTAAACAGCGGGAAATTATGGGGTGATGTAAGTCATTCCGCAGGATATAACGCGATGCCCCTGGGCGGCACGATTCTTTCTGCCTGCGATCTGAATATGATCAGCAGCTGGATTCACAAAGGTGCACCTAACAATTAAAAATCCATGAAAAAAATATCGATTGTTTTATTCATTGTATTCATCGGCGGGGTCACCGGTTGTTATTACGATAAAGAACAGCTGCTGCTTCCGCCCAAGTCCAGTACGTCTGCCTGCAAGAATTATAGTTTTTCAACGGATGTGAATCCGCTGATACAAACCAGATGCAACAGTGGTACCGGATGCCATGGTACAGGCAGCACCAACGGGCCCGGAGCCCTGGTCACCTATACGGAAATTAAAAACGCTTCGGCGCTGGTGCAGGCATCCATACTGGCCGGGAGGATGCCCCTGGGTTCCACTATGAGCAGTTCGGATATCCAGGTCATCAATTGCTGGATCAGCAACGGTTCCTTAAATAATTAGTTTAAAAACAAATGCTATGAAAAAGAACAAGGCCCTTTTATTACTCACCGCCATTGCAGTGGTTGCGAGTGCATTTTATGGAAGTCATGAATATTTTAAGCCCAATCCAGACATGTCCGTCTTAATACCGGCATTCCATAGTGATGCGCCGGGATTGCTGAAAGAATTCAGCACGGATGATTCCGCCGCCACCCGGAAATACCTGGGAAAAGTGGTTCTTACAAATGGAACCATCAGGGATATTGAAAAAAGCGGGACAGATTATTATACCCTGGTGCTGGGCAATCCCGGTGATCCGTCTTCTGTACGCTGTGCAATTGATACGCATCATACCCAGGACCTTGCCAGATTGCGGGCCGGTGCGTTTGCTGAAGTGAAGGGCATTTTTACAGGATATAATAAAGATGTTACCGGCCTGCTGGGATCCGATGCGCAGCTGAACCGGTGTGTAGTAATCAATAAAAATTAAAATCCATTTATTTAACCAGGCTGTTTAAAATTAACCGAAATGAAAAAATATGCGTTGACCGGATTCTTGATCCTTTGCACCGGCGTTCTGCTGGCGCAGGACAAATTCTTCACAAAATCAGGAAAGATTTATTTTGATGCGAGCGCCAAACTTGAAAAAGTGGAAGCTACCAGCCACTCCGTGATTGCCGTAATGGATACCAAAACGGGTGCGATCCAGTTTGCCGTCATGATGAAAGGATTTGAGTTTGAAAAAGCCCTCATGCAGGAACATTTTAATGAAAATTATGTGGAGAGCGACAAATACCCGAAATCCGAATTCACCGGCCAGATCGTAAATAACAAAGAAATCAATTATGCTAAGGATGGTGTTTACGCGGCAAAAGTATCGGGAAAGCTTACCCTGCACGGACAAACAAAAGACGTTTCGGCAGCCGGAAAAATTACCGTAAAAAACGGGAAGATCCAGGTGGACTCCGACTTTGAAGTCCTGCTTTCCGATTTTAAAATTGATATCCCCGGACTGGTCAAAGAAAACATCTCAAACGACACGAAGATTTCTGTGGAATGCCAGCTGGAGCCACTGAAAGGATAAATAATTACCCGCAGACATTAACTCAAAATCCAAACCTGCAAAATGAAGGCAGTTATCCGCATTGTTCCGGGCCTCCTGTTCTGTTTCTTTTCAGTGAAACCGGCATTCAGCCAGCAGGACCTTTTAAGCCTGGTTCCGAAAGAAAAGCCTAAAAAGCAACACGTCACCAATGCATTTAAGACCACCCGCGTCATCCAGTCCCAGTCGATGGAATTCCTGGGACAGGGCGTACTGGACTTCCGGATTACGCACCGGTTCGGGCCGGTCAGTGACGGAGGAAAAAACCTCTACGGGTTTGATGAAGCAAAAACACGACTGGGACTGGATTACGGGGTACTGAAAAGCCTGATGGTGGGTATTGGCAGAAGCACACTCGGAAAAGAACTGGACGGATTCATTAAATTCAGGCCGATATGGCAATCCACCGGCCCCGGTTCCTCACCTGTATCCATTGTAATCGTTTCTTCCATGATGCTGGACCCCACATCCGCGCCTCCTTCGGACACACTTAAATTCCAGTTCTATTCTTCCAGGCTTGCGTTTTATAACGGAGTGATCATTGGGCGGAAATTCAGTGAAGGGTTCAGCCTGCAGGTAACTCCTGAAATGCTGCACCGTAACCTGGTGGATTCCGTATGGCAATCCAATAATGTGTATTCGGTAGGCGTCGGCGCCAGGTTAAAAGTATCCAGGCGTGTTGCCCTGGTGGTCGACTATCATCATATCCTTTATGGATTGCAGCCGGGAACCTATACCGACCCACTGGCTGTAGGAGTGGATATCGAGACCGGGGGCCATGTTTTTCAACTGCATTTCTCCAACAGCCAGGGCATGAATGAACGTGCATTACTCACACAGACCACCGACAAATGGCTGAGCGGGGGGATTCGCTTTGGATTCACCATTTCAAGGGTGTTTACCATTGTGAAATATAAGCCCAAAACGGAATTCTGATTATCAGACTCCTTAAAATAAACCAGTCAGACCATCATTCCGGCTCCCGGCTCCTGAATAAAAACATGCCTGCATTTCGATGGGAATGGGCGGCATGCACAGTTTTCTTTTTATGTTGCGCCCGTTAAAAGAGTCCGCACTATCTTCGCGCATTCTAAAGAATAAACCATGAAAAGAGTCGCAATCACCGGGTTGGGCGTACTGAGCCCGCTGGGTAATTCAGTCAATGAATTCTGGCAGCATATCGTGGAAGGTAAAAGTGGTGCGGGTCCCATTACAAAATTTGACGCCTCCCAATTCAAAACCCGTTTTGCATGTGAGGTGAAAGGATTTCACCCGGAAAATCATTTTGAAAAAAAGGAAATTAAAAAATATGATTTGTTTTCCCTCTATGCTATGGCAGCCAGCGACCAGGCCCTGGCGGACGCCGGCCTGCATCCAGCCTCCATGAAAGAGGAAGAACTCTTCAATACCGGTGTGATCTGGGCTTCCGGCAATGGTGGTATCGGAACCTTCGAAGAACAATTAAAAGAATTCTATGCCGGAGACGGAACACCCCGGTTCAGTCCCTATTTCATTCCAAAGATGATCGTGGATATTGCGGCAGGCGCCATCTCCATTCGTCACAAGCTCTATGGCCCGAATTATTGTACCGTGTCGGCCTGCGCTTCTTCCAATACGGCCATCATCAATGCCTTTGATACGATCCGTTTAGGAAAGGCGACGATAATGATTGCCGGCGGTTCCGAAGCAGCGATCACACCATCCGCACTGGGTGGCTTCAGCGCTTCCCAGGCACTTTCAAAAAGAAATGATAGTCCCGAAACGGCATCCAGGCCCTTTGACAGGGACCGCGACGGGTTTGTAATGGGTGAAGGCGCAGGAGCGCTGATCCTGGAAGAATGGGATCACGCAATAAAAAGGAATGCGACTATTTATGCAGAGATGGCCGGCGGGGGCATGGCTGCCGATGCCTATCATTTAACAGGCACACACCCCGAAGGATTGGGCGCCAGGCTTTGCATTTCGCGCGCTTTGAGTGATGCAGGGCTTGCACCGGCAGATATTGATTATATCAATGTACACGCTACCTCCACGGGGATCGGCGATATCAGTGAAATGAAAGGGATTGAGCATCTTTTTGGCGACCTGCCGGTGCATATCAGTGCAACCAAATCCATGACCGGCCATTTGCTGGGCGCCGCAGGGGCCATTGAAAGCATCATCAGTGTGTTGTCGGTAAAACATGATATCATTCCGGGCACCATCAATACCGTACATATTGATGAAAACATTCCTGCCAATTTAAATATCGTCGTCGGAAAATCACTGCACAGAAAGGTAAACTACAGCCTGAATAACACCTTCGGTTTCGGGGGACATACCGCCAGTTCTGTTTTTAAGAAATTCAGTAAATAAGAACCGGCAGCAAAACCCGGCAGTCATTGCCGGATTTAATTTTTAGGATATCTCAACATCCGGGGTTCCTGCCATCAAATGCTTTATTGTTTTTGTTTTACAACAGCCGGCGGTGTCCAGTTACCCTGGAGGAATTTTTCGGCAGGCCAGTACATCCGGAGTGCCAGATTGAATGGGCCGGCCGGTGCAGGGAGCCAGTTGTTTTCCCTGTTTTTACCTGGTGAAACATGCTGGATGTACAGATCGACGGAACTGTCCGGATTATATTGTAACGGGTTCCGGTCGCCTATTGCATAGCGGTTCATGGGGTTTTCAATAAAGTACCCCTGATCATTATACATCGTGATTGACCAGAAGGCATGTACCGGAGGTGCCTCACCCTTTTCAAAATGCAAAATATACTTATTGGCCCCATCATACGGATTACCGTCCGCGTCAACATGGCTCATCGGGTACACGGCATCTTCCGGCAGATTCGCGCCCAGTCCCATATAGCAAACCATTGCCCTTAAATCATAATCCGTACCATAGTTTCCAAAACCCTTATAAGCCACACTCCATCCGTTTACCGGTTGGGCAACGCCCCTGGACATCACTTCATGCGCCATGTTCTTAAATATTTCAGGAAGCTGCTTTAATCCGGCCTGCGTGGCGGTATCAAAAGAATGTAAATCAAATTTCAAACCGGGGCCCACACCAATCCTTGCAAAAAGGGACATGGCAATTGAATCAGCCGCTGCCGGCGGATTACTGATGAGCAGCCGATTGATATCATTGAAAAAGGAATCCGTTGGCATGTTCAGCAACTGCTCATTGGGCCCGGCTGCCGGCAACTCCGGATCGACGGTCCCTTTCGGAGCAGTATAAGGTTTCCCGAAAAAGCTTAATGGAGTCATGGTTATTTTCTTTTCCAGCGGAACAACATACTGCTTCCCATCCGCTGCGTTATTTACCTGTATGCGCCCGAGGATCCATACCATACTGCCCGGCGCTTTTATGAGTTTCATACCGGCCGGCGCGGTTCCGGTCCATCGGGGACCCGCAATTAAAAACGTATCCGCCTGTGTTCCGGTGGTTCTTTTTCCGGGTGATGCAAATACATTTCCAAAAGCATCCAGCATCGGAAGCAGGTAATATCGGCCCCTGGTGTCCGGCACAGTCAATACGATGGGTTCAGGAGTCAGATCCAGGAAACCGGATGTGTAATAGGTATCTGCGTTGGGCCGTACAACCGAAGTAAACTTTGCATCGGGGAAACGGGTGGAAATAAAGAATTGATTAACGGGAGCCGCCCTGCTATCCACCGGAGTTTCGGTATTTGTAATTTTCCTGCGTGTGATATCCATTAACGCCAGCGGTACAGCATACATATAGGCTGCTTTGGCAATAATCAGGACGGAATCCTTCGAAAGTGCTCCGGGGCCGGCTGTGGCTTCCGGTTTGGAACTGCAGGATGCCAATCCTATAACAAACAGCAACAGAAAGAAGATGTTGTTTTTCATAATACGGTTTAATAATGAAATAAGGAGCGCGAAACTAATAAAATGGTCCATTACAATTACAATTTCCTATGGGGGAATTTCCATACGATTCACCGGAATTACCGATCCGTTAACCCGGGATTCAATGAAATAGTCTCAATTTGCCCGGATAAGAAAATAATACATTCCCGATATGCAAATCTATGATATCATTATCATCGGCACAGGAGCCGGAGGAGGAACCCTGTTACACAAACTCAAAGACAGCGGCAAAAAAATCCTGGTGCTGGAAAGAGGAGGATTTCTTCCGCGGGAAAAAGAGAACTGGCAGAGCATAGAGGTTTTTCAGCAGGAACGGTATCATACAAAGGAAGTCTGGAAAACTACGGGTAATAAAGATCTGCATCCCGGCACCGGGTACTGGGTGGGAGGCAATACCAAGGTTTATGGCGCCGCCCTTTTTCGTTTAAGGGAAAAAGATTTTGAAAGGCTGGAGCATGCCGGCGGCATTTCACCAGCTTGGCCCATTTCCTATACAGATTATGAGCCTTATTATGCGGAAGCAGAAAAATTATACTGCGTGCATGGAAAAATGGGCCTGGATCCGACGGAACCGTTTCGTTCCGCCGAATTTCCTTTCCCTCCGATCAGCCATGAGCCCCGCATCCAGGAATTGCATGATGACCTGTCGGCCAGGGGGCTCCACCCCTTTTTCATGCCCATGGGCGTGAAACTGAATGAAACCAACCCTTTACAGAGTGAGTGCATCCGGTGCAATACCTGCGATGGATTCCCCTGTCTGCTGCATGCCAAGAGTGACGCCGATATCAATTGCGTGCGGCCTGCAATGGCAAACAACCAGGTAACACTGCTCACGGAAGCAAAAGTGGAACGCCTGGTTACTACCGCGAATGGAAATGAAATCGATTATATTGAAGTAACCCGTCAAAATGAAACCATACGGTTCAAAGCATCCATTATCGTGGTTGCCTGTGGCGCCATTAATTCAGCGGCCCTGCTTTTAAAAAGCGCCAATGACAAACACCCCGACGGACTGGCAAACAGCAGNGGTCAGGTGGGCAGAAATTTTATGAAACACCTGAGCGCCGCGATGCTGGGAATCAGCACGAAAGCCAATCCGACAAAATTTCAAAAGACCCTGGCGGTAAATGATTATTATTTCGGGACCAGGGATTATACATTTCCGATGGGTCACGTGCAGCTGCTTGGAAAATCCGATAAGGACCAGATCTCACCGGATGCGCCTTTTTTTACTCCGGGCAGGATGCTCAGTGAAATGGCCGCCCATTCGATTGACTGGTGGTTTACGGGGGAGGATCTGCCGGATGCCGATAACCGGGTTACTATAGAAAATGGACAGATCCACCTTGATTATAATGAAAATAATACAGAAGGTTTCCGCCGCCTGATTCATACCTGGAAGCATGTGCTGAGCGGCCTGGATTCAGGACATGAACTGTTGCCGCACAGTATGTACCTTAGCAAAGATATTCCCCTGGCCGGTGTGGCACACCAGGCCGGAACACTCCGGTTTGGAAACGATCCCGATTCCTCTGTACTGGATACCCATTGCAAAACGCATGAAATAGAAAACCTTTACGTGGTGGATGGAAGTTTCTTCCCTTCTATCGGTGCCGTAAACCCTTCGCTGACCATTATGGCAAACGCACTGCGGGTTGGAGATCATTTAGCCGGCCTTCTAAAATAATCCTTCCCTGATTATCCCTTCTCCGGCCGGGTTTTTTGACTAATTTTAAATAAACAATCTATATGAAATCACTTGGCTGGCTTCTCTTTGTTATCGGCGTTTTAATGTTAATATTCAGGGGTACCCTTTTTACTACCCGGAAAAACCTGGTGGATGTGGGTTCCCTGGAGATTAACAGAACAGAAAGACATAGTACGGGCTGGCCTGTATATTTAGGAAGCGTACTCGCCCTGTCCGGAGGCATTTTGGTGATTGCCGGTTCCAAAAGAAAATGAATCCTGTTGAAAGATAAGAGAACCATTTTCCGTTAACGCCTAACGCTTAACGCCTAACGCTTAACGCCCAACGATCAACTATTCATCCGTCTGAATTTCATCATTTGCTTTCTGGATCACTGAATCACCCGGCTGCAGGGAACCGAAGACTTCTATTTTATCTTTGGTTTCGTTACCGGTTAATACGTTGACCTTTATCCTGCGTCCGTTTCTTACCGCGATTACATATTTGCCTTCCGTAGAAATGACCATTGCGGAACGGGGTACAGAATATCCGTTTTTATTTCCTGGTGAATACAATACCACATCTGCATACATACCGGGTTGCAAAACCATGTTTTTGTTTTCGATATCGGCCTCCACCCGTTCTGAGCGGATCTGTGCATTAATATTCATGGCCTGACGGGCGATCCGGCCGGTCAGTTTCTTTCCCGGGTACGCGCTGGTATAGAATGAAACGGTATCACCGGTTTTAAAAGTACCGGCAAAGGCTTCCGGAATATCCATCTTCAACCGCAAAAGCTTGATTTCTTTTAACTCCAGCATGGGTTTGTCCTTGGATGCTGCATTCACCAGGTCGCCGGCAAAAACATTCCGTTCTGTGATGACTCCGTTGAATGGAGCGATCACATTCAGGTACTGCTGCATCGTCAGCTGTATCTGCCAGTTGTTTTTCTCAGCATTTGCCAAAGCGCTGTCG
>WSSedB1CaDRAFT_10000791_pt1 | contig 12905 bp, 9 predicted proteins | sample WetSurSB1Cattail_FD_9460 | JGI IMG/M metagenome (IMG submission 9460)
CGGCGCCGACGATGCCGCCGGACTGGCAGCCATTCTGGAAGGAGTTGCAACGCTCAGGGAGGGGGGGATATCCCATCTGCCACTCGAGATTATTCTGACCGTTGCCGAAGAATTGGCCCTGTCCGGTTCCCGTCATTTCGACACCGGTCAGATTTCAGCCCGATACGGTTTTGTGCTGGATGCAGCCGGAAAGGTTGGCGAGATCGTTGTCCGGGCTCCGGAGAAGGCGAACTTCAAGGCGGTTTTTCATGGCCGGAACGCCCATGCGGGATTTGAGCCGGAGCAGGGAGTATCGGCCATCCAGATGGCTGGTGTGGCAATCAGCCGGATGCAGCTGCTGCGGATCGACCCGGAAACGACCGCCAATATCGGCAGTATATCCGCCGTCGGACCGACCAATATCGTTTCGGACCGCTGCGAACTGCAGGGGGAGATCCGTTCGCTGGAACCGGCAAAACTGCGGGCCTGGATCGATGTCATGACCGGTGCCATGGAGTCGGCGGCAGCTGAGTGCGGTGGCACGGTGGAGATAACAGTGACGTCGCATTATCCGGCATACAAGCTGGCGGAAGATGCAGAGCCGGTTCAGCGGGCTGCCCGGGCTGCCAGTCGCATTGGCGTGCCGGTCCGGTTCAAATCAACCGGCGGCGGATCGGACGCCAATATCTTCAACAGCAGAGGCGTGCAGACAGTGGTATTGAGTTGCGGTTACGAAAAAGTTCATACCATGGAGGAGCGAATTCCGCTGGAACAACTGGTTTTGCTGACGGAGTGGGTAGTGGCTATTATCTCGGAAAACATGGACTAGGGAGGAAGCTGTCTTGACGAATATAACAATCCTGGATGGATTTGAAAAAATGAACTATGAATCCGTAACCCGCATGCTTTCACAAGCATACTGGTGTCCCGGCATCAAGATTGAAGAGGTAATACAGGCAGCACGCAATTCCGCACTGGTGGTTGGCGCGTTTCTGGATGAAGGGGAACAAGTCGGTTATGCCAGGGCAATTTCCGACAAGACCAGATTTGCCTATATTCTCGACGTTTATGTTGATGAACCGTACCGGAAACAGGGAATCGGTCAGAAGATGGTCAGCCATATCCTTGCTCATGATGATTTGAAGGATGTGTACCAGTGGCTGCTGATTACAAAGGATGCCCATGGCGTGTACGGTAAGGTTGGTTTTACGCCCGTGTCACGCCCACTTGACTGGATGGAGATTCGACGTCAGAGGCCGGACAGGTAGCTGGATGGACATTACTACACGCGAGGGAGTTTGCATGTCTGAAACGAGAATCCGGATAGTGCCGGGATTTTCCTGGTTCGGCAAAAACATCGGGATAAAGGACTGTACCCTGGATTTCGGAGGTATACTGGCTGACGTTCCCTGTCAGGCGGCTGGGGTTTTTACCCGGAACACCATGCCGGGAGCGCCGGTTTTGGTGGGTAGGGAGCATCTGCGCAACGGCCTGCTCCAGGCGGTCATCGTCAACTCTAAAAATGCGAATGTCGCTACGGAGCAGCGCGGTGTCGAAGATTCCAGAACGATTTGCCGGTTGGTTGCCGAGCAGTGCGGCATCGAAACAGAGATGGTGCTGCCGTCATCCACCGGAGTCATCGGTCGTCGCCTGCCGATGGATATCATAGTTGAGGGATGTCGTTCTCTGAAGCAGAATTTCGGCAAGACGGAACGCCATATCGAAGGCTTTGCGCGCAGCATCATGACGACGGATACCCGGCTTAAGCTGGTCAGCGCGAAGGTGGGGGAGGCGACGGTATTGGGCATAGCCAAAGGAGCCGGCATGATCGAGCCGAACATGGCAACCATGCTCTGCTACTTTGTGACGGATGCGGAGACCTCTGCAAGCCTGTTGCAGTCTATGCTCGGACGAGTGGTGAACACGTCGTTCAACCGGATTTCCGTTGATACCGATACCTCCACAAGCGACACGGTCGTCATTTTGGCTAACGGTCTGGCCGGCCCGGTCGATCCAGTAGCATTCGAGGCAGTGCTGTCGGACATGGCGGTTTACCTGGCTAAAGAGATCGCCCGTGATGGCGAAGGAGCGACCAAACTGATCGAACTGGTGGTGTCCGGCGCGCAGACGGCAGAGCAGGCGCTTCTGACCGCCAAATCGGTCATAAACTCCCCCTTGGTGAAAACGGCCATCTACGGGGCCGACCCCAATTGGGGAAGGTTCGTCATGGCCATCGGCAAAGTCTTTCAGTACTCTGTTGATATCGCTGAATTGAAAATCTTCTTCGGGGCCGGGGAAAACCGGATGATGATAGACGCAGACGTATTGGATCGGGATGAGGTTCCCCTTGAGCAAATTTCCGAAGAATTGAGGAAGAACGAGATTTACATTGAAATCGTTTTGGGAAAAGGCCTCCATGCGGAAAGAGTCTGGGGTTGTGATCTGACAGAAGGGTATGTCGCGGAAAATGCCCATTACACAACCTGAAACAATTTTCATTTATCCCAAAGCATTCCATTCAGTAATTACCTGTAACCGGATTGTGTCTTATGCCTGTATCTGTTAAATACCGCGCGATTTACGCCGTTGTCGCGCAAATCCCCAAGGGGTACGTGGCAACGTACGGTCAGGTCGCTCGGCTGGCCGGCTTGCCTGGTCATGCGCGCCTTGTGGGCTATGCGTTGAGCGCTCTTGAAGACAAATCCGCAGTGCCGTGGCATCGTGTCGTGAACGCCGCAGGCGGGATCAGTGCCCGCTCAGGTGGAAGCCCGGCGGATATGGTGCAGCGGCTTCGCCTGGAAGATGAGGGCGTAAGCTTCAACGAGCACGGTCGCATACCGCTCGACCGGTTTCTGTGGCGGCCGGAGCCAGCCTTGTAACGAGTTATTACAGCAGGATAAGGATTGTCATGGAAATTACACTCACAAAGGACGTTGAAAAGACGCTCATAGCCTCAATCAAGCGCTATGCTTCCGAAAACCTGGAAACCGATATCGGAGATTTGCAATCCTCTCTTTTACTGCAATTCTGCCTGGAGGAAATCGGACCGTTTGTCTACAATCAGGCCATTGCCGATGCCCAAGCATATATGCAGGAAAGGGCGCTGGATCTTGAGAATACCTGTTATGCCCCTGAATCTACCTATTGGATCAAGCATGACAAAATAACCGCGCAACGTCGATCTTGCCGTAAAAAACTCTGAAACAGGAACAACATGACTATTCTCTATCTCGACTGCTACGCCGGTATCTCCGGCGATATGAGCGTGGGTGCGCTTCTCGACTTGGGCGTGCCGCTTGAACACGTTCGTTCGGAACTGCTCAAGCTTGCCCTGCCGGCTGGTTCCTATGAACTCTCCACTAACCGCACTGAGCGGCATCACCTGGATGCACTCAAGTTTGATGTGGCGGTGCATGACCATCACACCCATCGGCATTATGCCGGCATCGATGCAATGATCGCCGAAAGCGGACTGTCCGACCCGGTTAAAGAGCGGGCGCGGTGCATCTTTCGCTGCCTGGCCGAGGCCGAGGCCACGGTGCATGGGGTGGATATTGCGGAGGTCCACTTTCACGAGGTCGGCGCAGTGGACTCAATCGTGGATATCGTTGGAACGGCCATCTGTCTGGAGTGTCTCGGTGTTGAAAAGGTTTATGCCGCGCCTTTGCCGTTGGGGAGCGGTTTTATAACGACCGCCCACGGCCGCCTGCATGTTCCCGCTCCTGCCACGGCCGAGTTGATGCGCGGGCTGGCGGTGCATGGCCAGTGCGGATCCGGCGAACGGGTGACGCCGACTGGCGCGGCCATTGTGGCCGCACTGACAACCGCCACCGGCCCACGACCCCCTATGACGCTCACGCGGACCGGCAGCGGAGCCGGAGCCAAGGATTTCGAGGATTGCCCCAACATCCTGAGGGCTTTTCTCGGTCAGGCATCGCCGGATTCGAAAATGGCCGACGACGTGATCGTGGCCGAAACAAATATCGATGATTCCACGCCGGAGGTGCTGGGCTATGTGATGGAGCGGTTGCTGGAAGAGGGCGCGCTGGATGTGTTCTTTACCCCGATCCAGATGAAAAAGAACCGTCCCGCCACGCAGCTCTCTTTCCTCTGCCATCCATCACGGCTGGATGCCCTGGCACGGCTGGTGCTGGCCGAGACCTCGGCCATTGGCCTGCGCCATTATCCGGCCGGACGGATAAAGCTGGAGCGGCGCATCGAGGAATTTCAAACCGTTTTCGGGATGGTGCGTTTCAAGCTGGTTTTTGAACAGGGGCGTTTTCTGCGGGGCGCACCGGAGTACGATGATTGCCGTCGTATTGCGCGGGAGCGGGGGATTCCTTGCCGGGAGGTCATGCGACTCTTGGCCGCGCAGGATCTGTCAGGCAAAATTATTTAAATTGTTTGCGGTTTGTTGAAGATCCGGAGATTTCCACATGTGCCTGTTGTCCTTTGCCATCGACAGTCATCCCCACTATCGCCTAGTGCTTGCGGCCAACCGCGATGAGTTCTTCGCCCGTCCTGCTGCGCCAGCCTGCTTCTGGAACGATGCTCCGCAGATCCTTGCCGGCCGCGACCTTGAGGCCGGTGGAACCTGGCTGGGCGTTTCAGCAAGCGGCCGCCTGGCCGCCTTGACCAACTACTTTGGCGTCAATGAACATGCTTCGGGCAAGCCGTCGCGCGGGACATTGGTCGCGGACTTTCTCAAGGGCGACCTGTCGCCGGAGGACTATTTTAAATATCTCCAGCGGACCGGGGATCGTTATAACGGCTTTGGCCTTGTCTTTGGCGACAGTACGGGTCTTAACTACTACACCAATCGCGGGCCGTCGGTTTACGGTATTTCCATTGGTGTGCACGGACTCAGCAATCACCTCCTCGACACCCATTGGCCGAAGGTGGTCAACATAAAGGCCGGTCTGTTACGCATTATCGCAAACACAGATATCATCAATCCGAAGGATCTTTTCAACCTGCTTTCAGACCGCACCCGCTATCCCGATTACGTCCTGCCTGATACCGGCGCGGGGATCGATCTGGAGCGCTCACTCTCTTCCATTTTCGTTACCCGCGATGAATTCGGCACCCGCTGTTCAACCGTCATACTCATCGATCGTGACAACCGGCTGACTTTTCTGGAGCGGAGCTTTAATGCTCAGGGGGGTACTACGGGTACAGTAGAATTTTATCTCGATCTTTAGAGATCCGATTCTGGTATGCACATCGATCAGGTTATGAATGATTTCCATAAGTATCTTCTAGCCCAGTACCCCTACCGGTTTGCCGCGAGCACTCCCCTGATGCGATCGAGCTCGACCCCGGCCAGCCGGTATTCCAATGAAGCCTGAAGTTCCCCCATTTCCGCCTTTTTTAGTGCTGCAACCGATTCGGCATGTTTTGCTGCCGTCATGGTCCCTGCTTTCAAGCCGTTTTCGCTGAGCCGCACATTCTCCTTCGATAAGGAAAGCGCTTCACGGGCGACATCAACCATCTGTTTCGACCGTTCCAGCTTCCGGTACACCTTGTCGATCTCGATCCCGACCCGCTTGTCTATCCGTGCCAGGTTCTCTTCCGCCTGCGACTGTTGTGCGACTCTCTGGCCGATTTCTCCCTTTCGCTTCCCCCAGTCAAAAATATTCCAGGTCAGCTCGGCGCCGAAGATGCCGATGTTCTTCTCGACAAACGGCGCTCCGTCCTGGTAGCCGTGCCGAGCGAAAATCGTTACGTCGGGAATGTATTCATAGCGGGCGGCACGCACCGCGTGGCGCGACTTTTCCAAGGTTTCGCGGGCGGCCAGCAGTTCGCCATTTTTGACACGGGCCTGATCATGGGCCTGGTCTTTTAAAGGTTCAATCATTTCTGGCAGACCTGGCTCGGTCACATCCAGAATAGCGTCAGCCGGCAGGCCCAAGAGGTCGTCAAGCTCGGAAGTCACGTCCGAGATGCGGTTCTCCGCGACGAGAAGCGCCTGTCTATACTGAAGATGATTGGCCTTGGCCGCGATCATCGCGACTTCGAGCAGATTCCCCGCCTTTACCGCTTCCTCGCTCTCGTGCAGGTTCTCCCGCGCCGCAGTCAGCGAGGCCAGGGCGGCATCTCTCTCCTTGCAGGCAACCATCAAGGCGAAATAGAGTTGGTATACCGCAAAAACTATTTCGTTCTCAGACTTGGTCAGCTCTGCTTCCGCAATGCCGCGATCAGCCCTGGCAATTTTATTGGCTTCATGAATCTTGAGAAGCTGCGTTATAGGCTGAGCGAGGGTGGTTTCGCTATACAGGACGGTGGTCCTGCTCTGGTTTAACTTCACATCGTTGTTGGGAAAAGGCCCGCCGCCGACATTTCCCAGGCTTCCGGCCGGTATGGTCACGAGTTGTTTGTCAGACAAAGCCATCAACTTGGTGTTGTTGGAAAGGAGCGGGAAATACTGGGCCCGTGCCGAGACGATCTTCTGATCGTTCTCCGTTACCTTTGCCCGACCGATTTTGAGCACCGAGTTCTGCTTCAGAGCCAGTTCGACCGCCTGCGAAAGGGTCAGGGAGTGCTTTACCGGCTCTGCCGAGGCATCCTTTCCCGCCGCAAGAATAACACATGCCATAATTGCAACGGCGATGGCCGGACCATGCTTGCGGGCCCCATTCTTGGCGGAGCGGGATTTGACGGCCACGAATAGTACGGGAACAACCAGAAGCGTGAAAAACATAGAGAAGATGAGACCAAAGGCGATGACGCTCGCCAGCGGGCTCCAGAGACTCGACCCGGAGATGATCATGGGTGTTACCCCCACCGCTGCTGCCATGGTGGTGAGGAAGATGGGCCGCAGACGTCGCGACCCCGCCTCTTGTGCGGCCTGCTCCAAGGTTGCACCCTCGGCGAGTCTCTCGTTGCAGTAATCGATCAGGATGATGCCGTTTCTCACCACGATCCCGCACAGGCTGATGAGCCCCATGAAGGCGGTGAAGCCAAAGGGGTTGTGGGTGATGATGAGCCCGAAGATTGCTCCGAAGAGGGTGAGCGGGATCGAGGCCATTACCACGAGCGGGTCGGAAATGTTCCTGAACTGCACCAGCAGGACCAGGAAGATCGCCACCAGGCTGATGGCAAGGGCAACGAGCATCTGCGGGAAGGTCTCATCCTGATTATCTTTTTCGCCGCCGTAGGAGATTCGGTACCCAGCCGGCAATTCCAGAGTCTTGATCCGCGGCATAGCCTTCTCCAGGATTTTAGAAGCGTAGTGCCCCGGCTTCGCAAAGGCACGTATCGTCAGGGTGCGAACACCATTTCTACGAACAATCCTGCTGGTCTGCCATTCGGGCGTAAACTGAGCTATGGCGCGGAGCGGAACCCTGGCGCTGGTCAGATCGGAGTTGAGATAAGTATTGCCGATATCCGCGAAATTTGAGCGGGAGGCCTGGTCCAGTCGCAGCTTGATGGTGACGGCGCGGTCCCCTTCCCAGAACGTGCTGACCGCGGTGCCGTCGAATGCGCCGGAGAGGGTTTGAGATACCGACGCATCCGTTATTCCGAGACGGTTAGCCAGTTCGTCATTCACTTTCACGTCCACCCGGTACGAATCATTGAAGTAGTCCCGGAACACGTAGTCGGTATACGATGCGTTCTCCAGAATCCCCTGCACCTGTTCCCCCAGCCGTTTCAGTTCGTCGATGTCGTCACCGGAAATCCGCACTTCGATGGGCGCTTCCATCTGGGAGCCTTGCTGGAGCTCCTTCACGATCACCATCGCCTCCGGCGCCACTTTTGCCAGCGCCGGGCGCAGCTCCTTCACCAGCCGCGCGGTGTCCTCCACCGAGGCGGTGTTGACGATGAACTGGCCGTAGGCACCATCTGGCTGCTGCGGGTTGACGTTATAATAGAATCTTGGTGCGCTCTGACCGACGAAGGAGGCATAGTGAGAAACACCTTTGCTGGATCCCAGGTTTTTTTCAATTCGTTTCATGACTGCGTCGGTGGCCTCAATTCGCGTTCCCTGGGGCATCCAGACATCAATCACGAACTGGTCGCGTTCGGCCGAGGGGAAGAACTGCTGCGGAACGAGGGCAAAGAGCATGACCCCGAAGGCGAACGCACACCCTCCGAGGGCAAAGGCGAGCCACTTCCTGTTCATGAAGATGTTAATCCAGACCCCGTACTTGTCCTGAAGTCGGTCCAGCAGGCTCTTCTTCTCCGTGCCGTGCCCCTCCGTGGCGTCATGATCGTGCAACCCTTTCTTGATGAAGGTTCTGCAGAGCAGGGGGGTCAGCATGACCGCCACGATAAAGGAAACCACCAATGCAATTGCTACCGTAATTGGCAGCGCCATGATGAACTCACCGACCGAACCGGTTAGAATCAGGAGCGGCAGGAAGGAGGCAATGATCGTTATGGTCGCGGTGAGGACCGGGACAAAGACTTCGCTGGCGCACCTCCAGGCTGCCTCGGCCTTTGGCACTTTGTGGTCCAGAAGTTCCACGTAGTTGTCGGCGATCACGATGGCGTCGTCCACCACGATCCCCAGGACCATGATGAGCCCCGCGATGGATACCTGATGCAGGGCTATCCCCATTGCATTCATCACCCCGAGGGTGCCGCACAAGGTTACCGGTATGGCGAGGGCGGCGATGAGAGCGACCCGCAGGGGCAGAAGTACGATGGTGACGATAACCACGGAAATGATGGCCAGCAGGAATTCGTGGCTTAGCTTGGTAATCCGCTCCTTGACGACCCCCGGTTGGTTGGCGACCAGGTCCAGTTGCACGTCCGGGGGAAGGAGCACCTTGAGGCGCTGGAATACCGTATCCAACTGTTCACCCAGTTCGACGATGTTCTTTCCCTTCTGCATCTCGACGGAGAGGAGCAGGCACGGGTCGCCGTCGTAACGCACCATGAAGGTCGGGTCCTGATAGCGACGCTCCACCGAGGCAAAATCCTTGATGTAGACGGGATGACCGTCCTTGGAAACGTCCACGAGTACGTTCCGTATCTCGTTTTCGGTATTGAAGATTCCGGTTGTCCTCATGGGGACCTTCGAGCTGTCGGCGTCGAAATTTCCACCACTCTGGATGGCATTCCGTTGTCGCAAGGCATTTGCAATCTGGCCCGGGTTTGCAACATACTGTGCCATCCTTTCCAGGCTGCTGGTTATCCAAACTTCCTCGTTCTGGTTTCCATAGGTTACCAGCTTACCCACTTCCCGGACCGTGCGCATCTCGTCGTGGATCTTGTCCGCAAAGTCCCTCAGTTCACGATACCCGTATCGCTTGCCACGAATGGCGACAAGCATTGCGACGGTATCGCCGAAGTCGGAGTCAACCACCGGCCCCATGACGCCGGTGGGGAGTTCGGTGCTCTTCACCACATTCAACTCATGGCGCAGTTTCGCCCAGAACTGGTCGGAATTTTTGACGTGATCCTCCAGCTCCACATTGATGATGGCCACGCCGGGACGGCTCGTGGAATAGGTCTTTTCCTTCCGCACCTCGGGAAACTTGAAGATGTGCTTCTCAAGGGTTTTGGTGACCTGCTTTTCCACCTGCTCGGAGGTCGCACCCGGATAGAGAGCGGCCACCAGCCCGGTTCTGACGGTAATCGTCGGATCTTCCGTCCGTTGCATCTTCATGAGGGCATGAATGCCGACCGTGACGACCATTGCCGTCAATATGAGGGTAACGGCGGGATAGCGAAGCGAAAACTTTATTGGTTTCATATGTACGTATCCTCTTGCTGTTGCGCGTTATTTTCGAGCTCTCTGTTCAGTTTCCGACACCGTTAGTCCATTTCTCAGCTTTGTCTGCCCTGCCAGAACGATCAGTTCGTTACCGGAAAGACCGCTCTTTATCTCGACGCTCTTATTGACTGCCGCACCGATTTCCACACGTTTGCTGTAGACTCGTTTCTGGTCCGGATAGTAGACGAACACCTGAGTAGCTCCTTGGGCATCGCGTACCACCGCATCACCGGGGAGAGTCACCATGGATACCATTTGGTCACCGCGGATGGTTGCTTCCGCTATCATGCCCACCCGCAGGGAATGATCGGTGTTTTTCACGCTGATCCTGGTCATATAGGTACGGGTGCTGGGGTCCGCGGAAACGTTGATGACGTGCACCGTCCCCTGGAACGACTTCCCGGGGAGGGCTGGAACGGTGATGTCCGCTTTCTGTCCGATCCTCACCATGTGCACGTCTGTTTCCGGCACGCCGACATTTACTTCCACAGGGTCGATCTGGACGATCTCAAAGGCGGTACGCCCGGGAGAGGCGGTGTCGCCGGGTTCGATCGAACGTTTTGCGATATAGCCGCTGGTGGGCGCACACAGGGTCGCATCCGCCAGACGCTTCCTGGACAGCTTTTCCGACGCATGCGCCTGCTCGTACTGTTGCATGGCGGAATCGCAGGCTGCCTTGTATTTTTGGAAGTCGTTCGGCGCAAGGCTTTTGGAGTCATACAACATCTTCATCCGTTTAAATTCGTCTTCCGCCCGTTCATATCCGATGCGTGCCTGGTCGGCTTGCGCCTTGGCAGCTGCCAACGGCAGCCGGTAATCGGTCGGATCGATGGAGGCGAGAACCTGCCCCTTTTTTACGTATTCCCCCTCCCGTGGCCCCACAAATGTCACTTTGCCGGAGATGAGAAAGCATGCTTGCGCGGGGGAGTTCGGTGTCGAGATTGTCCCGCTGACCGAGATGGATTCCCGGTCCTGAACCTTCTGGACCCTTCCCACGGCCACGGGAACGGCATCGGCGTTCGACTCCCTCTTCTTCTGCTCACTCGTGCAGGCAGGCAGAGAAAAACAGAAAATGAATACGGAAACCGTCACGAGAATGGTTTTGAATGTGTCTTGCATGTGTTGACTCCTTTATTTGAACTTAAATGTCTAAAAGTCTGCGTTGTCAGCCGGTCTACGGTGGTCCCCATATCGCGCGACGTTCATTGCTCTCAAAAGCGGTGGGCAAGTTCCAACAACCTGTGCCGAGCTTTTTTGTGCTCCCCCTCGGAAACCTGTTCCGGATCGTCACCTTCAAGGAGCACCGTTTCGTGATCTGCCACACCAAGGAAATTCAGCACCGAGCGCAGGTATGCAATGCTCAGGTCCTGCTCCTGGCCGAACCTGTAAGACTGACCTGCGTGAAGATGCAGGGATTTTCTTCGCAACTGGCGAAGCATCCCCTTCGCCCCATGCGGGGTCAGGCGATAGGTGCGGTCGGGAACACAGATCGCATCGATGTACATCTTGAACTCAGCCGGGAACCAAAGGTTGAGGCTGTGCGTGACAAAGACATACTTGTCGCACCGGTCAAACTGGTCGGCGAGACGCCAGAGCCGGCTCATTTTGCGCCGATCTTCGTCAGAAAGAAGGTTGATATAATCGTCGCCACGCTCGATTCGTACCCAGGCGTTGAGCACGTCCTGGTCGACGCGCTGGATGCTGTCGCGGTACAGGTCGAGAACTTGCACCTCATCATGCGGATTCCGGCGAAGGTATTCATCCAGAAATTCATACCCGAGCGAAAGGGTGCGAGATTGGTCATGAGGTCTGACATTACAGGTGACATAGAGCAGGTTGGCCATGACGTTCTCCTTGGCATAGGATAATCTTCCCTTCTCCTTTTGCGACGAGTGTGCCAGTTTTTAAAATGTCTGATTTCAGGTGGTTATCAGTCAAGATCGACCAAAACTACAATATTCAACAATAATTGTTACGAAATATTGTAAAATCTGCAAAAATTGTTGTAATTTGTAATTTTGGATGGGATGATTGAAAAACGGGTTATAACAGAGGAAAAAGACGCAAATCAGAATGCTAAAAAGGTGAGGCTGTGTACAACCGTGACGAATTCATCAGGGAGATAACCCTCAGAATCTGCAGCAGCCTGGAAATAAAAGAATCGGTGCGCAGTGCATTCGAGTATCTGAAGGAGCATGTCCCCCTCGAAGCTTTGGTCCTCTTCATCATAGATGTGCGACTGGGGGCGATCCGGCACATTGAACATGTCGCTGATAATGTAGCTATTCCTTCCGATCTTATCCCTCTACCGGAAGGGATGCTGCAGAAGATTGCCGCCCGGGATTATTCAGAGCCATTTATCGTGGACATAAAAAAGGATGATGTTCTTGGCGCACTCTCACAAATGGCGAAATTTGAAGGGAACACGAGCTTGATCGTTCCTTTGCGCATCAAGGGGGAGCTGATCGGGGGGCTGGATTTGCGGGCGTCGGGAGAGGGGCGCTACGGCGAAGAGCTTCTTGAACTCGCCGGCTGTCTTGCGGAGCCATTTGCGATTGCCCTTGCCAACGCCCTTGCTCACGAGGAGGTGCTCCGCTACCAGGCCATTCTGTTGGACGACAAGCGCTTCCTGAACCGGGAGTTGCAAGGTGACGCAGCAGACGGGATTATCGGCGGCAATACGGGGCTGCGCAATGTAATGGAGATGGTGCAGCAGGTGGCTCCGCTCAACAACACGGTGCTCATACTTGGCGAGACCGGGACCGGCAAGGAGTTAATCGCCAACTCGATCCACTTTTCCTCCCCACGCAGGAATGGGCCTTTCATCAAAGTGAATTGCGGCGCGTTACCGGAAAACCTGATCGACAGCGAGCTCTTCGGTCATGAGAGGGGAGCGTTTACCGGGGCGGTCGCCGAGAGCCGGGGGCGCTTCGAGCGGGCCGATGGCGGAACCATCTTCCTGGATGAAATCGGAGAACTACCGCCAGGCGCACAGATACGCCTGCTGCGGGTACTGCAGAGCCGCGAAGTGGAGCGGGTAGGGGGGAAACGCACGATTCCTGTCAACATACGGGTGATCGCTGCAACGCACCGCAACCTGCAAAGCATGGTGGAGGAAGGGAACTTCCGCGAGGACCTCTGGTACAGGCTGAGCGGATTTCCGATTCTGGTACCGCCGGTGCGGCAGCGGAGGGAGGACGTGCCG
>WSSedB1CaDRAFT_10000792_pt1 | contig 12904 bp, 16 predicted proteins | sample WetSurSB1Cattail_FD_9460 | JGI IMG/M metagenome (IMG submission 9460)
TTTGGCAGGTTCGCCAACCGATCTACCAGACCTCGGTCGAGCGGTGGCGGCGCTATGAACCGTGGCTTGGCGAGCTTCGGGAGCTTCTGAACGATCCTGAACATGAAACGCTTGCAAATCCATCTTGATGAGGCTAGTTCAATTTGTCACCAAAATGAGTGCATTGGTGGAAAAGGAGACGGTGTTGTGAAGCGGATTTTGGGGTTGGCCGTTGCCATATCGGCTGTCGCCGTTGTTCCGGCGATAGCTCAAGTCTGCACCAACGCGACGACCGCGGGAATGACACCGGGCCAGATCAAAACGTTGGTGGTGACGAAATATGCCTGCGTCGGCACTTTCCCCAACGCGCAATGGAACGAGTTGCATAATTCGTCCACGGCGTCGGGAAACGTCCTGGATTATAAGTTGGGGCCGACCAGTCCAACCGACCCGTCGGACACGCCAGCCCATCCCACCGGTCAGTTCGCGATCAGCGCCCCGAACGGAGCGCAAGCGCCTGGGCTGATCACCTATACCTACGGCGCGAACTCGTACACCTATTACGTGGTGAACAACCTGACGCCGCCACGATATTCCTTCTGCGGCACGGGTGCCGCGCCACAACTCGCGGTTACAATTTCAGCGACTCATTGCTGACGCGGGATTAGCGAGCGGGATCGGTTCAGGGATCGGAATTCTGTCGTTTCCGACCGGCCAACCGGTCTAATGCTCGACCGATGAACCGAAGCGCGACCCAATCCAATCCGGGAATCGATCTCATATTGTATCGATTGTATCCGGTATTGGGGGGGCTTTGTCTTGTCCCGGTCGTGGGGGCGGTGCTCGAATATCCTCTGAATGGCTGGGCACTCGCGGTGGCGCTGACCGCCTACGCCGTGGCGCTGTGGCGACGGCCAGGCCTGTTTCTGTTTGTGCTGCCCGTGGCGATACCCGCCTTCGACCTTCGGTTGTGGACGGGTTGGACGATGGTCGGCGAAGCCGATCTGGTGATTCTGGTAACGATAGCGATTCTGCTGTTGCGGACCCCTCCCGCAGTGGCCGACTTTGCTGCGGGCCGATGGTCCCGCATCATCCTGGCGGCCGTTTTTGGCTCATGGTTGATCGCGGCGACGGTCGGGTTGTCGTCCCCCTACGGCGCGCCCCATTCCGACAACACGTTTCTGCGCCCCGACAATGCCGTCCGGCTAGCCAAAAGCCTCATCGAAGCCCTCGCGCTGCTTCCCTTCATGCGCCAGCGGCAGCGAACCCACGGCGACGCGGTCACAGGACTTGGTTGGGGTTTCGCGGCCAGCCTGATCGTCGTCACACTGATCGTCGTCGCTGAACGCCTGCTGTTCGCCGGCTTTCTCGACTTCAGTACCGATTATCGCGTAGCGGGACCATTCTCCAGCATGCGTGTCGGCGGCGGCCATATCGGCGCATATGCCGCGCTGGCGCTGCCGTTCTCACTTACCCTCTTCCGACGGCGCCCGCGATGGCAAGGCGAAGTACTGGCGCTGTTCGTGTGCGTGTGCGGCGGTTACACGGTCGCGGTGACATTTGCTCGGGCGGCCTACGCGGCGTGCGCCGTCGCGATGCTGGTTGCGGGACTGGGATGGCTTTGGGTGGCCAACCTTCACCGTGTCCGCTCGGTGGTCGCCGGCACCGCCCCGGTGCTCCTGGTTCTGACCGGCCTTGCCACGGCCGCCGCGCTGACGGGTATGGAGACACGCATGGCGGCGAGTGCCACGGATTTCCTGACCCGCCAGGATAACTGGCGCGCGGGCATGGCTGTCCGGGACCGCGGGATATTACCCACCGTCTTTGGCATGGGCCTTGGTAGCTATCAGCGCGTTATGGAAATGCGATCACCGGTCAACCGACCGAGCGACCTCGTTATCGGGGAAGACGAATCGGGGGCATATGCGTCGATTCGCGTGTCGTCGCCTTTCTTTCTGGGTCAGAAGATTTCGATGCCGTCGTCGGGTTCGTTGCATTTGACCCTGCGCGCCCGTTCACCAGACGGGTCCAGGCTGGGTGTGGTGGTCTGCGACAAGGTGCTGCTCTATTCCGACAACTGTACCGGCGCCGAGTCTGTCCCGCCAAAGGCCGGCGAATGGTTTCCGGTTCAGGCGGTCTTCCCGACTGCGAGGTTAGGCGGTGCGGCCCTGGGCGGTCTTTTGCACCGTCCTGTGGAACTCTCGGTTTACGGCCAACAGGGGCACACGATCCAGGTGCGCGACATCGCCCTGACCGATGATGACGGACGCACATTGCTGGCCAACGGCGATTTCGCGCGCGGCCTGGATCGGTGGCTTTTCACCGATGACAGCCATGTGTCCTGGAGGATGCTGAACGAGTACCTGATGCTGTTTTTCGAAACCGGTATCCTCGGTCTGCTGGCTTACTGCGCGCTGGCGGTGCTGGCGCTGGTCGGGGCCAGCCGAGCGATCCGCGCCGGCGCGCTGGAGGGGGCCGCGGTTGCCGGGTCGGTGATGGCGTTCCTGGTTTCGGGGGTGTTCGACAACGTGTTGGAGGCACCGCGGCTCGCGACGCTGTTCTTCCTGGTGTGCTGGTGCGGACTGATGCAGTTCCAGGCCGGATCAGCCCGCGAGTAGTTCGGTCACCAGCGCCGTCCATTCCTGCTCCAGCGTCCCGGTTGCCGGGTTTCGGCCGGCGCGATTGTACCAATACCGGGCGTTAGCAAGGTCGGGTTCCTTGCGATGCAGATAGGCATGCACCGGCGCGCCGAACGGCCCGGGATCGGCCTGCGCGCATTCATGCGCTTTGCCCCAGTCGCCCTTCGAGTCCCACCACAGCGCCTGTAACGCCAAGGAGAGCGGCGGCGGGTCGTCTATCTCAACCGAGGCGCGAAAGGCATCCGGTGTCATGATTCACCCCACTGTGGCGGGCAGCAGCAAGCGCCGGAGTTTGCGCACCGCGCTGTCCGGTGTGGTCAGCACAGTCTTGCCGGTCGCTTCCGCCACCGCGGCGGCGGCCTGCGACAGGCTGAACTGCGCCAGCGCGATCACGTCGCAGTCGGTCAGCGCGCGGGCGGCGCGGGCGGCGGCGGCGTTATGGCCTTCCAGGCTGCCGGCGTTCAGCGCGGCGAGCGCGTCCTCGGCCAGGCAGGAAACCAGCGTCACCTCCGGTGCGACCGCGTCGAACTCCGGCGGCATGGAGGTCAGGGTTGGTGCGAAGGTCGCCATCAAGCCGATGCGGCCGCGCGGGCCGGTCAGCGCCACGGCCTCCTCGATCATCGCTTCGTTCGGTTTCAGGACGGGGATGGGCAGCTCGCGGGCGCAGGCCTCGATGCAGGGGCCGAAGGCGGAGCAGGTGAACAGGATCGCATCCGACCCCGTCGAGCGTGCGTACCGTGCCAGTGTCAAAAACCGCTCGGTCATCGCCGGGGTCAGCTTGCCGTCGCGCGCCAGATCGGGCGCCAGCGAGTCGTCCAGCAGGTTCATCAGGATTGCCTCCGGCCAGAGACGTTCGAAGGCCGCCACGATCGGTGGGATGGAGGGGGCCATGGCGTGAATCAGGGAAATGCGCATGGGACGGAAATTGCGTCAGCGAAGGGGCGGGGGCAAGGGGAGGGAAACTTGCGCGTGTTTCGGAACCTCCGCAGGATGGCTTCGGGAGGCGGACACGATGTCCATCAAGACGCAAGAACTGCACCCTGGATTTGTGGCCGAGGCCAGTTTCACCGATCTGTCGGCGGCGTTGAATGAGGACGCGATTACGTCGATCCAGGCGGCGATCGATGCCTATCCGGTGCTGGTGTTCCGGAACCAATGCCTGACCGACGCGCAACTGCGCGATTTTGCCGCTCGATTCGGCCCGCTGGAAATCGGCCGTTCGGCCGCGCGTCCGGGACGGCGCCGGCTGGCGATCCCACAGATCGGCGACATCTCCAACCTGGACGAGGACAACGCCGTACGGGCGTTGGATGACCGCCGGCGGTTGGACAGCATGGGTAACCGGCTCTGGCATACCGATGCGTCGTATATGCCGGTTCCGGTTGTGCTGGGATTGCTGCACGCGGTCACGCTGCCGCCGCCAAGCCCGTTTGGAAATGGCGAGACCGAGTTCGCCGACATGCGCGCCGCATACGACGATTTGCCACAAGAGACGAAGGACGCGGTCGATCCGCTGACGGCGGAGCACGACGTCTTCTGGTCGCGCGGGCAGGTCGGCTTCACGGAATTTCCCTCGGGAGAGCGCGAACAATATCCGCCGTCCCGGCAGCGTCTGGTGCGGCGGCATCCCGTCACCGGGCGGAAGAGCCTGTATCTGTCCGCACATGCCTCGCACATCACGGGTTGGCCGGTGGCGGATGGGCGGCTGTTGCTGTTCGACCTGAACACCCACGCGACCCAGCGCCAGTTCGTTTACCGCCACACTTGGCGCGTGGGTGACCTGGTGATCTGGGACAACCGCTGGACGATGCATCGCGGGCGTCCGCACGATGAAAGCAAACCGCGCGACCTGCGGCGGGCCACGACGCTCGATACCGGGTCGAGTTTGGAGGAAGCAACATGAGCCAGGCGCTTAAAGGCATTCGTATCATCGACATGACGCACAATCAGGCGGGGCCAGCCTGTGCCCAGATACTGGGGTTCCTGGGCGCCGACGTGATCAAGCTGGAGGAGCCGAAAGGCGGTGACGTCGCGCGCACCAACATGCGCGACAAGCCCGACAGCGACAGCCTGTTCTTCCTGATCCTGAACGCCAACAAGCGGAGCGTGACGCTGAACCTGAAGACCGAGGACGGCAAGGCGCTGTTCCGCCGGCTGATCGCTGAATCCGATGTGCTGCTGGAGAATTTTGGACCGGGCGCACTGGACCGGCTGGGCCTTGGCTATGACTCGCTGTCGAAACTGAACCCAAGGCTGATCTACGCGACGATCAAGGGGTTCGGCACCTACGGCCCCTACAGCGGCTACAAGAGCTTCGAACCGATCGCCCAGGCGATGGGCGGGGCCATGGCGGTGACCGGCTTCCCCGAGAACCCGCCGACCTATGTGTTTCCGGCGATCGGTGACTCCGGCACCGGCATGCACATGGCCATCGGCATCCTGGCGGCGCTCCAGCAGCGGCACACGAGCGGGAAGGGGCAGCATGTCGAGGTTTCGATGCAGGATGCCGTGGTCAACCTGATCCGCGTCAGCCTGCGCGACCATCAGCGTTTTGGCCATCCGCCGCCGCGCACCGGCAACCAACTGGGCCATACGGTGCCCGGAACCACCTATGCCTGCGCGCCGGGTGGGCCCAACGACTATGTCTATATCTTCGCGCAGCCGCAGATGTGGAAACCGCTGATCGGTGCGATGGGGCAACCGGAACTGGCGGACGACCCGCGGTTCGCGACTCCGGACTCGCGCTGGCAAAATCGCCACGCACTGAATGCCATCGTTGAGGAATGGACCCGTCAGCGCACCAAGCATGAGGTGATGCAGGTGCTGGGTGAGGCCGGCGTGCCGAGCGGGGCGTGTCAGGATACAGGGGAGGTGCTGGCCGACCCGCACCTGAGGGCCAGGGACATGATCGTGGACGTCGATTTCCCGACTCGCGGGATCTATCAAACCGTCGGATGCCCGATAAAGCTATCGGACTCGCCGGCAGAGATCACCCGACCGCCGTTGTTGGGGGAGCACACCGACGATGTGCTGGCGGCGATTTGCAGGGTTGAGGAAGCGGAGTTGCAGCGGTTGCACCAAGCGGGGGTGGTTTAAACCCCCCGCCAGCGCTTCGCCGCCGGGGTGCCGAACGGATCGCTGCCTGTGCGCAGCCGCTGGTCCTGGGCGATCCAGCCCTGTGCCGCGGCCTCCGTCGCGAATCCGGCGGCGGTTTGCGGTAGAGCGCCGACCCTCACGATTTCGACCGCGAAGCTATCGTCCTCGCGGTGGACGATCCGATAAGAGCTATCTGACATTCTTCACCATGCTGCGACGACGGCGGAGGGATTGCACGTGAGGGTTGGATAACGGCCCCGCCGTTGATCGCCGTTGATCATCGCTGGCGATCATCGCCGTTAATCATCGCTCTGGCCGCACGGCAACGGCCTCTTGTGCGCGTGTGACGATACCGGCGGCGCGCTGGACAGTGATGTCCTTCAGGATGTGAACCCCGCCCGAAGTTGTAGCGAGCTTAACCTCGCCTTGCTCGTCGTAAATCGCGACGACATGACTGAGCTGTACCACGACCAAGCCGCCGGTTGCGGCTTCGAAGGTAACCCAGCTCACCGAGCGCCGCGGGAGATCATCAGCTTGATATAATCGGCTCGGCTTGTGCCGTCGTAGGACATGCCGAACGGCTTCTTTTCAGTGGATGCGGCAGGTTTCGCCTCGGCGGCAGCCGGCTTGGCGCGCTTCATCTTGGCGGTGGTCGGGGGCACGATCGAGCGAGTGACAGCGACGCTGAGTTCCGTGGCGCCTCGGCTGGCTCCGTCCGCGCGGCCTTCACGCCAGGACGCGACGTCCTTGCGCAGTTGGTCCTTCATCGCGTCGGCATCATCCTGTTGCGCGCCATCGGGGTTCGCGTCACTGGCGGTTGCTGCGCTCATATGTGTGGGTCCTTTTTCAAGCTGTCGGTTTCAACAGCATCAGGCCAATGACGGATGCCAATGGTCTTTAGACAAGGCGTTTCGGTCCAGAAGGTCAGGCAAGGCTGACGAAGACGGCTGTCCGAAACAGGCAAGCGGTAATACGCCGCACAATTCCATCACTTATTTGCACATGGTTTCGTGGAAATACAAGACCGGCGCGAGGTACCCCCTGGCGGGGCGATCATTTAGGCTATAAGAAATCTGGCGCTGAAATGGCGGTTACAAGCTTATCCAGCGGCCGCCTCTCATGCCTCTTCGAACGCCGCCGGCAAACGCCCGGCTTTGAATATGATGGTTGGTTCGTCGTCGTAGTCGCCTAGTTCCGCATCCCCCGAGGTCGAAAACGCCACCACCCCGGCGCGAATCGAGACCAGATCCTCGGCCCTTTTGCGTGCGACTTCCAGCGAGCGGCAGCGAACCGGGGTATCGGCGGTCAATCGCGTGCCTTTGCCCGATTTGAATGCCTGCACGAGATAGAGTGTCTCACGCGCCATGAAAGCATTTTCCTAATCTGAGATAGCGGCCCAAAACCAAACGCCCGAACCGCCAAACGCCTGAACCGATCTAACTTTGAAACAAGGAATAGCATGCAGATCCGAGTCGGCTACGAGATCGTCTACGACTGCGTCCAACCGACGCCGATGGTACTTATGTTGCATGTCCATCATTCAAGAGTCGCCGATATTGTCGTACCCGACCATCTGGTGACAGAGCCGATCCTTCCCGTCCACGCCTATCATGATTCTTTTGGCAACTGGTGCAGCCGGATCGTCGCGCCCGCCGGGCGGACCCGGATCGCCAGCACGGCAGTGGTCAACGACGCGGGCTTGCCGGATCCCAGCGTGCCGTCGGCCGGGCAGCATCTGGTTCAGGACCTGCCGGACGACTCGTTGGTCTTCCTGCTGGGTAGCCGGTATTGCGAGACGGATCGTCTGTCGGACACGGCGTGGGCGCTGTTTGGGCATACTCCGCCGGGCTGGGCTCGGGTCCAGGCGATCTGCGATTTCGTCCATAATCACATCAAGTTCGACTATATGGCCGCTCGTTCCACGAAGACCGCGTGGGAGGTCTATAACGAAAAGATCGGCGTTTGCCGGGACTATGCCCATCTGGCGGTGGCGTTCACCCGCTGCATGAACATCCCCGCGCGTTACTGCACCGGTTACCTGAGCGATATCGGCGTGCCGCCCCCGCATTCGCTGATGGATTTCGCCGGCTGGTTCGAAGCCTATCTGGGCGGCGAGTGGCACACGTTCGATCCACGAAACAACAAGCCGCTGTTCGGGCGTGTGCTGATCGCGCGCGGGCGTGACGCGGTGGACGTTCCCATCAGCAACACGTTCGGGCCGAATACGCTGGTCAGTTTCAAGGTTGTCGCCGACGAGGAAACCCCGGCGGCCGGCTAAGACCGCGGCGGCGCTGGGCCTAGGCGTCTTTTGCCTTGGCCTCGGCGGCCTCGGCGGTGACTTCGGCTGAAATGCGGGCCAGGGCGTTCTCCAGCCCCATCGGAGAGCTTGTGCTCAGATCCAGTGCGGCCAAGCGTTTGGCTTCGCGGCGGATCAACCGTTCGGAGAATGTCTCAGCCGGGGGAACGGGCGGTGTTGGTTCGGCCATCAAGATCTCCTGTCGCGCCTGCCACACGGTAGATGGTGTGGCAGGGGACAGAAACCAAACGATCAGGCGTCGTTGGCAGGCGGCTCGACGTGATCGCCGACCATCGCTTCGGTCGTGATCATCAGGCCACCAACGGATGCCGCGTTCTGCAAGGCGCAGCGCACGACCTTCGTCGGGTCGATGATGCCGGCCTTGACCATGTCCTTGAACACGCCGGTCTGCGCGTCAAAGCCATAGTTGTACTCGGCATTTTCCAGCGTCTTGCCGGAAATGACCGCACCGTCTTCGCCGCCGTTGGTGGCAATCAGGCGCATCGGGCTCAGGGCCGCCTTGCGGACGATCTCGATCCCGACCCGCTGGTCCTCGTTGTCCGCCTTCAACTTCAGCAGGATCTGCGAGGCGCGGGCCAGGGCGACGCCGCCGCCCGGAACGATGCCTTCTTCGACCGCGGCGCGAGTCGCGTGCAGGGCGTCGTCAACCCGGTCCTTACGCTCTTTCACTTCGCTCTCCGACGCGCCGCCGACCCGGATGATGGCAACGCCACCAGCCAGCTTCGCCAGACGCTCTTGCAGCTTCTCTTTGTCGTAGTCCGAGGTGGTTTCCTCGATCTGCGCGCGGATCTGGGTGCAACGGGCCTGGATGTCGGCCTTCTTGCCGGCGCCTTCGACGACCGTCGTGTTCTCTTTGTCGATCAGCACCTTCTTGGCGGTACCGAGCATCGCGAGAGTGACGTTTTCCAGCTTGATGCCGAGGTCGGCGCTGATGACGTCGCCCTTGGTCAGGACGGCGAGGTCTTCCAGCATCGCCTTGCGGCGATCGCCGAAGCCCGGCGCCTTCACGGCCGCGACCTTCAACCCGCCACGCAGCTTGTTCACGACGAGAGTCGCCAGGGCTTCACCCTCGACGTCTTCGGCGATGATCAGCAGCGGACGGCCGGACTGTGCGACGGCTTCCAGCACCGGCAGCATCGCTTGCAGGCTGGACAGCTTGGTGTCGTTCAGCAGGATGTAGGGGTTGTCCAGCTCAACGGTCATCTTTTCGGCGTTGGTGATGAAGTACGGCGACATATAGCCGCGGTCGAACTTCATGCCCTCGACGACATCCAGCTCCGTAACCATGCCCTTGGCTTCTTCGACGGTGATGACACCCTCGTTACCGACCTTCTGCATGGCTTCGGCGATCATCTTGCCGATTTCGACTTCGCCGTTGGCGGAGATCGTGCCGACCTGGGCGGTTTCCGCCTGGGTGGTGATCTTCTTGGAGCGCTTCTTCAGCTCTTCGGTCAGCGCCGCCACGGCCTTGTCCACGCCGCGCTTCAGGTCCATCGGGTTCATACCGGCGGACACGGCCTTGCAGCCCTCGCGGATGATCGAACTGGCGAGCACAATCGCGGTGGTGGTGCCGTCGCCGGCGATGTCGTTGGTCTTCGAGGCCACTTCGCGCACAAGCTGGGCGCCCATGTTCTCAAACTTGTCGGAAAGCTCGATTTCCTTGGCGACCGACACACCGTCCTTGGTGATCCGCGGCGAACCATAGCTTTTGTCGAGCAGCACGTTGCGGCCCTTGGGACCCAGCGTGACTTTCACGGCGTCGGCGAGAGTATCCACACCGCGCATCATGCGCTGGCGGGCATCGCCACCGAACCGAACGTCCTTGGCAGGCATTTGCGTATCCTTCCCGAAATCATATGCGTAGCCGGCGCGTCATCCGGAACACCCGGTGACGGCGTTTGGTCGGAGCCAGACAGGGATCTGAAAGGCGCTCAGGCGGAGGCGAGCCAGCCGCCGCGACACAAAGGTTTCGCCGGCCACGGGTTGTTAGCACTCCTTGGCATAGAGTGCCATGGGTAAGATTCGAAGGTGCCTCGCCCCGACGCCTAACTGATTTTTGATCCGTCCAACCGAAAATTAGGTTTACGTCCGGCTTCTTCCCGTGGCGTTCCGGCCACGCTACTGTCCCGGAGTGATATATTTGCGCCAGATCAATGACCCTATAGGGGGGCGGTGCGACTGGTTTCGCGGAGCCGGCAACAAATCGGTTCCGTTGAGCCGAAAAAGAAGGGGTTTGTCATGCGGACGTTAGGGAATCTGGGTTATTGGTTGGCGCTGCCAGCGGCGGGGCTGTTGCTTTCAAGCCACCAGGCCGAAGCGATACCGGCATTCGCGGCGCAGACGGGCCAACCTTGCACGGCGTGCCATATCGGCGCCTTCGGTCCGCAACTCACCCCGCTTGGGCGGGCGTTCAAGATCGGCGGATATACCCAGAAAGGTGGCGACGGCGTCCTGGCGAGCATCCCGCTGTCGCTGATGATCCAAGGTTCGTTCAACCATACCGGCGCCGACCAGAACCCGCCGCCGCAGCATTACGGCCCGAACAATAATTTCTCGCTCGACCAGGTCAGCGGCTTCATCGGCGGTGCCATCGGCGACCATACCGGTGGACTGATACAGTTCACCTGGTCGGACGTGGGCAACAACGCGAACCTCGATAACACCGATCTGCGGCCGTACACGACGACGTTCGACCTGGGCGGCAAGGAACTGCGGGTCGGCACCACGATCAACAACAATCCAACCGTGCAGGATCCATACAACACGACGTATGCATGGGGTTTCCCTTATATCGCGTCGCAGCTCGCTCCGTCTCCCGCGGCTAATCCGATGCTGGCGGGCGGCCTCAGTGGCAGCGCATTCGGCTACACGGCCTATGCCTGGTACGACAACAAGCTTTACCTTGAAGGTGGTCTCTACAGTTCGCTCGGCTCCTGGGCGATGGGCCGGGTGGGCAATAACTATGGCATAGGCGCCACCACCAACCCCGCGCCGTACCTGCGGGCGGCGTACGAATGGCAGTGGGGCACCAGTGCCGCCCATGTCGGTGCGCTTTACATGCATGCCGACGTTAGTCCCGCGACTGATCTGTTCGCCACTTCCAGTGCGTTCGGCACCGATCATTACTCCGATTATTCGGTCGATGCCGGTTATCAGTTCCTGGGCGACGGCACGCACATCGCGACAGTGCAGACGATCTTCACGCATGAGGATCAGAACCTGTTGGGTTCCGCGAACATGAACGGGATCGCCGGGGCGCAATACAGCCTTAACCAGATACGCGCCGACGTTTCTTACTGGTACAAGAATACCTACGGCGTGACACTGGGCTGGCAGAATACCTGGGGGCCGGCGAACCCGGTCCTGTTCGCCGCCGGCGGCAGCGCGAACGATAAGCCCAACAGCAACGCCTTCACCGTTGAGGCCGACTGGGTACCGTTCGGCAAAGAGGACTCGCAGTGGGCGCCACTCGCCAACCTGAAGCTCGGCGTACAATATACGGCTTACACCCAGTTCAACGGTGGCAGTTCCAACTATGATGGGTTGGGAACCAAAGCCAGCGATAACAATACCCTGCTGCTGTTCGCCTGGTTCATCTTTTGATCTGCCAGTGAACCAATAAACCGGAGTTTTTGTTATGCACCCAAGAACCACTGCGCTGTTGGCGCTGTTCGCCCTGACCGCCGGCCCGGCCGCGACGGCAAAGGCCGAAACCGCACCGCAACATCTGCTCCCGCAATCCATTCAGGTGGCCAGCAAAGAGACGATGGAGCAACTGACCGAACTCAGCAGGCGCAAGGGGCCCGTCGGCGCCGCGGCGAAGAAAGCACTCGGCGTTTACGTCAAGCACGAGGCTCGGGAGCGGGAGTTCATCCTGCCACCGCTAACGCTGTTGCCATACCTCGCGGAGGGGAAGGTGACGCCGGATATGGCCTGGGCGTTGGCGATGACAGATCGGGTCAGGGCCGAGCGCGAGCAGATATTCGAGGAACATACCCGGTTGACGGACGCGTTAAGCAGCTTGGCCGAGGCGGCGACGAAGGCGCACGACAAGGAGGCCAAGGAATTCGCCGAGTTTGCGGCCACGGATGACCTGAACGATATGGAAATCCTGGAACCGACATTGCTGCTGATCAACGACATCCTGCGGGCCAAGCTGCCTGCCGCCCACTAAGCGCCCGCACCAGAGGAGACCGATTATGTGTAAGCGTATCTTACTGATGTCCGTTGTGGTTGGCGTTGCGATGTCCGGCTCCGCCGCCATGGCGGGCGATGCCGGGGCCGGAAAGGCGGTGTTCCAGTCGTCCTGTTCGATATGCCACTCGGTCCAGTCGGGCCAGAACAAGATCGGGCCGACCCTGTTCGGGGTGGTTGGCCGCAAGACCGGTTCGGTGGCGGGGTACAGCTACTCCCCGGCCAACGAGAAGGCAGAGCTGACCTGGGACAACGCGACACTGGATAAGTATCTGGAATCGCCGCGCGCGGTAGTTCCGGGAACCAAGATGACCTACGGCGGGCTCAAGGACCCGACGAAACGGGCTGACCTGATCGCCTATCTCGACACGCTGAAGTAGGGCGAGCGGGATGGAGATCTCATACCGAGACATGATTACGGTGCTCCATGGCATGGGCTTTGGAGTACTGTTCATGTTGGCGTTTTCCGGCGCCATCGGTGTGATCTACGCGACGACGGTGGTGGGTCCGCAGTGGCCGCGGTCGCAGTGGGACAACGCCATGTTCCGCTTTTACCTGATCAGCATGGCGGCCCTGGCATGGCTGGCCACGATCTCGGGGGCGTATATCATTTATCCCTGGTATCGCGCCGTGCCGCCCGCCGGGACGACCGACTTGTCGGCGTATCCACGGGCGCTGT
>WSSedB1CaDRAFT_10000793_pt1 | contig 12899 bp, 12 predicted proteins | sample WetSurSB1Cattail_FD_9460 | JGI IMG/M metagenome (IMG submission 9460)
AGTGGATCAGCCAGAGAGGCCAAGCTGAGTCCGAGAGTCTGGCCGAGGCCTCGTCGCGGCAGGCGCCCCTGAACCTGCGAGCCAATACGCTTCGCATCAGCCGGGACGACCTTTTACATAAAATCACTGCTAATGGAATTAAGGCTGCTTCCTGCTTGTTTTCGCCCCATGGTATTCTGATCGAGGGGCGACATGCTGTCCCCGGCCTGCCCGGCTTTCACGAAGGACTGTTCACCGTGCAAGATGAAGCGTCCCAACTGGCCGGGTTGCTGCTGGAGCCGCAACCGGGTGAACGGGTGCTGGACGCCTGTGCTGCTCCTGGCGGAAAAGCGACCCATCTGGCCCAGCAAATGGAAAATCGCGGTGAAGTGCTTGCCATGGATATCTCCGGCTCCAAACTGTCCCTGGTCCGGGAAACCGCCAGCCGGCTGGGGCTTTCAATCATCCATACCCGTGCAGCTGACTTGCTTAGCACGTCAGCGTTTCCCGAGGCGGCCTTCGACAGGATCCTGCTGGATGCCCCCTGTTCCGGCCTGGGGGTTATACGCCGGAATCCCGAGGCCAAATGGCGGCTCACGCCGGCTGATATCACCCGTTTGGCTGAAGCCCAGAAAAAAATGCTGAAGAATGCTGTCAGGATGTTGAAGCCGGGCGGCAGGCTGCTCTACTCCACCTGTTCCACAACGCAGGAGGAAAACGAAGCGGTGGTGCAGGATTTTCTTTCGCGGCAGGATGATTGTGTGCTAGAAAACCTGAACCAATGCTTTCCCTTATGGGTCGATCTTTTCACCGGAGAGGGAATGATGCGTACCTGGCCCCACCGTCATGGCATGGACGGATTTTTCGCGGCCCGGCTCAGAAAAAAATAAATTCAAAGCGAATCTGGAGTACCGAATTCATGAAAAAGATCGCCCCATCGATCCTCTCCGCCGACTTTTCCCGACTGGGCGATGAGATCCGCGCCCTTGAAGCAGCCGATGCCGACTATATCCATATTGATGTCATGGACGGTCATTTTGTTCCCAACATAACCATCGGTCCGCTGGTGGTCGAGGCTGCCCGCAAGGTGACCTCCCTGCCGCTGGATGTGCATCTGATGATTGAACATCCGGACTGCTATATCCCCGATTTTGCCAATGCCGGGGCCGATATCATTGTCGTGCATGCCGAGGCGGTTCATCATCTGCACCGCACCGTGCAGTTGATCAAATCGCTTGGCAAGCGGGCAGGCGTTGCACTTAATCCCGCGACTCCTTTACATGTGCTTGAGTATGTGCTTGACGATCTGGATCTGGTGCTGTTGATGACGGTTAATCCCGGTTTTGGCGGCCAGAGCTTTATTCCGGCCTGTCTTGCCAAGGTTCACGCCCTGCGGGCCATGTTGGACCGTCGTGGTTCCGAGGCCGAGCTGGAGGTGGATGGTGGGGTCAAAATTGACAACATTGCCAGAATTTCCCATGCCGGTGCGGATGTCTTTGTGGCCGGCAGTGCTGTTTTCGGCAGTCCCGACTATAGAGCAACCATTGTCGAGATGAAGCGTTTGGCGCTGGAAACGTTGCTGTAGAGACGCATTGCAATGCGTCTCTACGGTTTCACCTCCAATGCAAGAGTGAATGAAGCACCGCTGTTTTTGAAATTGTCTTTGGCAGACAATTGAGGTAAAAAACTAAATGATGTTCTGCCAAGGTTTCAGCCGGGACGGAGCCGGAGAAGATTTGAGCATCTTCACATGAAAAGGGGTGCGAAATATGGAACTATCCATTGATGAACAACGTTTGATAGCTGAATTCAGGAAGCTGACACCATCCGCCAGGGATGAACTGCTTGCCGCGGCTGCTTCTCTGGTGCGCGGGGATGGTGGCGAAAGTTCTGGTGAGGATGGGAACGTTTCGAACCAATGCAAGATCAAAGAACGTGAGTCGTTGCCAGAAGCTGAAAAAACACCGATTTTTACCGAGTAGGCCATTAAAGCTCCAGTTAAAACAACGAGTGCTTCCGCGCCACTGACGGTTAACCCTGGTGAAGGTATCAGGGGATCTGAAGTGGCGTTTTTTTAATCCATATAGAAGGGTTTTTGCCCAGGGAGAAGTGATAATGAACATCTCTTGCCTGAAGTATATTTGTTTTCTATTTGTTACGGTTGCTGTGAGTATTGCGGGGACTGCTCCGGCCGGGGCGGCTCAATTTTCCAAGCTGAACAAGCCGCCGCTGTCCGAGCGCTGGTTTGGCATCTATGTGGATAATGAACGGGCGGGTTTTTACCATCAGACGATTGCCGAAGCCGCCGAAGGCTACCGCATGGAAGGTGACAGCAGTGTGCGTATCAAGGTGATGGGGTTTTCCAAGGACGCCACCTCGCGTGAGGTGTATCTTGTTGGAAAGGGACTGGCTCTGCGCTCGTTTGAAATTGAGCAGAATATAAATGGCGAGCTAACACGCTTGACAGGCACGGCTGGCGGGTCTGTTTTGCGTTTACGGATCGAGAGTAATGGCAAGACTACCAGCAGGCAGATCAGGTTCAAGAGTGATATCTTTCCCGGTCCGGCCCTTAACATCTACCCCATGATGCAGGGTTTCCCGGTTGGTAAAACCGTTAAAATACTTACCTTCGATCCGGAAGAAATCAAGGTTAAAGAAGTTAAAATCACGGTTTTGGGTGAGGAACAGACGCCAGACGGTCAACCTGCCCTGAAGTTGAGCAACAATCTCTATCCCTTTGTTGCAAACGATATCTGGATGGATGGCCAGGGCAATACTATTCTCGAATCGGTACGTGATGGTCTGGTGATGACCAAGGCCGAAGATTCCAAGGCATTGGCGGCATATGTCGGTTTGTTGACTATTGCCCGTAAGGATTTGATCTATGATTTCAGCATGGTGCGGGCCGTGCCTGCTCTGAAGAATCAGGAGAAGCTCAAAGGGTTGTCCGTGGAGATCAGCGGCTGGAATAATGCCCTGCCGCTTTTGCAGGAGGGGGGCCAGATTATGGAGAAAGCCGGTGAGGGGCGAATTACCATCAAGACCGGCACGGCAGTTCCGATAGCTTTGCAGAAAAACCCGACTATACCGGAGGCGACCGAACTGCAAAAGTTTTTGAAACCGGCTGAGAAAATTGAGTCGGATGCTCCGGAGATTGTTGCCCGGGTCAAGAAGATTGCGGAAGGCAAGGCCGGCCAGAATGAAATTGCCCGCGCTTTGACGGCCTGGACGGCAGAATGGCTGAAGGATACCGTGGATGATGGTGGGGGCGCAGTGGCCAGCCTCGCGTCCCGCACGGGAAACTGCCAGACCCATGCCAGACTCTACACGGCGCTGGCTCGTGCCGCCGGCATTCCCACCCGTTTCGTATCAGGACTGGTTTCGCTGGAAGGAAAGGGTTTTCTCTATCATAGCTGGGCGGAAAGCTTTCTGGATGGACGATGGATTGCCGTTGATCCTACCTACAACCAGCTGCCGGCCAACCCTACTCATCTCAAGTTCTTTGAGGGGCATACCCAGGAAGATCTGGCGCCGCTTATTGCCATTATCGGCAAAATCAGCATCAAGGTGCTGGATGCAACGTACTAAGGATTATGTGTAGATGACGCTCTCAAACCTGGCGATACTGGTGGTTTCCTATAGCAATGATACCAGAGCGGCACTGTTGGCAACACTGAGGGATCACAATGTTGCCGCGGTTGCTTGTGCCACCTTCCGTGAAGCTGAAGATCAGGCCTTGTGTGGTTTTTACAACGGATTGCTGATTGATCTGCCGTCCATAGTCAAGGCCAAAGGTGAAGAAAAAATCGTTGCGTATACCCTGGCCAACTTCTTTCCTACCTTGCGGGTGAGGGCGATCGGGGCTGCATTGGTTCCCATGGCCATGCCGGGGGGCGCCAAGCAGGACAAAAGTCTGATAGAATTTATTACCGTCACCTGTTCAGCGTTTGCACCCCGCAGGCCACGCGCTCACAAACGGTATCCGATTCGACTTCTGACGTTACTGCGATACGGGGGGGGAGAACTGCGTGGTTTTACTCTGGATGTCTCCTGGGGTGGTCTTTTTATCGTGGATCTGCACTCTGAGAAGTTCAGCATCGGCGAGAATGTCGAGATCCACCTGCCCGAGCTCGACATAAACATTCATGCGGTTGTGTGCTGGATCATGCCGTGGGGAGGAAGCGGCGTCCCCGGTATTGGTGTTCGTTTCGGTGAAATGGATGAAGCGCTGGAAGCGGTTTTGACGGGTATTCTCAAAACCCGCAAAGAGTTCGACCGTGACAGGCTGATGGCCTGATGACAGTAGAGACGCATTGCAATGCTGACAGTGGAGACGCATTGCAATGCGTCTCTACTGCATCCGCGTGTATTTCTGCACTAACGCGCGGGTTTGTTTCTTTATTCCGGCTGTCCAGGGGCCGACGGCCACCAGGCGCAGGTTGTCCGGCGTAAACACCGTGCGTGCGGTCTCCAAGAGATCTCCGCTGGTTACGCCTGCCGCTTTTTGTTGATCCTCTTCGATACTGTGTACCATACCCATCAGTTCCCCCCACCCGTAACGTCCTCCAATCTCGTAGGCTGAATCGCGGCTGTATTCAAGATCGTAGATATACAACTGACGAACACGTTCCAGTTCGGTTGCGGGAACCGGTTCATGGGTGATGCGTACGATCTCCTCCAGCGTCACTTCTATGGCCTGGGTCAGGGTCTGCGGAGCTGTTGACAGATCAATGGCCAGGCAACCAGTTTCCTCATAGGCTCCAATGGCGGCCTCCACCGAATAGACAATTCCCAGTTCCTCCCGCAGGCGCAGGTGCAGGCGTGAACTGCCACCGCCTGCCAAGAGACGGCGCAGCAAGCGCAGGGACATGAAACGGGGGTCTTTCCGGCGCAGCCCCAGAAAGGCAAGCTGCAGGGCCATCTGGCTGTCGGAATCATGCACAAAGCGGATTTGCGGTGAATCGTAGCGCTTGGTTGCCGGCAGTGCGGGAGGAGGCTCCTTTCCTCGCCATTCGCCAAAAACTTCCGTGGCTGCGGCGAAAACAGCGTTGCCAGGCACAGGTCCGGCAACAACAACCACTGCCCGTGACGGAACGTAGAAGTTAAGCAGGTGCGTCTCCAGGTTTGCGCGAGTGATGTCGGCGATGCTTTCCAGTGTTCCAATGGTCGGCATGCCCAGCGGGTGGCGCGGCCAGAGCAGGCGGCTGACTATGGTGTCGGTGTTGATCTCCTCACCCTGCTCATTCAGGTCCTCGCGCGCTTCTTCGGTAATGATCCGCTTTTCGATTTCAACCCCCTCCAGAAGTGGCCGCGTGATCATGGATGCAAAGATTTCCATGCCGCGCCGGTAATGGTCCGGATGGATTCTGGAGTAAAAACAAGTCGAATCGGCGTCGGTGGATGCGTTGGGGGTGCCGCCAATGGCTTCGAAGGCGTTTTCTATTTCCTGCGAGCAACTGAATTCTGCGGTCCCCCGGAAAAGGATGTGCTCCAGAAAGTGGGAGAGCCCTTCCTTGCCGGCCGGGTCGTTGCGTCCCCCTACCTTCAGGTAGATGGCCAGTTCAGCCGAGTGCAGGTGCGGCATTTCGACACAGACAACGCGTAATCCGTTTGCAAGGGTATGGGTAAAGGGTCTGATCATGTAAGCGCCTTTCGTATCAGTTCAATGCGATTATGGTATTCGTCCGGCGACAGCAGGACCTCACCATGCGGTTCGGCCCAGATGGGGCGCGGCCAGAGCGGTTCCGATGCAAAGCGCGGCACCAGGTGCCAGTGCATGTGGGGAACCATGTTGCCCAGCAGTTCGTAGTTGATCTTGTCCGGCCGGAAGACGTCCTGTAGTGCTTCCGCCACAAGGCTGACTTCATCCATGAGTTCGGCCCGGACCTGGCGTTGCAGATGAAAGAGTTCGGTGACATGCGTTTTGGTGAATAGCAGTACGTAACCGGGAAAAAACTGGTCGCGGTTGAGCGTGACAAAGGAGTGTTTCAGTTCGATGACGCGCAGGTCGCTGAAATCATCCCAGCGGCGGCACATGGGGCATTCGAGTGTAGTCATGGGGCGTTTTTGCCTTTCCGTTCTTGGCGGTCTTTGCGCGAAACCGGTTTTTTAAGATGAAATGAAATCAACTGCGCCAACGTGTTCGCAGTCTGGCCAGCTCTCTGGCGCTGCGCTGGTTGACGATCTGGTGCAGGCAGCAGGGAGTTGCTCCAGACTCCTGGACTGCACAGCGTGAAACAACCGTTTCTCCGTAGAGCACTTCGGCCCGGAAGGATATCTCCAGTTCGCTCAGATTACCGGCCGCGATCTCGTCCGGTACGGCTTCCAATGCCCATCTGGCAAAGACGGTGTTGTTGACGTGATGGTTAAGGTCCAGATCAGCGCGCAATACCCGGAAAGTCAGTTCAGGTGTGGTTGCACCGGGAAACAGCGGCAACGGAGCAAAGTCGTCGTCCACTGCCCTGCGCGGCAACAGCGGGTAGGGCGGCAGGTTGCCCTCCAGTTTGACCGGCCGGCGAGTGGCGATGTTGATCAGCGCCCATGAGGTGCTGGCGCGCCCCAGTTGCTGCCCCGCACCGTCGTTCAGTTCGAATTCCCGGCTGGTGAAAAGCCCCTCGCGAATTGCCGGCCAGGTGCAAAGTCTCACAACCTCCCTGGTACGCGGATAGCGCTCGATTATCAGGTGGATGCGGGAAATCACCCAGGTCAACCCTCGTGGCCGCAAATCGGTTGCCGATACTCCCAGGGCCAGGGAATGCATGCTGGCCGTGGTTTGCATGAAGTTTAGCAGGGTCACCGGCCCCAGAGTACCATTGAAATCCAGATCATGGAAGAGAACCGGAAATTCTCTTTCAAAAACGGGCGAAAGGATGTTTCCGTGCGGGTTATTCATATCTGAGCGCCTCGATGGGGTTGAGTCCGGCTGCCTTTCTGGCTGGATAGAAACCGAAGAAGATTCCCACTGCCGCCGAAAAGAAAAAGGCAACGGTGATCGATTTGGTTGAGATCAGTGTCGGCCAGGAGAGGAGGCGCGAAACAATTGCAGCGCCGCCGGCGCCGAGCAGGATGCCGATGATGCCGCCAAGCATGGTCAAAAGCACCGCTTCGGTCATGAACTGTAGCAGAATGTCGCTCTTTCTTGCCCCGATAGCCATGCGGATGCCGATCTCCCGCGTACGCTCGGTTACCGAGACCAGCATGATGTTCATGATGCCGATGCCGCCGACCACCAGCGAGATAGATGCTACCGCGCCCAGGAGCAGCGACATGGCCCGTGATGACTGTTCGGCCACGGCCAGGATTTCCGACAGATTGCGTGTGGAGAAATCGGCTTCCTTGGCGCCGGTAATGCGATGCCGCTGGTTGAGCAGACTGTTGATTTCCTCTTCTGCCTTAGTGAGCAGGTCCTCGCTTTTGGCCTTGATCAGCAGCGCGCCCACCGTGTTGGGGAAGGAAGAGCGGACCAGGTTGCGCTGGGCCGTGCGGAGCGGAACAAAGATGGTGTCGTCCTGATCGGTACCCTGGGGTGATTGCCCTTTGCGTTCCAGTACGCCGATCACCGTGAAGGGAATCTTTTTGATCCGCACGATTTTACCGATGGGATCGGTTGAACCGAACAGATTATCAACAACCGTCTGGCCCAGCAGGCAGACCTTTGCAGCGCCGTCACCATCCTGCTGGCTGATGGTGCGGCCGCTGCTGACTCCCCATTCACGAATGTCGAACATTTCAGGAGTGGCTCCCATGATGAGGGTTGACCAGTTCATGTTGCCGTATACCACCAGGCCGCTGCTGCGCACCGTTGGGGCGGCGCTTTCAACGGAAGGGCACTCGTTCATGATTGCCTTGGCATCGTCGCTGGTCAGGCTCTGCGCTCCACCGCTGCCGGTGCGCAGGCCGCCGCTGGTGGTGGAACCGGGGACAACCAGGATGATGTTGCTACCGATGCTGGCGATCTGCTGAGAGATAACATAACTGGCCCCTGATCCGACCGCCATCATGGCGATGACAGCGGCAATACCGATGATGATGCCGAGCATGGTTAGAAAAGAGCGCATCTTGTTGGTGCGCAAGGCCCGCAGGGCTATTTTCAGGGTTTGCAGGAAATCCATGGTTCAGCCTCTCGTATCTCCGATGATGCACCCATCCCGAAAGGTGAGCCTTCGCCCGGCATTGGCCGCCACGTCTGGTTCGTGGGTGACCATGATGATGGTGATGCCCTGCTTGTTAAGGGTGGTGAAGAGGTTCATGATTTCTTCGGTTGTGGTGCTGTCAAGGTTACCGGTCGGCTCGTCGGCCAAGATCACCGCCGGATCGTTGACCAGTGCCCGGGCAATGGCGACACGTTGCTGCTGGCCGCCCGAGAGCTGGCTGGGATGATTGTTCTCCTTGCCGGACAGCCCCACCTGTTCCAGCGCTGCCATGGCCCGCGCGTGGCGCTGTTTTGAAGAGATGCCGGCATAGATCAGGGGTAGCTCCACATTTTCCACCGCCGGGGTGCGGGCCAGCAGGTTGAATCCCTGAAAGACAAAGCCGAGCTTTTTGTTGCGGATATCGGCCAGTTGATCAGGGTTCATAGCGCCCACATCGAGTCCATCCAGCAGGTATTCACCGGAGGTGGGGCGATCCAGGCAGCCGAGGATGTTCATGCAGGTCGATTTTCCGCTGCCAGATGCGCCCATGATGGCCACAAACTCCCCCGCTGCAATGGAAAAAGAGATTCCCTTGAGCGCCTCGAATTGCTGGTCGCCCATGATGAAAACACGGCGGATGTCGTTTAGCGAGATAACGTCGCTCATGGCTAGAAGCGGGGTCCCATGGGCGAACCGCTCATGCCGCCTGTTTTTTTCTTGCTGTCGCCGCCAATCTGCTCGACAATTACGGCATCCCCCTCCTTGAGAGCCCCCTCGACCAGCTCGATGCTGTTGTTGTTGGCGATGCCGGTCTTTATTGCCACAGCCATTGGTTTGTGATCCCTGAGGATGTAAACCCGCTGGCCGCCACCTATGCGGCGAACCTGCTTGCCCGCAGTTTCGGTAAGGGGCGCTCCTTTCGGGGGGGCCTCCTTTGTACCTTCCACCCTGGTCTTGGGCTTGAAACGCAAGGCAGCCGGCGGCAGCTTGAGCACGCCGTCCTTTTTTGCAACTTCAACCGAAACATTGGCGGTCATGCCCGGTTTCAGTTTCATGTCGCTGTTGTCCACATTGACGACCACTACATAGGTAACCACATTCTGGGTGATGACCGGTGCGCTGCGGATCTGGACGACTTTGCCACGGAATGACTGTTCCGGGTAGGAGTCGACGGAAAAGGTCACGCTCTGGTTCTGTTGTATGCGGCTGATGTCGGCCTCATCTACGCTGACCTCGATCTGCATCTTGGTCAGGTCCTGGGCGATGGTGAAGAGCGTCGGCGTCTGGAAGGAGGCTGCCACGGTCTGGCCCACGTCAACCGCGCGAGAGATGACCACCCCGTCCACCGGCGAGCGGATGATCGAGTAGTTCAGGTTGGTGCGAGCCTGCATCAGCGCTCCTTTGGTCTGGGACAGGGTGCCCTCGGCCGCTGTGACCGCTGCTTTGGCCGACAGGCAGGCGGTATCCGCCGAATCGAAATCCCCCTGGGAGATAATACCGTCGTCCAACAGTTTTTTGTTGCGGGCCAGGGTCCGCTCCGCATCGACACGGGTAACTTTGGCCTTTTGCAGGTTGGCCCTGGCAGCCAGATGATTGCCCAGCGCCTGTTCCACAGCTGCCCTGAACAGGGATGGGTCGATCTCGGCAATGGGCTGTCCCTTTTTCACGCGGGAATTGTAATCCACATATAGCTTCTGGATCGTACCGGATACCTGGGTGCCGACCTGAACCGTGGTTACCGCACTCAGGTTGCCGGTGGCCGAGACAGTGGAAATAATGGTTCCCCGCTCGATTCCAACTGTCTTGTACGTAATTTCGGGTGCGCGTCTGAAGTAGATGAAGGCGGCGATTCCCGCACAACACAGGATGATTATGGTAAGCAGTATATACTTTTTCATGGGGGCTCTCGGAGGAGGGGACGTGCCAGACAGACAGGAATGATAACAGAAAAGTTGCAAAAAAAAAGCCCCATGTCCTTGGACCGGGGCTTTTTCTGGGGATGCCCGCCGCTGTCATGCGACGGGCTACATAGGGCAACCCTCTTTACAGTGGGATACCGGGCGAATTCTGAATCTTGCAGTCCACATGGTCGGGTCTCCTTTCGTTGATTGAAGTGCAATAAGACTGTTTTTATCTTAAACCAATTTGGAGATTTGTCAAATATATTTTTGATCCATTTATAAGGAGCCATGGACATGCTCGCCCCGGCGACCTGCTCCGTCTTGACATGCCGCCGGTTTCGGACTACAAGATCGTACGGTTGGCTTTAGCGCCGCCAAGTACAAGATTATTATTGTATGGAGAACATATGTCACCAAACGTTTCATTTGTCGGAGCGGGACCTGGGGCAGCCGATCTGATCACTGTCCGGGGTGCGCGGCTTCTGCGTCACTCCGATGTTATCATTTTTGCCGGCAGTTTGGTGGATCTCCAACTGGTCAAGCGCTATGCAGCTACGGCTGATATCTACGATTCGGCCGGAATGACTCTCTCCGAGGTTATAACCGTGATGATGGACGCCATTGCGGCAGGCAAAAGTGTGGTCCGTCTGCACACGGGTGATCCGGCGATTTACGGAGCCATACAGGAACAGATGGAGGCGCTGGACCGTTTGGGTGTCGAGTATCAGGTCGTGCCAGGTGTTACCAGCGCTTTTGCCGCCGCAGCTGCCCTGAAACAGGAACTGACCCTGCCCGAGGTTTCCCAGACGGTGATTTTTACCCGAGTGGAAGGGCGCACACCCGTTCCCGAGCGGGAACAGTTGAGCCAGATTGCCCGTTTGGGCGCCACCATGGTGATTTATCTTTCGGTGGGGATGATTGAAAAGGTGGTCGAACAACTCCTGGAAGGGGCCTACACACCCGAGACACCGGCCGCCATCGTCTGCCGCGCTTCCTGGGAGGATGAACAGATCATCCAGGGGACGCTGGCCGATATCGGAGCCAAGGTGCGCGAAGCGGGTATTGACCGGCAGGCGCTGATAGTTGTCGGTGATGTGCTGGCTGCGCGTCGCGAGGGGCTCAAGGCCAAGTCTCTGTTGTATGACGGCAATTTTGCCCATGGCTATCGAGGGGTTGTGGTTTGACATGCGCACCGTCGTGATCGCCATAACCCGCAATGGCTCTCTGCTGGGGAGGAGGTTGCGGGCGGGACTGTCGGGGGCGGAACTGCATGTATCCCGGCGCTATGCCGGACAGGCAGGTCTGGCAGGGCAGACTTTTGATCCCGGCGATCTGAAGGAGGTTGTCACTGCCCTCTGGCATGGGGTGGATGCCTTTGTTTTTATCATGGCAACCGGCATAGTGGTTCGCATGATTGCGCCGCTGCTGAAATCAAAAGAGACCGATCCGGCCGTGGTTGTGATGGACGATGCCGGAACCTTCGCAATTTCACTGCTCTCCGGTCATCTGGGCGGCGCAAATGAACTTGCCGAGCGTTGCGCCTTTATCAGCGGCGCACGGCCTGTCATCACCACTGCCACCGATGTTAATGGACTCCCTTCCTTCGATGTGCTGGCTAAGGAACAGGGGTGGGTGATCGACAATATCTCCGGTGTTAAAACGCTTAACAGACTGATGCTGGACGGGGAACGGATCGCCGTGGTTGACCACAGCGGTCAAGTCCGCTGCTGGTTCCACGGCCGTGGCAACCTAGCCTTTTTCGAGACCTTTTCCGAAGCTCTCACCTGCGGAGCCCACGGTTTTCTCTTCGTCACCAACCGCCACTTGCCGCCCCAGACTCAACCGGCCAATCTGCTGATCCTGCGACCTCGCAACCTGGTGCTCGGCATCGGCTGCAATCGTAATACACCCCTGGATGAGATCGATGAGTTTGTCGGCACTCACCTGCGCCGGATTTTTCTGTCCCTGAAGAGCGTCTGCTGTATAGCCACGGCTGCTGCCAAACGCGATGAGGCCGGGTTACTGGCTTTTGCGGAACGGCATGGTATCCGGATGTCATTTTATGAGAGTGAGGAATTGAACCGCGTAGCGATTTCTTCTCCGCCGTCGCAGCACGCCTTGGCCGCCATCGGCGCCAACGGTGTTGCTGAGCCAGCCGCCCTGCTGGCCTCGGAAGGGGGGCGGCTTTTGCTGAAAAAAGTCAAGTCTGCCAATGTCACCCTGTCGGTGGCGGAATTTCTTGGGGGAGAGCATGTCTGATCCGGCAACTAAACCGCTAATCGGTATTACCATGGGCGATCCCTGCGGGGTCGGTCCTGAAATCATTGTTGTTGCCTTGGCAACCCTTTGGGTCCACGAACGGTGCATCCCGGTCGTGATCGGCGATGCAGCAGCACTGAAGCGGGCCATTGAGGTGTGTAATGCGCCGTTGACCGTGCAGACAGTCGCATCACCTGAAGAAGCACGCCGGATTGAAAGCGGTGTAATTCCACTGCTGGAACAGTCTCATCTGACAGAGGCGGACCTGTTGTACGGTCGCCCGGCAACGGCTGCCGGTGATGCCGTTTTCAATTATATCCGGACCGCCACACGTCTCTGCCTCGATGGACGGTTGTCAGCCATGGTCACCGCACCGATCAGCAAAGAGGCCATGAACCGGGCAGGTCACCACTATCCGGGGCATACCGAGTTGTTGGCCGAACTGTGCGGGACGGACAGGTACGTGATGATGCTTGCAGGAGATCAGTTGCGGGTCAGCCTGGTGACTATCCACGAGGCGCTGCGGGATGTTCCCGGCTTGCTTAGCATCGAACGGATTCTGACTACTATCCGTGTGACAGAGGCGGGCGTGCGGCGGCTGACCGGGATCGCGCGGCCGCGTCTGGCG
>WSSedB1CaDRAFT_10000794_pt1 | contig 12893 bp, 11 predicted proteins | sample WetSurSB1Cattail_FD_9460 | JGI IMG/M metagenome (IMG submission 9460)
TCCCGGAAAGAACATCTTTCATGTCTCCGGCAATAAATCTCGTATTACTGATCCCGTTAATTTCCGAATTAATAATGGCATCGTGTACTGCTTCATTTAAGTATTCAATGCCTATAACTTTATCTGCAAAGGCCGCGATATAATTAGCAATTGTACCTGTCCCGGAATAAAGATCATAAACGATTTCTTTCCCTGTAAGTCCCGCGAAGTTTCTGGCAATTCGATAAAGTTCAAGCGCCTGCCTGGTATTAGTCTGATAGAACGATTTTGGCCCGATTCTGAATTTAAGCCCATCCATCTCTTCAACTAAATGATTATCACCTTTATAAAGTATGGGCTCCTGATCATTAAGAGAATCATTCCTTTTTGAATTGATCATATACCAAAGTGAAGTGATCTGTCGAAATTCCGAAGAAAGAAAATCCAGCAATCCGTTTCTTTTCTCAACGTCATCGTGGAAAAAGACCATAATAACCATTACTTTACCTTCCAGAGAGTTGCGGATCACAATATTCCTTAGGAAGCCTCTTTGTTCCCGAAGGTCAAAGAATTGCAGGTTATTCTTTTGTGAATACTCCCTGACAGCATTTTTTATTGAATTTGAGGGTTCAGGCTGAAGATGGCATTCTTCTATATCAAGAACCTTATCGAACAGACCCGGTATATGGAATCCAAGTGCACCTTCCCTTTCAAACTTTATGTCAGAACTTACCTCCTCTTTTGTACGCCAGCGTTTGTCGGAAAATGTATATTCCAGTTTATTCCTGTACATGTATATTGCTGAAGATCCTATAATCGGACTTATCTCAGGCAGGTCAATCTTTCCAATCCTTTTCAGATTATCTCTCACCTGCTTCTCCTTAAACTTTAGCTGAAGATCATACGGAAGGTGCTGCCATTTACAGCCTCCGCAAATGCCAAAATGAATACACCGCGGTTCAATCCTGTCGGGCGAGTATTCATGATACTTCACAACTCTGCCTTCCAGGTACTTCTTCCTCTTTTTAATAACCTTTATATCAACTACATCACCCGGTATGAGCATTGGCACGAATACAACAAGATTATCTACCCTGGCCAGTGCATTTCCTTCAGCGCCGATATCAGTTATCTTTACCTTTTCCAATAAAGGGAGTTCTTTTTTTCTTCCCATTCCCGCTTTTATTACCTTTCAAATAATCTGATCTATGTTCCCAATCTGCGCAAATATAACAGTTCCTTAGATAATTCCGGTTTAGTAATTATGTTATCTCAAAATGGTGAAGGTTCCCTTTTCCCGACTGCCATACTTTTTCTATATTTGCAGACATTTAATATTTAAGATGGTTTCGGTTCAGAATATCTCGGTTTCATTCGGAAGTTTTGACCTGTTAACGGACATTTCTTTTCTGATAAATGATCAGGACAGGATCGGACTGGCGGGGAAAAATGGTTCAGGTAAATCAACATTATTAAAGATTATTTCTGGTAATCAGAGTCCTACTTCAGGCATGATTGATATGTCGAAAGAGGTTTCTATCGGTTATCTTCCGCAACAGATGAAAGTTGATGACACTACTACTGTTATAAATGAAACAATTACAGCCTTTTCAGAACTGATAAGCCTTTCTGAAGAAATAGAACACTGCAGTTTCGAGATTGCCCGGCGGGAGGATTATGAGACTTCAGATTATCTGAAGCTTTGTGATCATCTGACCATAGTTGAGGAAAGATACAGGATGCTGGGAGGTACTAACTATATGGCCGAAGCTGAAATGACTTTACTTGGATTGGGATTTGAAAGGAAAGATTTTGACAGGCCAACATCAGAGTTGAGCGGTGGATGGAGAATGCGTATCGAACTAGCCAAAATCCTTCTCAGAAAACCTTCTCTTTTTCTTCTTGATGAGCCTACCAACCATCTTGATATCGAATCTATCCAGTGGCTGGAAACTTTTCTGGCAGGATACTCCGGAGCAGTAGTTCTTGTTTCCCATGATCGTGCATTTCTTGATAATGTAACGAAAAGAACTATTGAAATTTCTCTTGGTAAAATTTATGATTACAAGGCTTCGTGGTCGAAATATCTGATACTGAGACAAGAAAGAAAAGTACAACAGCTCGCTTCATACAGAAATCAGCAGAAGATGATTGAGGACACCGAAAAGTTTATCGACCGCTTCAGATATAAAGCTACAAAGGCTATCCAGGTTCAGTCGAAGATGAAACAGCTCGACAAAGTAGATAGAATTGAAATTGACGAAGAAGATAAAAGTGCTATTCATCTCAGGTTCCCCCCTGCACCACGGGCAGGAACCGTGGTAGTGGAGGCAGAGGCTCTCACTAAAAAATATGGATCGCTTACAGTACTTAACAAGGTGGACTTCAAAATTTCGAGAGGTGAAAAAGTTGCATTTGTGGGTCGTAATGGTGAAGGGAAAACTACCTTGTCGAGGATAATACTTGGTGAGCTCGAATATTCAGGCAATATGAAAATCGGCCATAATGTAAGGATCGGATACTTTGCACAGAATCAGGACGTTTTACTTGATGAAAACAGAACTGTGCTTCAGACTATAGACGATATTGCCAAAGGTGATATCAGGACGAAGATCCGTGATATGCTTGGTGCATTTCTATTCAGGGGCGATGATGTGGAGAAAAAGGTTAAGGTATTATCAGGGGGTGAAAGGGCACGACTGGCACTTGTGAAACTTCTTCTTGAACCGAGTAATCTTCTCGTCCTCGACGAACCAACAAATCACCTTGATATGAGGTCGAAAGATATTCTTAAACAGGCCCTGATCAAATATGATGGCACATTAATTGTTGTTTCACACGACAGGGATTTCCTTGATGGCATTGTGGGGAAAGTGTACGAATTCAAGTATAACAGGATAAAGGAAAATATTGGAGGAATATATGATTTTCTAAGAAAGAAAAAGATTGAGAACCTGAAAGATATCGAGAAAAAAGACAAAATTAAGATTGAATCAGCTCAGGAAAATATATCGTCAAATAAACAGAAATACCTCGACAAAAAAGAATATGAACGAAATCTGAGAAAACTCAGAAAAAGACTTGAAGAATCAGAAAAAATTATTGAAAAGCTGGAAGGGGAAATAATTGCTGTTGACAAATCTTTCATGGAACCTGGAAATTCTTCCGAAGCGCATGAAATTGATTATAAAAATTATCAGGATCTCAAGGAACAGCTTAACGATGAAATGAATAAGTGGGCGCAGTACAGTCAGGAAGTTGAAGAGTTTTTACAAGATAACACCTAAAAATGGATCTGCTTCAGTTTGAAAAAGAATACAGGGTACATGTTTACGAAACCGGTCCTGATGGGAAGCTAAATTTATATTCGCTTTTTAATTACATGCAGGATATTGCTTCCGACCATGCTGTTAAACTTGGGTTTGGCAGGGATGACCTGCTGAGAGATAATCACTTCTGGGTACTGTCAAGGATTTATGTCGTCATCGACAAATGGCCGTTATGGACAGATACCATAAAGATCAGGACCTGGCCAAACGGTACCGACAAGGTTTTCGCTCTCAGAAACTACGAGGTATCAGATCCCGACGGGAGGCATATTGCTTCCGGAACATCATCGTGGTTAATTCTTGACCGCAACACAAAAAGGGTTCAAAGACCCGATTCTACCCTTACCCATTATAACTTTGATCTGCATACCAATATTTCACCTGTCAGATATGCCGAAAAGATTAATGCGGCGTCTGATAACGGAATTCTTTCGCCTATATACAGAATAAAGGTCAGCGATCTGGATGTAAATCTGCATACCAACAATGTAAACTATCTGAAATGGGTAAGCGATAGCTATCATCTCGATTTCATCATGAACAATGAAGCTCAATCTGCTGAAATTAACTATCTTGCAGAATCGATGAGTGATGAAGAAATATTTATAAGAACATCTTTTGATAAGGAGAATGAAAATTTCTGCAACCATTCAATATTCAGAACTAATGATAATAAGGAACTTTGCAGAATAAGAATTGAATGGAAAAAGAATAACAATAAATAAAATACTAATTTTGGGTATGAAGAATAGAAATAACATCAGAACTATATGTCTACTGATATCATGTATTCTGGTTACCGTTGTATTCAATTCGTGTAAAACTACTCAACAGTCTGTTGATTACAAAGACCTGTCCTATCTTTATAATCCTACTAAAAGTCCTATCAATCCGCAATTTAACATCATTAATAATACCGATGAATCGTCAGTATTGTCTGTCAGGTTTTCTGCCAGTGATCTTTTTTTCTCAGAAGCTAATCCGCAAAATGTTCCGACTGCAGAGATAGTTATTACTGTTAAGCTTTATAATCTCAGCCAGGCAAAAGCGCTGGCTGATACAGCGTTATCAAACTTAAGCATTGTCAAGGAAAAAGGGAAACCCGAGTATGTTTTTGATATTCCGCTTGCAGTTGAAAAAGGAAATGAATATCTGGCTGAGGTTAAAGTTCTCGACAGGCTTCGGCTGCTGGTATCTCAGAATTTTGTTCAGTTTAATACTCTTTCTTATACGAACAGGTATAATTTCAGGATACAGGGTCATTTTGACAAGAATGAACTTTTCAGTCCTGTGCTGAGAATTGATGAATACATCAACGTTATTTATACACGTGGACATGTTGACAGTTTGTTTGTTTCATTTTACAAACCCTTCAAAGAAGTTCCTGATCCTCCATCAATGCTTCTCCCCGAAAAAACACTCGACTATGATCCCCTGAAAGTTGTTGCAATCCCTTATTCCGATTCATTGCCCATGATGTTCCCGAAGGAAGGTATTTATCTGTGCTCGATTGACAGGAATATTAAGGACGGAGTCACATTTTTTAATTTTGGACCTACCTATCCGAAGATTACTACTCCTGAAGTTATGATAGAACCATTGGCATATCTTGCAACCCAGGATGAGATGGCAGAAATGAAATCCTCTGTAAAGCCGAAAGCAGCACTCGATGATTTTTGGATCAAATGCGGTGGTAATGTTGATAAATCCCGTGAACTTATCCGGATCTTTTATACCAGGGTAATGTATTCAAACTATTATTTTACTTCATATAAGGAAGGATGGCGAACTGAAAGAGGTATGATCTATATAATATACGGACCACCCGACAAAGTTTATAAAACAACTGATGGTGAAAGCTGGGGTTATAAAAAACCTGTTGTAAAATCAAAATGGGGAGGGAGATTCACAGTATCTGATTCTTATCTTTTCTTCAACTTTAAGAAAAGAGAAAATATATTCTCAAATAATGACTTTTACCTTAGTCGCAGTGAGACTCTCATTACATTATGGGATAAAGCAATAGCAAGCTGGAGGAAAGGGATTGTTTTCCGTCTCGATAATCCGAAAGGCATATAAAAATAATCCTGCGTTTGAAGTGCCCTGAGTCAGAGATTTATCCCTCTTAAGCACGACATGCGGATAATAATTCAGGTACTTAAAAAGTAAAATTGATATTTAAAGATATTTAATATATAGTTTATGCAGAAAGAATCAGATTGTATTTATGGATTGCATGCAGTGATAGAGGCAATAAGAGCCGGAAAACAAATCGACCGGCTTCTTATAAAACAAGGATTGCAGGGTGCTCTCTATCATGAACTTATGACAGAGGTTAAAGCTCATAACATTGTATTTCAGATTGTACCTGTTGAAAGAATAGAACTCGTTACAAGGAAAAATCACCAGGGGGTGCTGGCCTGGCTCTCAATAATTGAATATCAATATATTGCCAACCTTCTTCCTATGATATTTGAAAAGGGTGAAGATCCTTTGATAATTGCTCTTGATGGTGTTTCGGATGTTAGAAACTTTGGCGCGATAGTCCGTACAGCTGAAAGCCTTGGCGCACATGCAATAATAATACCCGAAAAAGGATCCGCAAGGATAACCGCCGATGCAGTTAAAACATCGGCCGGTGCTTTACATTCCTTTCCCGTTTGCAGAGAAAAAAGCATTGTAAGGTCAATAGAATACCTGAAAGAATCAGGACTCAGGGTGTTCTGTGCGGGTGAGAAATCGGCAAAATCAGCGTCGGAGACAAAATTAACCGGACCTTCGGTTTTAATACTTGGCGCAGAAGACAAAGGAATAAGCCGCGAGCTGTTATCATTGGCGGATGATCAGATTAAGATCCCCATGACAGGAACAATCGGTTCACTTAATGTATCTGTAGCGGCCGGTATTCTTTTATATGAGATAATCAGACAACGTTCGCTCTGATTTTATTCTATTATGCTTCTTATCCTGTGGTCAAGCATCTCCTGATCAGAGGTAAATGATGCCAGTCCGGCCAGTGTAAGTAATGTATCTGGAGCAATCTTCCCTTCACTTATTTTATTCTCCCATCTTGAATGAAGAGGTATCTTCCCGTCGGAAACAATGAAACTTTTCTCTTCCCTTGATAGTGAGGGGAACATATCTTCACATCCTTCTTCATGAGCAATGTGAACCAATTCAGATCCGCTTGCAGGTAATTTAGCAGCTAAACGTTCGGCGAGATTGAGTACTTTATTATCAACTTCCCAGAATTTCTCAATATGAGCGTCTTTTGCTGAATCATAAATGCTGACATCGTAATTTTCATGAGTATGGGAAGAAAATTTTCCGGATAACTCTTTATGCCCTGCAGCTGCAACTTTAGGAGGCATCGTAAACACGTCTACACCAGCCAACATTTCGAGCTGGGCGTAATTTCTCAAACTTGCTGCTATTTGTTTGGTCTGCCATGGGTTTTCTGCAGTAAGCCCGGTTACCCAATTCTGAGAAGAGATAACCGCTTTCTCCCCTGCTCCTGTTCCATCGCCTAAATTATTATTTAGCATGTACGCACCGATCCTGCCCAGAAACACATTCACATAATCAGGTCGTGCAACTTTTGTAACAAGTACATTTTCGCGTGCACTGAAGCCTAGTGTGAAATTGACTTTTACGCCTGAATCCTTGAGTAGTCTTGCTCCTATCAATCCCTCAGCAGTATACGGGACTTTAACAATAAACTGTTCAGGACAGATATCATGAAATCTTCTTCCATAATTCTGAATTGCTTTAATATCATGAGCCGTATCAGTATGTAATTCGACGCTTACATAACCGCCGAACTTTAAAGCCAGTCTCAGGGCATGCCGGGCATTTAAGATAAATGCTATCTCTTTAACCCTTTCTTCCTGGGGAAGATCTCTTACCACACTTTTTGCCTCGGAAATAAAAACATCATATATACCTTTTTGTATCTCATTATTAAGCAACGAATTATTCGTGGTTAACGCGCCCATCTCGGCTGACCAGTTTGCTTCAGCTTCCTCCATATCACCTGTATCAAGCCAGAGTTCCGTACCTGTATTATAAAGCGCTTCCCAGAAAGGATCACTTTTCACGTTAACATGTTTTTCACTTAGATTTTTCCAAATAAAATCGCTGATTCTGGTATTTATATCGGCCATGGTTTCAAGTATTGATTTCAGATTCTATTAATTCATTTTTTTTTGATAAAGCTTGCAGGTCATCACCTGTGGGTTGCTGGAAAACTTTTAGTCCGAACTCATTCATTACCGCCAAAAGGTGTTCGACAATATCAGACTGAAGGTTCTCGTATGGAATAAACTGGATTTTTGTTGTGAACAGATTGAATTGCAACTGCAGACCATTCCCGTTATAAGGCTGGTGTTTCAGAATAATTGTCTGCCCTTTATCCACTTCGGGAATTTGCTTAATATAGGCTTCGGCATATAGCCTGAAAAGCCCCAGGTTTGTAATTTTCTGCGAATTGAAAAACGGAGAATCGCTAAGGTTAATTTTGTTACCCTGCTGATCGGATTTTCTTTTCGATGTTTCAATTGCTTCTTTAATAGCCGGAACCCTGCAAAGTCTGTCTTCCAATTCTTTGTCAGCAAACCTGATACTCCGTATATCAATGAAAATGGATCTTTTTACCTGTCGTATTCCGGCCTCCTCCATTCCCCTCCAGTTCTGGAAGGAATCATTAACAAGCGAATAGGCAGGTACTGTGATTATAGTTTTGTCGAAATTCTGAACTTTAACAGTATTCAGAGTTATATCTGAAACGATACCATCCACATCACGCCGTGGTATTGAAATCCAGTCTCCCACTTTCAGCATCTTATCGGCTGAGAGCTGTATACTGGCGACAAGTCCCAGCAGAGTATCTCTAAATACGATAATCAGCACAGCAGCCATAGCTCCCAAACCAGCAATAAGAGAGCTCATATCTTTTTTGAATACCACTGATATAACGATAAGAAACGTTACAACAACTATGAAAATTTTCAGGAGTTGAACATACCCCTTAATATGCCGGTGGCGCGCGATCGGTAAAGTTTTATAGATTTCATGCCATGCTTCTATAAACGAATTAATGACTACCATACCTATAATCAACATATAAATATAGGTGAGTTTATGAACCACAAACATCCATCCGGGATAGGTCTTAAGAGCCCATGCAGCAAGAAACCATATAACAAGGGCAGGAGCAAAGTGCGATAGACGGGTAAAAACTTTTTGTTCAAGGAAAATATCATCCCAGGTGTTAGTGGTCTTTTTGACTATGCTGGTAACAACTTCGAGGATGATTGCTTTTGCTAAAATGTTTGAGAGCCAGCTAAGCAAAATGACAATCAATACCAGAACCATGGTACTGAGAAATGAAGAGAAGCTGTAGCCTAATCCTGCGTGAATGAAAAAGTCTTTAAACCATATTGCAGGATCGTTTATTAATGACATATCAGAATACTTAAATAATTAGTGACAAAAATAGATAAATTATCAATCCCTCTCATTGAATATTTTTAGCTTTACAACATTCTGTTAAAAATATATTAGCTATGAGAACAATAATTTCACTTATTTTGTTTTGGCTGTCAATCACCTTAACAGCACAGGTCAATTTTGACAAATATTTTACTGACAAAGTCTTAAGGTTCGATTTTATGCTTGCGGGTAATAGCCACACCACAACTGTTTACCCGGCAGGAATGAAGGAGGAGCCATACTGGGCCGGATCTAAAACTAATCTCATAAATCCTTTCAACTCCGGAAATTTTAAATATGAACTATTTGATGTAGCCGGTAATACTCTTATTTATTCCAGAGCATTCTGTACACTTTTCCAGGAGTGGCAGACGACCGATGAAGCAAAGACTATTGACAGAAGTTTCTATGAAGTGGCTACAATGCCCTACCCAAAAGACAAAGTCAGATTTATTCTCAGCAAGAGAGAACGGAATGGTTTATTCTCAAAATTGTATGAAACCGATATCGACCCGGCGAATTATTTTATCAGAAAAGAAAATACAGTAAATGTGGCAGTCACAAAAATTTACGGCGAAGGCGACCCCCATACTTCAGTTGATCTTGCATTTATAGCGGAAGGGTACAAAGCAGATGAAATGGGAAAATTCAGAGAAGATGTAAAAAAGATGGCTGATTATCTCTTTGCAGAACCCCCGTTTAGTGATTATAAGGATAAATTTAATATCTGGGCGGTTGAGGCAGTATCTCAGGATTCCGGAACTGACATTCCTGGTGAGCATATATATGTAAATACAGCTCTGAATTCAAGTTTCTTTACTTTTAATCTTGACAGGTATCTGACTACCCAGGATATCAAAGCCGTAAATGATTATGCTGCCGCGGTCCCTCACGATAATATAGTTGTACTAATAAACAGCACAAAGTACGGAGGAGGAGGTGTTTACAACTACTATACTGGGACAACAACTGGAAATCAGCTTTCACCAATAGTCTTTATTCATGAATTTGGACATGGATTTGTTGGTCTGGCTGACGAATATTATACATCTGAAGTCGCATATGATGAATTTTACCCTCTAAACGTAGAACCCTGGGAACCAAACATAACCACACTTGTCAATTTCGGTTCAAAATGGGGAAATATGATATCCAAGAATACTCCTGTTCCAACGCCAGCGGAGAAGAAATATGAAAATGTAACTGGACTTTTTGAAGGAGGCGGGTATTCTGCAAAAGGAATTTACCGTCCCGAGATGGATTGCAGAATGAAAAGCAATGGCCCTAAAGGGTATTGTTCCGTATGCCGGGATGCAATAAAAGAAATGATTGAATTTTACATAAAATAAAAAACATGTAGGGACGTTGCATGCAACGTCCCTACAAAACATGCAACGTCCCTACAAAACATGCAACGTCCCTACAAAACATGCAACGTCCCTACAAAACATGCAACGTCCCTACAGTTTTTTATTTTTTCTTCCTATCGATAAGATAGAACAATACAAGGCTAAGACCGCCGAATAAGAATACCATCGACGTATAATCTGCTCCGTTTTCCATTGCACCCATCGAATGAAGTACATCACCGGCGATAATTCCAAATCCAACACCCATTAAAAGCATGCCTATTTTTAATGTCACTTTGTTCCAGTTAAATAAAGATGTCTCACCTTCTTTACCGGTATTAAAAAGACTTGCATCTGCTCCCTTGTCTATAAGGGCCATTCTTTCTTTGTTTCTGTTAGTTATATGAACATAGTATAGTCCAAAAACTGTTGCGAACAATGCGATAAACCCAACTAATACTCCCATGACTTTAATTATTAATTATTGATTAAGAACTCTTTTTGTACCTTTAGACTACCGGTATCACAGGGCGGTTACAAAAAAATGAATAATAAATAAAGTAATATTCAGCGTAACCAATTAATATCTTTGCTCGTCAAAGCAGAAGAATGGACTATAAGGGTGACATATTTTATATTGAGCAGATACTTGCAGGAAACAGTAATTCTTTCTGTCATATTGTCGATAAGCATAAGAACAAAGCTTATAATCTAGCTTTCAGGATATGCGGAAATCACGAAGAAGCTGAAGAGATTGCTCAGGATTCATTTTTAAAGGCATACAAGTCACTTAAGAGCTTTAAAATGAAAAGCAGTTTTGCCACCTGGCTTTATCGAATCGTATATAATAGCGCAATATCTCATGTAAGAATAAAGAAAAAAGGGGTCCTTTCGCTTGAGGATTTTCCGGTTGACGCCACTGATTTCATAGGTACTGACACAAGCGAGGAGGAAGCTGAAACAGAATACAGGAATTCTTTGGTTAACTTTGCTCTTCAGAAAATCACCGAAGAAGAAAGAGGACTTATCAGTCTGTATTATTACGAAGATTTGAGTACAACTGAGATTTCGGATGTTACAGGAATAAGTAAATCAAATATCAAAGTAAAGCTGTTCAGAGCACGGCAGAAGATGCTTGAAATAATAGAAAAAGTTGAAAATAAAAAATTAATATATCATGAATGACCAGGGAAAATACAACAGAGATCTTCTCAGAGAGTATATTGCTCCCGGTAAGATAGAGAAAGCTCCTGATGGGTTCACCTCCAAGGTAATGGCAGGCATTCAGGTGGATGCTCAACATTTAATTTCTGCAAGGAATGCACCCCGAAAAGATCTGGTACCTATAATTTCAGCAGGAATTACTTGTTTGTTATTAAGTTTGACTTTTTTGATCCCAGCCGACAAATCCGATTCATTGACTCTTCATGTTTTAAACTTACTCAAAAACATAAAAACCGCGCTGCCTGAGATAAATCTTTCATCGATCTTTAACGTCACTCTTCCATCAGTATCGATGTATGCTCTGCTGGGAATATTAGTACTTACTGCATTCGACAAAGCGCTAAATGTAATTTTTCACCGGGAAAAGTAATTCAAATACTTGGAATTTTTATCTGGATAAACGTCAATCGTCTCCTGCAATGCTCATTTTATCGACTTTGCAAAAACTTTTTGAACTTGATAAATTTTCTGACTTTGTAAACTTTATGGACTTTACAGACTTTCAACTTTGGAATTAAGTCCTTTTGCGTTCAGCGATTTGCTCATAGCATTTAGCACTTCCATAACACCCAGCTTTACTTCACAACTTCCATTGAAATGAACTATCATTGCACATTGTTCCGCCTGGACAGAGTCGTGGCCACAAACTTCAACCAACGATTTAATGACATGCTCGAAAGTATTGATATCATCATTGTAAAGGATCAGAGAGCCTGTTTCACTTCCGCTTTTCTGCTTGTCATCCCTATGTAATATTTTTTCTTTCATTTCAGTTTCTCAAATAGATGTCGTGCTGTTTCTACCGGAATCTCTTTCTCGCCAAGCCATGCAACAACCTTTGCCTCACGGTATCCATTTCTTTGAAGAAGGTCAGAATACTCGGCTGCGGTTTCAAAAGTAATAAATTTTCCGATCAAATAATCAAATTTACCATCTTCAAGTTGTTGAATGTCCAAACCCTTGTTCCCTGATATTTTTCTGATTTCCTCAACAACATCCTCAGTCAATGGGGTTAACGATCTCTTTACCTCAACTCTGAAAGTAAGGGTTGGAGTTAATGTGTCAGCCTTATTTTCAGGAATTATTTTTTCGACTGAGTAAAAAGGTTTTTCGCCCCACTCCTTTTCGAGCAAAGAAGCCCTGTCGGTTGAAACATGTTTACTATCCGATAATGCTACAACAAATGCATCTTTGAATCCTTTAACTTTAACAGCAGTCAGAGCTTTCCGGGCATCAGCAGATTTTCGGAACATACCTGCATAATAAATTATTTTATCCGTTCCTTCAATTTTAAAACCATAGATTGGACTAATCCCTTTAAAATAACCGGGAGAGACAGGATTACGGAAGACAGCAAGCTGGATCCGGTATATCAAACCGGGAGGCACTTCGGGATCAATAACGATTTTTTCATTTGGCGCTGCCTTCACTGACACCTCGAAAAAAGAAAAGATTCCTACCTGGGTATTAACCGAAGGAATAATTGTGTTATTTATAACTGGTTGTTTCTCAGGTTTTCTAA
>WSSedB1CaDRAFT_10000795_pt1 | contig 12893 bp, 12 predicted proteins | sample WetSurSB1Cattail_FD_9460 | JGI IMG/M metagenome (IMG submission 9460)
CGCCCACCTCGGGCGGGACGGGAAAGGGCTTGCGGGGCGGAATCGGCGTCTCCTCGGGAAGATGTGTCGGCTCGGCCGCGGTCGGCGTAACCAGTTCCTCCGCGGACTCAGCCGCAGTCACCGGCTCTTCCAAAACCGGCGCGGACAAACTTGGAATTTGTGAAGGATCCACCGGCCGCCGATACAACTCGGTCAGTCCCAGTTCGCGATAGAAGCGCAACCGGGCAGCAAGGGCCTGTTGTGTGGCGGGATCGAGCATGGGCGGCACTGCGGGCTACTCCACAATCAGCGGGCGGCGGGGCGGCACCACCGTCTCGGACTGCTGCAATACCCGCTCCTGGGGCGTCCGCGTGTCCATGTGCAAGTCGGTTTCCACCACCAGCGCCCGCGGACGGCGCAGCGCAAGAATCTCGTCCAGGATGCGGTCTGCCAGCTTGCGCTTGGGCATCTCTTCAAGCTCAATGGCGGTCGAAGTGGTCAGGAATGTGGCGGCATTGTTGTCCGCGTCAAACCCCACGCCCTCACTCAGTACATCGTTGACTACAATCGCATCCGCGCCCTTACGCAGCAGCTTGGCGCGGCCGTTTTCCATGCGATTCTCAGTCTCCGCGGCAAAGCCCACAATCAGCTGCCCCGGCTTGCGGCGGCGCACCACCTCAGCCAGAATGTCCTCTGTCGGCGCCAGCTCCAGCGTGAGCGGCCCGGTGCGTTTGAGCTTGTGGTCCGAGACATTCACCGGCCGGTAGTCCGCCACGGCCGCTGCCTTGATCACCAGTGTTGTTTCGCCCATGCGCTCAAGCACGGCGTCGCGCATCTGGTCGGCCGTCGTCACCTTAATTAACTCGCAGTGCGCCGGCGGATGCAGCGCCGAGGGGCCGCTAATCAGGATCACCTTCGCGCCGCGACTCTGCGCGGCCTCGGCCAGCGCATAGCCCATCTTGCCGCTCGAACGATTGCCAAGAAAACGCACCGGATCGAGTGCCTCGCGTGTGCCTCCCGCGGTCACCAGCACGATCTCACCGGCCAGATCGTGGCGGCGGCCGAGCGCGCCCAGCACATAATCTGCGATGGCTTCCGGCTCAGCCATGCGGCCCGCGCCCACCGTGCCGCAGGCCAGGTCGCCCGTGCCCGGTTCGATCACGCGCACGCCGCGCAGGCGCAGAATCTCAAGATTGGCCTGCGTTGCCGGATGGTTCCACATGTTCACGTTCATCGCCGGGGCCACCAGCACCGGCGCCTGCGTGGCCAGGTACATCGTGGTCAGAAAATCGTCGGCAATGCCGTGGGCAAACTTGGCCAGAATGTTGGCCGTGGCGGGAGCAACGACCAGCGCGTCGGCCCATTGCGCCTCGCCAATGTGCTCAATCGACGAGTCATAACCACCCCCGGCCGTTCCAATCTCGTCCCACAGGCTGGTGATGACCTTGTGCCCGGTAAGGGCCGCGAAGGTGAGCGGCTGCACAAAGCGCGTGGCCGCCTCCGTCATCACAACGTGGACCTCCAGCGCCTGCCGTTCAAGAGCACGCACCAGTTCCGCTGCTTTGTAGGCTGCAATGCCGCCGGAGACGCCAACCGTCACTCGCATAGTCAAATTGTAGTCGGAGAAGCGTGTGGATCGCACCGCGGAAGCGCGTGCGATCCACGAAAAGGTGGGAGAGCAGAAAAACTACGAGAGAATTGGTGTGCCGCGGTCTTCCACCAGCGGCTTCACAACGGGTACATCCTTCTTTACGTAGGAAATCTTGCCTGCTTCGATCTCGTCCTGCGCAATGCGGCAGGCCTTGGTGGAGTGGCTGGGAACAAGCGCCGCGGATCCACTCTGCAACTGACGCGCACGTCGTGCCGCTACAAGGACCTTGCGATAATTCGAATCGAACTGAGTTTCAATCGTCATCGGGATCATCTCCAAAGGGAAGTTGTTGTTGGCTGGAGTTCCCTTCGATGCCGAAGGCCTCCAGCACGGGTTTGAGCCGCTCCCGCGAGTTCTCTAAACGGCAGGCCGCGGCGACCTCCAACACCCTGCTCGAACGCACCGCAATGGGTTCGCCGTTGCGGTAGAAACGCTCCGCAAGCACGATGGCCTCCAACTGCGCCACCGTTCTGTCCAGAATGTCGTTGACCAAAATATAGCTGTAATCGCGGTAATTCTCAATTTCCTTGCTGGCCTCGCTCAGGCGACGGTAGAGCTCGGACTCGTTCACCACCCCCTCGGCGCGGCTGCGGTTGCGCAGGCGGGTGCGCAGCACCTTTGGCGTAGGCGGCAGCACAAACAGACCCACGGCCTCAGGCATGGACTTGCGCACCTGTGCCGCCCCCTGCACATCGATGTCGAGCAGCAGGTCGTGGCCCTGGCGGCGTGCTTCGTCCAGCGAACTGCGGGCGGTGCCATAGTAGTTGCCGAAGACCTCGGCGTGCTCCAGGAACTCGCCGGCGTCGCGCATACGCTCAAATTCCTCGCGCGTAGTGAAGTGGTATTCACGGCCGTTCTCCTCAGAGCCGCGCGGATGGCGCGTGGTCCACGAGATGGAGAAGTCGATCCCCGTGACCTGCTTCCGCAGCTCACCCACCAGCGTGCTTTTGCCGGAGCCAGACGGCGCCGAGATGATGAATAAAATTCCTGCCACTTTCCAGTAGTCCCTTTCGTCGATCAGGATGCGTCGTGCAACTGTTATTCCACGTTCTGAATCTGCTCGCGCGCCTTTTCGATCTCGGCCTTCATGGCCAGCCCCAACTCAGTAATACGCGTGCCCTTGCCGCCCACGCCCCCGGTCTTCGACAAAAGCGTGTTGGCCTCGCGATTCATCTCCTGCAGCAGAAAGTCGAGCTTCTTGCCCACTTCGCCGCCCGCGGCCAGCAACTCTCGGAAGTGGGAGATGTGCGTGGTCATGCGCGCCAGTTCCTCGGCGATGTCGCTGCGGTCCACCAACACCGCCACTTCCTCGAGCAGCCGCTGGCGGTTGAACTCGTTGCCCACAGCAGCGGTGAGCCGCTGCATCAGCCGCTCCTGGTAGCGCTGCTCCACCTCAGGGCGCAGCGCGGCCACGCCTTCGGTGGCTTCGGCCAGCTTGTCCAGTGAGCCACTCAGAATCGCGCTAAGCGCGTTGCCCTCGCGAGCACGCATGATGTTGAGTTCGTTCAGCAGCGGACCAATCTGTTCCGTCACACTGGCGGTCAACGCGGCAGAGTCCTCGTCGCTATTCGAACGGTTCTCGCTCTGCAGTGCGGCGGGCATGCGCAGAATCGTGTTCAGGTCTGGCTCACCTGTCAGGGCGAATTCCTCGCGCGCGGTGTGAAACGCCTCGATATAGCCGGCGACAAGTTCGCGGTTGTAACCAGCCTTCTGCTGTGCAGGGCGCTCCACTGAGAGCGCGACCTCCACGTGGCCGCGCACCAGGTTCTCCTTCAGTGCGCGTCGCAGCTCCATCTCCAGCGCGTCCAGGCCCGAAGGCAGGCGTAGTTGAATGTCGAGGAATCGATGATTCACGCTCTTCAGGCTGAGCGTGTAGATGAGTTGATCGTGCACGCGCACCTGGGTGCGGGCAAAACCGGTCATAGAGTAGATGGGCATGCGTGCTATTCCCCCGTCTTGCTGGAGACCGCCAGCGTATCCGGCGCGGCACCGGCTTCGAGCGCGTCAATGAACTGCAGTTGATAAAGCCGTTGATACGTGGACGATGTGTTGAGCAGTTCCTCGTGCGGCGCAATGGCCGTGATGCGTCCGTCTTCAAGGACGGCGATACGGTTGGCGCGGCGGATCGTGCCCAGTCTGTGCGCAATCACGACCACCGTACGGTTCTGCATCAGGTTGGCCAGTGCCGTTTGCACCAGCGATTCACTCTCGGCATCGAGCGCGGAGGTGGCTTCGTCGAGGATCAAAATCGGTGCATTCTTCAGGATCGCCCGCGCGATGGCGATGCGCTGCCGCTCGCCACCGGAGAGGCGGAAGCCCTTCTCGCCAATCACCGTCTCGTAACCCTGCGGCATGCGCATGATGAAGTCGTGAGCCAGCGCGTTGCGCGCCGCCTGCTCCACGAGCGCGTGTTTCATGTCGGGCTGGCCGTAGGCAATGTTGTTGCGCACCGTGTCGTTGAACAGGATGGTCTCCTGCGTGACTTGCGCAATCTGCTTGCGCAGCGAGCTGAGCGTCAGGTAACGCACATCGTTGCCGTCGAGCAAAATCCGGCCAGACGTCACATCAAAGAAGCGCGGAATCAGGTTGACAAGTGTCGATTTGCCCGCGCCGCTGGGGCCCACCAGCGCCAGCACTTCGCCGGCATGGACATCGAGGTTCACATTGAACAGAATCTGCGCATCGCCTTCATCCGTGGGATAGCTAAAGCCGACGTTCTCAAACCGGATCGACTTCTTGAATCCCTTCAAGGCCATCGCGTGCGGCCGCTCCTTCACATCGTCCTCGGTGTCAAAGAAGGTGAAGATCGAGGCCGACGCGCCCATGGCCTGCTGGAAGGCGTTGTAAAAGTACGCGAACTTGCGCACTGGATCGTAGAGCTTGAAGAGCAGGATGATAAACGCGCCAAACAGGCCCATCGTCATGCGGCCGTGTTGAATCTCGTTGCGACCGATAAAGAGAAACAGCGCTATGGCAATCGCGCCGATCGTGTCCATGAGCGGCGAACTGATGGACTGTATGCGCACGCTGCGAAGGTTGGCACGAAACAGCCGCTTGGCCGCCTTCTGAAAGCGCAGGACCTCCCACAACTCCGTGTTGAAGGCCTTCACAATGCGGTTGCCCGTGACCGTCTCGTGCAGAATGTTCTGGATCTCAGCCAGCTTGTCCTGCCCGCTGCGCGTGCGGGTGCGCACCTCGCTGCCAATCTTGCGAGCGGAGGTGATAACGACCGGGATGAAAAGGACCAGCGCCCAGCTCAGATGCCCGCCGAGCCGGATGACGAAGACAATGCCAACGAGAAAGGTGAAGAATTGCTGCAGGAACTCACCGATCACCGAGCTCATCGCGTTCTGCACGCGATCCACATCGTTGATAAGCGTTGAAAGAATCGTGCCCGTCGCGTGCCGATGGAAGAAGCTCGACGAGCGGCGCAGCGTGGTTTCGTACAGGTGATTCCGCAGGTCGGTGATCGTGCCAAACCCTGCGTAATTCACCAGATATGTGCCGACGTAGTCGCAGATGCCCTTCCCGAGCGTCGCGATAACGAGTGCAAATGCAACGACATTCCACGCATTGTGAATATGAAAAGCCGGCGGGATCAGGGCGCGGAGATCAAAGTGCCAGCTGCTCTGGCGCAGGCCCAGAATGATGGGGCCTTCCGGCGCATCTGGGCGCAGAACCTGATCAAAGATCGGCTGCAGGAGCAGCACGCGAAACGTGTCCAGCGCTCCCACAAGCGCCAGCAGAAACACGCCGGGTACCCACTGAATGATGTAGGGAAGCCCGTAGCGCATCAAGCGGAAAAATCGCGTCATACGGGACGGTCCACCTTGGGCGCATCAGCGACCTTCTGGCCGGCGTGGCGGAAAAACTCCATCCCCGTATTGTAGCCGGGCAGCGCTAGCGGCCGATAGCGGATCAGCGCCCGGCGCCTTTCTCGATGAGCCTCGTAGTGGAGTAGCCCTCAACCAGCGGCACAATCGTCACTTCCCCGCCCCATGACCGGACCTCGGCCGCACCGACAACGGAGTCGGCCTCGTAGTCGCCTCCCTTGACGATCACGTCCGGGCGCACAGCTACGATGACCTCGAGCGGCGTTGGCTCGTCGAAAATGATGACGGCATCAACAGAAGCTAAAGCGGCCAACACGCGAGCGCGTTCGGCCTGGCTCACGATGGGCCGCGTCGGACCCTTGAGGCAGTTCACTGAGGCGTCGGAGTTGATGGCGACGATGAGCCGGTCACCCACACGGCGCGCCTGCTCCAGAAGCGTAATGTGGCCAATGTGCAGCAGGTCGAAGCAGCCATTGGCAAAGACTACGCGCTCGCCGTTTGCCTTCCACGAAGCCACTCGCCGGGCCAGTTCGCCGCGGGTCAGCACCTTGTCCTCTGCATGCAAAGCAATCTGCGGGCTGAGCGCGGCGAGCAGCTCGTGCTTTTCAACCGGCACGGTGCCCACCTTGCCGACCACGATGCCGGCGGCAATATTCGCAAGTTGCACTGCGGTCTCCGGCTGCAGGCCTGAGGCAAGGCTCAGTGCGAGCACAGCGATCACCGTGTCGCCGGCGCCGGAGACGTCGAACACCTGCCGCGCCTGCGCAGGCGCTACGTAGCGGTTGCCGGGGCGGACAAGCGCAATGCCCTTCTCGCTGAGCGTGGCGGTAAGGAACTCGATGTCGAGGTCCTTCACCGTCTGCTCGGCCGCGGCCAGAAGCGCGTCCAGGTCGCTGGTGTCGAGCCGCAAAGCCAGGGCCAGTTCACCCAGGTTGGGGCAGATGGTGGTTGCGCCGCGATAGTGCGCGTAGTCCCGGCCCTTGGGGTCGACCAGTACCGGAATATTCCGTTGGCGCGCGGCTGCGATGAGCGCACGGCACAGGGCCGGTGTGACCGCTCCTTTGGCATAGTCGGAGAGCACCAGGGCGTCGGTTTCGGGCAATAGTGCAAGCGCGGTCTCCAGCAGCTTATCGAGGGCCGCTTGCTCAATCGACCCAAGCTTTTCAAAATCCAGACGCAGCATCTGCTGGCTGCCGCTCAGGATGCGCGCCTTGGTGATGGTAGGAAATTCATTAGACGTGACAAAATGCGGCTCAATCCCGCTGGCTTTCAGGCTGGCGAAGAGCAGGGCTTCGCTCTCGTCGCCGCCGGTAATGCCAACGACGGAGGCCTTTGCGCCGAGCCGAGACAGGTTCATGGCCACGTTGGCCGCGCCACCGGGCTTGGCCTCCTGCCGCACGCCGCGCACCACGGGCACAGGCGCTTCCGGCGAAATACGGCCCACCTCGCCCCAGATGTACTTGTCGAGCATCACGTCGCCCACCACGAGCAGCCGCTTGCAGCTCCACGCGTGCTCAATATCGTTGACGACCCGATGCAGTTGTCCGATCAACGCGCCCTCTCTCCCCATGCGCCTGCCGGCTATGGATGCTGCGAGCGGCCTTGCGCTGGGTTGTTGCTATCATAGCGGGGTGAACAAGCCAACAGGCAGTGCTTTTGCTGGCACTCTGGTTACCTTTTTCCTGGACCGCGACGGCGTGGTGAACGAGAAGATGCCCGAAGGCCGCTATGTGACCTGCTGGGAAGAGTTGCACCTGCTCCCCGGCGTCCCGGAAGCCATTGCGCAACTGAATCGCGCGGGGATGCGCGTGGTGGTGGTATCGAACCAGCGCGGCGTGGCGCTTGGTCATTATTCAGCAACAGACGTGGAATCGATTCACGCGCGGCTGCAGCAGGAACTTGCAACGCACGGCGCGCATGTGGACGCATTCTACTTCTGCCCTCACGACAAGGGCACCTGCCACTGCCGCAAGCCTCTGCCCGGAATGTTCGAGCAAGCACAGCATGACTTTCCCCAAATTGAAGCCGCCACCAGCGCAATGGTCGGTGACTCGGCCTCGGACATCGAGTTCGGCCAGCGGCTGGGTATGCGCACAATCTTCATTGAAGGCGACCCGGCACGGCAGAAGCCCGGCACGCGCAAAGCAGGAGCGCAGGCCGATGCGCAGTTCTCTTCTCTGGCTGAAGCCGTCAACACCCTGCTGGCGGCACGGTAGCGCGCGCCTATCTAGTAGGCGCGCAGGGCGCGGATGACTTTCAGGATCGCGTCCGGCTGCGGCAGGATCACGTCCTCGAGAATCGGCTGGTAGGCCACAAAAGTGTCCATGGATCCAATGCGCCGAACCGGCGCGTCGAGTTCGTCGAACAGCTCGTCAGCAATGCGCGCGGCGATCTCCGCGCCGTATCCCCAACTCAGCATATCCTCGTGGGCTACGATCACGCGGTTCGTCTTGCGCACCGAGGTGGCGATGGCTTCCCAGTCGTAGGGACTGAGCGTGCGCAGGTCGATGATCTCGACCTCGATGCCGTTCTCGCGGTGAGCCTTCTCCGCCGCCTGCAGGGCGCGCGGCACCACAGCGCCGTAGGTCACCAGCGTCATGTGTGTACCGGGGCGCACGATCTTCGCCTTGCCAAAGGGGATGGCAAAGTCCGGGCCGGGGTAAGGCGCACGGCCGTAGGACTCGCGATAGAGCCGCTTGTGCTCAAGGAAGAGCACCGGGTCGTCGCAGCGGATGGCGGTCCGCAGCAGTCCATTGGCGTCGAGCGCATTGGACGGGAATACGACACGCAAGCCCGGGATATGCGTAAACATGCTTTCGCCCGACTGCGAGTGATAGATCGATCCACCGGTGAGGTAGCCGCCGATGGGCACGCGAATGACGGCGGGCGCTGCCCAAGCGCCGTTCGAGCGCCAGCGCATCAGCGCCATCTCGTTGCGCATCTGGTGCACTGCGGGCCAGATGTAGTCGAAGAACTGGATCTCGACCACAGGCTTCATGCCACGAACACCATAGCCCACTGCGCGGCCCACAATGTTGGCCTCGGCAAGCGGCGAGTTAAAGACGCGCTCCGAGCCAAACTCAGTTTGCAGACCGGAGGTGAGCTTGAAGACACCACCCTTGCCCTTTACCTCTGCCAGAGCTTCTTCGCGGCTGGCGTCAGCCACGTCCTCGCCGTAGATGACGATGCGAGGGTCGCGGCGCATCTCGTCGTGCAGGCAGGCGTTGATAAGGTCGGCCATGGTGCGCGGCGTGGCGGCCTTGGCGTCGGCCGGCATCACGGGCTCGGTCGCGAGCGCCGGGCTGGTGGGGTCCAGGTCCTCGGAGTAAACGTGGCGCTCGATGCTCGAAATCTCCGGCAACGGGGCGTGCAGCGCGCGCTCGGCAGCCTCTGCCACCTCGTGCTCAATCTGGTGCTCGATCGCGGTAATCTCCTCAGCCGTCAGAATGCCCTCGCGCAGGAGGCGCATCTGCATCTTCGCGATGGGGTCGCGCAGCGCATCGGCCTCGCGCTCGGCAGCGGAGCGATACCACTTGTCGTCGTCTGAAAGCGAGTGCGAGTAGCAGCGGATGCAGTGGCCATGGATGAACGCGGGGCCCTTGCCGGAGCGGCAGTGTTCGGCCGCAGCCTGGAAGGCGCGCAAGCACTCCTCAACATCGGTTCCGTCGATCTCGGCAAAGTGGAAGTTGGGAAAGTTGGCAACGAGCTTGGAGATGCTGCCGCCGGGAGTGTTCACTTCCACCGGCACGCTGATGGCGTAGCCGTTGTCTTCTACGCAGAAGATGACAGGCAGCTTGTTGTTGGACGCGGTGTTGAGCGCTTCCCAAAACTCGCCCTGTGATGTAGAGCCTTCGCCCAGGCAGGTGAGGACAACTTCGTCGTCGTGAAACTCGACGTCGCGAAGAGCGCGGTAGTCGCCGTCGGCTTTCTGGGCGGCCTCAGGGTGGCGGCTGAAGTAGCGGCCTGCTTCCGAGGCGCCCACGCCGTGCAGAACCTGCGTGGCGGTGGAGGAAGACGTGCTCACGATATGCAGTTCGCGGCTGCTCCAGTGGGTCGGCATCTGGCGGCCGCCGCTGGCCGGATCAGTGGCCGCGCCCACGGCCTGCAGAAACATCTGTTCGGGCGTCACGCCCAGCGCCAGGCAGAGCGCGCGGTCCCGGTAGTAGGGCAGGAACCAGTCGTAGCCTGCGCGCAGCGCCAACCCTGCGCCCACCTGAAGCGCCTCGTGGCCTGCACACGAAATCTGGAAGAAGATCTTCTGCTGCCGCTTGAGTAGGATCTCGCGATCGTCAACGCGCCGGGAAAGAAACATCAACCGGTACATCTCGATCAGCTGCTGCGGGGTTAGTTTGCCGTCGGCGTTTTCAGCCTTCGGCACGCGCGCAGTGGAAACTGCAAGTCCCATCTCCTGTCACTCCCAGGTGCGAGTCTGTCGGCTCTCCGCCTTGATCCGATTGTATCAATGGCTTGCAAGCCGGGTCCCACGATGCGTCCGCACAGTGCGAGCGAGCGCCGGTACAACAGAAATTCAGCGATCAAACGGCGAGGGAGGCGGGCGTAGAGAAGGAACATCAGCCACCGATTCAATCATCTTTTCCTTCACGCGGTGAGCCAGCTTCTCGATCTCCCCAATCTTTGCGCTTTGCACCGCCGTCGGCCCTGCGTCGCGCGCCTGCGCCTCCAAGCTGAGCTGCCGCGCGAGCCTCAGCAGCTTTTCCGCATCAGACACCAATTCCTTCTGACGCGCCGCGTTGAGCGCTCGCAGGCGCCGCGAGCTCAGTGCCGGGTCCACATCGACTGACGTGTCGACAACCCCGCGCCGGTTACGGTTGATGAGACTGGGCACGCTCGGCATGCTCTCCTGGCCCGCGGGAGCCGCCGTCAATGCGCACATCAACAGCAGCAGGATCAAGCCGCCACGCCTCATCCCGCACCGCGTACATTTCCAGCGATTCCAACGCCTCATGGGCTCACCTTCAAAGCGCCATCAATCCTTGCCCACAATCACGGTCATGCGGGTCTGTATATCGTGCGCCAGCAGTTCAATCACGGCTGCTTCGCGCAGAAGCTGATCGGGCACCGGTTTGCCCTCCAGCAGCCTCAACTTTTCTTTCAGATCATTCGCCAGAATGAGCACCTTCTGCGCGTCGTCATCGATCTGCTTCCGGCGAAGGGCGTTCACCGCGTCAAAGTTCTGCTTACGCTGCTTCTGCTGACTCAGCAGCATCTGGTCATTCACGTCGGGCAAATGATTCGCCGCAGGCAACAGCAGCGTGTCCCGTTTGGTGGAGTTCGAAATGGAGTTCTGCCCCGCGCCAAGCGCCGCGGGCAAGCCGGCCGCGAAGAGCAACGCGCCGCAAGCGAAGGTTGCCCGCCGCCCCGGCCACGGACTGTATCGCATCTGCATGCAAACCTCCTGAAGCAGCACTAACTGCCCGCGGATTTCAACTTTTCCCGCACGGAGTGGGCCAGCTTCTCGATCTCGTCGGCCTTGCGAATGACGTTGAGCGAGAGCATGTCCTTGTTGGTCTTGTCCACCTCAGCCTTGAGGCCGACGGCAAGATTGAGCAGGCGGGCGCTGTCGTCAGCCAGCTGCTTACGGCGCGGGTCCTGCGGAGCCTGCGCGTCAGGCGGAGCAGCAGGTAACTGCGCGGTGGCAGGGGTTGCGGACGGAGGTGGTGACTGGCCAGCCTGCGCGGCACCCACCACCAGCGCCAGGGCTACCAGCGCGACACAGCCCGCCACGCGCACGCGGAATGACATTGTCTGGACTTCTTTGGACATCGCGACCTCCCGGCACGAGCCGCGCAGGCGCGTGCCAGTCGCTGGGCCCTGGCATGTGCAGCGGGAGGAAACGGGCCCGGACCCGGCTGGGCACAGTATAGATAGAAAGAGGAGCGTTGGTATGCACCCTTTTGCGTTTGCGGCAAAGACAGGCTGGCTGCTGGAGAACCGGTTTCTGAGCAAAGTGCTGGACGAGTGGGGCGACGATGCCCAGGAGTTCCTCCGCTTCAAACTGCCACACCTGCTCGCGGTAGCGCTCATCGCCTTTGTTCTCTATCGTTTACTGCGTCTCATCACGGCGCGTATGATCTCGGTGGCCGAGCGCCATGCGGCCGGCCACGGGCAGGTAGCGCAGGTGAAGACCCTCGCCGGGGTCATCCGAACCACCGGCATGGCGGTGATCGGCTCGATCGTGGGATTGCAGTTTCTGGATGCCGTGGGCGTCAATCTGGCCCCGCTGCTGGCCTCGGCCGGCATCGCCGGGGTAGCCATCGGCCTGGCCGCGCAAAACATCGTCAAGGACATGCTGAACGGCACGCTGATCCTGGTCGAAGATCAGTTCCACGTGGGCGACACTGTCACGCTCGCCGGGCTCTCCGGCGTGGTGGAGACAATGACGCTGCGCAAGACCACGGTGCGCGCCACCGACGGCACCCTGTTCGTAATTCCCAACTCGCAGATCACCACCGTAGCCAACCAGAGCGCCGAGTATTCGGTGGCGACAGTGAACGTGAGCGTGGACTTTTCCGCCGATCCGGACCAGGTGCTCGCACTGCTCAAGGGCATCGCCCTGGATGTACGTCAGAGCGAAGCATTCCGCGGTGTGTTTGTAGATGACCCCAAGGTGCTCGGTGTGGATTCGCTGAAAGGCTCGCAGCTCATCTTCCCTGTGCAATTCAAGACGCTCGCCACACAGCAGTTCGCGCCCGTGCGCGAGTTCCAGCGTCGCGTGCGCATTGCGCTCGAACAGAACCACCTTCTGCCCGGCGATCCCTACCGCGTCTTCAACTCGTTTGGCACACGGGACGCGGAGGCGCCGGGAACCGCGAACGTGCGCGCACCGGAGACGGCGAGCACGGTGGTGCGCGATCCCACCACGCTCAAGCCGCAGGATTCGAACCCCTTCAGCGGCGAATAGCGCTCAGGCAGGTTCGCTCAGCGCCTCAAGGAGCAGGTTGGCGTCGACAATGGGCGGCAAACAGGTGCGGCCGCGGCAGACCAGCGCCCAGGCCGCCGCGCCCTCGGGCTGCGGCACGTGCAGCACAGACTCGGCCAACGCCTCCGGCAGGTTGCCCTCCGCGAGTTGCGAAGGCGCCAGGCGAATCACAGTCTTGTTCACCGCAAAGCCGGAAACTGCGGTGGCCTCAAGCAGATCGGCCGCCCGCCCCTCTCCAACAACGACAATCTGCACCGGGTCAAGCAGCAGGCGCTCCAGCGCAAGACCGTAACTCCCGGCATACAGGCCGAAGTGCTCCACGATGCCGGCGAAGGTGCCGAGCGTGTCTTCGGCAATCTCACGGAACTCCGTGCGGCCGCTCAATGCTTCCAGGCGCAGCAGCGCCGACGCCGCCGTGGGATTGCCAGCCGGCGTGGGCGAGTCCTGCAGAGGCTTGCGGCGCGCGCGCAATGCGCCCAGCGGCACTGCT
>WSSedB1CaDRAFT_10000796_pt1 | contig 12891 bp, 4 predicted proteins | sample WetSurSB1Cattail_FD_9460 | JGI IMG/M metagenome (IMG submission 9460)
GATATTATCGCCAAGTCCTCCCTCTATGTAATCATCGCCTGCATCGCCCTGGATAAGGTCGTCACCCGCGCCGCCATAAATTTCATCGTCACCGTAACCGCCGAGAATGGTATTATTGCCCGATTCCACGGCTATGTAATCGTTACCGGAATCACCCTGGATCCAGTTGTCACCGGCGCCGGCGCATATTTCATCGTTGCCGTCGCCGCCGAGAATGGTATTATTACCGTCGCCGCCATAAATCGTATCGTTGCCGTAACCGCCGATAAGCACATTATCTCCGGAATCGGCGCTGAGATAATCATCTCCCGCGTCACCCTGAATTTGATTGTTGCCATCGCCGGCATAAATCTCGTCATCGCCGTCACCACCCAGGATGGTATTGTTGCCTGATCCCGCCGCTATGTAATCGTTACCGGCATCGCCCTGGATCCGGTTATCACCGTCACCGCCGTATATTTCGTCGTCGCCATCACCGCCCAAGAGAGTATTGCTACCATTCTTCCCATCCAGATAATCATTTCCACTCCCGCCTTCAATCCAATCATCATCGTCACCACCCATCAACTGGTCATTGCCATCGCCTCCCAACAGAGTATTATTGCCAGCCTCCCCATCCAGATAATCATTGCCGTCATTGCCTTCGAGATAATCGTCACCGGTTCCGCCAAATATCTGGTCGTTGCCGTCATCGCCATATAATGTATCCGCCTCTGCTCCGCCATCCAGGTAATCGTCATCATCACCTCCGGAAATCTCGTCTACGCCGTCACCACCCATCAACTGGTCTTTTCCCTTATCTCCGAACAGCAAATCATCGCCATCCTCGCCATCCAGGTAGTCATCTCCGTCACCACCACCCAGTTCATCATTACCCGAACCGCCGAACAGGTCATCATTGCCGCCGTTGCCCCATATCTTGTCTTTGCCGTCACCGCCATCAATGTAATCATTACCGTGCTTATCAATTGAGAGATAACTGACGTCATTGTCCCCAATGAGAACGTCATCACCACTACCACCGAAAATAGTGTCATTACCACCCCACCCGAAAACGACATCATTTCCGGTCCCCGCATCCACCTCGTCGTTGCCGCCCGCTGTATAGATAAAGTCATTACCGGCTCCGGCGTAGACCACATCGTCACTGGTATCTTCTTCTCCAGTACTGAAATAGGTCAGATTGGTGAATGAAGGGTCATAGCTTGTGCCGTCGAAATTGCTTGAAAACGTCCAGTCGAAGACTGAGCCGCTTTTATATGTGATCTCTCCATTATCATCTTGAGAAGTATAAAAAGTTCCATCGTACGCGCCTCCGCTTGAAATAAAGTCATTACCCGCGCCCCCAACCAGCAGGTCTTGTCCCTTGCCGCCGAAGAGGGCATCGTTGCGATTCGAGCCATAGATAAAGTCATTGCCGCCACCGCCGCCGATAATGTCTCCCTGTTCGTTTATCCCTTCCGCGGTTTCTCCGGCGCTAATCAAGTCGGCCATTTCGCCGTAGTCTTCAGCAAAAAGCTGATCATCCCCGTCGCCTCCGTAGATAGCATCCGCGCCCGCGCCTCCTTCGATAATGTCGTTACCGACATCATTACCGGCCGTTACACCCACGCTTATACCTATCCCGTCCCGGCCGTCTCCGCCCAGCACCCGGTCGTCTCCTTTACCCTGATAGATGAAATCGTTACCGCCACCTCCCTCGACCCGATTATTGCCGATATCGTCATAAAGGAGGTCGCTCCTGCCTTCCATGGGTTCGTCGCTGCATTTGATGTTGCCTAATGTATCCGTGTGCATTTGCACGCCGTCTTTGCTGGAGTCGTAATCGATTGGGGTAAGATCGCCAACGATGGTTTTATCAGTGTCCGGGGGGGCAACCGCATCATCCAGGTGAATTCCGAAGTCGCCACTCTTGAAATTTTCGCCGAGGTTTATCGAGCCGCCGTCTTGAAACGTAAGTTTCCAAAGAGTGTCGTGGGTAAGCGTAACGATGCCGCTGGAGTCGGTCCAGGAATTGTCGGTTTCGTTGTGATAAAGCTTTCCTATGGAGAGAAGATAGTCATCACGATGTACGATGATGCTTCCCTTGTTGTCGGAATCGATAATGGTATCGTTGCCATCGCCGATATTATACACATAGGTATCGAGTCCCTTGCCGCCATAGAGAGTGTCATTGCCCTTACCACCATCGAGTTTGTCGTCGCCTGTTCCGCCATAGATGGTGTCGGTTCCGTCGCCGCCATTCAGGGTATCGTTGCCGGCGCCGCCTTCGAGGTAGTCGTTGCCTTTGTCTCCAACGATTGTGTCTCTGCCGTCGCCGCCATACAGACGGTCGGTGCCTTCACCACCGGTAATGCTGCCTCCCAGGTCATTGCCGAAAATTACATTGTTCTGGGGCTTGTCCGTACCTGTGCTCAAAATGACTTTCTTTCCGCTGCTCCGGTCGAAAAAGCCCCAACCTACGCCATCGTCAGCGCCATAAGTGAAACTGTCAGTGTCGGATTTGTTGGCATCAATGACCCAGCCAAGCATGGCGGCGCGGTCGTGAAGGTATGAATCCGAGAAATTGGCTTCTCCTGCGGCGCGCTGCTCGTCGGTAAGCTGGCTGTCCGCCTGCCATTTGTCATAAATATCGCTGTTGACTGCGCCGAGGGTCGCATTCAGGCTGTCCTGGCCGATGCCGCTCGCTTTCAGGTAAATCGGGCTTAGGTTGTTCAGACTGAGAAATGCGCTGAAGTCGCTTTTTGCAATACTGTCGAGGGTGGCGGAGGAAAGTTGAACGTTGAGCTTGCCAGCCAGGTTAATCGTTTGTAGCTGGGCGCTTATCTGATCGATGCGCGAATAAAAATCTTCGCGATTGCCGATACGCGCAGGCACATAATATGGAACCAGTAATTTGCCTACTGCGTTAACCAGTGATTCAAAGGTTTCTTTTGATTTGGAACTGCCTGCCTTGAATATGGGAGCAAGGTAATCAATTGCATCCTTCGGATTCGAACTGGCCAATGACTTGTCCAGGGAAAAAAACAAATTATAAACGGCCATACTGTTGGTCATCTGTTCTTTGCCGTGGCCAAAAGTAACATCCTTCCCCCAGCTCTCAATATAAATTTCTTGATGACTTCCTTGTTGCACAAGGCCAAGAGGACTGTTCATGGTAACAATTTCTGGACCAGCAGAACCAAAAAAGTTGATAATTTTTGAAGAGCCAAATGCTGCTGACCCGCCCAATTGATCAAAAAGGTTGCAGATATTGATTGAAGCATTTCCGCTCAATCCAGGAAGCAGCCCTGTTGGATAACCCGCGCCGTTAATGGTGTAAGCAGCAACGCCTGTTTCAGGAAAAAGACGTGAAAAAGCGACTGCTAGATGCCCGCCCAAACTATGCCCTGTCACACTCAGTGATGCAGCCCCTGATTCTATGGCCCCCAAACCTTTAGACCTTGCATCATTTTGCCCAAACACTTCAGCGGAGTTCTGTCTATCAACTTTGTAAACTACCCCTAGTGGGCCATCGATGACGATGTCCCCCCGTCTCCTCAGTACCAGTTCGTAAGGGCCGGCAACCGCTCCACCCATGAGCAACGCCCGTTCGGCTTGCAACAGTGTGGTTTCAAGCTGTAGAAAATCAAGCTGTGCCGCTAGATAGGTCTGGCCTTTTGGCGTAATAATGCGCATCCAGTTGTTGTACATATCAACGATCTGTTTGAAGGCCAAGCCATCCATAACCAAGTCGCCAACATCAGCGCTTACGATGTCATGATATGGATCCCCTGGTTCTGTCCCACGAGTAGCATAGACATACTCACCGGTCTTTTTGTTTTTAAATAATGTGGCGGAAAAACCGCTGTCGGTATTTCCTTGATGAGTGACAACCTGCCACGTAGCTATAAAGTCTTCTGCTTGAGTGGCAGAGAAACCACCGTTGAGTTTCTTGTTTTGAAGAGCTAATTTAACGCTTCGGTCATCATAGTATTGCAATTTATCAAAAAGCACATAGCTTGCTTCTGATAATGCGGCCATAGCGTACAGTTTTGTTGTATCACTCATTGAATTTCCCTCCCCATTTCTGCAAATGCTTTTTGATAATATCCAAATTCTTTGATGCTTGGAATAAATGGATCTAGTTTCGTCCAGAATCTTAACAACTCCATGCCGCCAGTGTATCCAGCTCCAACACTTACGCGTTTGACCATTATCTCTCCAGTCTTAACGTCAATCACCGATTCTTCATATAGAGTGACTGGCAATATAGAAGTGTCTATCTCTTTTTCTTCCCAGACAAAACGTTCATTTACACGCAATCCGCGTGTGCCATCGGATTTGTCGTATTGTGGCGAATTACTCTTCCATGTCAGTGTTTCAGCCACACCGGGGTTTTCCTTCTTCCATTGTTCCGGGGTTTTGTACACCCAGAAACCGGCCTTGGAAGCACAGTAGTACTTGTACAATAGCAGCGTAGGGATATGATCCCAGAAAACCAGTAGATACATGAAAAAAGCAGCGGCAATACCCCATTTCTTCACGCCTCGTCTCGTTCTCCGAGCCCAGCCAGCCGTGAACTTGACTACCCAGGCTGTAACAACCAGATAGATACCGAATACCAAAAGGAACATTAACCCGATCATACCGCCACCTGCCTTTCCGTTACCAAGTCTTTGTCTAGCATTACATTATTGAACCTTATACCATTACCCACTCAGATCGTTGCGAAGCCGAGTAAACGACGGCTGAATCTCCTTCCAAAGGACGGGGGTTTTAAGTTTTAATAAAGAACGCAGTATGACAACTTGAAATATGTCGCACCAACTTTAATTGAATACTTTAACAGTTCTCTCCTGTGGCAACGTCACTCAACCACCACCATCCGAAACGCCGGCCAAAATGGTGGAATACCGAAATCTGGGTTGTCGAAAATCAACAGATCTTTCGGCAAATCAAGAGCGGCGACCTTATCGTAATCCACCGCATCGACGGGTATGCAGCGCACTGCCACGGCAATCCTCTGGTCATATGTTTCCGCTTCGGTATCGTAGTCACTGAAGCAGCATCTGTTGAGCGCGATAAAACGGGCCTCCATGGCAATGCTTCTGTGAAGCGATGCCGTGTACTTCCAAAGATCGACGCCGAGTGAGCGTCCGAGCCAAGCAAGGCAGATCCATGCCTGCAAATGGAACAGGCAATAATGAAGGGGTTTTGCGCGTCTCAATTCCAGGTGAGGGGCGGAGAATGCCGATAACTGTGCCGCCATGCGTAGCGGCGCGGTGGACAGCACCCTGGCCGCGCGGCCCGAATCCCCGATGAACGCAGAAGTCGAAGCGATTACCAAGTCTGCCCAACTACCGATATTGTTGAGCTGACGATCCACTCTCCGGCGAGTCAGATCTCCCAGAAACGCATTGAACCATAGCTTGATTGATCTCATGTCGTCGTCTGTCAATTCACCCGATTGCCGGGTTAGCTTGATCGCGTCGATCAAAGCCCAGAGATTGCGAAAGTCGACGATTCCCGTTATCCGGCCGACCATAGGCTCCCGTGGAATGATCTGTGCGTATTTCATATGGGGGTTCATCCTGGTTTGTTCCGTTATGAACCATTGCCTCAACATGCTCGCAACATACTGAAAATAAACACGATCACCGGTCAGCGCGCCGGCAAGAGAAGCCGCACAGGTACGATTAATAAAGCTTTCCAGAGATGTCCTGTCGAATGCCATGCTTGTTTCACCGAACAGGATCGATTCCGGGTTGCGTTGACCATCCAGGTATGTCGCCGATGCATTCAGGCCCGTATGGAAGTACGGTGAGACGCTCATGTAATCGCGCTTGTCTCCGCTTGGAGAACAGGAACTTTTGTCCAGAATCGACGGCATTGGATTCTTTAACGCTTCTTGGGCAGAATGAATGATCGCCGTAATCAATTCCCCTGATGAATGTTCAGCGTCTGCTGCAAGGATTTTCCGCTCGTAGCAGAAGAGTGGGTCTGTGCCAAGAGACTTCGCTACTATTTGTTTGTCGAGCTGATAGCAGAACGCCTGGATTCCTCGAAATCGAGATCTCCCTCGCAAGTTATCATCACCTTCAACTGTTGCGTCACAGCCCGATTGAAGTCTTGCCACCCATCCCCCCTGGACAAATCTTCCCCTCTCCGAGCTGATCCTGTTTTCCCTTACTTCCCATGGAGCCATCCTCCATCCATGCCAGGGACCGGGAACTCCAAGTATCCTGAGGAGCTCGGCTTTGTTTAAATGGCCGTAGCGCAAGTTTTCATCGAAACGCTCGGAGCTGTCGTTGCGAAAAGCAATTTGAGGCTCGGCAAGCGCTTCTGGCACGAAGCCATGTTGTAAGAGTTGTTCGTTCTCGATAACGCGGGCTAACGGAACAATCAGATGCAATGCGGTATTATCAGAGACCGCCAGTCGGGTAAGCTCTCGCCATGCTGTGGCGGTAAAAAAACATGACCCATCCCACGGAAGTGTCCAGCGCGCCAGACGCCGTCCTTCATCCAGAGCGAGATTACGCGCAAGATTCAAGCTGACAGCGTAGAGACTCTTGTATCTATATTGCCATTCCAGAGCCCATGTCCTTAGCGTGCCATTCATGTCATCCGTGCGCGCCACCGGGAAGAGCAGGTTTGCCGGCATATCCGAGCCATCCAGAAAGCGTCCTTCATAATCATCGAGAATAAACGGTATCCTGATAAATCCGTGGCCGGACGCTTCTATTAACCCGATGCACTCCTCTTCCACGGTTTTATCCGCTATCCGGTTAAGGACCCACCTCTTCTCGCATTCTTCAAGTTCCGGTTCGTGCATCAGAATAAAGCGTAGATTATCCAGCATATTGCGGGCGCTATGCCTCGGCGGAAGGCTGTTGCCCAATATTCGGTATAAAACAAAGCTGTTATTCGAAGGCAAATACGTGTCACGAGAAATCATTAGAGTACTTTCTCACACCGAAACATCTGCTGAAGCGGTATACAGATGAGCTTTGTACTGATTTTATGTATCACTGCCCCCATCCTTTCCACCTTGTTTCCCCCATTGTCTGCGGTTGGTTATGTTGCTGCTGACCGAACCTGAAGACCTCATTTACCTGAAGTAGATCAGGTCAGCCCCGGTGAAGTGTGCCGTATCCAGGCTTTTATTTTCCCCTGATTCGTTTTGCTTCTTTCTAACAGTCTTCAGCATTCGGAATTCCTCTCGGATTCAGAAACGCACAAAAAAACCCGCCTTTTTATAATTCGAAAAGGCGGGCCTTGTAGACCAAATGACTCATTTCGACAACCCCTCTGCCCGTAACCGGGTAGGTAGCTTTGCGTCAACGGGTTGCCCCGTTTTTGCCGTTTCGATGACTATTAATTTGGGCACAAAAAACCATATTTAACGATTAATGGCAATTAAATTAATATTAAAAAATAAATTATATTTTGTTGGTATGGCGAGCTGAGTTGTAGGTGGAAAATACATCAATGATATTCTTATGTTATCTGCTTGTTGATTGCTTTGCGGGACATGGTCCCATTGAAACGGTTGATACGTTTACTTGGCGAGCAGGATGGCAATGAGGACGAAGGCAAGATTTGTTGGGCGGGGAGTGGACGCCCTATATAAACAGGTTGTTGTCCGCATGTTCCGAGGCTTCAAGGTAGGATGCCACACCGCCGAGCTGAATTCCATCAATCAACTCTTCCTTGCGGATCCCCATCAAATCCATCGACATCTGGCAGGCCACGATGTTCGCGCCTCCATTGATCGCAGCCGTAATCATTTCCTCAAGCGCGGGCACATTCTTGTTTTTCATGATGCCTCGTATCAACATCCCGCCAATGCCGCCCATGCTCATCCTGGAAAGGGAAAGCTTTTTGCTGCCTCGCGGCATCATCCAGCCAAAGGCCGCTTCAATGATGTTCTTGCCAAGACCTTTCATGCTTTCGGGTTTGCGCAGAACGTTAAGGCCCCAGAATGTGAAGAACATGGTCACCTTGCGGCCCATGGCAAGGGCGCCGTTGGCAATGATGAAACTGGCTATCGCCTTGTCGAGATCTCCGGAGAAAACAACAATGGTTTTGTCGTTTCCGGAGCTTGCGACAGGGGAGGGCGCGGCGCCCCCCTTTTCTATGACAGCTTTTACGATGCCTTTTGCAACGCTGATATCGCGAACGATATTGCCTGTCGATCTGGCCCATGAAGCCGCATCATTATAAAATCCGGGGTCGCTTGCCGTGATCGAGATCGCTTCTCCGGTGGTGAGATTATCCATTTCCTGTTTGAGCCGCATTATGGGACCCGGGCACTGGAGACCGCAGGCGTTGACATCCACTATTTTTGAATTTTCCACGTTGAGTTCCGGCATGACCATGCCAACTCCTTCATTGATTTGTGTGCTATCGGTTTCAACATCGAAATCCTGTTTAGCCGATGCAATGTGATACGTTTCGTAACCGCCGGAGAGGTTAAAATAGTCGCTGATACCATATGCTTCAAGAATCCGGGCCGCGTTGTATGCAATCAAGCCAACGCGACAGAAGAGAATTACTGTTTTGTTTCCGGGTATCTCGCCGATCCGTTCACGCAGGCTGTCGAGGGGGATATTGACTGCGCCGGCAATGGTTCCCGTTGCATATTCCGCCGGAGTGCGTACATCAAGGAGAAAATGTTTTGATGTGTCGGCTTGGCGAACATACTCCCAAGTCGTACTCTTTACGAGTCCGTCAAGTATGTTCTGCGCTACGAAGCCGGCCATGTTGACGGGATCTTTTGCCGACGAGTAGGGGGGAGCGTAGGCGTGCTCGATTTCCGCCAGGTCATCGACGGTCATATTTCCTTTTATGGCAGTTGCGATCACATCAATGCGTTTGTCGACGCCACCGTAGCCCGTAGCCTGTGCCCCAAGCACCCTGCGGGTTTCCGGAGAAAAGACCAGTTTCAGGCACATCTTCATGGCGCCGGGGTAATAGCCTGCGTAATCATTAGGGTGTAAGACGATTGAGCGATACTGAATGTTCTCGGCTATGCAGAATTTTTCGGTGGCGCCGGTCATTCCCACGCTAATGTCGAATACCTTGGCAATGCCGGTTCCCATGGTGCCGTTGTAGGTGCGCGGCGTTTTACCGCCCATGTTGTCGGCGGCGATGCGCCCCTGCTTGTTTGCCGGGCCGGCAAGCGGCACCGCCGTTTTCTTTTTGGTAAACGGATTGACAACTTCGATGACGTCACCGGCCGCGTAGATATCTTCAATATTGGTTTTCAGGTAGTCATCCACGACAATGTGCCCGCGGGGACCCAGTTCGATCCCGGAATCCGCCAGGAAACCGGTGTTCGGCTTGACGCCGATGGAGAGCAGGACGAGATCGGCAGTGACCGTTTTGCCGCTTTTAAGGTGTGCAACCACACGGTTGCCGGCTCCTTTTTCAAATTCCGAAACGCCGTCTTCCAGATATAGTCCGACCTTTTTCATGCGCAATTCGCGGTGAACCATGGCGGCGATCTCAAAGTCGATGACATTCATTGCCTGTTTCGCCATTTCCACGATTACGACGTTGATGCCACGGGCATGAAGGTTTTCTGCCATCTCCAGGCCAATGAACCCCGCGCCCACCACCAGGGCGGTTTTTACCTTACCTTCATCGACCATGGCGCGGATTCTGTCGGAGTCGGGAATCGTCCAGAGGGTATGGATTGCGGGATGGTCGGAGCCCGGAATCGGGGGCTTTACAGGAGAACCACCGGGGGAAAGAAGCAGTTTGTCGTATGATTCGTCGTATTCGCGACCGGACTCCAGATCTTTTACCCGTAAGCTTTTTTTATCGGGAGAGACGGCAATTACCTTGTTTTGGGTGCGCACTTCGATATTGAAAAGCTTTTTGAATGATTCGGGGGTCTGCACAAGCAGCCGGTCTCGTTCGGTTATCACGTCGCCGATATAATAGGGAAGTCCGCAATTGGCATACGAAACATAATTGCCACGTTCGAACACTATGATCTCTGCCGATTCGTCGAGCCGCCTGAGACGGGTTGCTGCGGTCATGCCTCCGGCAACGCCACCTACGATAAGATATTTAGCCATACAAGTTCTCCTGATGAAGTGATTTACTGTCTGCGACTTGGTTTATCTTGTAGCGCTTACAGCGCATGCTGAAAAAATAAAACATATAGTAAGTCATATATATGAATATTGTTGCGCTGTCAATTGTCATTTCTCAGCGCATGCCGAATCAAAGAAGATTTGATCTACATATGTATAAAAAATAATTATTTTTGCAGATTGTCACCCATGCTCCACATAGACATGCTGTTCTCATGTAAGCTATACTGGTTTCATTAGTTTTATGCCGCGCCGTTGGGAGTTTTTGTGATGAGTGAATACCGCCTCTCAGACCTGCTTGACATGAGCATTACCCAGAAAATGGCCGATGCCTTCTACCTGGCGGCAGGCGTACCGATCGGCATCATTGACGCCATCGATGATTCAATCCTGGCCGGGGCCGGCTGGCAGGATATTTGTGTCAGATTCCACCGTGCCAACCCGGTGTTGCGGCAGCGCTGCCAGGAGAGCGATAGCTTCATCAAGAATCATCTCGTGGAAGGCCAGACTTGCCAGTACAAATGCAAAAACGGTCTCTTGGACATCGGTATTCCGATTGTGGTTGCAGGAAGCCATTTGGCAACCATGTTTCTGGGACAGTTTTTCTATGAAGACGAAACTCCGGATCGGGAATACTTCACCCAGTTGGCGCGAGAGTTCAATTTTGACCTTGATGACTATCTTGCGGCCCTTGACCGGGTACCGCGTTTAAGCCATGAAAAGGTTAATGAAATCCTTGAATATAATAAGGCATTGGCGAGCTTCTTCGCTGATTTGGCGGAACAGTCGCTCCTGAAAAAACAGGCCGAACAGGCGCTGCAGTTCACCCAGTTTGCCGTGGATCACACTCGCGACGCAGCTTACTGGACCGGGTCGGACGGACGGCTTCTGTATGTCAACGAGGCTTCCTGCCGTGAACTGGGGTATACGCGCGAGGAATTGCTGGCTATGACGGTTCCCGACATTCGGCCCGAATGCCCGCCGCAGACCTGGCCAGAGCACTGGCGTGAATTGCGTGAGCGTAAAACATTCATCTTCGAGTCGGCACTGAGACGTAAGGACGGGAGCCTTTTCCCGGTTGAAGTAACCGTCAATCATGTGTTGTTTGATGGCAAAGAGTATAATTGCGCCTTTGCGCGTGATATCTCCGAGCGCAAGAGAGTTGAAAGGGAGCTTGTCAAAGCCCATAAACTGGAGTCCGTCGGCCTCCTTGCCGGCGGTATAGCCCACGACTTCAACAATGTTCTTACCGGCATCATGGGTAACGCATCACTTGCCAAAATGCTGCTGTCTCCCCAGGACAGGGTATACAAATACGTGACCAACCTGGAAGTCGCTTCTCAGCGGGCAATGGATTTGACCCAGCAGTTTCTGACTTTTTCAAAGGGCGGCGCTCCGATCAGAAAACATATGTGCGCAGCGGAACTGGTGCGGGCTTCCACACGTTTGGCCTTGTCCGGATTGAAATCAACTTGCGAACTAACCATTCCCGATGATCTCTGGTTTGTTGACGCCGATGTGGGGCAAATCAGCCAGGTCATCAACAACCTCGTTATCAATGCGGATCAGGCGATGCCGCACGGCGGAATCATTCGGGGCATCTGCGAAAATATCGAACTTGACGAAACAAACAGCTTTTATTTACCCAAGGGCAAGTATATCAGGATCAGCATCAAGGACCAGGGCATGGGCATACCCGAGGAAGATCTCGGGAAGATCTTCGATCCCTACTTTACGACCAAGGAAAAGGGGCGGGGGCTTGGTCTTGCTTCGGCCTATGCCATCATAAAAAATCATGACGGCCACATCTATGTGGAATCGCAAACAGGGGCTGGTTCAACGTTTAGTCTTTATCTTCCCGCTTCCGTTTCATTGGCAATTGCGTCCGAAGAAAAAGTGGTTGTAGTCACCGACGGCAAAAAGAAAATTCTCGTCATGGATGATGAGGAGGTTGTGAGCACGGTGGTTGGGGAGATGCTTGAATATCTTGGATACGAGGCTTCCTTTGCACGTGACGGTGAACAGGCACTGGCCATGTATGGCGAGGCTCTCGCGTCCGAGAGGCCCTTTGACGCCATAATCATGGACCTGACCATACCTGGCGGCATGGGGGGCAAAGAGGCGATAGGGAAACTCATGGAGATGGACCCGGATGCCAGGGCGATTGTTTCAAGCGGCTATTCAGACGATCCTGTCATGGCCGAATTCAGGCGATACGGATTTGCGGGCATGGTTATGAAACCGTATAATCTGGAAAAGTTGGGTGAACAGGTCAGCAAGGTCTTGAGAAGATAACGGAGTAGTACTGTTTGTAGTCGCGAAAATTCGTTGATGAGTTGGCCGGATAACCGGGGGTTTCATTGCGCACATGCGTCATGGAGTCCCCGATTTTTTGCTTTTGGCCGTATCTTTAATCCGACGGCACCTTCCGCTGCTCTCGCTTGATCCGCTTTCCAGTTGTCATTGGATTCAGGGATACGGCAGAGGAATATAATTCATAATGCGAAGCGTGCGAGAATCAGAAAATATTTGACACTTCCCTGGTTAATGGAGCATGAATTTATAAAACCGGCGGTAAGGAGATGGTGTTTTGAATATCGTTTTTGATCTTGGCGGAGTCGTTGTTACGTGGGAACCTGAAGCGATAATTGCCAAGATATTTGAAAATTTCGAGGTCAGGGCCAAGGTGCGTTCCGGGGTTTTCAGGCATGCCGATTGGCTCGAACTCGACCGGGGAGTGCTGCCGCAACCGGATGCCGTCGCACGGGCAGCGGCACGCACGGGATTGTCTGAATCGGAAATCGAG
>WSSedB1CaDRAFT_10000797_pt1 | contig 12875 bp, 14 predicted proteins | sample WetSurSB1Cattail_FD_9460 | JGI IMG/M metagenome (IMG submission 9460)
ACAGCTCCGACAATAGCAGCGGTAGTGACGTCACCACTGGAATGGCCTTCATCTTGGTGCTGTGGTGGTGGTGCATCTTCGTGGTGTCTAGGAGGCGGTGGTGCATCATCACGATCACGAGCTTCAGAGATTCCACCAAAGCTTCCCATTAGCATCAAACTGCAAAGAGCAAGTGCTATAATTTTTTTAGGCGTAGTTTTCATAAAAATCCCCCCGGTTATTTTTATTAAGATACTATTGAACTTAAACTATTCTGAATGCCTATCTTTTCTTTAATTATACCAATTAATTATTAAAAAATCATGAGAATTTTATTAAAAATTAATTAGACTTTTAAATTGATGAGGATTTTATTATGGAGGGAATCACAGGTTAATTATATTATGGTAAGAGAAGCTGAAAAAGGTGCTTACATAGCAAAGTCTGTAGTATCTAGAAATATGACAATGACTTATAAAATTTATTAAAATTATTGATAGAAATCTTGCTAAATGCTATAATATGAACAAAGAGATAGTTGATGTTTGGACGCGTCAGCTCTCCCCTTATAAAATGGATGTAAAAGAGCTGCGTAGACCAACTATGTGGCTTTTTTCATTTTATCGAAACAATGAAAAGATGGTTACAATCAAAGTTGCAACTGCCGTCACAAGTGATAACAGTTCATACTTCGTCATGAGCACCACCTCCTACTGGACATGTAGGAAAACCGACACCATCAACTATCTCAGAATAAAATTATAGCACACCAGTTTCATTGAAACAAATCAAAATTGAAAAGCAATACATAAGCCGCTGGCAATCGTCAGGGGCTTTTTCTATGCCAAAAAGTTGGGCTATATAGGGCCATGGGCGTTCCTCCTGCGCCCTGTGGCATGAAATTTATATAGGAGAGTGATGATATGGATTTACAAAAACATAAAATACGCGATCCGGTATTTATGCGGAAGTTCAGAAAAGCACACAAGTGCTGTGAAATCTGCGGCAAAGAAAATTGCCTTGAAATAGCACATATTATTAGTAAGGGTGCAGGTGGTCCCGATATGGAAGAGAATGTGGTTATGCTTGATGGCCCAGCAGCTTTTCAGGCGGGATGCCATGGGGCAAATCATATTGGGCAGATTAGCAAGAAGAAATTATTTGAGGTAGTAGCGCACCGGATAGGAATAGCACCAGAAGAATGTGAAAGGCGAGTGCGTAGAAGGATGGGGTATAACGTATGAATATTTCTGATTGCATGGGATGCAGACACCGAGAGGAAATACCAATACCGGAATGCTGCAAGAAATGTGAGAACCACAAAAATTATGATCCGGCAGATATTATTCTCACGGAAAACGGCGGTTTACAGGAGCACCAACGGCAACTGAAGATGGCAGAGAACAGCATTTTATATGTTGGCAGTAAGCTGTCACAGATAAAGATAGACCGGATGAATGCCCGAAACACATATGATGATCTATTGAGTACGGCTAAGATTATGGCCATAGCAGAATATGACCTCAAGCCGAGCAATCAGACAATCATTAATGCGTATGCAATGGCGAACGAAGATGTAAGAAATGCCAAGCAGGATTGGCTTAACAAGAAGGCCATAGAGATAAAGGCAAAGGATCGGCTTGACCAGTTACAGGGACAGCGAGATACCTTGAAAGCACTGGTTAAGAGTGAACATGGGAGTTATTGATGTATATTTGGCAGATTATCTATATTGAAGTTATAATGATATAGAGGAGATGATTTACTTGAAAAAAATTTTTTCTATATTAGGCATAATATTTGTAGGAATTATAGTTATTTTTATTTTATTTGCAATCCTTTGTTACTGTTTGTCTGAAGGATGGGCTTATTATTATTTTGATGTGCTCGCAAAATGTTCACCTGCACTTGTCGGGGGAGTTACTTATTGGATCTGGAGTAGAAATAGAGATTATAAAAATGATTACTATAAAATAGTTCTTGAAAAGCGTTTTAAGGTAATTGAGCTTTTAGAATCATTTACTGCTTCATTAAGAATTTCTACTGTAGGCGATAAAGATAAAAAACCTTATCACGTAGTTTTTTCAACAAAAGAGGGTATACTTGATGAAACATTGAAAGCCATGGAAATAAAAAGTAAATCTCTTTGGTTAACGAGTGAAATTAATGATTTATTAGTTGAAATGAATCAATTAATGTATTTGTTCCCAGAAGAAAATAATGGTATTTTACAATATGCAAAAGATAATTATGAAAAAATAGCAATACTGAGAGAAAAGATTGATTGTTTAATAGCAAAAGAAATGTTGAATTTATATGATATTGGCGGATTTTTAAAGAAAAGATCGGAACAAAAACATGTTTTTTGCAAATTTGAAATAAAATAATGATTCATTAAAAGCTGTATGACAATAAAAAATTTAGCAGGACATTCCTTTTATTTAGCGAAGGTTTAGGGATAAAATAAAAGGAGATGGGTGCTGTGGGAATTAGTGAGCTGGAAGATGAGCTAAGGATAATTCACGCTGATGAACGGAGTTTGTATGCTTTTTTAGAAAATATGGCAGTGCGAGGTGCCAATTTAAATGCGGAAGTTTTAGAGTATGTAGATTCGCTCAAAAGACACGGACTTGTTGATGATAGAAATTATTTAAACAAAAAAGGCTTGCAAATAATAGACCTAATAAAACAAACATTCATATTAAAACCAATTTAAGCATCCCATACGGGGTGCTTTTTTAATGCCTGTTTTTAGAAAGGAGTTGATATTATGATCTGGTATATCGTAGGCGTTGTACTTTTACTGATTCCATTGATTGCGGCAAATTGCTTTCAAGTTTATACCATATGGAATTGGAGCTTGTTAGTCATGATGCCGCTTGGTCTCTTGGTTATCGTAGTAAATGCAATTTATCGCTGTGACTATATCGCAATGATCATAGCGGTTATTATTATATTGGTTGGATATTTCTTAGCTAAAAACTTTACTGCTGGGTAATGCAGGGATCTTCTTTTTTTTATCGAAGAATACTGGATAAATATGATGGAAGGAAATGGTGTAGTTATGTAGCATTGCACAAATATAATAAAAAAAGAAATGGATTTAATTTGTAATTTATTTATGGCATTAGGTTGTATAGTGATTTCAAATGACCGTAAAGGAGTGGATGGTATGGGAGATCCTTCTGAAAAATATTTATCTGCAAAAGTGTTATTGGCTGCTATGCAAGACATATATCAATACGAATTGTCTAGTAATGAACAGATGAAAAATCGTGCGGGAATATTTATTGCCTTTTCTGGTGTCATTTTGGCTATGATTGCTGGTAACATAAAAGAAATAATGAAATTTGATTTGGGCTATGAAAATAAAGCCTTTTTACTGTTATCAGGTGTAGCATTAATAATTCTTTTCATAGCAATTGTTAACTTTATATTAGTAATAGGTACTCGGAAATATCCAAGATTGGGGTCGGACCTTTTTTTTGATAAAAACCTATCCAAAAATATCTTATATCCAGAAAATCAATCAATGTATTTATTGATTAGTATTTATAATAAAATTTGTACTAGCTGTGTTAACATAAATAAAACAATTGCCACTTTTTTTCGGATAGGAACTTGGCTTACACTTATATCATTAATGTTTTTTTTAATTGCAATTGCAGTTGTTTTAGTACCTAAAATAATTAATGGAGGTGGTTTGACATGAGTAAACTAATACATTTTTCAATAAAACAAGGTCAAAAAGCCAACATTCATGTCCACGAAAGGGGAGGAAATAAATTTATCGCTATTGAAATTGACGGGAAAATTACAGATTTTGCTCAAATACATATTCCTGATAATTATGAAGCAGCAGGTGAAGTTATTTTTGATGATCCTAGTCGTTCGATGAGATTGGATAGGTATTCTGAAGAGCCATTTTTCGGGACAGATATAGAGTTTTCAAATCGCATGGAAGTTCCGGAATTTCATGGAATAAATATAGAGTTTTCAGCTCGTAGGGCAATTCCGGAATTAAATCGTCCTGAAAAATTGTATACAGTTAAAAAACATGTGAATCTCCTTCCTCTGAAAGAAAAGAAATTTAAGCTTGGTTTAACTCATGATATTAAATTAAAGAATACATTAAGTAAGACAACCGGATTAGGAAAAATAAAATAGTGAAATGATGAAGGGCATCGGTTTGACTGATGGATTTGCATTCGAAAACCGCTTAGAGACGATTCTAGGCGGTTCTTTTTATGCAGAAAGGAATGAGAATTGATGAAAAGCCTATGGACAAAAATAAAAAAGCTATTAACTGCATTAAACATGAATGGATATATGCTTATGGTAAACCGTGAAATGGTCTATAGCGAAAAAATAGATAGAATGTGTACTGTTATAAAGCTCAATCAGCTCATTCCGATTGACGAATACTACAAGCTACATCCGGAAAAGAAACGACGTAAGACTGATAACAGGAAATATATCAAAGAAACGATCGAATCCAGTTTTAAAGAAATTGATATTCTTAAGGAGCTTATTAAATGCTGGAACAAATTCAAGGGCGGTGATGGATGATGGCGAAAGCAAAGAAAAAGCCGCAAACAAGGAAGGTAAGGAAGCCAACAAAGCAACAAATGATATTTGCTGACAAATATATTGAGCTTGGGACGATTGAAAAGGCGGCTATTGCAGCTGGATATAGCGAAAAGTATGCAAATCGTGGTGCTTATAAGCTCTTGGATATTGTTGGTATCAAACAATATATAGCTACAAGGATGGAAGAAATCCAGAAGCCGACCATTGCCAAAGCCGAAGAAGTCCTTGAATTCCTTACATCTGTTATGCGTGGTGAAATACCGGATCAGTTCGGGCTTGATGCTCCGCTTTCCGAACGAAGGAATGCCGCGGTTGATCTTGGCAAACGATATGCACTGTTTACGGATAAAAAAGAGTTCAGCGGTGCAGTTCCGGTGGTGTTAGTCGATGATGTCACAGAGTAGAGCACCCCAAAAGGTATCCTTGCAATACATAATCGGTAAAGGATATGCCGACTTTTGGAATTTCAAAGGTCGCTATCGGGTTTGCAAAGGCAGCCGTGCCAGTAAAAAATCAACTACGGCAGCACTAAATATCGTTAAACGCACAATGCAATACCCTTTGGCAAATACGCTTGTCATCCGCAAAACAGCGAGCACCTTAAAAGATTCTTGCTGGACTCAGCTAAAATGGGCGATTAACAAGCTACAGGTAGGGCAATTTTGGAAAGCCCGTCAGAACCCGCTGGAACTGGAATACCTGCCGACTGGCCAGAAAATATTATTTCGTGGCTTGGACGATCCTTTAAAAATCACATCCATTACGGTAGATGTTGGTACCCTGTGTTGGGGCTGGATTGAGGAAGCTTATGAAATCAACGATGAAGAAGACTTCAACCGCCTGGATGAATCCCTTCGTGGCGAGTTGCCGGAAGGATATTTTATCCAATGGACCATCACGCTTAACCCTTGGGATAGAAATCATTGGATTAAGGCAAGGTTCTTCGACCGGCCCAATGCAAATGTACTGGCAAAGTCCACAAATTACCTTTGCAATGAATTCCTTTCTGCTACTGACTTGGCAATGTTCGAGGACATGAAAAAGAATGATCCCGAACGATACAAGGTCGCAGGACTTGGTGAATGGGGCATTGCAGAGGGGCAGTTCTTCGATTGCTGGCGTAGCGATTCCCATGTTGTTAGGCCATTTGCTATCCCTGATGGCTGGATGCGATTCCGCTCAATGGACTGGGGCAGCTACCACCCATATTGTGTACAGTGGTTTGCTATTGATTAAGGAAGTAGCTTCTCAATATCAAAGTGGGCAGTATGATGTGAATGCCAATAATATCAGTAAGTTCTTTGATAATATTGAGCATATAACGGCCCCAAACTATGAAGTAAAATCTTTGCAAGAAGCTCCTTCAACTGATAAAGAAAGCAATTTTGATACAGGTACCCATAAAAATACGAAAACTGGTGAAGAACAGGCTAAGGCCACGTTTAAGGACCGTGTAAGCAAAGATTCTTATAAAGTAATTAACTCTGTTGCAAAACATAATGGCGGCTATTATTCGCGGTTTGCTAAAGCCTTTCTTTTCAATGATGAATCCAGCCGTGACGCTTTCGTTAAAGAAGCAAATGCTCTCATGGCCATCAATGTAAAAGCTTCTTCTCTTAATTTTGCAGAGCGCCTGCGGTCAAATATCGAGCTTATGCCGGATAATGAACTGCCGAGCAGAGAGCAGGCATTACAGGCCTTCGGTAAGACACTTGGTATTGATACCGTATTCTTCAAAGGGAATAAGGTGCTTAATGGTTTTTACCATAATGGAGTAAGCTTTATTAATACGCAATCTAAGGTTCCAAATAGCTGGATATTCTGGCATGAAGCGTTTCATTGGATGGGCAAAAACAATGTATCTCTATTCAATGATATGGTTGATTATTTGGAATCCAAGGAAGGTTTTTCTGATGCCCAGCTAAATGAGTACCGCGATTCAATCGGTCGACCAGAAATGACGAATATCGAAACCATAGAAGAAATGATGGCAGACTATATGCCAGATGTGCGCCGCAGAGTATCTTTGTTCCAAAATCTTGGCAAAGATAATAAATCCTTAGCTACGCGTTTTGTAGCATGGGTTCATGATCTTATGGACCGTTTTACAGAGTTTATGAATACTCCGGCCGCTGGTCTTACGAATACGCAAAAACAGTCCATGCGTGAGGCATTCGAAAAGCTTGCTTGTAGTATGGTGGATGAAAACGGAAACCGTATTTTCAAGGTAATGAGAAAAAGTAGGGAAATTCGCCTGCTCTCCGGAGAACCATTGGTTAATGAAAAATATTCCATTAATAATTCCGGATATGATTTGGGCGCAGAAAAGCTTAATGACGATATTCAGAAGTGGGAAAAGCTTTGTGATTTATATGATGCATCTGATAAAACAAAATGGAAGTCGAAGAAAAATGGTAAACTTTTTGATTTTATGGATATGCCGCTTGTCTTAGAACTTGTTGGCGCAAAAAACATGAAGCTGCAGGTATATGGAAGCTTTTTTGAACACGCTATTCGCTCAAAACATCCAGGCATGGACAGTGCTGTTCTAAAAAAATTACCAGCATCTATGGCGGATCCCATAATAATTTTAAAAACAGCAGATCCTAAAAAATTTATTTTCGCTTTAACAATAAAAGATAATAATGGGGCTACCGTTATTGTTCCTGTAGAATTGGAAAAGGTTGATCCTTACCACGGAGTAATTAGTGTTCTAAATACCGCCTATGGAAAAGATACGCCGGGCATGAGATGGTTTACAAACAAGATTAATAATGGTGACTTAGTTTATCTGAACAAAGAAAAAAGCACCTCATGGTACAGTCCATCAGGAGCGAATTCTCCTGTGGGTACTGCACTAAGAAGTGCTTTGTCTAGTTCTAGTATAAAAACAGAAGACGATCTTGTCAAGGAAAAAGCTTTAAATCCTGAAAGATATTCTATTGCAAAAAAAGACAAATCATTTATTGATGCGCCATTCAAAAAACTTTTATTGAGGTTTCGACAAACACATTCATCACAGATACAAGTTGAGTTGGCACCGCATAATAACAACAAAATAGGTTCTATCGATAAAGTCTTGTCTTCTCCTTCTAATATTGCGCAGCGCGTGAAAGCTTTCAAGATGTTCTATGAGTACGCCACGCGAGGGATGCAGAAGCTTACAAAGCTTCGTTCTGACTTTAACCGCAAATATAGTGCTGCAATGGATCTTGTTAAAGACAAAAACGATAAAGCAAATTTATATGAAATCATGCTGCAGGGCGATACCGAAGGAAAAGAGTGGACCAAGCAAGAGCTTATCGATGAAGGTACGAAGGAAAATGTCGCAGAAGCCTACGTGAGAGTACGCCATATTATGAATATGGCTTATCGGCTTCTTAATGATGCAAGACGCAGACCGCAGGATAAATCTGCTACACTTGATAAAGCACAGCTTGACGACTTAAAGAAAAACCGCTTTACCGAAGTTCTTAAAGCTACCGAAAAAGACTCTGGAAAGTATCTCGTTACGTATAAAGAATATGCTAATTGGAAAAAAACCTATGCTGTCAATGGTGATGAGCTTAAGCACATGAAAGCCGATGATGCAATACAGATTTTGAAAGAAACTAATGTGGGTGACAATGCATACGAAATCGAAGTGCGTGAGGGCATACCGGATTTGAATAAGTTGACAGGTTATGTACCTCATTTCTTTCATGAATTTTTTGTTATGCAGAAAGGAAAGGATGGAAGAACTGCTATCGTGGATAGTGGCCGGACAATGAAGGAAGCCGTCAATAAAGCAGAGTCCTACCTTAAAAACAATCCGGATGCACATCTTAGTGTACGGCCTAAACAGTTTGATTTCGCACAGGTAGGTCTAAATCAAAAGGATGATATGCGTTATGCTGTTACGATTGGCGATAATGAGTATAAGAGTGTCATGCATAGGATGGCTACGGAAAACGATATTTCTATGACCGAAGCAAGAGAAATGATGCAGGGAAAATTGAAATTAAAGAATCGTCATAGATTCTACGGTAATTTCATACAGCGCAAAGGTGCCACCGGTTATGAAAAGGATCTTGGCTGGGTAATGCGGCATTTCTTCAATACGTCATCTCGCTATGTTGCAATGGAGACAGAATTTAAGCCGAAAGCAATTTCACTTTTTGAACGTCTATATGGACGGTTCGATGATGCTCACAGCGACAATGCTACAGCCCGTTATATCAAAGACTACATTAACGATATTAATGGTAATCCTACAGCTGTAGAAATGTGGGTAAACGACCTGCTTAATAATTGGAAATGGTGGAGAAACCATGTTGTTTCAAATTTTGGTGATCGTGCAGCTTTACAAGGCGCAAATATACTTACCAATACGGTTTCTGTTATGAAGCTTGGCTGTTTTAATATTTCTTCTGCTATGATAAATCTGTCACAGCTTGTAAACAGTGCAGCCCTTATTGGTGATGTGAATGTATTGTGGAAAGCCTTAGAAAAAGGTGCCCATAAGAAATACAGCATAAGTGATTTGAAAATCCTTACTGAAAGTGGTGTCCTTAATGATATAGGATTGGACAGCGGTGCTGGCTATGGAAAAATGTCCGTTGGCAATATCGCGAACAAGTCTATGTTCTTCTTTAAACAGTCTGAGGGACTTGTCCGTCGCGGTACTGTGCTTGCAGCATATGAGCAAGCTATCAAGCGTGGTATGAACCATGACAAGGCAATCGAATACGCGCAGCAGGTAAACCGAAAGGCAAATTTTGATTACGGCGTAAATGATGCTCCAAATATCTTCCGTCGGGGTTCAGTCTTTAGCCAAGTTCTGTTGCAGTTCAAAAAATATCCGATTAAGGAATTTGAGCTTATGGCAGAAATGGTTTCGAAGGATACGACACCAAGGCAGAAGGCTATTTTCTGGGGAAGTTACTTCCTCATGGCGGGACTCTTCCAAGTGCCAGCGCTTGACTGGTTTGATGATTTAGGTCAATATTTTTTTGGGAAATCCTATAAAAACAAAGTAAAGCAGGCTATATTCAGAGCTGCCGGTGATGATCCCGTGATGAAAGCACTCGCCCAAATTGCAGTATATGGAGTATTCTCTACAGCAAATGTTGATATTTCTTCTCGTGCTGGTGTTGGTGATGCTATTCCCAGTAGCACTATGAACTTATTAGGGCCAGCTGTCAGTTCTGTAATCCAGCCACTAATGTATGCTAAAGATGGTGACGCGATGCAGGCTTTAAAAATGCTTTCCCCTGGGATTGCAAATATCATTATGGCTGTTAGTGGAAAAAACGAAGGCAGCAGGGGCCGTACAAATGCAGTGTATGATTCTGCATATGACCGCGTTCTTAGAGGCCTTGGATTTAAGTCTGTTGACGAATCCATAGCAACCGATAAGCAATCCATTCTCTATGATGATAGGAAACAGTTGCAGAAAGAAAAACAGGATGCTGTTGATGACTTTATCGATAATCCTTCATCAGATAATCTTGCTCGTATCAAAGAGCTTGGCATAAAGCCGAAAACGGTCAAGGATGAGCGCAAACGTAAGCAAGAAGATAAAGCTGGAAGGATGAAAGATAGTATGTCAAAGAAGAAGCAAAAAGAGAATGATGATTTTCTATCGTTCTAAGAGGTAAAATAATATGATACGTAAGTGTAGGCATGTATAATGTCGCTGAGTGGTAGGAGAAACGAAAGCCGAGGCCTTTGCAGTGATGCAAGACCTCGGCTTTTTGTCAGGGATGTTTTATTTACCTATTTGTACGAATATTGCTAATAAAGGTATTTAAAAATGTTTTTATAACAAGGTAGACGGTTTTTTGACGCTATTATTATTTACATTTCAGAAAAAAGATGTTTAAGTTTGTTCATATTAGTATGCTCCCAATTCCATGCATTTGCCTTTGCAGCTTCGCCAATTTTCATGCCAACATAATCATTTTGTATAGAGAGGTACGCGTTGAGTTTGGATTTGTGAGGATGAGATAGCTTACAGCCTATGCTGTTTGCCGCTGTTAGAAAGTCATCAACGCAAGAAATAGTATGTAAAGGATCAAGCGCTATTGATAAGCAAAGATCTTCTAATGCACCATTTTTATATTGTAAGGGGTTACCTTCTATGGTTGTGCCTGGTAATATTGCAAATGCCGTTTTTGGATTTCCTGATTGAAATTCATAAGGGCATGCTGGTTCTGGTAAAGAAGCAGCTCTAAATGACTTTTTTATGCTTTTAATTGCTGCAGTTGAATTTGTTTCAGCGTCGCGAACTACAACTAAACTTTTCACATTATTGAATCCGACGGATAGACGAAATGCTTCTAAGTATGTAGTTAAATCATCGATGCCTCCAAAATCAAAAACTTGAGCCTCTAAATTATAAGCTTCACAGGCCCAAATACAAAACATTTTTACATCCATACCTTCGGTTAGAATAACTTTGTCCTTTTCTATTTTTTGGGGTTTCATTTATCTCACCTCCATGTTTGTAGATAGTGCGATTCCAAGAAGTTTATTATTAAATGTTTTAGGAATAATATTATTTCCGTCGTTTTCTAAGCGAATATATGTAAAAAAATTATTTTCGGTGGTTTTTCCAATTCCAGTGTAAGCAGATTGTAAGCATTCATAACTATGTGTTGTAGCTATTATTTGACAATCAAATTCTTTTGCTGCCAGTGCAATACTTTCCCATATAATAGGCATTACAGAGTAATGAAGACCATTTTCCACTTCATCTATTAAAACAATTCCACCAGAAGCATCAGCGATTGCAAGAATTATAGAAAGGAGCCTTGAGACACCATCACCTAATAATCTTACTGGAATTTTTCGATTCAAACCAATATCAGCATAAATATATGGTGTAGTTCCAATCATTATAGTTGATAATCCCTTAAGTTTTGGTTCGATTATTTTTAAGATATTAACGATAGTATCAACTTTATTTATAACATCAACATTTCCAAATCTTGTAGCCTCTTCTTGTGGATTTATTGGTATTCGAGAAGGAAGGAAAATTGCTCTTGCTACTGAGGCTGACGATAGATTTTTGCCATTTTTGATTTCCATTTTAATTTCGCCAGCATTAATAGTCATATGAGAAGTTTGTTCAACCCCAACTTTTTTATATTTGATCTCAAGAATTAGACTAGGATTAGAGTCGCTTGTGGTTTGCAGATTTTCTTCCTTTATGACGTTGTGAGATAATGTTTTTTTGTTATCAGTTTTTAACGCAAAAGATAATTGCTCAGGCGAATTTCTCACAATGCTAATACCAATTGTTTTTGAAATGTCATAATTGTTAAAAATCGGAGAACAAAGCTTATCTGCTGTTGTAGTAATAGGAGGAAAACCTCGAAAACCAAGTTGCTGAAAGAACATAGCCGGATTGGAACGATCATGAAATAAAAATAGCGCTTCAAGTAAAGATGTTTTTCCAACATTGTTATGCCCACCCAAAAGAGTAATTCTTGATAAGGTAGGAATTTGAAGATTTTGAAAACCTTTAAAGTTGGTAATAGTTATTGCTGTTATCATGTCATTACCTCCATTTTTCAATAAAATTCTTGCAATGGTTTATTTTTAAAGTATACTTCTTGTTTTATTTTATTGCAAATGTAAAACAATGAGAACAGAAATCTTCAAAACAAATCAGTCAAACAACTAACTGATAAGTGGTGTATATTGCCTCACTTCTTAAGACATAATACGAATTTCTTATAGTGGACCTGATATTTTAGACAGTTAGCTTCTATTAAAAAGAAGCTTTCTGAAAGCATAGATTTCAGCAGCGTACTAAAATTTTATGTAGACAGAAGAAACAGTGGATTTTAAAACAATAAACATAAAGAAAATCAGCAAAAACAGGTGATATAAGCAGGAAGCAAATGAAAATTTATATCGCATAGATGGTAAAATAGCAAAATATAGGGAAAAAATAAAAGCCGAAGCCTTTGCAGCGATGCAGGACCTCGGCTTTTTACGTTTTGCAGGTTTTGTTACCACGTTGTTACCCGAATTTATGAGACAAACAGCAATTAGCAATATTTGTATTTACTAAAACAAAATATTATGCTGGTTTTACTAATCTATAAGATAAAATACAATCTGTTTTACATGTAACTGATTTTACATTATAATAGAAGAAGAGCGACACTGATGGATGTTGGTGGCGACTTTTTTTGTTTGGCAGGTTGGTTACTCATATAATCGACTTGTCTGCTTTGTTACTCAAAAATTGTATAATATCGCAAAAGCTGATAAAAAAGTTAAAACACAGATAATGAGAAATCATTAAAAAGTCT
>WSSedB1CaDRAFT_10000798_pt1 | contig 12870 bp, 23 predicted proteins | sample WetSurSB1Cattail_FD_9460 | JGI IMG/M metagenome (IMG submission 9460)
CTGCGGCAGCACCAAAGTACCATTGATGCCAAACCTTCCCAGTCGGGCAATCCGGTACAAATCCGGATCATACGCTTTTATGGCATCCAGTTCGTCGGTATAGCTTTGTGGCAGGAACATATTATCGTCAACCAGCGAATGATGATAATACGTGTTCCCGACACGCATGATGCGTTTTTTATAAAGCTCCTTATCATTCACCTTTGGAATCTTAAAAAAGTGCTTATACGTCCAATTTGATTTGCCTACCGGATTCTCCGAAAGAATCATATGCAAACTCAATGTCGGATGGCGCAAACGCCCAACCAGTTCCTTGAAACCTGCGTACTTCAGCTCCGAAGCCTCTTCAATCCAGATGATGCTGACGTTATTGATAGATTTCAGTTTTGCCGGCTTATCCATACCTTTAAAAATAATCTTGCTGCCATTCGGGAAACGCACACGCATCGGCGATTCACGGAACTTCACAATATCTTCAAGGCCAAGGTCGACGATAATTTCCTCAAGAAGAGAATAGCAGCTATCCCGGATGGTATCGTACACCTCGCGCACGACCAGTGCCGTACGCTTTTCCTGCAGCAGCTTCAGTATGAGCTTGCAACCTACATGATAGGATTTCGATGAGCCATACCCGCCGACCAGGAAATAGAACTTGCTATCCCAGTCAAAAAGGAAATCCTCGAAATGCGGGTTCACTTCTTTATTAATTTTCATCGCGGGATTCCTTCCTTCGAATATGGATTTCAATGGGCTCATCCGTGCTACCCGTTTTCGTGTTCATGATCCTGTGCTTGCTTTCGATGGCCCGTATTTTCTTTTCCTGGACACGAGTAAGCGCCTCCTCCACCCGTAGGATTTTATCGATGAGCATCTTTGTGGTCTGCGTCTGTTCGACCAGAACCTTTTTTTGCTGCGTTATTTTCTCCTGATGCTTCTTTCCGGTCATTTCATCGTAGACTTCTGTTATTACTGGCATGTTCTGCATGGCATAGACGTCTTTTTGCTCAGAGAGTTCTTTTTTTGCTTTCAGGTCATTGAGATACGTGAGCATCCGGCGTTCCCTATAGGTCAGCAGGCGAATGTCCTCATCGATCTGCACCAGCGGGTCCGTACTGATAGATGCAAACATGGCCTGCTCATCGGCATCCATGACATCCAGCCAAATAGTCTGGTATTCGCCCGTGCTGACCGCATTCGTATTACGAACCGGCGCGCCTCCGGAATTGCCAACCGCATTTTTATTGCCCTTGGGTGCCCCATGGCCGGCTGCGTTATGGTTGCCATAAGGCGCTCCTGTTTTTTTGCAACGTTGCACTTTATTTTCTGCAACGTTGCAGTTTTTTTGTTGCAACGTTGCAATCCAGCCATCCCGATTTTTCCAACTCCGGACAGTTCCTTCCGAAGCACCTACGCGATCCGCAATTTCCTTTAGCGGCATCTTCCCTCCGGATGTTTTCCAAAGCTCAAATGCCTGCTGTCGATTTGGACTCCTCGCTTTTGCCATTACATATCCACCACCATCCTTATAGCAATCACTTTCATTTTTGCTGCAGCTCTAAGTCAAGTTCAATGAGCTGCCTTAAATCTGACACTGAATTTATGACAATATTTCCCTTCTGAAAATCAGAAATCCACTTTGCTATGCCAGCCTGTACAACTTTGCGATACTTATCCTTGGACACCTGTACCTTACTTTCTTGTTCAGCGCTATAGGCTGCCAAAAGTTCATCCTGATTCTCAGGGATTGTAAATTTTCGACTGGTCATATCCGCTAATCTCCTGTATAATAAAGATTAACGAACACTTGTACGGAAGCAACAGCTTAATTTTTACCGTCCAGTAAACCTTCTCTCTGCTGTTTCCGTGCCAGTTCGTCGGCAGGTGCCAAAAGCACCTGTCTTTTTTCTATGCAAAATTAAACGCTGACAAGCTTCACGGCTTTCTGCCCCGTATAAGCTTCCCAGCGTTTAATAATAACGTCTACATAAATAGGATCCAATTCCATGGTGTAGCATACCCGGTTCGTCTGCTCCGCCGCCATAAGCGTCGAGCCGCTGCCGCCGAAGCTGTCCAATACAATCTCCTGCGGCCGGCTGCTGTTTTGAATGGCCCTCGCACAAAGCGGTATAGGCTTCATGGTCGGATGCTCGCCGTTGCGGATAGGCTTTTCAACACGCCATGTCGTCATAAGCGCATCATCTGCCTGCGATATGACCTCTGCCTCCTTTGCACGTATAACCAGCTGCTCCGCGCCAACTGTGATACATATCAAGGTGTTGTCGCCATCGGCCTGCAGCACGACAGGCGAATCCTTATCAAAAACGGTACCTTGCTTACGGCCACCAAAAAATTGATGCGGCCCATCCGGACGCCAGCCGTACAAGATTGGCTCATGCTGCCATTGGTAATCCTGTTGGCCAGCACATCATCATCTATCTCAGCCAGTTCAGCAATACGGTTATCTGCAATAAGGTCAGCCCATTCTTCAGCTTCGGTCGCGTAATCCTGCCTATCGACTGGGACCTGGCAGCCAAGCAGCAGTGCTGCCTGTAAACGACCATGCCCACGAACAACAAAGCCAGAGCGATTGGACACTGTCACCGGTGCCCGCCAGCCCTGACTTTGTATAATTTTGGCAAGAAGTTCTATTTGCTTTTTGGGATGCTGGTTTGGATTCCGCGGATTCGGCACCAGCGTTTCCGGATCCGCAAGTTCTGTATAAGCGCAATGGATTTGTAGCTGCATCATATTTTCTCCATATAAAATATTTTTTATAACAAAACATCTAGAATTTGTTTATTTTCTTAGTAACTGAATCTGCAATTAGCAAGCTGCCATCAGTTTTTAATATAATTTCATGTTGAAAATCATAGAGCTTACTTACCATTGTAACTAAACATTTCGCTTTATCATGTGAAAAAATAAATTGATTAGCATCTTTGACAATGTCAGTATTTATACATTTAACTCTCCGAAATGATCGTATAGGTTCTATACAATATTGAAAATTTTGAGTTACATTTTCCCCCAATATCTTTACCTCTATTACTATTCGCGGTGTTAATGGAAAGATTATTCGACTACATCTTTCTCCTTTTACATATTGAACTATCACAGGATAATCACTCGTACAAAAATCATATTCTGTATCATTTTTAAAAAACACCCATTTACACTGTCGTATTTTTTCACAAAATGGCTCTATCAGTGATGCTCTTTGAGATAAAATATATTCGGAATCAATTTCAGGTACCAAATCCTCTTCTCTAAGTCCTTTTGGCATTGGAGGTACTAATTTATTTTTTATTACATTATGCAAAACCATCTTTAGGATGACTGTTTCACTTTGTTCAGTATTACGTCTCTGAATAGGATTGCAAAGGAAAAAATATGCCATCAACTGAGCTAATATAGGAATATCACTTTGGAAAATTTTGTTTTGTTCTATTCGTCTAACAATATGTGGAAATTCTGGTTCCCATTGTTTCAACATATTTTCTAGCATATCCCTATTTTGAAAAAAGTCACTTCTATTCCCATCCTTTAAGTTACATACATCTTTTACATTAACCAATCTAAATTTTGGTTTTACTGTCTTCTGCAACATATACACCATCATTGGACCATCGGTAGTATGAAACTGTTTCAAATAGGTTTGTGAAACATAATGATCCCTCGGCATAGCAGTATCTCCTTATCTTATTAACTGAAATTTCTTAAGTAACCATTAAGGATTCCTATATTTAATATTTTTTTACTTGTAAATCATAGTATTCTGGAAACTTGTTTGTGAATGTATGCAAAACTCGCTTAATATCTGCCTCATTTGGATTATTTATAACGTTTTTCAAAAGAATAGGTATATTCATCGTACCAGGATATTTCTTTAAGAGAGTTTCATCATCCGAATATATAACTAATTTTTCAGCAATAGTACCTGACAATTCATTTATCAATTCTTGATGAACATCATTATTTAAAAAACCTTTTTCATTTTGACTAAATATTACTGCTACTTTCATATCCACATAAGCCATCTCCCTTTATATTTGTCTTTAAACTCTTCGACAAACCAATGGCTTTTCCTATCTAAAGTAAAGAAAAAATCGTTCAAAATTAATTGAACGGTTAACTCAGAATTTATTTTGACAAAAGCTTAATTTTATCTTTGTACATGCCCAATTTATCTACGCATTTATTATATCCCTCAATAATTTCAAGTATCAATTTACTTTCTATCTCAACCCGTCTTCCGGCTATTTTTAAAAGTTCTTTTCCTTGTTCAGTAGCTATCGCTTGACCATACATTTTTTCGTCTGACTGAAATGCTGGATAGTCGTTCAATAATTTTTTGATCTTTTCTTCTTCCAGTGATACCAAAAGACCATAACTTCGAATGTAGCTTAGCAAGGTTGGTGACATCAAACCATATGCCTCTTGATCTGAATTTATTGCTCTAAAAAAAAATTTATTACTCAATAAACCATCACGTTCTTCTTTGCTCTGCGAAAACTGAACACCAGAAGAAAAAGTTAAGTGCTGCCTTATTGTGGTTATTGTTATAGATAAAATTGGAACAGCCGATTGCTCAATATCAGGGCAAATAGTTCGCCTATATTCTTCCTGCCTTATGATTACGCTAATTAAAGGTGTATATACTTTATATAAACTCTTCGCATATAGTTTTCTGGTTTTTTCATCTCTCCATTTTACATAAACAAATACTCCCGCTAAAATTGCTCCCATTCCACTAAATGCCTTTACCAAAACATCAAAAAAATAATAACACCAACCATTAGCATAACAATATTGTTCGATTTCATATAATTCAAAAACAACTAAACTGATAATCAATATACCTGCTATCCATTTTACAACAATAAATGTTTTTTTATACTGATTAAAGTGTTCTTTCAATCCATTCACAATTAAGTCACATTTATTCTCTATCCAATTCATAATATAACCCTCTTTACTTCCGCAACTTCATTACATATATTATAAATTTTCGTTTGATAAAAAGCTAGTAAAAAACCGCTCGAAATCAATCGAACGGCTTGTATTTTAAGCAGGGCGCCGGGAATTATCCGGCAAGGCTCGTTTGTTTTGCCCTGCGTTAAAACCTACGTTTATTTGTCAATCTGCAAGGCATCAAGCTTATCCGCCATACAATGAATAGAGTCTAGCATTTCAGCCTGCGCTCCTACTGCCTTATTGGGCAACCAGTTCCGCGCAAGCTTAAGGATTGTCTTTAAGTCGCGTACTTCCTGGCTTGATAATTTTATTTCATATTTATTTTCCAAAACTAATCAACCTCCATAAATAACAATATTATACAAAGATTACATTTTTCCTGCTTGAAATTAAAATAAATATGCACCTAAAAAAAGCCGCCCGAAATTAATCGAACGGCTCAAAACTCTATATCACATAGGCGCAACTACAATCCTAATTCTATCATATCCTAGTCAAGTGTCAAGCGCTTAAAGCTCTTTATAAAGCTGATTTAAAGATTTTTTCTTCATTTCACCTTTTCGGCTTCTCCCTTTACTGCTTCCGCCACCTGCCCCTTTTAGTGCCTCCCCCGCTGGCAAAGGATCAACTGGCGGCAGGTTAGCCTTGTACTTCTCCCGCATTAACGTTGTGATTACATCGTTTTCAATATGCGGATCATCTTTATCGCCAGGATAAAATATGCCATGGCATTTTGGACAAATATACCTATCATTTTCTTTATCATAAACCATTACGCACTTGCATTCCTCACACCAACGCGGATTTCTTTTTCTTCGCATAATCCTTATATCCTCCGTAACTTCCACTTTGTCTTTAGCTGCAGACTCAAAATCTCAACGTTATATTTTTTCACACTGATTATCCCCTTACAGAATTATTTTTTTGTGATAACTACGATTTTCATGATACGCTTCCACTTTCCGCACATCGCCTAACATCCGCTCAAACGCCTTGACGGCCACAGGGATTTCCTGCCTAGCCATACAGAGTTTAATTTTTTCGGCTATTTCAAAAGCATCCTTATCGATACGGCGCTCCCGCCGGACAGCCGCCAATTCCTGCGTCAGCGCCAGCAGCTCTGCATCCGTGTGCTCGTTAAGCTCAATATCATGCAGTATATCCTGCGTCCGGGCATCCTGCAGCTTGATGCGTTCCAAGCTGCCTGCGTACCGTCCGCCGTTTTCACGCACCAGGGCGAGAAACTGCGCTATGATTTCCGATATATCCAATCAGACCAGCTCCCTTCATATCCACGATTCCACAATCACAGCGTCGTCCTTGATATCCCGATTGATTCTACACATCCCCAGGGGAGCTATCAGGCGCCTTATACCAGCAATACTATCGCGTACTATAAAGGTGTCTGCCGATGCCCAGCGTAATCCCTGACCGACGAAATGTGCTCTTGCCACGTATTGACCAGGGTAATCCTTTGGACTCTCATATACCACAACAAATTGGATTGCATCGCTACGCTGCAGACCAACCCGAACAGCTATCTCAAATTCTGTATCTGTCATCCCGTCCATTTCAAATCAGCTCCCTCTCTCCGAAGATTCTTCTCCAACCGCATCGCTCAGCACATTCTTAAAATGCTGCTCCTCAGCCTCCCGCTTACGCCTGTGCCGCTTAACAATATGCGACACAGGCTGTACACGGAACGGTAGGCGCCTAATTTTATCAATGGCCCGCATGAACATAATCCTTTCCACATACGCACCACTTGATTCCATCCTTAAAACGCACCACATCAAAGGTATCATCCGCAACAACGCCTTGCACAACATGGTCGTACAGCGTACCAACAGCATAGGGTGTAAAACGCCATATGCCATCATCGTCATACTTCGCGAAGAGCACCGTCCCATCCGAAAACGCAAGGTAATCGCCTGCTGAATCAAACCTATCCCATTCCTCGTTTAAATCTCCCTCAAGTTCAATCAGATCATCCGAAGCGCCCGTAACTTTTAACATTTTTCATTCCTCCTGTTCCAATCTTCAACAGCCTGCTTTTTCGTCATATAGCATGCCGTCTCTTTTCCACATTTGCTGCACCCCACATAATAACCGTGCACGCTCACTCGAACGATACAAAAAGTATTTCCGCATTCGCACGGCTTCAGCTGAGTTGTTTCCCTGCCTGTCCGCTTCTCCAGCAGCTCCTCCACATCACGCACGGCATCGCTATAGCCCTCCAAATAGGCATCCGACTTGACCTTCATATCCTCAATATTTTTCTTGATTTCTTCCAGCATGGTTAGCCCTCCCTTTATTTATGTTGTTTCCTGCCTGACTGGTGGGCCTCCTTGCTTCGCCGCTTCCTCAAATCGCTTAATTCCCTCCGGCCCAAGCTCCACATGCCAGCCACACCTGCAAGACCGGACAAACCTGTCATCGTCAACTACCAGCGTCCCATTGCCATTGCCTAACAGTGAATTCCCGCAAGCAGGACAGGCTGCATATTTCCTCATCAGCTGGATGCTCGTATTTATTTTCATTTATGATGACTTTTCCTCTCTCTTTTTCTCCGGCTCATCTTCGCATACACCTTCGCCAGCAACACGCCCGACTTCGTAAGCTCCCTATCCTGCATAATCAGGGATTTGCGGTTCATTATCAGTACTTCCTCACTGCTCACCAAAATGATATTGTCCATGGAAAAATTCTGCCTGTCTCCATCCGCAAACAACAGCTTCATTCCCCGCGGCTTCCTGCCATGCACTTCTTCCCATAGCAGCACATGTTTCTGCCGCCATTTATTTGGTTCTTTAATTTTCACCCAGATATAACCATCGGATTTTATCAGCTCCGTTCCTATAGGGAGATGATTATGCGGTCTCTGACCTTTTGTAAACATCCCAGCATTATGGGGCATATTGGGGAATTTCTTACCTTTATTTGGGGGAATATTTCCTTTAGGAAAACGCCCGTCAAGACCGCTGCGGAGCTTATGGTTCTTCTTGTAAGTATTGATTTGTCGGCGTGTCAGGGATAACCCGAAGCGCTGATTCATCAAATCTGCAAGATCGCTATTTGAAATATTTTTTACATGCTGCTTTAGATATTCTGCCTGCTCTGGAGATAAAAGTTTATCTGCCATTTTATCCCTCCAGCATCTTCGGCCTTGCCTCTGGATCCGCACTCAGGTTGTCCTCATAGGCCACTTTTGCTTTCAATACCAGTGCTCCGTTCGCTATGATCTGTGTAGCCACATCCGTCACAGCCTCAGACCTTTTGATTTCTTCTGCCAGCTTATCTCCCGTGAGTTCTTCGTCTCCCAAGCGTTCAAGCTGGGCAAATAAATGATTGTTTAAATCTCCAAGCGTATTTTTCATAATAACTTCCTCCATTCACGGATAAATTTCACGCAGCTTCTTCAGCATCAGAACAAGCAATCGCTGATAAGGAACCAGAATCTTACGGTTCTGTTCATACACAGCCTTATTTTTCCATCCATATACACCAAGCACAGGCCGGATGATATAACCATATTTTGCATTGCGAACCAGCTTGGAACCGCAATTCCGTATATACTGCAACCGGTCACAAAAATTTTTGCTGACATATTTCTCACTCCAGTAAAACATCTTCATCCACTGTTTACTGTCCTCCGGTGAAAGACACCCATAAGTATCTTCCATGATATAACCATGGAAAATCGGGTCATATTTCGACTCAATTTTAGACATAAAACCAAACCCCTCTTTCCGGGTGCTCCAACCCTATTTTTCCCTTGTATGGGTGACACACCTTTACGGAAACAATTATGAAAATTTAGGTCTAATAGTCTATAAAATAAATTATCAGAATAATGAGATGCGTCACCCATCAAAGTTGCGTCACCCACTCCAAACCAGCGTCATTCCTAAGTTTCAAGGTTATGGGTGCCACAGGTGCCACAACAATCCGGTTAATTTTGGTTTTTGTTTCTTATGAGAGAGAACCGAACTATTGCGTCACTTGCGTCATTGTGTCACCCAAACAACTCTATTTTCTACTAAATCAGAACGGTCTTTCCGCATCCTGCACCGACAAATCAATATCCCTTTCCAAGTCCAGCAGAGCAAGACCCCGGATAAAACGAACCCCTTTTGTACCCCTATGGACTTCAAATCCCTTTTCAACCAGTTTTTGCGTAAATTTATTCCGGCTGAGATAATTTCGTTCCGCATTCTCTTCACACCAGCTTTCATAGGAATTAAACAGCATCGCCGTTTTAGTCTGCAGATTGGGCCGTGCCAGGCAGCAATCGCTGACCCAGTTGTTGAGTACATCACTCTCACTCTGGTATTCTTTGGTTGCCTGACGGACTTCTTCCGGCGGCTCCAATCCGATGCGCTGCCATTCCAGACATCCTGTCAGGCACCAGTTCAGGATTCCGGACCATTCCTTTGCGAGCTTCTCCGGCAGATGCTTATCCTTACGTTCGCCCGTGAATCGCTGTAAGAATGGAATCAGCACAATACGCCGCCATAGCGCCGGATCATCCCCGGTCAGCCTCGGCTTATGGTTCGTGAGAATCATCAATTTGAACGCCGGCATAAAGCTGAAGAACTCCTGCCTGAGGAATCTGGCCGTCAGCTTATCCTGCCCGGTGATCTGTTTGATAAGGGCCTCATTGAGCTTGGTATTTTCCTTTAGCTCCGAAATCTTTACGAAGCGGGCACCTCTCAAACGGGCAATATCATTTGGAATACCTTCATTGTGCTTGAGCGTAAAGGTGTCACTGGCCGTAGTCTCGCCGTAATCCCCCAGGATATTGAGGAAGAGTTCCAGGAGCGTTGATTTCCCATTGCTCCCCTGTGCCCCATAGGCAAAAGCCATGACCTGTTCGGAAGTATCGCCCGTAAGCGAATACCCCAGCAGACGCTGCATGAACTGGATGATGTTGGCATTGTGGTCAAAGACATCCGTCATGAATTGCATGAAACGCGGACAGGCAGCATCCGCATCGTAGGTAACTGGCGCCAGCTTCGTGATGAGCTGCTCCTGGTCGTGCGGCAGGAGCTGGCCTGTTTTGAGATTGATGCAGCCATTCTTTACATTGAGCAGCCATTTGTTCTGGTCAAGCTCATCGACATGGACCGCAAACATATGCTGCGACAGTTCCAGCATGGCCTTAATGCGCGGCAGGGATTCCGACTTTTGCGCGTGCATAAAAAGCCGCTTGCGTTTATCCGGATCCATTTCATGGAGTATATCCTCATGGAAGCTGCGGACAGTCTCCTTTGCGTAGCTGATAATCTGCCCAGTATCATCTATTTTGTGGCGTATGCCATCCCAGATAAGCCAGGTGCCAAATTGCGGGCAGTACTTAAGGTGATGGCTGTGCTGCCTGAAAAAGCGCTCTGCGTTGCCCATATCCGTAAGCGGCTCATGCGGGATATCCTTCTCTCCCGTTACAACCGAATCGATACCTGCCGCCGGCGGTACCGTATCCCCATTCCGGAGCGAGAACGCACATGGTGCTTTTACACCGCAGCCTCCGGAAGGGCAGTCCATAAAGTTACAATGCTGCTGGATATACCGACAGGTCAGCGGGCCATTCATATTGAGCACGTTCTGTATCTTTTTGTCCGTTTCTTTGGCGGAATATTTAGGGTATGGTGCTGAAAGCTCATGTACGGCTTCCGGACCATTCTTGCAGCGGGCAATATTACTGACCATGGCCAGCCATTCATAATAGGTCAGTCTCTCTGCATGGTCACGGCAATGCTGCAGGAATTGACAATTGTCGATGGCTATCTGTGCAATGCCATCGGTCGGCAACCGTTTGAAACGCCCATGTTCTTCATAGTCGCCGATAGCTATATCCGGTACCGTGAAGGGTTCAAAATCTTCCGGGTTATACCGAAGCTGCGCTGTATCTTCCTTGAGAACACGCACATCGACTGGTTCATTCTTATAATTTTTCGTGCCTGGCAACCGCAGGACACGTGCCAGGTCATGCGTCGAATCAATCTTATAGCCAAGCTGCTGCTTGATGTATGCCTGGAAGCCATGGAGCAGCTTTTCGGCTGCCTGACGTTCCGCAGCATCATCAAATATCCATGGTTCACGGAGCAGCCAGTAAAGATGCACCCCATGTCCCGAATGGACAAGGATGCTGGGTGCCAGCGGAATACGTGAGATAATCTCCTCTAATGTTTCAGGAAGGTCTGTCTGCGCATGCGCAGCAGCATCTTTGAAATCAATGTCAATCCATAGCCCCGGCAGTCCACAGACATCTGCAGATTTTGCCCGGCCCAGGAATTTAGGATCCTTGGTTATGCCAACGCCAAAATATACATCCTTGCCAGCTTCCGACAGCTCTCCTGCCTGTTTCTGCATCTCGTCCAAGCGTCCAGAATTGAACCAATACGTTTTTTTATCTGGCATTGTCCATAGATAGGTATAACCGCCGCCAAAATCAGAATACAGATCATATAAAAAATTGCTTTGCAAATTCTCACCGCCCTTTCCCTTGGGAATATCATTTCAACAAATGTATGGCATCCTTCGGAGAACGGGCAATGCCTGCAATCGCACCTTTGGACTGCAAAAACGCAAGCATGTGTTTTTGGTCGGGACGTACCCGGCCGATCGGAGTCTTGACCTCAATGCCTGTAAACACAGGAATTCCAGCCCGCAGGGTAAAGCCAAACAGGTCAGGAAATCCTTTAGGAAGTCCCGTATCGAAGGGCCGGGGATTTTTAATCAGGATATCACCGGACGGCAATTGCATAATTTCGGTTCCTGTCCAGGCTTGTCCAACATTTCCCCGGAAGTATGTTCCATAGGGAGAAATTGCTTTGCGAATTTCGCGTTGTATATCTGCTTCTGTCATAATGGGTATCTCCTTGGCAATACTTTTATTTCGGAAAAATCCCGAAGATATTGATTTCTGTATTCTTTGCGGCCCAGATTGACCGGTGCTAGTATATGGCGGTCATCGACAATAATCGACGTATGGCCAGGGGCCCGTTTCAGTACCGGAACCCCTGCCGTGAACATATTTAAAAACTTTTCCTGCATGCCAATGTATTCGCATCCATCCGTATAGATCCGGCAGCCATTCGTGTACGATAATCCGGTTGCATGGATAGTCTGCATAGAATCTGCTTTGAATGCATCGAAGAACATCGTCTTCACGTCTTCTGCAGCGGTACCATTCGCTGGCGTAAGGCCATCCTTGCTTTTGTACAGCCACCGATTCTGCTCTTTCACTTCGAGCTTGCATTCCAGTTCAAAGAACTGCTTATCATTCAGTTGCAGCACAAAACATGCCGTAGCTACAAGGTTTAAGTCCGCCGTAACGGGTGTAAGCATGAACAGGCCTATATCCTTGATACATTTTGTAGCTTTTGGGACATTGATCAGCTGCTCATATAAGATGTCATCCATCATAGCGCGATGCCCCTTTCTCTTTGTATTGCACGGACAGCCTTATAGGCCTTGCGCAGCATCGGTAAATCGAAGTATCCGAAATGGCATTCTGCCAACGGGACCCCCAGTCGCTTTGCCAATTCACCATAAGCCGCACTTCTCTTACGGCTTGCATGCTTCTTACCTTTCCAAAGCACATCGAAAATCTCATGACACAGCATCTTGGCGCGCCGCATAGAATCATCTGCTAAAATGCCCAATGCCTCTCTTGGCCTCGGATTATGTGTCCCCACATACGCTCCACACTGCGTGCAATAATAGCAATACCCGCTACCATATCTATGCCCATGGTATACAATTGCGTTAGAGGCATAAATAACAATTCCTCCACACAAATTACACGTCTTAGGGTACAAATTTATCATTTATCCGATTCCTCTCAATCTGGCCTGAATCCGAACCCAGCCGGGTTTATAGCCTCGTTCTTCT
>WSSedB1CaDRAFT_10000799_pt1 | contig 12869 bp, 10 predicted proteins | sample WetSurSB1Cattail_FD_9460 | JGI IMG/M metagenome (IMG submission 9460)
CCGCTCCAGCTTCCGCCGGGTTTCTTCGTTCAAAATAATCGGCTGAGCTACGCGCATATCGAGGTCTCCTCATCATAAGATGAGCCTCTCTATATATGACCGTAATAATGAGACGATGCGCTAGCAGCGCCGATGGCGCAATCAGCGCCCCTTGAATTTGAACATTCTGCATCGTAAATATGCGAAAGAGACTACTTGGGTCGCCAAGACAAGCACCTTCCAGCGGCGACGCTCCCTGCCAATAGGTCCAAGCGAACCGGATCCAGCAGCTTTTGTCGCTCCATCCGCCAGCATCATCCCGAGCGGGATTGCCGCAATGGAACCACCCGAATTCTCATGGCGTGGCGAAACTATTTCTCAAAGACAATTAGAGCCGCACTTACAGGATCCATGGGGATGTCAAAAGCACCTGCCTTAGTCGCATCCACCGTTTCCGTCACTTGTTGGCCCTGAATCGTCCCATCTTCACTTCCATCGAATGTTTGTCCAGCAAAGGCTATTCCTGCTGTGGAACGGTAATTCGGAGCCGTCAGGCGATAGATCGTGGCATGAGCGAATCCTGCCAGCGTTATATGGGCCACTCCCGAACGGTGCAGGCTCTTGTCAAGCAAGACAACTCGGATCACTCCTGCAGAATCAACCGTAGCCCAGGCAGACACTCTAGAATCCTTATGCATTTCTAGAGGCAGCAAGCGCGCTCCGTTGCCTGTCGCTGCCTGAAAAACGAGCAGGCCGTAATAGACCGGACGAACCGATTCGAGCGTATAAGTGTTGCTTGCCACGGGGTTTTCACAATTGATTCTGAACGCGTCATAAACAGCTGTACAGCCGGTGTGCCAATTCACGCCGTCTACACCGACGCTCACGTAGTAGAACATCGTGTCGATGGCCCAGAGGGCAGACTGAAACGTGTCGCTGAATCCAGTTCTTCCGCCTCCCGAAATCGAATTCATCTCTCCCATTCGAAAAGGGATGCCGTGTAAATGACTGTAACGAACCGCACTCGCAACGGAGGACGCTCCGTCTTTCGCAGCACCGGGACTCAGAAGAAAATCGTCGGACAAGTCACTTGTATACCCCGCAGCATAGTTGTGCTGGCTGAAAGCAAAAAGATAAGAGGAGTCATCGCCGATAAATGCATCGGCATTCGAGAGACTCTTCACCTTTGCCCATGAGGGTCCCATCAGCTTCATCCCCAATGGCAGTAGCGGAAGGATGTTGTCCTTCCACTGATTAAAGCGTGTCAAATAGTCTTCGAATTTATAGTCATTGTTCATGTCTGACTCATTGCCAATTTCAATGGCATCGAGCGATCCAGCTGGCATTTGGCTGACAAATGCGCTTGCTTGGTCCGTGGCCAGCTTCAAACTCCCGCCGAATTTGACGCTGAGAGAAAAACGCGTGCCCAGTGAGTTGGCCAATTCTGCAAATGGCAGGACAGTGGTCGAAGTGGGCTCCCCGCTCCGCTCTACACTCTCTCCCCCGATTCGAATCACGATTGGGCCAGAACCATAAGCGGTAAGGTTCTTTAGAAGTTGTCTGTAGATTGAATCGACTTTATTCTCCGAACTTCCCATCATCTGTTGAGACGTAGTCCACTCATGTGAAAAGCCCATGAACGTTGATGGAATCTGCTGGGTTGGAGTCGTGACGACAGTGATGTCGGCAAATTCAGAGGAAACGCAGCTGGATATTGGAAGCAAAAAAATGGCGAGTACCAGGGCTACAGGGAATCGGTAATTCAATGGCCTTCTCCTAGTTGCGCTAGACAATTCGAGGAACTGGAATGTATCGCTTCATAATTCCAGTTCCACCAGTCAGGGGCTGGATGCTGAGCGCGCTCGGCGATCTATTAGAGATTAACACTCGATGATAGCAGCGCTTCATTGCGAAACTGTTGATGAATGACGTGAGGGGTCCATCGGAAGTTTTACGGACGAGTGTCTGATGGACAAGTCGTAGCGATATCCGGATGGAATGCGATATGAGTCGAACAATCATGAATACCCATTGGTCGGAACTCACCCCTGATCTTCCACTCGATGCCAAGGAGGCGGCGGGTGACGGTGTGTGCAGGATCAAGCCCACTCCACAATAGACCCGGCTTGCGCACTCGTGGTCCACGGTCATACCCTCGCGCTTTAACGGTCGATGCCGGTACCGATTGCCGAAGCGCAGCTGCTCGTGGGCTAATGTAATCAGGCGCTCGCATTGGCGATAGTAACCTGGCGCGACTTCGGCTCCTTGTCCGGGGAAATGCGTTCGGCAAATGCTGCGGCTTCGGCCTGCACCGTCTCGTGCTCTTCAAGCTCATGCTCCAACTGCTCAAGCTTGATGACGATCTTCTCGCACCTGGCGCCGAAGTTCCTGTGGCGGAGCTTCTCGGCCATGAGCTTGAGAGGTTCGATGCGCTCGCTGCTTGAAGGCAACTCATCGGCCTACTCGGATAGCGTCTGACGATGCGCTTCGGGCTCAGCTTCAAGACGCCGCAACTGTTCATCCCGAGCGGCGAGCATGGCATCGAGTTTCTCTTCCTGGGCACGACAGAGCGCAAGTAGTGCGTCGCGATCCAACGAATTCAGATCTGGCAAGAAGCGCGATCCATCGACGCAGTATGCCATCGATTACGATTGAGCGCATCTGGAAGATGCACATGAATACAAGAGAATCAGCTTCACCATCAGACGGCGACTTTGGGCACCCATGTACGCTCGACTCTGCGCCAATCGATGCCTTCGAGAAGCATGGAGAGCTGTGCGCGGCTCAGTCTCACGGTGCCGCTGTCGGCCTTCGGCCAGATGAGCCTACCACGCTCCAGCCGCTTAGCGAACAGGCATAAGCCGTCGCCGTCAAACCAGAGGGACTTTACGATGTCGCCTCTGCGCTGGCGGAACAAGAACACATGTCCGTAGAAGGGCTGCTCATGCAGAACGGTCTGCACCCGCGCACTCAGTCCAGCGAAGCCGCGCCGCATGTAGGTTAAGCTGGTTGCCCGCCGCACCTTGGTTCCTGCCGGAAGCTGGATCACTGGCGCAGGCTCTCCAGAATCTGCCGCACCAATGCGGAATCGGCGCCGCTCTGGATGCTGATCACTGCTCGATTAAGAAGCCCGATTTGGAGCGAGCCTCCTGCGACAGTCACCAGATGCGCTTCCGGAAACCATTCACTCACCGGTTCGTCCACGTTCGTCACTGCGGTCGGCAACAGTGCGGAGCAAGGTTCGTTCAGCTCGCTCCAATCTAAGGCACGGCACCACTTGAACACCTGGTTCGCGTTCACACGGTGCGCTCGTGCCATCTCTGCCACACTCGTACCAGGCTCCAACGTCAACTGCAGAATCGAGCGTTTCTCCGCGATACCGATCGCCACCGCCGAACCCTACGGCCCGAACGCGCCTATTCTGCATGGATCATGCAGCGATGTTCCTGCTGAAAACCCGCTCTCCGCCAGAGGGGAAGGCGTACGCTTACGGTACGAAAGCTCTGATTGAATGTAGCGCCGCCCCTCGCCCACCCTCGGCCAGTGGGTACCGTTGAACTGAGCGCCGAAAACCGGGGTATATAGAAGCCCCGGCTCCTCGCCATTTTCACCGAGCAGTGTCGGCGACCCGCAGCAGGGCCGCGCACTCGACGCTCTCGCAGCAGAAGTTCGGTTGGGCCTTCGACATTCGACTGCCATATTGGACGCTGGATCTTCAACTTGTGTTTGATACACTCGGGGACAGTACCGGTAACTGGCGGGTATGAGCCTTTGCCGATGTCAGCCCGTCGTCCTTGGCAAGTGAAACGCCGAGACCCTGCAATTGTTAAACCTTTTCTCAGAATGACTCTACGGGACCAAGAAGGTTGTCCTACGAAGGCCAGAGAAAGTTGGACATTCTGCCGGGCAGAGGAGCTATTTAGATGTACAAGCGCTTTTTGACCTGTTTATCAGCCAGCCTTTTCGTCAGCAACACCATGGCAATGGCCCAACTTGGAACGCCGAACGCGAGTACCTCGTCGAACTCCATAACATCGAGCTTGATGCTGCAATCCTCTGGATCCGATTCGTCCTCCGGAACGGGCGTGAACGCCAACCTCCCGACGGGAAGCAATACACCCTATAACGGCATCAATGGCATCGGCCTGCAAAATTCGGCCAATCCGCAATTGCTGCGCGGGAACACCTCCACGCAGACCAACAGCCAGATACAACAGCCCAATTGCGTCCCAACGCCTATATTCGCGCACACGGATTTTGAACAATTAGTAGCCGAAGAGACCAGCCATCCGCTGCCGGTCTTCGGGCGTAGTCTCTTTTCTTGTCTGACCACCACCTATGCCCCGATGGATCATATCCCGGTCCCGGCTGATTATGTGATCGGACCCAATGACGAGATTGATATTCAGCTCTGGGGTTCAATCAATGTTCAGCAGAATTTGATCGTCGACCGCAATGGACAGATTGCCATGCCTGAAGTTGGCGTGTTGAATGTGGCGGGCCTGCACTACTCGCAGTTGAATGACTTCCTCCGCACAGCCGTTGGGCGTATTTACAAGAACTTCAAGCTGAATGCGAGCCTCGGGCAGCTGCGCGCCATCCAGGTCTATGTCTTCGGCAATGTAAACCAGCCTGGCGTCTACACGGTCAGCTCACTCTCCACTTTGGTCAATGCCATCTTTGCCGCCGGTGGTCCGTCGGCAACCGGCTCGATGCGCCACATCGAATTGCGCCGCGAAGGCCAGACCATCGCAGACTTCGATCTGTACGATCTGGCGGTCTTCGGCGACAAATCCCATGACATCAAGCTGCTGCCAGGCGATGTGATTTTTGTACCACCGGTGGGCGACCAAATTGCCCTCATTGGAAATCTGACCCAGTCGGCCATCTTCGAACTGCGTGGCAAGACCTCCCTAGCTGAGGCTGTCCACTATGCCGGCGGAATGACGGCCATGGCTTCAACTGACACTGTTTTGCTCGAGCACATTGCCAATCATCGCCGTCAGGTCGAGCAGCTCGCGCTCGATGGCGAAAGCATGCAGAGGACTCTCGCCGGTGGCGACGTTGTGCGCGTCTTTCCCATCTCACCCGAGATTCATGAGACCGTCACACTGCGCGGAAATGTCGACACGCCGCGGCGCTATGCCTGGCACGAAGGCATGCGCATCTCTGACCTGATTTCCAATCGCGAAATGCTTATCACCCGCCGGTATTGGCACGAAGCGAATCAATCGCCCGAAAAGGGCTCCAATTCCCTGAAATTTGATCCTTGGAATCCTGACACGGCAGCAAATCCATTTCTGAATCCGGATGGCAGTAATAACGGCATTCTGCCTCCGGGCTCGGCCACCGTGCCCGCCTTTGGTGGTGGACAGCCGCAGAACCTGCAGCCTGGCGGCAACGCCAATGGCCTAACGACTGCCAATGGCGTTCCATCAAACGGCTCTGCAGCGAACGCCTCAACTCAGAACGCTTCTGGGATAAATAGCTATGCGCTGAGTGGTCCTCCTTCCTACGCTTCCTCTCAGATGAGTGCGCAGGCAAACCCGGCCCAGACGAACGCGGCCCAGTATCCCTGGCGAACCAATCTCCAGGGCACGACCGGCATGCCGGGGATTGATCCGAACAGCCAGCCGAATTTCTCCAACCCATGGCAGATGAATCTGCTCGATGATCTGCAGAAGCAAGATGCTGAAATCAACTGGGATTACGCGGTCATCGAACGCCTCGACAAGCGCGATCTGACCACGCATCTCATCCCCTTCCACCTCGGCAACGCGCTTGACGACAAGGGCTCGGCAGACAATCAGCAGCTTTTCTCGGGCGACGTCGTAATCATCTTCGGCCGCAAGGATATTGCAATTCCCATGGAAAAGCATGTCGTTATGGTGCAGGTTGCTGGTGAGGTGAATGCTCCGGGTATTTACCGCGTCAAGCCGGGCGATACGCTGGCAGACGTGCTGCGACAGGCCGGCGGTATTACGAAGAATGCCTATATCTTTGGCCTTCTGCTTAACCGGATTTCAACCCGGCAGATACAGCAGGAGCAGCTCAACGTCTCCATCGACCAGATGCGGCGTGACTTGATTGCCAACTATACCAACAGTGCGGCCATGCGTTCTTCCCTCACGGTTTCGCCGAAGGATGGCACTGATGTGCTCCTGACCAGTGAACAGGGCCTGCTCGATCAGCTCTCCACACTGCAACCCACCGGACGCGTAGTGCTGAAGCTCAAGCGCGACGCAAAGCATATAGAAGACGTCCCCAAGTTTGCGCTCGAGGATGGCGACTCGATCATCGTTCCTTCGCGACCGAACACAGTGCAGGTGGTCGGAGCCGTCTACAATCAGACCGCCTTCCGCTATGTGCCAGGCAAGACTGTCGACGAGTATCTGCGCGATGCCGGAGGCGGAAGCCGCAATGCCGATACCGGGCATATGTACCTGCTCGAGGCAGACGGCTCTCTGATCAATAATCACGGCAGCATGTTTTCCGGAGGACTCGGCCACAGCACACTGATGCCGGGCGATGCCATTGTGGTGCCCTTACATTTCCGTTCACAGAATCCCTTCTGGCAGTCCCTAGCCCCTATAACCTCGGTGCTTGCCCAGACCGCTGTGACCGGCGCCCTTGTGGCGAATTCAATTCCATGAAGTAGGCCAACCTGACTTATCACGTCTCCGCTGTCGTGCTTCAGGCAGTGGAGACGCCCCGATCTATCGGATCCGAGGCGAAGATGCAATCTTGCACGTCATTTTTGATGATTTGGGAGTTTCGCTCGAAGCATTCTAACGTATTTATCGAAGATGCTGGTCACGATGGTTTTCATACTGTAGGCCACGACGAAACAGACATTGTTTGTCGCAGAGTCTTGAGGGAGTGGTTCCATGTCGGCTAACGAAAACAGCGCAGCTCAGGCACAGGCCCAGGAGCAGGTAGAGATGGTGGAGACCAGTGCTTTCTTTAATCGATGTGAATGGGCATTGAATCTGCTCTCCCGCCTCTGGAAGTACCGTCGTGCCATGAGCCGCCGCTTTCTGATCGCTGGCCTGCTGGCTATTGCGCTGGCCTTAAGGATTCATAATCGTTACAAGGCGGAGCTGAGCCTGATGCCGCCCGATAATAGCTCGATGTCCATGCTGGGCATGTTGATGGGCAGCTTCGGCAGCGATGGTTCTACCGGTGGTGCCGGCGGCATGGTCGGAGACCTGCTTGGCCTCAAGGACGCTGGACAGACCTATGTAAAGGCCGCCGAAGGACACACGATCTCTGATCGCATCATCCAGCGCTTCGATCTGCTGAATGTCTACAAAGCTCCTGACATCGAACGAGCCCGCCGTCAGCTGGCTCACGCCGTCAAGGTGGAAGAAGACAAAAAGTCGGGCTTGTTGCTAATCTCGGTCAGTGACAAGGACCCGAATCGCGCCACCTCCATTGCCAAAGCCTATAGCGAGGAACTCAATCGACTCTTCACCGAAGTGAACACCAATGCCGCGGCGCAGGAACGGTTGGCCACTGAGGCCCGCGTCGAAGAGGCAAAGAAGGAACTCGAGGACGCCAATACAGCCTTAGCCGCCTATGCCAGCAAAAATACCACACTTGAACCGGATTCGCAGGGACGAGCCGCCTTGGCGATCGCCGCCTCGATCGAAGGGCAACTGATCGCCGCGCGCTCCGATCTCAATACGCTTGAAGAGCTTTATACCCCGAACAACGAGAGAGTTTATGCTGCACGGGCCAGAGTGGCAGCGCTGCAAAGCGAATACGACAAGGCGAACAGCTCCGGCATCATCAACCAGCAAAAGACCGACGAAATGCCGAGCCTGCGCAAGCTCCCTCTCATCGCTGTCGAATATTACAACCTCGAGCGGGATGTGAAGGTCCGCGAGGCCGTGTTCCGAATTCTCACTCAGGAATATGAACTGGCGCGCATCCGCGAACATCATCAGGTCAATACCATCAACGTCCTCGAGTCTCCAGTGGTTCCCATTCGTGCTTCATTTCCCAGCCTGGAAGTTCGCATCGCGCTGCTTTTGTTTGCGGCCTTTATCTTCTGCTATGGAACCATCAGGGTTGAAGACTGGTGGAATGAACTTGACGCCGATGAACCTTGGCGGAATCTGCTCACGCCTTATGTGGCAGTGCTGAGCCGCTGCGCCCGGATGCCTATTCTACGAGTTTTCTTGCTTCGGTAGTCCATGAGAGATGCAGTGATGAAGAACAGCGGCAAACCAAATCAAGCTACATCGGACAAGGCCGCCCTTGCGCCCTTCGGGGAGGCAAGCCTGCACAGTTGGATCGTGCATCCCTTGACCGTGTTTGTCCTGGTATGGCTTGCCGTTCTGGCACTCTACATGATGCATTTAAGTGCTATCCTGCAGTTTAACAATGATGAAGCTATTCAGGCTACGGCCTACATTGTCATTCCATTTGTCGTCACCTTCTTCCTTGGATATCAGCTGAAATCCAAGAAGGCTGACAAGAGCCAGCAGGACGAACTGGCCAGTCTCGATCAAGAATTGGCCCGCATCGACAAGAAGGTGATCTATTGGTTCCGAATCTGGGTTTGTATCACGATTGTCGAAATCATCGTCTGCGGCGGCGTTCCACTCTTCTGGCTCGTGGCGCACATCGGCAAAAACTACAAGGACTTCGGTATCTCCTCTGTGCACGGCTTGGCCAACGCACTCATCCTTTCCATCGGTGTGACCAAGGTGGCACTGTACGCTCGCACCCGCGAGAAGCGTCACATGTGGATGGCCCTCGGCGTTCTGCTCTGGGCAATCACAATCATCTCGCGGAACATGGTGATCGTGATGCTGCTCGAAGGCACAATCGTCTGGCAGATGCTGCGCGGTATTTCGCGCCGCCTGATTGCCGGCGTACTGATCGCTTTCTTCGCCCTGATTCTAGCCTTCGGTTTCGTTGGCGACATGCGTACCGGCGGCGCGGATGTTTTTCGTAAGCTCGCACAACCCACCGAGAATTATCCAGATTTTCTCCCCTCCGGCTTTCTGTGGGTCTACATGTACATGACCTCGCCCCTCAATAATCTGATCTACAACGGCGAGATGGAAAAACCTCTCTATAGCATCCTGCTGCCGAGCACTACCAAACAGCTCTTCCCCACCATCATCCGCAACACGGTTTATGGTGAAAACAATGATGCTTTGAGCGAGGATCTCGTCACCAGCACCTTCAATGTAAGTACCGCATTCGTCGGGCCCTACAAGGATTTCGGCTGGATGGGTGTGGCTGGATACTCTGTCCTGAACGCCCTGTTGGCGGTCTATTTCTGGCGGCGCAGAAGCCTGTACCACATCCTTGGCTACGCTGTCATCGCTCAATGCCTTGTCATCAGCATCTTTTTCAACCACCTGCTCTATTTGCCCATCATCTTCCAGCTCTTCTGGCTGTATCAGTTCTGCGTCCTGCCTAGAAAGATGCAACGTAAGCGAGGCAAGAGTACATCGGTTTCCGCAATCTCCCCTGCCTCTCTCGGATCATGATGCGTGCCGTCATTTTGTTCGTGCATTCTGAGGGATTTCATGTCTGAGCGTCGCATCAGCGTTTGCATGGCAACCTACAATGGGCTCCCTTATCTTCACGAACAGCTGACCTCCATCCTCGCGCAGCTCGATCTCTGCGACGAAGTCATCATTGTCGATGATGGATCTACCGATGGAACCCGCGAGTTTCTCAGCCAATATCCGGATCCGCGTCTCAAACTCATCTTCCGCGAAAAGAATACGGGCCCTGTGAGAGCTTTCGAAGATGCACTTTGCAAATCACACGGTGAATATATCTTTTTGAGTGATCAGGATGATGTCTGGCCTGACACTAAGGTGAAGACTTATATGGAGATTTTTGCAGCTAATTCCCAGGTGAAAATCCTCTGCTCCCGGGTCTCTCTCATTGATCAGCAGGGAAAGCCCTTGGCTGAGAAGGCTCCGGAAAATGAACGCCCTTTTCGCACCGGCCTGATCTCGAATCTATTGCACAACTACTATCAGGGATCCACTATGGCGATGCGCGCTTCCGTGCTGCCCGATATGCTCCCTTTTCCATGCGGCGGAGAGCACTGTCAGTTACTGCACGATTTCTGGATCGGCCTTCGAGCCGCACAGTGCGGTCATCAAGCCATGCGCATTGAAGAACCCCAGCTCTTCTATCGTCGCCATGGCAATAACATTTCTGGGCGTCTGCCCTTGCAACGCCAGTTGGAAAAGCGTCTGCGGGCGCTGGCTGCATTATGGCTACATCGCCGGAACTCAGGCAGTGATCCGCGCGCTTAGTTAAGCGATGTGGCCGTGATCTGAAAATCCGCCATCAATACGTTGAAGCCTCCTGCGCCCTGCGGCGTAAAGTCCAGCAGGATCGGCTTGCTTAAATCAAGACCGGTCGTTGACAGAGTGATGCTGAACTCCCTCCAAGCATCCATCGTGATCGGAATCGACTTGGGAAAATAGACCCCGCCGGCAAAGGTGTTGATCGAGAACTGGCCCGCTCCATCGAGCGCGTAGGCACGGAACGAGACACGCAACAGAGCATCTTTGAGCAATTCCGGATGCTGCAGTTGCAGTTCCGCGGTACTGTTGGCACCGGCCTGCAGATTGATCTCTACGCTATGCGAGACACCCGACTGTGGCTCGGGATGCAGTGTGATCGTCGCTAAATGGGCCTTATAGACAAAATAGGCATCACTCGAACTGCCCTCCGGCTTGAAGAGAGCAAAGTTAGCTCCAGCGGGCCAGCTGTTTCTGGTGGCCTTCACGTCGACACCCACCTGGCGGGTCCTCGGCGCGGGCGTTGGCAAAAAATATCTGTGCTCAAAGTTGCCGATGAACTGGTTGTCCATAAGGACGGCATCCTTATTGGTGCTGCCCGTATCGTCATAAAAACCAATCAGCGAAATACCTTTCCGCATGACAGTGGCACTGTTGATAATGCGATTATTTGCAACAAGAACGCGGGTCGGCCCAGCCACAAAGATTCCACTCGAGTAAGAAACATCCGTCACGCCCATGCCACAGTTTTCAATCGCGTTTTGAATAATCTTGATGTCCTGGGCGGGAATCTCAATCGCAATGCCTGAGCCTCGCGCATTCTTTACCGTATTCTGGGTGATCAGTACATCGTGCGGAAAATCCTTGGCGTCGTTCTTGCCAATCGATAGATCAACAAGTGACAGATAGGCCCCTGGAGGCACCGGACTGGTGAGATGTACAAGCCAGCTGCCATCGGCCTGCTTCTCCGGACCACCGTTCGTAATCTGGCTTCCAGTCATCATGCGCCCATTGATGGTGACTGCTGCAAAATGAGTGACTGTGCCGGTGAATTTGTACTCCGTCGAAGCACCGCTTGCGCGCTGCGTTGAAAGGATGTTGGCATGGTAGTCAGAAACCACATCGATGCCCGTATCGCCCGTGCCATCAATCGTATTGTTGCTGACGGTGATCTCCGAAGAGTAGCTGTTCACCTGAATGTTCTCGAGCGCCTGCCATCCGACCAGTTTCACCTGGGGACTTCCAATCGGAGCCTTCTCTAGCTTGATAGTCCAGTTGTTGCCGCCGGAGTTGCTGCCTGCATCTGACGGTGTCGGCTTGTCATCAACATGCGCTGCCAGCCGCGTTACATATGAGGGCAGAGTGGCGCTGAAACTGTTTGCCGCCGGATTGCCCGTCGAAGCAGCGGTAAACATGGGCTGGTAGAAGTCGTTACCACTCACCGTGCCTCGCGTGGAGCCCAGCATCGGGATGCCAAATCCATGGGTGTTCTTGAAGTGATTACCCGTCACCGAGAAATCCTCGGTGAAGTCGATGGTCATCGGGCCTGGTCCCATGCCCTGCGCATCTGCCGCAAAGGCGTTGCCGTCAATGCGCAGTCCTGGTCCAACATAGCTGGCAAAGATGGCATAGGGCGAGGCACCGATGAACTGGTTGTTGCGTACAATAATATTCTTTCCAGTGCGTATCCAGAGACCGCTCAAACGGCGATAGCCTCCCAGAAGATCGAACCTCGCGCCTTCAATGCTGTCCCCATCTCCCTGCAGAACAAGCTTCGCACCGGAGAGCACAAGAACTGCACTATTATTGCCGACCAGATGCACATTGGGCATCGAGACCACCACATCGGTGCTGATCGCATGGGTCCCGGGAGGAATGGTTACCGTGCAGCCCGTCTTGCATGCCGGAGCTGACACCATGGAAAGCAGCTGAGAGCTGAAATCCGCCTGAGCCATTAGTGTTTGCGTTGCTGCCAACAGCAGAAATCCAAACCAAACGGAGGAATACTTCCTAGTCATATGCTCTCCCAAAGCCCAATCTTCAGAACATGCGTTTCGAATAATGGAGCTAAGTGCAAATTCCTCATGAATTCTTCCTTGAGTTTAGAATACTTCTAGCTGTAAGAGATTTGGGAGTAAAAAACCGAGCTCAGAATGGAAAGACGCAGGTTAATTCTACTCTGTACCTCCACCCCGGAAATGACCCTTTTCGATGCTGTTTTCATATCGGTTCACGGAAACAAGAGGATTCAGCATGGCAAAGTCGTACCCAACAGTGAGTGTCGTAATTCCGACCAGATACCGCCCCAACGTGCTCTGTCAGGCTATACGAAGTGTGACAGCACAGACAGTGCCGGTTCTCGAGTGTATTGTCGTGATTGATGGTCCGGATCTGGAAACTGTCACTGTGCTGCAGGGAATTGATTTTCCCGCACTGAAGATCGTCGCGCTCGAAGAAAATGTGGGCGGCAGTGAAGCCCGCAACATCGGTGCCCGCGCCGCTCAGGGCGAGTGGATCGGTTACCTTGACGACGATGATGAATGGCTGCCCGAAAAACTGGAAAGGCAGCTGGCACTTCTTGAAGGCATCGAGCATCCACCCCAG
>WSSedB1CaDRAFT_10000800_pt1 | contig 12851 bp, 13 predicted proteins | sample WetSurSB1Cattail_FD_9460 | JGI IMG/M metagenome (IMG submission 9460)
AACTTGCGGAGACAAAAGGGGTGATTTTAATGGTGGGCCACATCGAACGTTACAATCCCGCCATAAGCCTCATGATAAGCAACATAAAGAAAAATAAAGAGCCCGTAATTTCATTCGAGGCCAGAAGACTCAACCCTTTTGACGGAACAAGATGCCTTGATGTTGATGTCCTATATGATCTTTTGATTCATGACGTAGACTTAGCGTTGGAAATAGCGGATTCTGAGATTTTGAACATTAGCTCTTTTGGCAAAGAGGTTTATTCAAATCTGGTTGACGACGCCCATACGCTATTGCGATTCAAAAATGGAATCACCGCTGTTTTTTGGACTTCAAAATGCTCTCCCAGAAAAATCAGAGAAATCTCCGTCACTACGAGAACCCGATTTTACCAGGCGGACTCAATTACCAGAACATTGACTATACATACTTCCAGAGATGTAAATCCACTTTCAGACGGCGTTTGTCAAATGGGTGATATTGAGGTCGAAGAAATTCTTCAAGCCCAAAAGGAGCCATTAGGGGCTGAAATAGAGGATTTTCTGCGCTCAATAAAAACAAATAGCGCCCCGACTGCGAATGGCCGGAGAGCGCTAAACTCTCTGGTAGTTCTTGAGCAAATATCCAAAAATCTTATTACGCATTGAAATACAAAATTATTTCGGCAGAAATATCTATTGGGTTCAGAGAACCTTGTTTAGTGAATATTCGATCACTCCCCTGGCGCCGGCCTTCAAGAGTTTAGGTATCAGAGTCCTGACAACTTCTTCTGAAACAACCGACTCAACGGAGAACCAGTCTGATTTGTACAGGCCAGCGACTGTTGGGGCGTTTAGAGAAGGAAGTAAACCAACGACAATATCGACCTCCGCTTTTGGAACATTCATTTTCAAACCGACCATCTTTCGGGCTTCAAGCGCTGATTGAAGCATCAGATGTATTTGTTCCATCTTCTCACGCTTGAACGAGTCCTGATATGATTTCTTGTTTGCTATAAACTGGGTGTTGGTTGTTAGAATGTTGTAAATGATTTTGAGGCCGTTGGCTCTCAATGTGCTTCCAGTTTCCGTAACATCAACGATGGCGTCCACAACGCCTTCCTGGACTTTTGCTTCAGTGCTACCCCACGAAAATTCAACGTCAATTTTTATTCCACGATCAGAAAAAAACCTCTTGGTAACCCCGACCAATTCGGTAGCTACTCGCTTTCCCTCAAGATCTTCCGGAGCCTGATAACATGATTTCCCATCTACCGCCAAAACCCATCGGGCAGGGTTCTGAGAGACTTTTGAATAAACCAAATCATCAATTACCTTGACATCCGACTCATTCTCAAGGATCCAGTCTTTTCCCGTCAAGCCCGCGTCGAATGTCCCTGATTCCACATATCTGGATATCTCTTGAGCCCTCAAACGAGCCATAACAATTTCGTCATCATCAACAGTCGGGAAATAACTTCTGGGTGAAACCGTTATGTTCCAGCCAGCACGACGAAATAAATCAATTGTCGCCTGTTCCAGGCTTCCCTTTGGAATTACAATCTTCAATGGGTCTTTACGACTCAATTTCTTTTATCTCTCCTTCCTGATTGATTCGCCTAAAGAAACAGCTCCATTTCTTGGTGTGGCAAGCGCCCTCGCCCTGTTGATCCACCAGCAAGAGAATGGTATCCATGTCACAATCGACGAGAACTTCTCTAACTATCTGAATGTCCCCGGAAGTCGCTCCTTTTCGCCAAAGCTCTTTCCTGGACCTGCTCCAGTAGCAGGCTCTGCCCTCCTTGAGTGTGATCTCCAGGGCTTCCTGGTTCATATAGGCCATCATCAAAACCTTGCCCGTTTTTACATCCTGTGCTATCGCAGGCGCTAAACCGCCACCTTTTTCGAAGTCTATTTCGTTTATCGTAGAGGAATCTAATGAACCCCTCATAGTGTCTCCTTGGTTTTTTATACGGCAAATGAGTTGTTATGAAGATAACAATGTCTATTTCAGAACTCTATCTGAAAAATATGTCAACTATTCGTACAGTCTGGTCGTCCCTTTCCCAATCCATATCTTCTATCCATTTCCAGGCGCGATTAAAAGAACAGCTTGATATCAGAAACGTCGCTATCAGTATCAGGAACCATTTTTTCATGTCAGTCTCACATTAGCGCCTGTTGGATTTGCGTTTGGACATACTAAGTCATTTCAATAATACACTAATTGATTAAAGCAATCAAGACATCAAACATCATGTTATATTTAGCAAACCAAGATAATACATTGAAATAGCAGTGTTAATGTGTTGACACAAGATGGCCGTCTGGGTTATAATAATATCCGCTGACAACGGGTAATCGCCGGTGTTGTCTCTAATAACTCTGTATTGTTGATTCTTGGATCTGATCAAGCCCAGGATATCCTGAAAACGGGGGGAAAAAATGAACACAAGAAGCGTTGTTACCTTATCTCTCGCTCTAATTGCGCTTTCAAGCCTAAATGCGGGGGCTTCCAGAGAAGCTGAACATTGTTACAAACCGGTTTCCAGTCTCGAACATGTAGCGTGGAACTTCGGTCAAGGAATAACCAGTATTCTATTCGCTCCTTATGAGGTATGCGCCTCAATGATTAACAGCGCAACCGAAGGCGCTTACAAAGGATCTTGCGCTACAGGACTTTCAGGTTATCTTTCAGGAGCCACGGCTGGTTATCTCGCAGGAATGGTCACTGGATTCGCTTCAATGCTGAATCAAGTAAATTCAGGGCTAAAACAGGCGGTCACTTTCTGGAAACCTCAAATCAATCAGCCACATTTAGCTGCCCCCAAAGCTCCCGACCAATTTATTGGTCCAGATGATTGTTTTGACCCGGATCCCTTTTGGTTCAATGGGCCTGTTCCACCCTTTGGTGGCCAATCAATTCTTCACTAACAGGCCCCCTGGTCATATTCAAAAAAGGCGGCTAATTCAAAGTCCTTCCAAATAGCGTTGGGCGCTGTACGCCGCTATTGCGCCGTCTCCTACAGCCGTGGATATTTGTCTCAGGATTTTTGCCCGAATGTCGCCTGCGGCAAAAATTCCTGGAACTGAGGCTGCCATGTTCTCATTGGTTAATATAAAACCTCGTTCGTCCGAATCCACTAGACCTCTAAAAGGCTCATCGGTCGGCTTGATGCCAACATAGAAAAAAACTCCGCCTACTGGAAGTTTAGAAATCTTTCCATCCAGGGTTGAACGAATAATCAAAGCCTCAACGTCTATTTTTCCAACAATCTCCTCTGGAATCGAGTTCCAATGGATTGTCAAGTTCGGTTCTGCAAAGGCCTTTTCCTGAATTTCCCTCACCGCTCGCAATTGGTTTCGTCGATGAACAAGATGAACCCTTGAAGCAAACCTGGTAAGATATACCGCTTCTTCCGCGGCTGAGTCTCCGCCACCTATAACAGCGACTTCAACATCCCTGAAAAAAGGGCCATCACAAACAGCGCAGTAACTAACACCTCTTCCTGCGTATTTATGTTCACCAGGGACACCTAGCTTTATCGGGTTCGCCCCTGTGGCCAGGATAAGAGTTCGACAAGAGTAAGCGGTTCCATCCTCATTCTTCAGATTAAATCCTGAATCAGTTTTTGAAACTGAAACGATATCTGCTTGTTGGATTTCTAAGCCAAATTTCCGCGCCTGAGTTTCCATCCTTTGGGCAAGTTCATACCCCAAAATAGGATCTGGTTGACCAGGATAGTTGTCTACAAGTTCAGTCGCGGCCATTTGACCGCCAGGAGCGCCTTTCTCAATTAAGACCACCTTTATCCTTGCCCTGGCGGCGTACAGACCCGCAGTGAGACCCGCTGGGCCACCCCCCAGGATGATTAAATCAGTTTGCATACTAACTTATCCTATCAAGCATGTCCTTTATCTTGGTTTTAGGCACGGCTCCGACGATCTGATCCACAACAGCTCCATTTTTGAACAGCATGAGCGTCGGAATTCCTTTAACTCCATATTTGGACGGAGTTTGTTTGTTGTCATCAACGTTGAGCTTCGCTATCTTTACCTTCCCACTGTATTCTCCAGCCAACTCTTCCACTACGGGACCAACGGTTCTACATGGTCCGCACCAGGCGGCCCAGAAATCCACCAAGGCCGGAACTTCCGATTTCAATATCTGCTGGTCAAAGTCCGCATCGGTCACATGTAATAGAGCGCCACTATCTGCCATCTTTTAACTCCTCTCTCATTATTATTTCAATCAGCCCTACAATTGATTCGCAAAAACTCTTTCAATCTCACTCTAACTTCGTCAGGCACTTTGTCCGATATGCCCTCTGAACAGACTAGAACGGTAGTCCTTAGACTTTCGAAAATCAGGGCGCAAGGAGCGCACTTTTCCAGGTGCTCTTCAATTAGAACACATTCATTTGCTCCTAGTTCGTTGTCCAAATAATCAGAAAGCTGATCACAAAAGTCTTTGCATTTCTTCATGGGCCTGGCCTCTCAATTCTCACAAATTCCGGGATAAGCCCTTTTCCATATAATAGGACGTCAATGTCTCTCGAACAATATTCCTTGCTCTATGCAATCTCGATTTTACTGCCGGAATCGACGCTCCGACAATGCTAGCGACTTCTTCCAGAGAAAATCCTTCAACATCCCTCAACACAACTACCGATTTGTATATTACTGGAAGTTGATCTATGGCTTCTTCGATCTTGGCTTTTCCTTCCATAGATAAAAGAATTTCCAAAGGTGTCGCGACAAACGTAGGAGATGGGGGCAAAACCTCAGATAATTCACTAAAGATCTTGTCATCATATTCTACTGTTTCCGGTCGCTCCCGTCTCAGATACATAAGGGCGGCGTTTGTGGCTATTCTGAAAAGCCATGTTGAGAAGGATGAAGCCCCAGTAAAGCCATTCAAACCTCGATATGCGCTTAGAAACGTGTCCTGTAGAAGATCCTCGGCCAAAGAGGCGTCAGTTACCATTTTACGTAGGTGCCTGTAAATCCTTCCCTGGTACTTGTCAACCAATCGCTCAAATGAATTGAAATTCCCTCGTAGGGTATCATTAATAAATTGTAGATCTTCTTCCATAATCAAATCTCGGTTCTGAGCGACATTGATCTCAGGAAAAAATACTCCTAAAAAAATTATGTTGTCTGAATACAGATAATTTGGCAACCATTTTGTGTCAAGGTCGTACGAGAGTTGAATATCCGTCAACACAATCCAATACCGAAATTGTTCGCCACATGTTATATACCCTAATGGTCGAGCTTCGTAACTTCAAGGAACAAGACTTATGGAAGAACAGATACAACGAGTAGTCAAAATACTTTCAAAAGCCCAAAACGCGGTGGCCCTTACCGGAGCTGGAGTCAGTACGGAGTCAGGCATTCCTGATTTTAGAAGCCCCGGAGGGCTATGGTCAAAAGTGGACCCAGGGGAATTTTCCATAGACCGCTTTTTGCAAAATCCCGGCCGTTTCTGGCGCCTGAATCTTAATCTGAAACAGTCAGGAGAATTTGACCTATCGTCAGCCTCTCCAAATCCCGCCCATTATGCGCTCTCCAGAATGGAACGCCTGGGAGTGCTCAAATGCCTGATCACTCAAAATGTCGATAATCTGCATCAAAGAGCGGGGTCTGTAGAAGTTGTAGAATTTCACGGTAACCTTCTGAGAGCTGTCTGTTTGAAATGCAAGGCATTAGAACCTATTGAAGATGTTGAAAGAAGACTGTTGTCTGGCGAGGTAGAAACCCCAAGGTGTCTTAAGTGTGGTGGTATTCTTAAACCAGACGCTATTTTCTTTGGCGAAGCCATTCCTTCAAGGGCTTTGATGATTTCACAGATTCAAGCTCAAAAATGCGACGCCTTGTTGGTTATTGGAACATCCCTGCAAGTATTTCCGGCGGCTCAGATCCCAATAAATGTGAAGGTTAAGATCCCCCCTGCTACAGTAATTGAAATTAATCGTGAACCTTCGTCGCTTCATAAACAGGTAACAGACATTCTTATTACAGGAAGCGCTTCAGAAATTATGTCAAGATTGATAGAAGAACTCGAAAAAGAGGTTGCCCATTCTCCGAAAGGAATTTGAATTGAGTTGCAGCGCCTAAAACAGCAGTGATGTTTCGAGATAGAATCCGCTTCGATTAAGATCCATCGTATCTATTTCGCGTTTGAATTTTATGTGGTCATAACGGTAACCCCCACTTACGTTCCAGGTCCAGTACATATTTATGGGGATATCTACACCTGTTAGAGCTTCCCACTCCCAGGTTTCCAGGTCGTTGTAATTCCACCAGTTGACTCTAGCGGCGATATTAGGTCTCAACGCTACCCCTTGGACTATTGGATAAAAAGTCCCGTGAATTCCCAGCATCGGGAATACCTTGTTTCCTTCAATTCTGTAATTGTAGGGCGTTCCACCCACAAGAACATTACTGACTTTGGTGTCATATCCATCAATGGCTAAGTCAATATTAGCGCCAAACAGAATTTGAGGGGTCATGTAGAAATCAAGGTCATATCCTAGACGCCAGTCTTTAATTTGTAGATAGGAGTCTGTCGAAGATTGGCTATAAGTTGTTTGAGGGTCTACTCTCAGACGAAGAACGTGGGCATTATCGAACCTGGCCGAAGCGAAAAATTCCCAAGCCAATTTTTCTTTGGTGAGTCCCATATTTTCGCCAAGACCAATCTTGGTCCTGTCCCGTTGAATCAGGTCACCCTCGATATTGGTGAACCACATGCGAACCCCAGCGTTGGCCCGGATGTAACTAGGCACCTCCCATGCATATCCCTGCTCTATCATCAGGATAGAGAGAACAATCATACTGCTTATTAGGGTAAATTTTTTCATAGGACGTGACTCAAAATAGAGAATAATTAATGCATTACTTTATGTTTTCTGCGTAACATATATATTTTTAATGATATATTGTCAAGACTATTCTACATAAAGGTGGGTTGTCTAGCTAGTTTTATGGGGACTGGAAAAAGAAAAAGGTTATTCTGAAAGTTTGACCGATACCAAAGTAGAGGCTCCCATCTCCTCGGAAGTCACTCCAAACAGGCTGTCAGATCCTTCCATGCTCTTTTTGTTATGAGTGATCACAACAAACTGGGTATTCCTTGAAAGATCGCTTAGCATGCGGTTAAAACGATCTACGTTTGAATCATCCAGAGGAGCGTCCACTTCGTCCAGAAGACAGAAAGAAGAAGGTTTGTACAAAAAAATCGCAAAGATAAACGCTATGGCAGTTAGAGCCTTTTCCCCTCCGGAAAGGAGATCAACATTTTGCAGCCTTTTACCTGGTGGCTTTACCATTATGTTAACTCCATGATCATGGGAATCCTCCGAACCAATTAGTTCCAACCACGCTTCTCCTCCATTGAACAGAACAGCGAAAATCTCTTTGAATTTGGTGTTTACCTCCTGAAACGTAGTCTGAAAACGAAGACTGGTAGTTCTGTCGATTTTTTCAATTGTTGAAAAAAGAGACTTTACGGCTGTCTTTAGATCACTCTCCTGTTCCATGAGAAAATCCAGCCGTTCTTTTACGTGCATACTTTCATTGATGGCGGCCAGGTTAACTTCTCCCATTGATTCGATTGCCGATCTTGTTTCAGACAATTCCTCTTCTTTCGGCTGGACCTTGGGACACTGAATTGAGCAAGGATCCACGTTATGTTTTTCAATGATTTTCTCAATGGAATTGCGAAGTGTTTCCGTAAGCCGCGCACAATCTATTTCGTTTTTGTGAATTTCGTTCCTGAGGCTTTCCACCAGTTTGCTTAAGGACGTTTCCTGATTGGTCAGGGTGGTTACCGTAGTTTTTAAATTATTAAATGATTCCTGCAAGCTTGACTGATCAAAACTAAGCTTTTCGTGACTAGCGAACATTTCATTCTTAAGAGTCAAATATTTGGTTTTATCGTCAGACAAATGTTGAGATTGTTGGGACATGTATTCGAGTTCCCGATTCATATCTGAGATTTGATGTTCGCAATTCCGTATAAAATTTTTGGTTGAATCAGCATCTCTCCTGGCGGATTTGGCCCGTTCCTCTATTTGCGCTAATTTGATTCTAGTCTCATTGAGGCTTCTTGTTTCAGAATCCAATAGTAAGTTGGATTCCTTGGAAATTTTTTCACACACTTCTTTTTCTCTTATCAAAGAATCTCTTTGTTTTTCTAAGGATCTGATCCGTATTTTGATGTCCTCATCTTCTCTTGAGAGCAGATTGAGATCGTCAGAAATTCTCTTACGGTCCAAATCTGCCGCCCTAATTCCGCTTCGGCCTCTATTGATTTCTGATTCCAATCGCTCCAAATCCTTAACGAGCTTAACTTGCTCTATACTTAGCTCTGATTTTACCCGTCCATTTTTTTCAATCTTGGCTATCAAATCTTGAAACGCTGATTCGGCGGCATTGATTATCGAATTCATTTCTTGAACTTTTTCGCCTAATATATTCTCCTGTGTAACCAGCCTTTCGAGTTCCGATTTTTTTGTGAGAACATCTCTTTCTGGAACGTCAAGAGATCCTACGGAAACCGTGCGTCCTCCTGAGACGATTTCCCCATTTAGCGTTACAATATTCAATTGATCGTCACTATGAAGAGAAAGCTCTCCTGCTTGAGTCAAGTCATCAACGACATGGAAATCTCCCAGCAAGTCTTTCACAACCACTTCAAAACTTTCGGCGCCTCTTACATGATGAGATAATTTGGTAACCGGTTCGTGGTCTGAAGACAATCTTGACGAATTATCCCGAGGGGGTGAATCGAGTGAAGTCAATGTCACTCGCGAAATTTCCAGATCTTTGATTCTCTCTGCCACTTCAAGCGCCGTAGCAAAATCTCTGACAATCACCGCCCCTAATTGATTGTTCAAGACTGAGGATAAAGCCGTATGATATTCGGGTGGGCATTCAATGACTTCGGCTAAAGGCTTGAAAACAGTTCCATCTCCTAAAGAAGCGAAATCTTTCATCACTACCTGGGTTCCAGAACCGTAGGAAACGTAGTTTTTGTTCTGTTCCCGCAGAGATTCTATCCGCGTTCTTATAGAAATAAATTCTTTGTCAAGTCTCTTCATATTCTCTGTTAGCGTTTTTATCTCTGCTGCGAGTTTTGATCTTTGTTCTTTGTCAGCGTAAAGTTCTGATTCAACTGAACGCATGGATTGCTGAATGTTCTCTTTCTTTGTTCGAGTTGTCTCTGATTCTTCAAGTTTTTGGGTCAGTATTCCGGTTTGATTTTTTGAATCCTGTTCATATTTATCAAGACGAGCCTGAAGTTCTGTTTTTCTCTTCAAATCGTGATCGAACCTGTTTTTTTGTTGAGAAAGGCTCTGGAGGGTTTCAAAAAGCTGATCTTTGTAACCTTCCAATCTTGTAGTCTGTTCCTTGGCCTGTAGTCCCAAACTGTCAATCAAACTTTTGGAGGTTGCTAGTTTTTCATTTAAACGTGACATTTGAGAGGTGAATTCCAAAAGCTTGTCTTGTGTTTTTTGAAAATTTTCTTGGGCCGAGGACATCCTTTTGCTGAGCGCCGCTAAATCCGACTTGATTCTCTCTCCTCTTCCCACCATTTCTTTTTCTCGGTTCAGGATTTGACTCAAATTATGCTCGGATGAGTTAAGATCCTTTTCGGCAGAGCGTATTTTCTCTGCTAATTCGTTGAAGAGGCGCTGGGTATCGGAGAGTTTGAGGCGGTCTGATTCGAGTTCCGCCACTACCTGCCCAAGATTTGATTCCTTCTCTGCAAGCTCATCTTTAAACTTTTCGGAATTACCTTTTAGTTGATCCAGTTCAAGCGACAGATTTCGGCATTTGAAAGCTTCAAAATTAATTTCAAGTTCTCTTAATTGGCTCTTGAGTTCTTTAAAGCGTAGGGCCTTCAGTGCCTGTTTCTTGAGCGCCTGGCTCTGTTTCTTAACCTCCGAAACGACATCTTTAATTCGCTGTAGATTTTGATTGGTTTGTTCAAGTTTTTTTATAGTGGATTCGCGTCTGGCTTTATATCGATTTATACTTGCTGCTTCTTCGAGAAAGACCCTTCTCTCTTCCGGCTTTGCAGCTATGATTTGTTCAACACGTCCTTGTTCTATGATCGCGTAGGAATTTCGACCAATACCGGTGTCCATGAAAAATTCGATGATATCGGTCAATCTGCACGGAACGCCGTTAAGCTCATACTGGGAATTGCCGTCCCTGAAGAGTCGTCTGGCGACCATGATCTCATCATAGTCAGACATTGGAGGAGGGAATGACTTGCCGTCATTACCCAGAGTAAGCCTGACCTCCGCCATTCCCACGGGTTTCAGCGTCTCTGATCCGTTAAAGATGACGTCTTCCATTTTCTTACATCGAAGAGACTTGGTTCTCTGCTCTCCCATTACCCAGCGTATGGCCTCCATTATGTTGCTCTTTCCGGACCCATTAGGTCCCACAACAGAGGTAATTCCATCACAAAAGTCTATGTTTGTTTTCCCGGGAAAACTTTTGAAACCATTTATTTCTAATCGTTTAAGCTTCATGAGAGATTTTCTGCTCTGACCACCCTGTCAAATTCAAAAGGGGTATTATAATATTTATTATGAGTGTATCCAAACAATACCACTACTATTTGATCCGGGACGCGGCCATTTTAGTCAAAACTGCCAACGAACCAGGATCCTGCGCCTCAGATTCTTGCTATGATTTGTTTGATGTGAGAACTGGGACGCATCTGAAAGACATTTACCCTGCTTTTGATCCTACTGAACTTGCAAGAGGTTTCAAGCTTTCGGAAGAAACGGCGGCCGTCATTCTGAAGAGTGAATGCCTGTCCAAGAACAGAGAAAATAACTCGGCAGCAAAGGTCGTAACTATTATAGAGGCCCGCCAGAGAAAGCTTGATTCCGTTGTCGCGGATTCTATCATCGATCAGATTGACATCATCTCAAAACTCTTGCAGGATTTTATCAGCGTGACCCGAAAAGCGTCTCGTGAAGAGCGTTTCTGGCTGTCCCAGCAGGCTATAACCCTGGTCAGGAAGTTTTCTGGGCGTGAACTAGCCGAGCTTCAGGAAATACTTGATTGGTTTAAAACATTGCCGAGAAAAACTTAAACATTCGTGGTTAAAGAATGTTAATCTTTTAATTTCCTTGATCCATAAAATCAAATCTTTCAATATGTGAGGATGTGGGATGTTTATGAAACAAGAAGATAATCTACAGGAGATCGGCAATCAATCCCCAGAGAGCGCGGGATTGGCCGGGCAAGTTGCGCCGCAGGCAAATCAAGATGATTCCGGGATGGATGAGCCATCAGTATCGCTTTTGGATCGCGCCGTGGCTGCCCTTATACTCATAGTACCATTCGGCATATTGATTGATTGGGCCCAAGACAAACTACTTGAACTTCTACCTGAATCAATAGCCCACATGGCCGTACTTGTAGGAATAATCCTATTCCTTGTGGCTACAGGACGACTATCCAAAACAATTTATTTTTATAGAATGAAGTTTAGTGTCAAATAGTCAATCCTACTTTTTTAATTTATGATATAGATAACATATAAATAATACTTGAAATGGATACTAATAGTATCTAAACTTCTGGTGTAGCTTGTTGTGAAGATGATATCTAATTTTGACCTCTGTAAGGGTTGAGTGTGTAGTGTATAGCCTTATTTCACCGACTATATATCTAGTCCTGATTTTTTGTCTTCTTTCGGTTCTATTTCCGAATAGAGGTTTGGCTTTAGAAAAACAGGAACTTTTTTTTGAGGAGGCGAAAAGTTTTCTCAAATCAGGTCAGTATCAAGAGGCAATCCAGTCTTTTTCAAAGGCGATTGGAGTCTTGGCCCTTAACAATGATTTTGCTCGAACCGCGCTGCTTGCCAGAGCACAGGCATATTATCAGAAAGGTGACACTAAAAATGCCTGGAAAGATCTCAGGGAAGTCTTCAATTATCCAGGATTATCGGGGGAGTTACTCGCTTCAAGCTTAAACCTGCGAGCCTTGTTGAGCCTTAAGGAGGGCAAATTGAGTCGCGCTGTAGATGACTATAGCACGGCAGTCATCACTCCGCACCACAATCAGTCTCTCAAATCAGTCACCTTCGCGAATCGTGGGATAACGTATTTGAACATGGGGCTTTTTGGAAAAGCCATCCTGGATTTTGATCGAGCGATCCAATTTGATCCTAAATCAGGCTTCAATTACGCTGCGCGCGCCGTAGCCAACCTTAGAACCGACAAAGTGGAACAGGCAAAAAAAGATAGTGAAACAGCGATGACATTGGGTCCGGACAATCAGACGTGGCGTCTGGCAAGCTCTGTCCTCAGTGAACTTAGTTTTCAGAAAATAGATGAAGATTGTATCGTAGCAAAAATCAACGAAGATGGACAAATTTTCGTTCAGCTAAAATTCGGCAAGAACGGGCGACCACATCGTTTTCTGCTCGACACTGGAGCTACGCATAGTTTGATAGACAAATCGTTATTGAAAGAATTGTCGCGTGAGACTCGCATAAAGGAAATAGGCAAGGGAATTGTCCATCTAGCTGATGGATCAACTGCGCCTGTAACGAGATACAGTGTTGAAAGCGCGTTTCTTTATCAAATGCCGCTGGGCCCAATTCAGGTCCAAACTATGGACAAGAAAAACAAGCGTAGTCTCAATCTATTAGGCGCGGGGAGTCTAAAGAATTTATCCATACTCATCGACACATCAAAAAAGCGGGTTGAAATTAGAAGAAAATCGTCTTTAGAATCTAGTAAACAAAAGTTTACAAATTCAACCGCTCGCTAAATCTCCGACTGGATCAATTCAAATCCGGGATCCGTCAAAAAAACTCTTAACGTCCATAGATTC
>WSSedB1CaDRAFT_10000801_pt1 | contig 12845 bp, 10 predicted proteins | sample WetSurSB1Cattail_FD_9460 | JGI IMG/M metagenome (IMG submission 9460)
CTCGGATGCAGCCTACGGCGCGCGGCCGCTGAAGCGCGCGCTGCAGCGGATGGTGCAGGACCCGCTGGCGATGAAGATCCTCAACGGCGAAATCCTGCACGGAGCGCATGTGCGCATCGACGCGGACCGCAACTCCAACCAGTTGCATTTCGAGTCGATGACGCGCGAAGCAATGGCGTGAGACGCAACTCAACAAGTCGGCAAACCGAAGAGGCTCCGCAATGCGGAGCCTCTTTCGGTTTCCCGTTTCCATGCGGATCAGGAGGCCGAGGATTTGCGACCGGTCTCTGCATTGCGCAGGGCCTCATGAATGATCATTTTCAGATAGGTCTGGTAGCGCAGGCCACGTTCAGAAGCCTGCACGCGTGCCTTGGCAATGTCGTCGGGATCGAGGCGGATTGTGGTCGAGGGCAAGGCTGCGCGTTTGGCCGCTGTGCCGATGCCGACGCGGCCTTCCTTCGTGGCCTTTTCAAACTCATCGGCAAGCTCATCCTCGTGGGACTCCCACCAAGCCACTTCTTCGGCCTCATTCGCGAAGGTCTTCTTCTTCAGCTCTTCCAACATGGCCACTCCTCTTTTGGGTCAGGAAGTATCGCCGGAATCGTTCCTTTGCCGGCCAAGCGGTAACCACTCGAACTTTCTCATTCCGCATCGCCGAGACGACAATCAGGATTCGCCCGGCATCAGTTTCACCTATCTGAACGAATCGCTCTTCGCCGTTGCGAAGTTCAGCACTCAGATCGACGGGCCGATTCAGGATGACTTGCTCGGCCTCTTCCGACACGATTTGATGAAGGGCTAAATGCCCTATATTCTGCTCGTCCCAATCAAAAAAGATAACCATGACCTCTCCAACAATCTAGACAAACGTTGTTTGAGGCCATGCCGATCTCCTCGAGCGGAGGAGGCGGTCTGGAATCTCTGCCTATATCGTAGCTACGTTGCAGCTATTTTGCAACTACTGCCGCAAATCCACCAGCGTTGCGCCCTGTCCGCCTTCATTCTGCGGAGCTTCTTCTATTCCGGCAACGTGCGGATGGCTCTTCAGAAATTCGCGCACGCCGCGGCGTAGAATGCCCGCGCCGTGGCCGTGGATGACACGCACGCGCGGCAACCCTGCAAGGAACGCGCGGTCCAGATACTTCTCCAATTCCTCTGTAGCCTCGTCCACGGTGCGGCCGATCAGGTTGATCTCCATGCGCATGTCGTCCGTGCTCTCACTCGACACGCTCACATGCACATTCCTCTGCCTGCGTGCGGCAGCCAGAGGGTCGTATTTCGGTGTCGCCGACGACTCTTCCTGCCGCGCGGCCGCAGCGAGATCAGAGCGCTTGACGCGCATCTTGATAGGCCCGAGCGCGACCTCGAAGACGTCCTTCTCCACCTCGCGCTGCACCACAGCGATCTTATTCATTGATTTAAGCAGCACCTTGTCGCCTGCACTCACATGGCGCAGGACATGCGGCTCGGCGTTCACGTCTCCCTGATCCGCGCCGGTGCGATGCGCGACAACCGTCTGGTTGAAGCTCTCCTGGAACTCGCGGCGCAGGCGATTGATGCGGCGCTCTGCTTCCTTGGATAGCTTCTGCTGCGCAGCGCGGTCCTCGATGGCGCGTACGTTCTCGCGCATCTGAAACTCGAACTCCTTGAGCAGCGAAGCCAGTTTCCCTTCCAGGTCGCGGATCCGGTTACGCAGCTCAACGTCGCCCTCGCGCGCCAGCTTTGCCTTTTCCTGGTTAAGCGCGTACTGCAGTTCGCGCGCAGCCTTCTTCTCTGCTTCGAGCGCGGTGAGTTCGTAATGCAGCTTGTCGAGAAAGCGCGCGATGTCTTCCTGCTGCGAGCCGAGCCGCTGGCGAGCCGCTGCGATAATGCCTGCGTTCAGGCCGAGCCGTGCCGCGGTTTGGATGCCAGCCGATGCGCCGGGCACGCCGAGGCGCAGGTGGTAGTTGGGCACCAGCGTGACTTCATCGACGCCTGCTGCTGCGTTCAGCACGCCGTGCGTATTCGCGGCATAGACCTTGAGCGACGTGTGATGCGTCGAGATGAGAGACCAAGCGCGTGCCTCGAGGAAATAATTGGCCACGGCGACAGCCAGCGCCGAGCCCTCTTCCGGATCAGTCGCAGAGCCAAGCTCGTCGAGCAGCACGAGCGAGCGAGCGTCCGCCAGACGCGATAGACGATCGAGATTCGTGATATGCGCGGAGAACGTGGAAAGCTCTGCCTCGATTGATTGCGCATCGCCGATGTCGGCCAGAAACGCAGAGAAGGTGGGAAAGCCTGCCGCCTCAGCAGGCACAGGCAGACCGGCCTGCGCCATCATGGCGAGCAGCGCCGTGGTCTTGAGCGTAACCGTCTTGCCGCCCGTATTGGGGCCGCTGATGATGAGCTGGCGCGCCTCAGCCGTAAGTTCGAGCGTGAGCGGAACCACGCGGCCGCCGGTTGTGCGCAGATGCTTTTCGAGAAGCGGATGGCGTGCGCCCGCGAGGGTTAGTCGATCCGGCTGAAGAGACGGGGCAATGCAGTCGTAGTCGCGTGCAAAGCGGGCGCGGGCCAACAGACTGTCGACCAGCGCGAGCACACGCGCACCTTCCACCAGTGCAACGGAGTAGCCGCCCACCTGCCGCGTAAGCCCGACAAAAATGCGGTGAATCTCGGCCTGCTCTTCTTCAAGCAGGCGTACCAGTTCGTTGTTCTGCTCGATGGTTTCGAGCGGCTCCACGTAGACCGTCTGGCCCGATGAACTGGCACCGTGCACCACGCCGGAGACCCGCCGCTTGAGCTCGCTGCGCACGGGGATTACGAATCGGTCGCCACGAATGGTGATGACGTCGTCCTGCGTGGCCCCGTCGCTCGAAAGCCGACGCAGCGCGGCACGCAGAGATTCCTCTATCAGCCGTTGCTGGCGGTCCTGCTCGCGGCGAATGCGATGGAGTTCGGGCGAGGCATCATCGGCGAGCGTGCCGTCGGGCTGAATCTTGCGCTCGATGGATTCGGCCAGCGGGCGCAGCCCTTGTGTGAGTCCAGCGGAAAGCGCGGAGAGGCCCGGCACTTTGCCGACTACGCGCACGGGGGGCGATTGCAGCAGTGCTTGCCAAGCCGCCACGTCGTTGGCCAGACGGGCAATGGCCTGCAACTCGTTGGCTTCCAGTGCAGCCTCGGGGATGCGCGCCTTGGCAGCGAGTTGCGTGGGATCGAAGAGCCCTCCAAGCGGAATGGAGACCTGCTCGGCGAGCAGCAGCCGCACTTCGCCAGTGAGCTGATGCTGGCGCTCGATCCAGGCTTCATCGGTGGAGGGTCGCAACGCCAGAATCTCCGCGCGGCCAATGGGCGAAGCGGCAAAGCCCGCAACGAACGCGAGCAGCGGCTCCCACTCGAGCGCGGCAAAGTCAGCGTGTACAACCGGGTACGGAATCGGATCGAGCAGGGACATGTCCAGCCACCATCTTAACGGCGCGGGCGCGCCGACCGGCTGCCGCAGCGGGTTACGAAGCGGCGGACGGAGGGGTACTGGGCGCTGTAGCAGTCGGCGCAGGCTTTGCAGACTCCACGGGCTTGGCGTCCGCAGCCGGAGTGGACTCGGCTTTGCTGGAGCCTCCATTGGATGAGCTGCCCGACGACTTGGCGGCGTAGTCGTTCACATACCAGCCGGCTCCCTTGAACTGAAACGCTGGCGCACTGAGAGGACGCTCCAAAGCGCCTTGGCACTCCGGGCACTCCGTCTGAGGTGAAGATTTGAAACTTTGGATCTTCTCAAACTCGTAGCCGCACGCTGTGCAGCGGTATTCATATAACGGCAAGGTGCTTGAACCCTCCGAAAATCAAAAACTCTATCTCTTATTGTAGCGGCAGGGCGAAATGCGTGTACCGCGCATCGCCCCACCGATGTTGCTAACCTCAATGCACAGTAACTGGTACAGCGGCCACATGGTTCTCCCAGGCAAGTGTGACCTTGCCAGAGCTGGCCCCGGTGCTATCCACCGAATACTTCAGATCTTCCACCAGCGCTGCGGGCTTGGTCATCTGCATCTTCACTTTACCCAAGTCCTTCGAAGGATCGTACGCAAGGCCCCACTCGCCGGTCTGTTTGCTCACAATCAGAACCCAGGCGTCGGGGTCGGCGATGTCGACGAACAGCGTGTAACTGCCTTTGGGAACGGCAAGATCACCGATCTTCAGGTCGGCATCGGTTTTCAGAGTAGTGGCTGCATTGGCGCCTGCGCGCCACACAGGGTAGTGCGGATCACGGCTGATGAGGCCGTCCTTGGTGAAGATATGGCCCTCGCGGCCCTTCACGCGCGGTGAGTTGTAGGTGATCGAGACGGTCTTGCCGGCGATGGTACCGGTGGCCGTGGCCGCCGGACTGGCGGGCGGATTTTGCTGAGCGGAGAGACTGAGTGCTGCGGCGATAAGGACGCCGGCGCATGACAACAGACGCTTCATAGGGATGTTCCTCCGGGCAGAGCTTTGGAATAAAGCAGATAGCTTCGCCGCAAGCATTGTCGCATTGCGCAGTGCCGCTGGGAAGGCGCATGCGCGGGCCTGCTATGATGCAGCGCAAGGAATGAGTATGACCGACCAGCCGGCACAGCTGTCCCCGGGCGCACGGTTTCGCGCCGCAGTGCTCAAAGAAAGGCCCCTGCAGGTGGCGGGCGCCATCAATGCGTACACGGCGCGATTGGCCGAAGCGGTGGGCTTTCGCGCGCTCTACCTCTCGGGCGGCGGCGTGGCGGCCAACTCCCTGGGCATGCCGGACCTGGGCATCAGCACTCTAGACGATGTGCTCACCGACGTGCGGCGCATTACGGACGCGAGCGCGCTGCCATTGCTGGTGGATATCGACACCGGCTGGGGCGGCGCATTCAACATCGCGCGCACCATCCGCTCAATGAGCAAAGCAGGCGCAGCCGCGGTTCACATGGAAGACCAGGTAAGCGCTAAGCGCTGCGGTCACCGCCCCGGCAAAGAACTTGTCGCGGCCGACGAGATGGCCGATCGCATCAAGGCCGCGGTGGATGCGCGTACCGACGCTCAATTTGTCCTCATGGCGCGCACCGATGCGCTGGCCAGCGAGGGTCTGGAGGCTGCCATCGCGCGTGCGCAGGCATACGTGGATGCTGGCGCCGACATGATCTTCGCGGAGGCCGTGACGAAGCTCAGCCAATACACCGCCTTCCGGCGCGCGGTCGGCGTGCCCATCCTGGCCAACATTACGGAGTTTGGGCAAACGCCGCTCTTCACGCGCGACGAACTCGCCGCTGCGGGTGTCGATATCGTCCTCTATTGCTGCGCGGCCTACAGGGCGATGAACGCTGCTGCACTCAAGGTGTATGAAGCGATTCGCACCGAAGGCACCCAGCGCAGCGTTCTGCCGCTGATGCAGACGCGCGCCGATCTCTACAAATATCTCGACTACCACGCTTACGAGGCAAAGCTCGATGCACTGTTTGCCCGGGAGCGCAAAGCGGAGTAGACAGTGGCTGCGCTGGTCCGGTAGCGTAGTGCTCTCCGGAGGGATTCCATGAGCAGTAAGGAGGTCAACCCCTCGGCTGTGGGCTTCAAACCCAAGAAGTCCGTAGCTCTTTCTGGCACGGTGGCCGGCACCACGGCGCTCTGCACCGTTGGACGCAGCGGCAACGACCTGCACTATCGCGGCTACGACATCCGGGATCTCGCCGTGCACTGTTTATTTGAAGAAGTCGCGCATCTGCTGGTGCACGGCACGCTGCCCACGGCGGCCCAGCTTGCGGCTTACACCGCGCGCCTGCGCGCCCTTCGCAGCCTGCCCGACGCAGTGAAGAGTGCGCTCGAGCTGCTGCCCGCAACTGCGCATCCAATGGACGTGCTGCGCACGGGCGTCTCCGTGTTGGGATGCGTGCATCCAGAAGGCGAGTTCCATGATGAATCCGGTGCGCGCGCAATTGCGGACAAGCTGCTGGCATCGCTCGGCTCCATGCTGCTCTACTGGCACCACTTTGCACATAGTGGAAAGCGCATCGACGTGGAAGCGGGCAACGACTCGATTGCCGCCCACTTCCTCCACCTGTTGCACGGAATCGCGCCGCCTGCGGAGTGGGTCGCGGCGCTGCAGGCTTCGCTGATCCTATATGCCGAGCATGAGTTCAACGCATCTACTTTTACGGCCCGTGTAATCGCCGGGACGGGGTCGGATATGCACTCGTGCATCGCCGGAGCCATCGGCGCGCTCAAAGGACCAAAGCACGGCGGCGCTAATGAGGTCGCGCTGGTAATTCAGCAGCGCTACGCAACGGTGGAAGAAGCCGAGGCTGATATCCGCCGTCGCATCAGCGAACATGAAGTCTTGATCGGCTTCGGACATCCGGTCTACACGATCTGCGATCCGCGCAGCGACATCGTGAAGAAAATTGCAGAGGGTCTCGCCGTCGACAACGCAGGCAAGCGCCTGTTCGGGGTGGCCGAGCGCATTGAAGCCGTGATGCATGAAACCAAGCGGATGTTTCCTAATCTGGACTGGTATAGCGCAGTCGCCTATCACCTGATGCAGATTCCCGTTGAACTCTTCACGCCGCTCTTCGTAATGGCGCGCACGGCGGGCTGGTGCGCACACGTAATCGAGCAGCGGCAGGACGGCAAGATCATCCGCCCGTCAGCGAATTACGTGGGGCCGAACGAGTTAAAGTTTGTTCCAATCGACGAGCGCGGTTGAGCACCGTACAAATGCACACAAGGAGAACCTGTGTCGTCGTTCGTGAGTAATGAACGCCCTGCGCCAGACAGAGTCCTGACCGACATTGCCGACTACGCACTGCAGTATGAGATCATCAGCGACCTTGCCTACAGCACAGCGCGCGCCTGCCTGATCGATACGCTGGGGTGCGGTCTGGAGGCGCTCGAATATCCGGCATGCACCCGTCTGTTGGGTCCAATTGTTCCCGGCACGACGGTACCGCAGGGCGCGCGTGTGCCGGGCACTCACTATGAACTCGACCCCGTGCAGGCAGCGTTCAACATCGGCGCCATGATCCGCTGGCTCGACTTCAACGACACCTGGCTCGCGGCTGAGTGGGGACACCCGTCAGACAATCTCGGCGGCATTCTTGCCACCGCCGACTGGCTCTCACGCGCTGCGGCTCAGATGGGTCCCCCTTTGCCGATGAGGCGCGTTCTTGAAGCCATGATCAAAGCCCACGAAATCCAGGGCTGCATCGCGCTCGAGAACTCGTTCAACAAGGTCGGCCTCGACCATGTGGTGCTGGTGAAGGTTGCTTCCACCGCGGTGGTGTGCGCGTTGCTGGGCATGAGCCGCGAGCAGACCGTGAATGCGCTCTCGCTGGCGTGGGTTGACGGGCAGAGCCTGCGCACCTATCGCCACGCGCCCAACACAGGCTCGCGCAAGAGCTGGGCTGCGGGCGACGCCACAAGTCGCGCCGTGCGGCTGGCGCTGATGGCGCGCGCAGGCGAGATGGGCTACCCCTCGGCGCTGACCGCGAAGACGTGGGGTTTCTATGACGTGTCGTTTCGCGGTCAGGAGTTCAAATTCCAGCGGCCCTACGGCAGCTACGTGATGGAAAACGTACTGTTCAAAATCAGCTATCCCGCCGAGTTCCACGCGCAGACCGCGGTAGAAGCGGCCATGACACTGCGTGGACGGATGGCAGCGATGGGCACGTCCGCCGAAGCAATCCGACATATCACACTCCACACGCACGAGGCCTGCCTGCGCATCATCGACAAGAAGGGACCGCTGGCGAACCCCGCCGACCGCGACCACTGCGTGCAATACATGGTGGCCATCCCGCTTATCTTCGGCCGGCTCACCGCTGCAGATTACGAAGACGCGGTGGCAACCGATCCATGTATTGATGCGTTGCGCACGAAGATGGAGTGCATCGAGAACCCAGCCTTCTCCGCCGACTATCACGACCCCGACAAACGCTCCATCGCCAACGCCATTCGCGTGGAGTTCGAGGACGACACAGTGCTGGAAGAGACAGTCGAGTACCCAATCGGTCACCGGCGCCGGCGCGCGGAAGGCCTGCCCCTGCTGGTGGAGAAGTTCAAGACCAATCTGCGGAGACGCTTCAGTCCGGCGCAGCAGAAGCGCATCCTCGACGTCTCTCTCGATCCCGAGCGACTCGACACAATGCCCGTGCACGCCTATGTGGACCTCTACATACCCGACTAGGCCGCACCACGCAGCGTCTTGCCGCACTGCACCCCGTCGTGTTTGACTGGATGCCGAAGAAAGGCGGCATGCATGGCGTTCATCCTGGCATTGGACCAGGGGACAACCAGTTCCCGGGCTATTCTTTTCGATGAGGCGGGCGCAATCGCCGCCGTAGCGCAACACGAGTTCGAGCAGTTCTACCCACAGGCCGGCTGGGTAGAGCATGACCCCACCGAAATCTTGACCAGCCAGCTCGCATGCGCAGTGGAGGTACTGGGCAAAGCGGAAGCGCGTCCGCGCGACGTGGCCGCCATCGGCATTACAAACCAGCGTGAGACGGTGATTGTGTGGGAGCGCGAAACGGGACACGCCATTCATCCGGCGATTGTGTGGCAGGACCGGCGGACAGCGGCGCACTGCAGCGCGCTCGAAGAGAGCGGCCTTGGCGACGAGATTTCCAGCCGCACTGGCCTGGTGATTGACCCGTATTTTTCCGCCACTAAAGTCAGGTGGATTCTGGACAACGTGCCCGGCGCGCGGGCGAAGGCCGTGCGCGGCGAACTTGCGTTTGGCACCGTGGACAGCTGGTTGATCTGGCACCTGACCAGCGGCTCGCACCACGTGACGGATGTGACCAACGCCTCGCGCACCCTGCTCTACAACATCGTGAAGGGCGAGTGGGATTCGGAACTGCTGCGCATCTTCGGTATCCCGGAAAGCATGCTGCCACGGGTGGTCTGGTCCAGCGAGCGTGTAGGCGAAGTAACCACCACCCTCGGCCTCGGTGGAATTCCCATTGCCGGCATTGCCGGCGATCAGCAGGCGGCATTGTTTGGCCAGCTGTGCTGGAGCGCAGGCGAGGCCAAGAACACCTACGGCACAGGCTGCTTTCTGCTTCAGAACATCGGCACGCAGTTCATGCGATCGCGGCACCGGCTGATCACCACGCTCGCCGCCAGCGCGCGGCAGCGACTGGAATATGCATTCGAAGGCAGCATCTTTATCGGCGGCGCCGTGGTGCAGTGGCTGCGCGACAACCTGAAGATCATCACCTCATCCACTGAGGTGGAGGCGCTCGCAGCCAGCGTTCCCGATACAGGCGGCCTAGTGTTTGTGCCTGCGTTTGTAGGGTTGGGCGCACCGCACTGGGACCCGCACGCGGGCGGTCTGATGATCGGGTTGCGGCGCGACACCAACCCAGGCCACATTGCACGCGCCGCGCTGGAGAGCATTGCCTTCCAGGTGGCGGATGTTCTGGAAGCGGTCCACAGCGAAACAGGGGCGCCGTTGGGTGCGCTGCGCGTGGACGGCGGCGCAGCCGTGAATGACCTGATGATGCAGTTTCAGGCCGATGTACTGGGCGTGCCCGTGGTACGGCCGCGCGTGACGGAAACCACCGCGCTCGGAGCGGCCTATCTTGCCGGACTGGCCACCGGGTTCTGGCCAAGCCCCGATGCCCTGCGCGCGCAGCGAAGCAGCGATGTGCGCTTTGAGCCGAAAATGAGCATCGGTGAACGAGATGAACGGCGCGCCCATTGGCAGCGCGCGGTAGAGCGGTCGCGGAACTGGACCGAGTAAGAGGAGCAGGCAATGGAACGGAATCAAATGATCAGCCGCGTGCGCGAACGCGCCGCACAGCAAAAGCCGTGGGATATTGCCGTCATTGGCGGAGGGGCTACAGGCATGGGCGTGGCCGTGGATGCGGCTTCACGCGGGCTGGATGTGGTGCTGGTGGAAGGACACGACTTTGGCAAGGGCACCAGCAGCCGCAGCACCAAGCTGGTGCACGGCGGCGTGCGCTACCTCGAACAGGGCAATGTTTCGCTCGTGATGTCTGCGCTCAAGGAGCGCGGCCTGATGCGCCAGAACGCGCCGCATCTGGTGCACGATCTGGCCTTCGTCGTGCCGAACTACTCCTGGTGGGAGGCGCCCTTTTACGGCATCGGCCTCAAGCTATACGACCTGTTAGCGGGCAAGTACGGCTTCGGCGCGTCCAAGATGCTGAGCAAAGAAGAGACGTTACAGCTGCTGCCAGCTCTTGAACCGGAGGAACTGCGTGGCGGCGTCATCTACTACGACGGCCAGTTCGACGATGCTCGTCTGCTGGTGCACCTGGCAATGACTGCTGCCGATCACGGCGCGACGCTGCTGAATTACTGCCCAGCCACCACGCTGCTGCGCGATGCGGAAGGATACGTGAATGGCCTGACCGCACGCGATGAGGAAACAGGCGAAGTACTCACCATCCCGGCGCGCGTGGTGGTGAACGCTACAGGCGTATTCACCGACTCGATCCGGCGCATGGCCGATGCCAATGCTGATCCACTCGTAGTCACAAGCCAGGGAATCCACTTGGTCTTCAATCGCTCGTTTCTGAAGAGCGACACTGCACTGATGGTGCCGCGCACCAGTGACGGACGCGTACTATTTGTGATTCCGTGGCATGGGCATGCGGTGGCCGGCACAACCGACACGCCACTCGACGCACCCAGTTTTGAACCGAAGCCGCTGGATGAAGAAATCGAGTTCATCCTTGAAACCGCAGTGCGCTTCTTTGTGCGGCCCCCCACGCGGGCGGATGTGCTCGCCGTATACGTGGGCCTGCGCCCGCTTGTGAAGGGCGAAGGCAAGACGTCGACGCTCTCGCGCGATCACGTTATTCACGTGGACACGTCAGGCTTGCTCACAATTACCGGCGGCAAATGGACCACCTACCGGCACATGGCCGAGGACTGCGTGGACCACGCCATCACGCTCGGCAAGCTGCGCGAGGAGCCATGCCCCACGCGCGATCTGCACATCCACGGCTACATGAATGATGCCGAGGCGCTGGGCAGTCTCGCGGTTTATGGGTCTGACGCCGCCGCGATCCAGGCGCTGGCACAGGATGCTTGCCTCGCCGCGCAACTGCATCCTGATCTGCCCTATATTGCAGCGGAAGTGGTGTGGGCAGCGCGCAACGAAATGGCACGCACCGTAGAGGACGTGCTGGCGCGGCGCACGCGGGCGCTGTTCCTGAACGCGAATGCAGCCATCGCCATGGCCAAACCCGTCGCGCGCCTGCTGGCCGCCGAACTGGGCCACGACGAAGCATGGATTGCCGCGCAGATTGAGACTTTTCGTGCTCTTGCCGCTCAGTATAGGGTGGTGTAAGAGCAACACGCCCGCGGGAGGTCGCCCATGGAAAAGCAGTGCACACACGCGAAGGATCATTTGAAAAAAGTGAAGCCGCGCACCAAGGGATGCGAGGAATGCCTGCGGAGCGGCGACACCTGGGTACACCTGCGCATGTGCCTGGAGTGCGGCCACGTGGGCTGTTGTGATTCCTCGCCTAACCGCCATGCGCGCGCGCATTTCCACTCGACGCAGCACCCTCTGATCCAGTCCGCCGAGCGTGGCGAAGACTGGCGCTGGTGCTACGTCGACGAAATGTACTTGTAACCGCTAGGCGAGTTTCACTTCGATCGTCTTGCGGTCAGCGTCGAGCCGCACGATCTTGAAGCTGCGAATTTGCCCTGCGCCCAGGGGCTCTGGTTTTGCCGCGGCAGCAGGCGCATTGCCTTGCCAGCGAGCCTTCAACATCGACGACAACGCCGAGAGATCAGCGGCACCCGTTGCGGGTGCCGGGCTCTGCGCTGCGGGCGCTGCCGCCGCGCCGCAGGTGCTGCGAATCCCTTCGCCCAGTTCCACTGTGGCGCTGTTGCCCGTGACATCCACCACGCGACCTGAAACGACATCGCCCATCTTATGCTCGGCAATGTACTCGTCAATGCTGGTGGGAATGAGCTGCTTCATGCTGAGCTTGATTTGGCGCTTGCCGGGGTCGATGGCCAGCACCTGCGCCTTGACCACTTCGCCCGTGCGCAACACATCTTGCGGGTGGTTGATGCGGCGGTCGGCGACAATCTCGCTCACGTGCACCAGCCCCTCAATGCCTTCGGCAATCTGAACAAACGCGCCGAACTTCATCAGCCGGGTCACGGGACCTACCACCTGCGCGCCCACGGGGAACTGTCGCGGCACCTCAGACCACGGGTCGTTCTGTGTCTGCTTCAGGCCGAGCGAGATGCGCCGTTCCTCCAGCTTGATGCCGAGGATGACTGCGTCCACCTGGTCGCCCTGCTTGAGCACCTCGTTCGGGTGGTGCAGCTTTTTGCCCCACGCCATCTCGGAGATGTGGATCAGCCCCTCGATGCCGGGCTCGATTTCGACAAACGCTCCGAAGTCGGCGAGACGCGTCACCGTGCCCTGAACGCGCTGGCCAGCCTGATACTTCGCAGGCACAGCCTCCCAGGGCTCGGGCTCCAACTGCTTCAGGCCCAACGAAATCTTCTTTGTGTTCGGGTCGATCTTGAGCAGGCGCACTTGCAACTCCTGCCCCACGCTCAGCACGTCCTCGACCTTGTTCACATGCCCCCAGGCGATGTCGCTCACATGCAGCAGGCCGTCCACGCCGCCCAGGTCGATGAACGCGCCGTAGCTCATCAGGCTGCGCACGGTCCCGCTGACGGTATCGCCTTCCTTCATCGCGGCAAAGCGGCCCTGCGCCTCGGCCAGCGCCTGCTCCTCAAGCACCACACGACGATCAACCACGACGTCTTCGTCGGTCACGTCGAGCTTGGTGATGCGGCAGGTGATCTCAGTGCCCACCATCTTTTCGAGCTCAGCTGCATCGCGCGTGCCGCTGCGGCTGGCGGGC
>WSSedB1CaDRAFT_10000802_pt1 | contig 12841 bp, 12 predicted proteins | sample WetSurSB1Cattail_FD_9460 | JGI IMG/M metagenome (IMG submission 9460)
TGGTAATCACGGTCCTGCCGCTGGAGCCGATCACCGCAATCGGCTTGCCGCGCAGTTCCGGGTTGGCCTGCTGCTCCACCGAGGCGAAAAAAGCGTTCATGTCGATATGCATGATGATACGCCCGTCCATGGCTATTCCACCTCGATTCCCCGCAGCAGCCACGTCTGGTCGTCCGTGTTATAGGTCAGCTCGTACAGCCCCCCCTCACCCGTAACAGTGAAGTGCAACAGACGCGACTCGCCGCGACGGCCCTCATAACGGTAGGTCGTGGCGGTCACGGTATGCTTGCGGCGTTGCCACTCAAACCAGACCGGCTGCATCTTGCCGTCCGGCCCGAAGATGACCGCCACGCGTATCGGTTCACGGGTATGGTGCTGCTGCATGGGATTTATACCGTTGTGCGAAAGAGAGACATCACCTTGCCGATGATGGTGAAGTCAGCGGTATCGGGCGCTATCAGGATGGGTTCCAGATGCTCGTTCTCGGGTTGGAGCCGGATCGCGCCCTTTTCCCGGAAAAAGCGCTTTACCGTGGCCTCTCCATCCACCAGCGCCACAACCACATCGCCGTTGTCCGCCGAAGACTGGGGGCGTATCAACACCAGATCACCCGGGAGCATGCCGGCATTTTTCATGGAATCACCCCTGATCCGCAGGTAAAAGCTGCCGCCACTGGCCGCAATCGTCTTGTCCAGGGAAAGATAACCCTCTATATCCTGCTGGGGAATTTCCGGCGTACCTGCCCGTACCGTACCGGCAATCGGCAGCGCCACGGAAAGTTGGTCGCCGGAAGAGATGATCCGTTCCTCCTCGGACGCATAGCGGCACTGCCCGCCGTCTCTAACCAGGCTGATGGAGCGGAACGCGCCCGGCTTGCGTTTGATCCGGCCCTTCTTTTCCAGTGCCTCCAGATGGCGGACAACCGCCACGGTGCCGCTGATATCGAGATAACTGGCGATTTCCCGCAGCGTGGGCGGATAGCCGTGGCTGTTCAAAAACTCCCCAAGGAAATCGAGTACATCTTTCTGACGAGGTGAGAGCGGTTCCATAAGCAGTGTCCCTGTTACGTTTGTAATCGTTTACAAGTGTCAACGTACCACCATGGTATCGGCTTGTCAAGATGGCACGGGATGTGAGGAGTGACGGGTGAGGAGTAAAGGATTATAGGAGCTTCAATGAGGCCGGGGCAGTGATGCCCCGGAAAATGGACCCTGCTGCGAGCCAGTATTTATGGGCATTTCCGGAGATTGGATGATATGGTGATAATGTCCACTACAGCGAAATACCACTTGCCTTCATGCAAAATGCGTCTGACTTCCTTATATGACCCACTGGGTTTCAATCCTTGTTCTTATGGATTTGCCGGTATGACTTCTATGACACAAGCAAAACATGGGGAGACTTGACAGAGTTTCAATCCTTGTTCTTATGGATTTGCCGGTATGACCGGTGATAGTTATCGTGAATACCGCAACACCAACCCCGGGTTTCAATCCTTGTTCTTATGGATTTGCCGGTATGACGAGTTGCTGGTAATTCATAGCGCATGAGTTAATCCAAGTTTCAATCCTTGTTCTTATGGATTTGCCGGTATGACATCTATCAGTGCTTGAGTGCCCTTCTGTTGAATCAAGTTTCAATCCTTGTTCTTATGGATTTGCCGGTATGACTTGCACAGTGGCATGCTGACGACAAGCCCGCATGAGAGTTTCAATCCTTGTTCTTATGGATTTGCCGGTATGACTATCTGGATCATTTGCCACCTATAGCCCGTAATTCGGTTTCAATCCTTGTTCTTATGGATTTGCCGGTATGACTATATGCGGCCCCTGCCTATGTTGCGCCAGCTCTGGGTTTCAATCCTTGTTCTTATGGATTTGCCGGTATGACCCTCTGTAATCCGGAGGCCACAATAGGCCATCAGCAGTTTCAATCCTTGTTCTTATGGATTTGCCGGTATGACAAAAGCCGACTGCCTGCACGGATGGAGCGGGGGTCGTTTCAATCCTTGTTCTTATGGATTTGCCGGTATGACAGTTTTTCCCTGAGGCTACGCTTGGGGAAATTGAGGAGTTTCAATCCTTGTTCTTATGGATTTGCCGGTATGACGGTGGTTGGAAAACTGGGACCAGAATGAGGTTACCGGTTTCAATCCTTGTTCTTATGGATTTGCCGGTATGACGGGTCAAGCGACCTTCCGCCTGTAGCTCTCCCAAGGTTTCAATCCTTGTTCTTATGGATTTGCCGGTATGACTGAGAGCTTTGGATCCCCTGGTTGTGCGGCCAGTGGGTTTCAATCCTTGTTCTTATGGATTTGCCGGTATGACGCTTGACAATGGAATAACTTGTGGTACAATATATTGTTTCAATCCTTGTTCTTATGGATTTGCCGGTATGACCGCTTTTTCTCCACAATGCCTTATACAACCTGATTTTAACCCGAATTTTCGCTGACTCTTTTTTTGAATTCCCACTCTCATTTCCTCCCTTTCCGATGTTTTTTTACCGCCACCTTACATGGACTCACTGTCTACATCGCCTCACAATTACTACACTTTTTACAGCCACACCCCATAGTCGCAATAAAAACGAACCATGCAGCTTACGAACACACATTCCGGTAGCAACAATCCAGACATTTTGCCGTATTTTTCGTACCGGCGGGATAATACCCCTTCTGGGTGATTGCAATCATTTCACCGATCATTATGCTCAGACGTTTGTAGTCATCATCGGTGATCGGAATCTCCTTCATCGTACTATTACTGCGGGTAAAACAGACGTATCCCCGGTTCACCTCCTTTCCGTAATTTTCCTGAATCAGCAGCGCATACAATACCACCTGATAGCGATAGGTGGAAAAGATCCGGTCGTTGTATTCGGCGAATTTGTAATCCAACGGGGCCATTGTTCCATCATCCAGCGTCAGGACTTCATCCACGACACCCTTGAGATTGTACCGGGGCGACGACAGCCAGACGCCCAGCTCCTTACCGACGCAACCGATCTTCTTTCGCAGATAATCCACATTGGTCGTTTCTCGCCGGGTATGCACCTCGCGCCCGATCTGCACCTTATACCGCCGATCCTCATGCTGGCTGATGCAAAGGCAGTTCATAAAATAGATGAAACGCGGACAGAACAGGTATTCCAGAAGCTCCGACGCGGTAACCAAAATACCTTCGGTATCCATCGGCTTCACAGGAACAGCGACTGAAGCTTGCCGCTCACAAGCTGAGTATCGAACGAATTACCCAAAAGGCGGATTTTTCTGAAATCATCCTCGCACACGGGAAACAGATAGACGGCATCGGTATCTAGATCAATCAGGTTTTTGCATTTCAGCCCCAGTTCATCAACCTCGTTTTTGTTGAGATCACCCAGAAAGCAGCTCTTCTGCACTCGGTACAGGCCGTATTCCTTGCAGAATTTCGCAACCCTTGTGCGGGACTTGTCCTTGACGATATCGTAGATAACCCAGGTCAGCATGGTTTTTCCTCTATCAGACTGTTGGCGATACGATGACATTCCATCTGGATGGTGTTCCGTCTCTGGATATTTCGTCCCCGGTAGCGGATTGATTCGTCAAAATGCTTGTTCAGTGCCTCGATCAGAAATGCCTTTCCTTCCTTGTTCAGTGTCATACCATCATTGGGCAGCTTGTCAAAAAAATCCACCTTAACCTTGCGCCCGGAAAAGAGGAATACAACCGGTTCCTCGGCATAAATGCGAAACTGCTCGATCAGGTCAAAAACAAGCGATTTCTTGTTGTAATTATCGGTGTGAACAAACCCGATATAGGGATCAAGCCCAGCCAGGATGCACCCCTTTTCCACCAGCGAATACAGGACACCATAGCCGTAATTGAGCATGGCGTTGAATTCATCCTTGGCTGGATTGCGACTGCGGCCATCAAAACGAAAACGCTCCGGCATGACATGACTGAGCAGTTCAAAATAGATTCTTCCCGCCGTCCCCTCCAGCCCCATGATGGTTCCGCGCCGTTCATCCAGGGTCCCGGAGAGAGCGCCCAGTTTCCTGCTGAGTTCCTTCAAGCTGCCGGATGACTCCTTCAGCTTTTCGGCTTTGTCTTCCCGTGGACGGCTCAACCGGTCCAGAAACTCCGCCTGGTTGGAGACTTTCGCGGCTACCCATTCCTTGGCCAGGTCAAGCCCCTGCTCGGACTCGCTTATTTCGAGCTGCCGGCGGCGAATCAGGGTAGTGCTCCCCAGCTTTGAATGCCACACACGCCCGAATGGGCTGCCATACTTGTCAAGAAACACAATGTCGATATTGTTGTCCATTGCCAGTTTTACGGCATCGGTGGAGAGATAGGCGCTGGTGGTAATCATGATCGACTCCACCTTGCGAGGCGACACTTCGAATACCTTGTCCTCGTTTTTGATGACAAAACATTCGCCGCTCTTTTTCAGATATGCTCCATAAGTGTTGATAACGAGTTGCACGATTACCTCTCGGGACGTTAGGCGGTTCGCAAAGAGGACTACCGACAAGTAATCCTCCCATAAAATCAATCTCTCCGGGTTCTTTTCCTGTTAATTCCCAAACAACCCGAATCCCTTTGACACCATCTTTCCCACTCCGACAAATGCCGGTATGCGAAAGTTGGTGACGAATTCCGCATGAAAGCCAAGCAGGGGAGTTTGCCCGGCTTTCAAGCGAACCTCATCGAAATTCAACAATTTGACCATGATCTTTTCCTGAACATCAAGTTCGAGATTCTTGGACAATGCCAGCAGATTTGCCGCCATAATCCGCTCCAGCATGGCACGGCGCTCCCAAACCCCGCTTACCCGCATATAACGATTATAGTTTTCTTCGTTAAGGGCAAGCCATGGTGTACGGCTTTGATAGTGATACAGATCCCCGCAAATTCCGGCATCATCATGAATATCTTGCAGTTCTGTCCCGCTTACCTGATACACCCTCTGTCCGCACCGCAAACTTGCCTGCTCACGATAGATCCGTTCAACAATTTCCAGTCCATCGTCAAATGATATCAGATGTGGAACCCGGTCGATCACAAGGTAACGCACCCGTGGAGAGCGGTAATCAAAACCTGCGCCGTTATGATTGTGCAGCACGGCAATATCGCTGAAAGAAGCCGTGATGGCCCTCCGCAGATCAGAGCCGCTCGCACAAAAAGGGCGGTCGGTGTAAAGCGTCAGCAAACGTAGATGCATGGTTGTCTGATTGATTGACTTCAAAATATATAACTCCCCGGTTCTTCCATGAACCCCAGATCCTCGTCATACGTGCTTGATGTCGCTTCCAGGGGCATGACAATCCCGGAATTATCCCGGCTTCTCACCTGAACAATCCGTTCAAGGAAATCACCCTTGATACGGGAAAATGCCTTCTTGCGCTCAAGTCTGTCATCAATTTCCTGAAGGTCCTGATACCTCGCCCAAACATCCCGATCATCCTCATCACGCAGGATAAACCAAGATTGCCGCATACCGTCATCTTCTATCAGTTTAAAAACCCTTTCCGCTTCGCTGAATTTTCCTTCCGCCAGCAGGGTGTCAACTGCTATTGACTCGCCATAGTCATGTACTTCCTTGAAATATCGCCTTCCGAGTCTCAGGAAATCTTTCTCTTCAATTGTTGTCAAGCCGGACAAAACCCGCCGTGTAGCGTCAATCAGAAACGGGTCATACACCCGCTGCCACAGCTTTTGAGTACCGTCGGTCAATTCCCACAGATTGACGGTTCCAAGTCGATTTCCACCATGTCGATTGCAGCGCCCGGCAGATTGGATAATGGAGTCAAGCGGCGCAAGATCACGATCAACCACGTCAACACTCAAATCAACCCCCGCCTCAACCAGTTGAGTGGTAAGGATCAAGCAGGGAATACCTTCCGCAAGTGTTGCCCTGATTTCATTAATCCGGCGTCTTCGATCCTTGGGTGTCAACCGCGTTGACAGGGCAAATACCGGGCGATCCGGCAATCTGGACCTAAACATCTCAAATAGGCGGTCAAAGACCTGGATTCCTTTACGGTTGATAATACACATCCGGCTCAGTCCGGGCGCTGCCTCTACCTCGGTGGATACAATCTCAAAAAACTCATCCAGACTGGTGGTCGGTTCCATCCGGTTCACCAATCGGACTCGGGAAAGAGCTGCAAAGAATCGTTCGTGCCCCGGCAACAACTCCCGCGACATATCATCATTGAACAGCAGCGGCTGGGTGGCGGTCATCAGTATAAAGCGACTGTTTAAAATCTCACCAGCCGCCAGAAACATTCGTCGCACAGCATCCCAGTATTTACGAGGAATGGACTGCACTTCGTCCATAATCACAATTGCATTGGCAAGCGCCGCACAGCGTTTAAGGTTGCGGTTGCGTCCGCTGAACAGGCTGTAGAGCAGTTGATGAAATGTCGTCACCACGATCTCGGACCGCCATGATTCGGTGAACAGCTCCGAATTGTCCGGGGCGAATTCGGTATCGGAAGAGGAATAGACCGGGTCGCTCAAATGGTGATGTTTCAGTAGAATTTCAGAGGTAATTTCTACACCGGCGACGTCCAACACATCCCGAAACACCGCATGATTCTGTTCGATCACCGAAGTAAACGGCAAACAGTAGATAATGGCTGGCAGACAACCTTCCCGCTCATGCAGTAAAGATCGAAGCTTCAGAACAGCATTGAATGCCGCCAGGGTCTTGCCAGATCCGGTCGGCGCGGTAATGGTAAAAAAATGCTCGTCTGCCCAGGCCTGCGTCTCCTGTTCCAGCAACACGGCTATCTCGCGGCGGGTTTCACCGACAATGCCGGGAGTAAACGGCAAACTTCGGGTAAATTCCGAGGCAGCATCATCCGGGAGCAGGTAACGGTTACGGTCCACCGTACCGGCGGCGGAATGAATCTTGTCATTGCAGAGCAGCCCCCCGTAAATGCCCAAAAATTCCATGAGGCGTATGGGCGTGGTAGTACTGAAGAGCCCGCTCATTCTTAATGGACGGGCCTCGGCAATGCTGCTGATGATTTTTTCCGCCGTGAGCATCGGCAACGCAAGAGGCAGTTCAAATTCTTCCAGTTTTGTTCTCAGCCATATTTCAATTCCCGGAAGATCCATCGAATCCAACTGCTGACGCAGAATGCTTGCTTCTTCACCGCCATCCCGCAAAAACTGTTTCCAGCGTGAAATTTCCCCTTCCCACGAATCTTCGAGATTACCGTGATGCCGAAGAATTGCCGTGAACACAGCCAGCCGGAAGCGGTTCAACTCGTCCCGTTCCAATGGCGCTGACGATGCGATATGCCAGGCAATAAACGCTGACGCTACGGCATGGGAGGAACGGAGAGAGCGATTGCTGCTCTTTCCCTGCATCCGCTCCTGAAACCAGCAATTTGCCTTGCCCACATCGTGCAGCAACCCGGCCAGCGTGGCGGCATGCGCCCCCCATGCGGAATTGCCGCGCCACAGCCCCCGGCATCCAGACGCGACCGCCATAAGATGTCCTGTGAGAAAATCATCCGGCGGATGTGCCAGACATTCAGAAAAAGAGTACGTTTTCATCGTTCACCCGGTATGCGTGGGATGTTTCAACAGTTATTGCCTGGACAGTCTCTTCCACCAGCGCCTCGCTGTATTTCTCAACGGTTCTGTCAGGCCGCATCAGGTGTGGAATACGAAAACGGGTGTAGCGGCCGCCCTCGTCATAATGCACCTGCCCCAATGCAAGCGGGATAGCGGAAGTCACCTCCAACTCGCCGGGTGGAAGCAGATCAGCCTGATAGACACCAACAAAGGAAACCGTTGCAATGCACTGGGCCAACCCCAGTGACGGGGTATAAACCGTGCTGTCACTTCTCAGGTAATGCTCCAGATCGTTCATACTGTCATCAGAAGCGTCGGCAACAAAAATTCGATATGCCGGGGATTTCAGAAATTCATAGGGAATCTGAGAACGGGAAGCTTCCCCAATCAGACGGAAAAACTTGTTCGATTTGGTGTTGACCAGATTGAGTGCCGTTCTGTAACGTTTGACCGACGCTTTCAAACTAACGGCAATTTTCACCCTATCCCAGCCGATTCTTTCAGCATATTCATCCTTGCCATAACCGCAGATGGCGCCGATCATACCCAGCACTGTCGGTGGAGGAGGAAACGGAAACGTCACGGGAGAAACCGGGGTGTACGGCTTGCGAAAATGCCCCCAGTCCCCCTGTATGTCAAAAACAATGGTCTTCATGTTCACCCCGATATTTACCCCAGTTTCAGCCCTGAAACCATCTTGTCGAGCCGCGCCAAACCTGCAAACTTCCCGGACGCGCCACCATCAAGGAATACGAGACGGTCATCCTGCAACACTTCGATTGAAGCAATCTTTTCCCTGGCTGACTGAATAGCATCAAGCAAGGGAGCCACATTTATGCGGTAGTCGGTTATCGAACGAATCTGAATGTCCTCTTTGTCTGAAACCAGGCTGATTCTGCCGGCAAGGTCACCGATACGGTGGCTGTCGCGGTAGGACAAGCGAATCAGTGCCAGTGGATTGTGCCCTTCCTTGGACCGGGAAATAAGCCCTTGCGTCCCTTTCCATAGACCTTCCAGAAGCAAACTCACGTCAGCATCCGAAAGCCCGGTCGATCTTGCTGCAACCTCGTTCACCACACCACAGGCGGCAATACAGGCATAGGGTACGATATGATCTTCGCGAAACGACTTCTGAGTGGCGTTCTTGCTGGATGCAAAACCTGCCGTACCCTGCACCAACACAGGCGCTATGCGGTGTAGCGAGCGGTTGAAACCATTAAACTGTACCGGACCTGTCAGGCGGATGGACGATTTTTTCTTGCCGAATTCAACGGGCAACGTACAACCAAACAACCGGGTATCAATGCACGACTGCAAAATTGCTTTCTGGACTTTTGTGACAAGATCGGTAATGGAATCGCGGTCATTCACTTCCGCAGATTTATAAAAATCCTCGCAACGCCCCTTGCCGTCCCGCAAGTATCCATTGGTGTCAAAGGTATCCCTCACAAGAATTTCCTGCCCCTTTACCTGGTGCAAATAATCGCGCACTGTACGCTTGATACGCACATCAGTCACTGTTGCTACGCCGGTTTCCGGGTCGGTTCTCGGCTTGTTTTCGTCCAGCGGATCACCGTTGGGGTTGCAGTCCTTGGCCTCGTAAATGAAGAGTATTTCCTGCCTGTTGCTTACACTCATTGCTCTTGCTCCTTGTCTGTTTTATTGATGTTGTAATCAAGACTCAAACCAATGGTAAAAGAAAGGGTCGCTTCATCATCTGTTATCTTCCACTCATTGCCGCACTCAACCCAGGCGGACGCCAGAAGCGGATCAAGCTCCTTGACCAAGCCAAAGGCATCGTACTGTTGAATCTTGTTACGCGCCTCGGGATAAAGCGCCTGTAACCGCTTCATATCGAGCTTCATCCCCCGCAATTTCTTGTAGAAGGGAGAGTTCCCCAGGTTCTGCCCCTGTGCAAACAACACCTTGCTGACATAACAACCGGTCAGAAAGGCTGCCACCTTCTCCTGTGCGTTAAAAAAATCCTTGTGCGATTCTACAAACCGGCCATACTTACCACCTGTTCCAACTGCATCACTCATAGTTCTCACCCCTTTCTCAAAAATGCCCAGCTGATTAAGAAACTGCCATGCCGCCAAGGCATCGCGCACCATAAAAGGTAGCATTTGCGGTTCGCGCTTTGCTCGTGTCACAACCGCCCGCACTACATCCGACAGGAATGCAGCTTCACTAATTCTGCCTCCGGAAAACACTGCATCCACATATCCCATAAACTTGCGTTGGCTTGTTTTACCGCTGTTCCCGGCAAAATCCCTGATGATCCTGAACGTAAAGAAAAACGGCTTATCGCCCATCTTCAGATAATCATCCGATTCCACTGCACGTTTCACGGAATAGATTCGGCTGATACAAGAGGGGAGTATCTCAGGGATTTCCGCAGTGATCTTCCATGAAGCGTTTGACTCTTCAAAAAAAATCATCGTTAGTGTCAGCAGATCCTTTCCTTGCCCAGCATCCGCCAGTTCTTCGAGGATATCATTCTGGCTGCCGGTTATTTTTTCATATTCACTGGTCTGGGTTGTGTGACCCATTCCTTCCAACTTGCGAACAATGATTTCCGCCAACTCATCGTCTTCGGTTCTCAAACAAGGCAGCAACAGGTAACGCTCACCGCAAAAACTGAACGTTAGTCTCTGGTTGGCGTAATCGTATGCAGACGAAATAGCTGCAATACATTCGGCGCATACCGGCAAATTTTTAAGGGTCTGACTCATCCCAAATCCGCCGGTAATCATCCCAGGTTTATCCAGATTGTAGCTTTTCAGACGTGAAAAATTGCCGTAGACCCGCCGTCCAGCCTCACCGCAGGCATAGCAAACCCTGTCATTCTGCACGGAGTCATTCTTCTTGCCTGCCGTACCATAATCATCAAATGCCTTTGCATTCATGTACTCCTGAACTTCATGTTCGTCATACAGTGGATAAATATCTTCGCCATGAACAAAAGCTGCGAAAAGGTAGGCTCGATTTTCCACATCCGGCTTGATGTCTGCTATTTTATCGCTTACATCGGCAACAATTCGGGAATCTTCAAACGATGCAGCCAGCCGCTTCAATGCATCCTTTCTTTTCGTTGAGCTTTCAGCCAAAACATTTATGCAACGCTTGATCTTGTCCAAGGTTTTGCGGGGATCATCCGTAAATTTCTGAACAGCCGTCGGTGAAAATCCGTTTGCTCCCGAAGCAGCCATATAAACAACACCGGAGCTGCCCTGCACAAGCCGCAAACCGGAATAAGCCCCGGTTGCCCGGTCAAAGCAGATTGCAATTCCATGCCGATACGCCTCCCCCAACCCCTGGTTCAACCGCTCCAGCTTCGTCCTCGGCGTTTTCCCCTCGATAATCCTGTTCAGTTCAAGCAGCTTGGTGAACATATTCGTTCCTCCGATAATCACGCATCATGCAAATTGTCCTTTGTGAGTCACTCACTTTACGATTATTAAACACGCCAATAGGAACGCGCTCCCCAATTGTGCCCCACCGAGACGCGCCACCGGCGCGTCTCTACAAATAACCAACACCATTCCCCGTAGAGACGTCCCGCTGGGACGTCTCCCTTTGGCACATCCTTGTCGATGCATCTCCCTCATGAAACGTCATCCCCCTCGCCGGCCCATTTTCGCTGGTTTTGTATCAGATTGTCGCGCGATGCAGCGGATGTTTCATTTCGCCGTGAGTCGTATATTGACCGGATTGTTCTTGTCCAATTCCCACTTCAACGGGTTGTTGACGATATATGCCCTGATATCATCCAGGGATTTTTCGTCCCGGATGATGTGATCGTAGTATCTGGCTTGCCAGCCGAAATCATGTCCCGCCGCGCGGATCCGCTTGGTGCAGACGGATTTGAACTGGTTGATGATGGCTCCCAGGGATTTTGGTTTCATGCCTGGGGTTACACCATGGTGGATGGCATCGCCGTCCGAGACGCGCCACCGGCGCGTCTCTACAGAGGGCGGTTCCATTGTTGTCACCGTAGAGACGCCGCCGTTGGCGCGTCTCTCGTTGCCGTTGGCATGTCCTGGTGGCGCCTCATCCGTTATGGCAATAATCGCGTGAACGTGATTCGGCATGATTACCCACTCATCCAGGACGACGTTCTTTCTCAATTCTCCCGTTTTACGCCATTCCTCCGACACGATCTCACCAGCCGGCGATAACCTCATTTTGCCATTATTAATGTCGCCGAGCAGGCACAGGCGTTCATAAGTGCAGATGGTTACGAAATAATACCCTGCTGAATCGTAGTCCCAGCCTTTCAACCGGGTTGTTTCAGCGCGATATCTGTCTTTGTACAAGGTCATGACACCTCCACGAACACAATGACGTCAATGGAGAATCCATTTTTCGTGGAGACGCGCCGGTGGCGCGTCTCCAACTGCTTTGCCATATGGGATTGGTAGTGCATCCCGGTTTGCATTGCCCATGAGACGCGCCACCGGCGCGTCTCTACAAAAACAAACACCATTCCCCCGTAGAGACGTCCCGCTGGGACGTCTCCGGTTGGGACGTAACCCGCTCCCCCGCACGCCACCCACCCTACCACCCCACCTCCCCCAACCAGCGTCATAGGTCCCGATATTTTTCCACCATCAGTGAAATCTCCCTGACCACCTTCTCCCGCAACCACCCCGGCTCCAGCACCTCCACATGGGAACCGTGCTTGAGGATCTCCATCATGATTTCCACCTCGTGCGAGGCAGGAATCGTCAGCACCAGCGAGCCATCATCCTGAATCTCCTCACGCTGCGCCTCATGCCAAACCTCTCCCCTGACCCAGCGTGACCGTTCCGGCGTAAAACGCAACACCACATCAAAACTCTGCCGGTTCTGGAAAATGCCGAAAGTATCCCGCAGGAACGGCTGCCAATCCGATGCCTGACGGATCGGAAATTGCGCTCCATTTACCTGGCACAGAGACATCCTCCCCAGCATGAAATCCCGCCAACCGTTGCGTAGATGACAGAAGGCGATCAGGTGCCAGTTGCCCATGTAGTTGACCATGTGATGCGGCTCGGCCGTGCGCATGGTGCAGGCGCCGGAAATGGGTGAGTAGTAGCAGAAGGAGAGCAGTTTGCCCTGCAACAGGGCCGAGGTAACAACCTTGAAGGTGAGCGGGTCGGTGGGGTTGATGTTCTTCCAGCGAAAGGAAAAGGCATCCTCAGGTTTGGCCCTGCCCGGCAGGTTGGCTGCCAGCAGCGAGCCGAGCCGCCGGGAGACGCTTTCCAGCTCATCGGCCAGCGAACC
>WSSedB1CaDRAFT_10000803_pt1 | contig 12836 bp, 16 predicted proteins | sample WetSurSB1Cattail_FD_9460 | JGI IMG/M metagenome (IMG submission 9460)
TGAATTTTTAGAGGTGCCGTCGAGTTTTAAGTCGTTGTAATATCACGACTTAAAACATCGCATTTTCAGAGTTACCTCTAAAAACTTCAGTTTTTAGAGGTTCCCTATATCCTACCGCATCGTATCTCTCTTTACATAAAACCAAAAGAGAGGTTTTATTGTATGAAATCTGATAGTATTACAGCCGGAACAAAGTTCTGCACGGCTGACAGCCCTGCCGGATTTTTACAGGAGGACTAGTATGGACTGGATTACCAAACTGAACGAAGCTGTGTCATATATTGAAGAGAATCTGACCGGCAGTGTCGACTGCGGAAAGGCAGCTGAAATAGCGGAGTGCTCAACATATCACTTTCAGCGGATGTTTGCATACCTGGCAAATACGTCTCTGTCGGAATATATCCGCAGGCGGAAAATGTCGCTTGCTGCTGCCGACTTGCAGCACGGAGACAAGGTGCTTGACGTAGCGCTCCGGTACGGGTATGAATCTCCGACTGCATTCAACCGGGCGTTCAAAGCCGTTCACGGAATTGTACCGTCTGCAGTAAAGAAACAGAGGGCATTAATGAAAGCCTTTCCCCGTGTTTCGTTTTCCGTTGCCATTACGGGCGGAACGGAACTTTCTTATTTTATCGAGAAAAAAGAAAGTTTCCGTATTGCGGGCATAAGCATTGAACTGGACAATGACCTTGAAAAGAACTTTGCAAAAGTACCGAAGATGTGGATGAAAGCCGCTCTTCTGGGAACAGTGAAAAAAATTGCGTCGCTGCAGAACAATTCCGGCGTACCCGGTATTCTCGGCGTAAGCATTCCCGAATCTGCCGACAAATGGTCGTATTATATCGCGTCGGCCACAGATAAAGATGCAGGTCATAAATTCAGTACACGGATAATTCCGTCGTTTACCTGGGCCGTCTTTCCGGGAGAGGGAACTAATAAGGATATACAGATTCTGGAAAAAAGAATTGTGACCGAATGGCTTCCGTCTTCAGGGTATGAATATGACAACGGGCCCGATGTCGAAGTGTATCTGACTCCCGATCCTAAGCACGCAAAATATGAAGTGTGGATTCCTGTCGTAAAAAAAAGGCAGATGTAATATATTCCTGCTGTATCCTGTTGACAAAACTGCAGAAAAATATAATAGTTGTTAATAACAACTATTATGAATGCAACAGACAGCAGACTTCTTAGAACATTTGTCCGCGAATACTACCGTCAGCAGCGCCTTCAGTCGTGCTTCTGCCGCATTCCGGCAACGCAGTGTCACATACTCAATGCGCTTGGTGATGCCGGCGGTACACTGCCGCAGTCTGATTTGACTGCGTATCTGGGACTCGAAAAAAGCTGGGTTTCACGTGCGGTGGAATCGCTTGCTTCGGACGGTTCACTTATAAAAACAAAGTGCTGCACTGATGCACGATGCAGCACGCTTACACTTACGGAAGCCGGGAAGAAACGGTATGAAGAACTGAATGCCGTTCTCGATGCACAGGCTGCCGAAATTATTAATAGCATACCTGCGTCTGACAGGGACACGGTCAGGAAAAGTCTGAAGCTTCTTGCAGACGCACTTACCAAAAATTCCCCTTCCTGCACCTGCGGAAACATGGCAGGTGCCGTCGTCATCCGTCAGGCTGAGAATGACGATATTGACAGGATAAAGTCTCTGCTCAAGTCGCGCCATCTGCCTTTTGAAGATATTACACTTGATGGGCCGGCATGTTTTGTTACTGCCGTATCCGGCAGTAAAACTGTCGGCTGTGCAGGTTTTGAAGCGTATGGGGACTGTGCGCTGCTCAGGTCAGTAGCAGTCGCAGAGAAAGCTGCCGGCTGCGGAACGGGCAGGGCGCTTGTTGCTGCTGTTGAAAAAAGAATTGCCGCGGCTGGTATACAATCAGTTTTTCTTCTGACTACAGATGCAGTGTCTTTCTGGAATCATTCCGGCTATACGGTCGTGGAACGTGACTCTGCACCTCCTGCAATTCGTAACAGTTTTGAATATACATCGGCTTGTCCGCGTACGGCAAAGCTTATGAACAAACAACTCGGCATATGACGTTTTAATAAAGAGGTAAAAATATGATACGGACAGCAGTTAAAAACGATGCAGCAGCGGTGTGTGATATTTACAATTATTATATACTCAACACATCCGTTACGTTTGAAGAGCAGGCAGTTTCCGTTACAGAGATGGAGCAGCGTATAGAAGATCATCTGAAGGATTACCCGTGGCTTGTTTTTGAAGATGACACGGGCAGGGTGAAAGGTTACTGCTATGCATCAAAATGGCGTACACGCCCGGCATACAGTCATTCCGTCGAACTGAGTGTGTATGTGGACAGGAATGAGCATAAAAAAGGAATTGCATCGGCACTGTACGGTGCATTATTTCCTTTGCTGAAAAACAGCAACGTACATGCTGCTGTTGCGGGAATTGCCCTTCCCAACGAACCGAGCCGTCTGCTTCATGAAAAATTCGGTTTTACGAACGTTGCGAGGTTCAGGGATATAGGCAGAAAATTCGGAACGTGGATTGACGTCGGCTACTGGGAATATATTTTCTGAAGGGAACTACCCTCCGGTTTCCTGCAGCGTTGCTTTAGTTTTCCGCGGTCTGCGGCACTGTAAACCATTTTGCCGTTTTATTTGCAATTCTCACGAGCGTGAGCATTACCGGAACTTCGACAAGTACGCCGACAACAGTTGCAAGCGCAACCGGACTTTCCGTACCGAACAGTGAAACTGCAACTGCTACCGAAAGCTCAAAAAAATTAGACGCACCGATCATGCCTGCGGGGGCGGCAATCGTATACGGCAGTTTCAAAAGCCTGCATGCGCCGTACGACAGAAAGAAAATAAAGAATGTCTGTATGACAAGCGGGACTGCTATGAGCACGATGTGCAGCGGATAGTCCAGAATGACGCGGCCCTGAAATGAAAAAATAATAATAAGCGTCAGCAGCAGGCCGACAGTCGTTACGTTTTTGAAGCGGGGAATAAAGTTAGTCGTGAGCCATGCAGCTCCTTTCCGCTTTGTTATGACGAGTCTTGATATGATTCCAGCCGCGAGAGGAATAACGACGAAGAGAACGACTGACAGTATAAGCGTTGTCCACGGGATGTGTATGCCGTTTATTCCGAGCAGGAATGCGACAATCGGGGTGAATGCGACAAGTATAATAAGGTCATTGGTGGCAACCTGAACGACCGTATACGCCGGGTCTCCGTGTGTGAGCGAACTCCAGACAAAAACCATGGCAGTGCACGGGGCGGCGCCAAGCAGCACGGCACCGGAAAGATATTGCCGTGCCAGTTCGGGAGATATGATGGTTCTGAAGACGATGAAAAAGAAAAAGTATGCAATGCCGAACATGGTGAACGGTTTAACAAGCCAGTTTGCAATCCATGTGACAAAAAGCCCCTTTGGATTTTTTCCGACGTCTTTAATACTCCTGAAGTCGACCTTTAGCATCATGGGATAAATCATGAGCCAGATAAGTACGGCAATCGGCACGGAAACATGGGCATACTCGAACTTTCCGAGGAAAGCGGGAATGCCCGGAAACACTGTCCCTATACACACTCCCGCTGCCATACAAAGAATCACCCAGAGCGACAGATATTTTTCAAAAAAGCCGATAGCCGATCCGTTTGTTTCTTTCATTTTCCATTATCCTCTGACTTTTTTCAGGATAGCGGCCGCTGCGTCTTTTGTCAGCACTCTGCCGAACGAAACGACTTTGCCGTCGACAACGAGGGCAGGCGTGCTCATGACGCCGTATGAGGCAATCTGCGCGAAATCGGTAACGTGTTCCACTGTTGTGTCCATGCCGAGTTCCGCGAGCGCTTCTTTTACGGCACCTTCGAGTGCGTTACATTTTGCGCAGCCGGAGCCAAGTACTTTTACAGATGCCTCTTTTTCTGCGGCCGCCGGTTGTACCGGAGTCTGTCCTTCGTCTCCTGAGCAGGAACATACTGATTCCTGTGGGCTGCAGCACGCTTCCGTTTTATCAGCAGTACCTTTTACCGCTTCTTTCTTTTTTCCGAATAATCCCATACGATGTAATCTCCTTCCGCAGGTTTAATCAGCGGATCTTTTATAGGTGATTTGTCCGGACTCGATTCTCTGCTTAAGATTCTGGACATCTTCTTCGATTTTCTGTATGACGGCGGTGAACTCGCCGTCGTCCTTTCCCGTCGGATCGTCAAGACCCCAGTCTTCGCGCCATCCGCAGGGAAGTATGGGGCATTGGACTCCGCATCCCATCGTGATGACAATGTCGATATGCGGCAGATCCTGAATCAGCTTCGGATGCTGTGTCAGTTCCATATTGATGCCGTACCTCTCTTTCATAAGGCGGACGGCATCGGCGTTGATGTGTTCCTTCGGCTCTGTTCCTGCAGACAGGCTTTCAAACACATCAGGGCCAATCACTTTTCCGAGCGCTTCCGCAATCTGACTGCGGCATGAATTATGCGTGCAGACAAACGCGACCTTTGGTAATGCTAACTGCAACATGAACAGCCTCCTCCTGTTTCAGGTACCGGCGTACCGTGTGGCGGCACCCAGCCGGTATTATCCCCGACATACGTGATGGCACCTGCCGGGCAGACGTTTCCGCATCCGTGGCAGTGGTCGACACAGTTTACCGGCCGGACGACAACAGGTGACGGTGCTTTCGACGTATCATACACTCCATGCCCGCATTTTGCCGAGCATGTGCCGCATTCAATACAGGTTATATAATCGATAACCGGATACCATTTTTCTGCCATACTACATACCTCTCTATTTTATGTGAATAAAAAACTGAATATATTAAACAGATACCCGACCAGTATAATACCGGCGGTACAGATTGCAACAAAAAGCCCGAGCAGCCGCGGCTTTACCGCCTTGCGCAGCATGATTATTGACGGAAGGCTGAGCGTCGTTACCGCCATCATAAAGGAAAGCACGGTTCCGAGCATCGCACCTTTTGAGAGAAGCGCTTCCGCAATCGGGATTGAACCGAAAATGTCTGCATACATCGGAATCCCGACGACGACTGCCAGCAGCACGCCGAACGGATTGTTGCTGCCGAGTACTTTTTCAACAATACTTTCCGGAATCCAGTTATGAATGACAGCTCCGATACCTACGCCGGCAAGAATATACGGGAACACTTTTTTAAATGTCCCTGCCATCTGATCCCGTGCATAGAGCAGTCTTTCCGCCTGCGTAAGCGACGGCCCGTCTGTTTCTGCAAGCTTCGTCGTCCGGATAAAATCTTCTATATAGTTTTCCATGTGCAGCTTTTCGATAAGCGTTCCGCCTGCTACGGCGACAATCAACCCCAGGATAACGTATGCAGCTGCGACCTTTATACCGAAGATGCTGACAAGCAGCAGCAGGCTGCCAAGGTCGACCATCGGCGACGAAATCAGAAATGAAAACGTAACTCCCAGCGGAAGGCCTGCGCTCGTAAAACCGATGAACAGCGGTATGGACGAACAAGAGCAGAACGGCGTCACCGTTCCGAGCAGCGCGCCGATGCAGTTTGCCCAGATTCCGTGGAACCGGGCCATGATTTTTTTGCTCCGTTCGGGGGGAAAGTAACTCTGTATGTACGAAATAAGAAAGATAAGCACGCAGAGCAGAATCGTAATTTTGATAACATCGTATAAAAAGAACTGGATGCTTCCTCCGATTCGTGAGGACATATCAAGTCCCGTCAGGGCAAGTCCCTTTCCCAACGCGGCATTAAGCCATTTCATGCCGAGTATCTGATTCTGTATAAAGTTCCATATCATCTGCAGCTGCACTCCTTACCGTCCGGCTGTGTGCAGGTCAGCTGTCCGATAAATTCCTTGAATGCGGAAAGCGTTCCGCAGTTGAGCGAATAATGCGCCCATTTACCTTCCCGCCGTGTTTCAACAAGTCCGCACTCACCGAGAATTTTCATATGATGCGACAGCGTCGGCTGGGTAATGTTGAATTTTTCGAGCAGCTTGCAGGCGCACATTTCGCCTCCCGAAAGCATCTGCACAATATCGAGCCTGTTTTCGTCACCGAGTGCCCTGCATACCTGTGCAATTTCATCTGATGTCATAGTTTACCTCATATAGATGATTGTCTATATGAATATACATAATACATAGATAAGTGTCAATGTGTAAATTTGTCAGACGTTTCATATATCCTGCTGGTTATTGTTTGACGGAATCTGCTTATACTACTATACTTGTATGTACATAGTCCGCTGTGCACAAAAGCGGCAGCAGGGAAGGAGGTTCGGAATAACGGAAAACAGTCAGCAGAATGTAAAAAAACTCCGGCTTGGAATCGGATTTGCAACGGGAAGGAAAAGCTTCAGCAGGGTATTGAATGCATATGCCGCAAGCTGGAATTTTTCCATGAAAAATGAAAATATGCCGAATATTGAATTATCGCTTTTTGTTGCCTATGATACAGACTACAATCATACACAGACAACAGATTACACAAATCTTCCGCAGGATATCGTTGATCTTTTTGAAGATATTACTTTCAGCGGAATAAAAGACAGCAGAAAAAGGACTGAGCGGTACTGCAGAGAGTACGGGTTATCCGAACAGGACAGTTCGTTTCTCTTTGACAATGGCTACGCCGGTAAAAGAAACCGCATACTTCTTGCAGCTGTTGAAAAAGGCGTAGATTACCTTTTATTTCTTGACGACGATGAATATCCTATAGCGGTTACGCAGGGAGATCATCAGTGTCTCTGGAGCGGGCAGCGGGTATTCCGGCAGCACCTTGACCACATTACACATGCCGATATTACCTGCGGGTATCACTGCGGATATGTTTCGCCCATTCCGAGGATTACGTTCAATGAAAAACTTTCGGTAGATTCATTCAGGGAATTTATTTACGCGATAAGCAACGATGCTGTTAAGTGGGATTCCATCTATGAATTGATGGAACACGGCGGCGTGACGTATGCGGACAAAGAAATGCTTATTAAAAACGAACCGTTTGAAGAAGCCGAAAAAAATCACTGCAAATTTATTTCCGGTTCGAATCTGTGCATTAATCTTACCAGACCAGAACGGATTTTCCCGTTTTTTAATCCTCCTGAAGCCCGCGGAGAAGATACATTTCTGAGTACGCTTCTTTCCGAGCGTTCTGTTTTGCGGGTTCCTGTCTATACTTTTCACGACGGATTTCAGGAATACCGGCAGCTTCTTACCGGCGCTCTGCCAATCAGGCTCAATCCGATTACGGCGAACTCAAAGACTGTAAAAAAAAGATTCTATAATGCCTGTATCGGATGGATCCGCTATAAACCGCTGCTTATGTATATTACCAACCCGGACAGCTTTGAGCGTAATGTCAGGGAAATAACTGAAGCGTTTTCTCATACGCTTCCTCTGCTTTGTTACTATTTTGAAATGGACGATTTTATGAATATTATGCCTGAATTTATGAAGTATGTCCGGAATGTCGGGAAACATGCCGACCGTTTTCAGAAGACACAGCAGCTTTGGGCAGAAATAATGAAATCGGTGAAACACGTACTATAACGTATCAGGATATCATTCAGGAGGGGCCGGAACAGACGGAGCATCTGTATTCATATTTACCGGATATATTCTCTGATACCAGCGGGAACTGGTAAATGAGGAAAAAAGCAGGATGCCGTGTTTTTTCTGCAGGGGGCTGCATCCGTCCCATCCTGCCTGTCTGAATATATGAACCAGAAAGGAACTGCAGTACAGTGCATGCTGATTATCAGAACGGTAGCGGTAATCAAAAGGTACGCCCCTGTTGACCGCCGCTGCTGCCGCTGTTATTGCCTTTGTTCTGACTGATGCATCCATAAGCGGACGGTAAACAGCATCCGTTCCCGGAACGCTGTGCTGCAGAAAACCGTTGAGCGTTTCCATCTGCACACCGTCCACGCCGCTCAGACAGCCTGCAACCGAATGAACAACAAGCAGATTTTCGCGGGCGATATCCTCCGGCGTTTCGCCGAAACCGATTCGTCCTTTTGAAAATGTGCAGCCGGCTCCGGAAAGGTCTTCTTTTTTTACAATCAGTGCACAGTGGCTGCTGTGTGAACCGTCGTGCAGATACCATGCGATCAGGCTGCTTACCGGTCCCTTTCCGCGCCTCAGAATCACGTCTCCCGAAGTAATTGCAGCCGAAAGCTGCGTGTACAATGCGGATTTCATGCGGACAGTATACCACAGATGCTGTTTTCAGTGCAGATTTTGCTTTAGAGAAGATACCTGCTGCTGTTATGGATATAATTTACAGGAGACTGCCCCATGTATTTTTTAAATATACGCGAAAAATAATTAATATCTTCGATTCCTACTGATAGTGCAGCATCTGTCACATTACACATTCCCTGATTCAGCAGTAAAGCGGCTTTTTCTATTCTGCTGCGGTTTATGTAATCAGTCAGTGTTCTTCCCGTACTCTGCTTGAACATGCGGCAGAAATAACTTTTTGACATATATACCGTTCCTGCTGCTTCTTCCAGTGTGATAGTTCTCGTGTACTCTTTTTCAATTAAGCTGAATACTGCTGCAAAGCGGTTTGTTTTCTGCATAAGAATTGCCGAATCATGCAGTGTTAATGTTTCCCCTTTGTGATTTCTGAAAATTTCTCCCAGTAAATCAAAAACGTACGCTATGATTTTCATTTCATATCCGTCGTGTTTTTCTGTATATTCCGTAATGATACAGTCGAGCAGGTTTGAAACATGTTTGCTTTTAATGTGGTGCGTAAAACGGACAAGTCCGCTTTCAATACATTCCAGATATTTCTGACTGCATGGAACTATATTATATGACAGCAACAGTTTGAGATTGATACGAAATACGAAATATCTCAGTTCGGGGCAGTTGTTTTCGCCGTAATGCAGCTCATTTTTATTAATCAGCAGAATCTCTGGCGCAGCTACAGGGCAGTTTGTCTGATTATAATAAATTTGTGCATTTCCCTTTTTAAAATAGAAGAACTGCAGGTGATGCTGATGCAGATGAGCTTCAAATAAGGCTCCGGGAGCCGTTTTTATATGTTCAATAACGGATACAGGAAAAGAATTATCGGTGAGTTTTACTAGTGTTTGATCCACTCTGATACTCCAAAGTCGACAATATGGTGCTTCCCCGGGGAAAAATAATCCATGCAGACGCCGCCGTGTTTCCCTATACTAATTATATATTCTGCAGGAGTCGTAATCAACAGACTCAAAGCAGAGGAGGAATTTTATGAAAAGTCTTATTTTATATTGGAGTTCCGGCGGTAACACAAAGAAAGTTGCAGACACTATCCATGCAGCTCTAGTTGAAAACTCAATTTTGGTTGATATTCTGTGTATAACCGAAGATCTTACCGTTGATTTGTATGATTATGATCTTGTTTTTATGGGAGCACCGTCTTACCAATGGATACCGCCTGTTCCCGTACAGAAATTTATTAAGAATACGATGAACCGGTACAGAGGTGGTGTCCGTCCTATAGGCGCTCCGAAAAAAAGCGGCAAATTCGGTGTTGTGTTCTGTACATTTTCCGGTATTCATACGGGCATAAAAGAAGGGCTGGTTGCCGGAAAATATATGGCTCAGTTTTTTGAACATACAGGTTTTTTTGTTCTTGATGAGTGGTATACACCGGGAAAGTTTCAAGGCTGGGAAGAAGGCAGCCGCTTAGGAAAAATGGGTGATATATCGCACAGACCTGATGATGCGGATTTATCTATTATCCGGAATAACACGATAGAGCTGCTTCAGGGGATGAAATTTTTTTGAACGGCACCTGTCCGTTGCAGTATGGTATACGTCATGATTACTATTTTGTTCCTGCATTTTGATATATCTGTCATGGGGCCGTATAAGCAACCCATGACAGTCAGTATTTTTTAATAATATGAAAATGATTTTAGTGTCTGTGTTTGAATACCGTCTTGACCGAAGAGAAATCCGCACTCCCGAATTTCTTCACGCAGAGGAAAAAGAACACCAGGCCGAACAGCAGTACAAAGAGAAATCCGGCCGCGGGCGTAATAATGTACCCCTTGAAAGTAAACGCCATTCCTTCCTGTACGAGTGCCGCGGGAGACGCACCGTGCAGACCGAGCGTGACAAAGCGGAATAGTGCCGTTATCCATGTCAGCGGATTCAGAATAATGACGCCGTTCAGAAAGGACGGCATGACGGTTGCGGGAATGTACGCACCGGACAGGAACGTGAGCGGCATAACAATAATATTTGTCAGAATCTGGAACGCCGACGAATTGCGGGAGACTGTCGCCAGAAACAGACCGAACGATGCGAACGTAAGGCCTGCAATAATCATAATCCCGGCCATGGCAAACGCGGACGGTATGCTTATTCTGAGTCCAAGCAGAATGCTTACTGCAAGAATAATAATTCCCTGAATGCACGCGATTGCCGTCGAAGAACATATCTGCCCGACTGCAATCTGCCAGCGCGGAACGGGTGAAACGATGATCTCCTTCATAAATCCGCTGGAAAGGTCGTTAAGAATGTCAGTCGAATTGTTAAGCGCCTGCTGGAAGACAGTCATGATGATGACCCCCGCGGCCAGATAGTCAAGCGGGCGACTCATACCGGGAACGGCACCCTTCATTGCAAACGAAAAGACAAATAGTAAAAGCAGGGACATAAGCAGGCTGAATAATACTCTCATCCTGTCTCTGAAAAAATTTGTTATATTACGCGAAAAAATGGCAAGTATACCTCTCATTCTCATGCCTCCTTAAGAACATGTGTTGTACACACCGGAATGCCGGTTCCGCATATAGAAAGAAAGACGTCGTCGAGCGAACCGTTGTCAGCAGTGAAGGTCACAATATCTTCCTTGAATCTGGAGAGAATCTCGAGTTCCATATCAACGGTCTCCGGCAGGATATGGAATGTCTCTGTCTCACGGGAAAACTGAATATGATTGTCTTCAAGAAAAGCTGTAAGTTCAGGAGGATCCCACGTCTGTAAGTCCAGGACAGGACGGGAGAATTGTTCCTTCAGTTCGGCAGGCGTTCCGGATGCAGCAATTTTTCCCTTGTTCATGATACATATTTCATTGCATGTCTCAGCCTCGTCCATATAGTGTGTCGTGAGAAAGATTGTCGTTCCGTGTTCCTGCTGTATTTTCCTGATATATTTCCAGACGGCTGCACGCGCCTGCGGATCAAGCCCGGAAGTCGGCTCATCAAGAAAAAGAACTGCAGGGTCGTGTACAAGCGCGCGTGCAATTTCGACGCGCCGTTTCATACCGCCCGAAAGTCCCTGAACGGGCGTATCTTTCCAGTCATCAAGTTCAACAAGATGCAAGACTGCATCAATCCGCGCCTGTTCTGTTTTTTCCGGTACGCCGTAGAACTCACAGTGATAGTGCAGATTTTCCTGTACGGAAAGATGAGCGTCAAGCGTTGAATCCTGAAAGACAATCCCGATATCATTCCGCACTTTGTCCTTCTCTCTGGACACGTCGTGCCCGTTCACACGCATGACTCCTTCTGTCTTTTCAAGAATCGTACAGAGCGTGTTGATTGTAGTTGATTTTCCTGCGCCGTTCGGCCCGAGAAATCCGAAGATGGTTCCCTTTTCAACGGAAAAAGAAATATCGTCAACAGCGGTAAAGTCTCCGTACCGCCGGGTAAAATGTTCCACATCAATAATTGCCGGCATATAACCTCCTATAAAAACTCCGCGTTAGCGGTACGCCAGGGATGGCGTAAATTGCAGTTTTCGCAGCGCGGAAACTTTTTATCATCCCTCCTTAATAAACGTATATATCTGAATATGAGGAGGAGACATAAAAGTATGATAAAGAAATTATAAAAAAAGTATAAAATAATACGGAGAGTTGTTGCCGAACTGGGTTTTTCGCTCCAGAATGGAGTCATTATGGGAAGATATAAGGATAGGGATGAAAAGAGACTGATGTGCGAAAAAAGGCGTGAATTTCAGCTGAAAAAGATGCAGTTGAAACAGCAGTATCATGAACGACTTTATACTGAATGGAAAAACATGTTTCAGATAGACGAGATTCATTACCGTCAGTACCGCCGTCACATCAGATATGCGCGTCCGGTGTTTCTTGGCATAATGATACTTTTCTGGGTTTTTCTGTTTTTATTCGGCGGACTTGCTTCCGGCATTCGTTTTATTGCTGCCTTATTCGCTGTTATTTCAACTGTAAGCGGTATTTTTGAACTCGTATTTCTGCTTCATATGGATACCCGTGTTCTTCAGCCGCTCTCCGGTCTGGAATCAGCTGCACGCCGGATAGCTGCAGGAGACTTTGACGTCTCCGTATCCAGGCCGCACCATCCGGAAATGGACTCATTTGTCTGTACATTCAACAGCATGGCAGAATCGCTCAGAAAGAACGAACAGCTTAAAAAAGAGTATGAAGAAAACAGAAAGGAGCTGATTGCAAATATTTCGCATGATTTAAAAACACCGGTAACCGCCGTGCTCGGGTACGTCGACGCTCTGCACGAATTAGCACCGGAAGACAAAGAAAAGCAGGAGCGGTATCTTTCAATTATCAGGGCGAACACCGTGTATCTGAACCGCCTGATTGACGATTTGTTCCTGTTCTCAAAACTCGACATCCACAAACTTGATTTCAATTTTGAGATTGTCGCACTGAATGACTATCTGCGGGACCTCATGGAAGAGTTTTCGCTTGATCTTGGAGAACACGGTGTCCGTTTTACGTACCGCGATATGCTGCCTGCGCATACGGCAGCGCGGCTCGACCCGAAACGGTTCTGCCGGATTGTGCGGAATATCATCGACAACGCCCGCCGGTACAATCCGCAGGAAGG